>Ga0163144_10009370_pt1 | contig 21043 bp, 18 predicted proteins | sample OliLak19BULKMAT1_FD_123175 | JGI IMG/M metagenome (GOLD analysis project Ga0163144, IMG submission 123175) | Freshwater microbial mat bacterial communities from Lake Vanda, McMurdo Dry Valleys, Antarctica - Oligotrophic Lake LV.19.BULKMAT1 | ecosystem: Environmental > Aquatic > Freshwater >... | reverse complement strand
GCGTGCCTGTAACGGTTGGCGTCCCGTGGTTAGGGCGAGGGTGGGGGGAGGTGGGTGCGGGGGGTGGGTGGATCACTGTCGGGTTTGCTGCAAGCTTGCTATTTTTGACGGGTGGTGGTGCTCTTTCCCACCTTTCTTTTCCGTTCGGGTCCTGCCGTGACGTCGGATTCCATCGGCACGAGCTTCAATCCGTCGTCGCTAAATACCAATTTATGGACATGGCTTGAATGGCCCATGCCGCGCGACTTGACGATATAGAGGCCGCGAATGCGGCGTTGACCCTCGTTTTCCTCCAGTTCCCTGACGACGATCCACGTGTCAATCAAGGACGAGACGCCGATCTCACCGCTCGTGTCATTTTGCGCGGTCGAAGAGACGAGGCTGGTAAAGAAGCCAGTGATGCCCTTGGATTTGAGGGCATCGATCATGCGCGTGAGCATGGACTGAACTTCTAGTTGGCTCCCTTGCCCCAGCAGACTGGTCAGCGGATCGATGACGACGGCATTTGGCTGGAATTCGGCCAGTAGCTTGTACAAGTCGAGCAAGTGCATCTCCAGCCCAAAAAACGACGGCCGGGTGGAGACCATTTTCAGCAGCCCCTTCTTGATCATCGGCCCGAGCTCGAATCCGATGGAGCTCATGTTCTGAACGAGTTGGCCGGCCGACTCTTCATACGACAAAAACAGGCACTTCTCCCCGCGCCTGCACGTTTCCAGGGCGAAAGCGGCTGCGAGACTGGTCTTGCCAGTGCCCGCGGTGCCCGATGCGAGAACGGTGCTGCCTCTGGTGTACCCACCACCCTGGAACAACTTGTCCAGTGATGCGACGCCTGTTGCTACCCGTTCCGCCGTGCCTGGTTGGTCCATGCCTGCAGAAGTGATGGGGATGACTGAAAGCCCACCTTGGTCGATGACGAACGGATACTCGTTGACTCCGTGCTTGGAGCCGCGATATTTGATGACACGAATTCGCCGTGTTGAAATCTGTTCCCTGACGCGGTTGTCGACGAGGATGATGCAGTCGGAAATGTATTCTTCCAGGCCGTGCCGAGTGAACGAGCCTTGTTGGACCTCACCGGTGATCAGCGCTGTGACTTTCTTGTCCTTGAGCCACCGAAAGAGTCTCTTGATTTCGAGGCGCAGGATGCCCACATCGGTGACGCCGGCGAACAATGACTCGATCGAATCCAGCACGACACGCTTTGCCTTGATGGAATCGATGGCATGTTCAAGTCGAACAAAGAGTCCTTCGAGGTTGAATTCGCCTGCTTCCTGGATATCCCTTCGTTCGAGCAGAACAAAGTCGAGAACAATCTTCCTTTCAGCGACGAGCGCCTGCAAGTTGAAATTCAACGAAGCCACGTCTTGGTTCAACTCATCTTCAGTCTCTTCAAATGACATGAAGACACCGGTTTCTTTGTATTTGCTCGCGCCGCTGATCAAAAAATCAATGCCCAGCAATGTCTTCCCGGTGCCCGTGCTCCCACACAACAAGGTGATTCTGTTTCGTGGAAGTCCGCCTTCCGTGATTTCATCGAACCCCTTGATGCCCGTCAGACACTTTTGCATTTCAACCTCGGGCGCGGGTCCCTTCTTGCGGGGCTTGCTCTTGGTTTGAAGTCCGGGGTCAGTTGGAGCCATCGTCCACCTCGATTCAATTGCGTGAGGGATCGTGCCGGCAGGGAACAGCGAGGGGCGCCGTCACGATAGGTCGAAATTGAGAAATGCGGTTCCCGATCGAACACGCGCCACTTGTTCAGCGTGGCAAGTCATGTTGAACCCGAGTCAGCGCGCAGTCTGTGCGGCTGCGAACCAACCCGACTCGGCAAAACCCGCCGAAGTGGGGCGGGTACGGATCAAGGGCAACTCTTCACTTTCTAGCTTGGGTTTGAGCCGCTCGCGCATGACTTCGACGTTGGGTCATCGAGCAACCTCCAAGGCGTTGCGAGGCGGCCGTTCACGAAGCCATCGACCTCAGCGGCGGCTTGGAGGGCGCAGATTCTGTGCCTCGTCTTGGCCGCTGGCGGTCGCTCTGCGCGGGCGGCTTTGCTGGATCTCAACGAGACGTTCCCGACGCGACGGTGAGCCGGTGCATAGAGTCCAAGGGCGATGTGAGGATCAGCCTGTTCAATCGCGACGAGCCCAGCGACGGCGTGCCCTGCGTCGCTCAGACCCCTTGGACGGGAGCGACCCCGGAGACCCCGTCACGCTCCAGGCGTGGGCGCCGTGGCGCCGGCTTGGCGCCGCCGCCAGGCGGCCGGCGGCAGGCCGTACTCACGCCGGAACGCACGGCTGAACGCGGTGTCGGTCTGGTAGCCGACTTCCTCCGCGATGCGCGCCAGCGGTGCATTGCTGCGCGCGAGCAGGTTGGTGGCCAGCAGCATGCGCCACTGGGCCAGGTACTGCATCGGCGCCTGACCAACGAGTTGTTGGAACCGTTCGGCCAGCACCGAGCGCGAGCTGCCCGCCGCGCGTGCCATCTCCTCCAGCGTCCACGCTCGCGCGGGCTCGGCGTGCAATGCACGCAACGCCGCGCCGACGATGCGGTCGTTCACGCCGGCCAGCCATCCGGTGCGCCCGTCGGCCTGCTCGTTCATGTGGATGCGCAGCACCTCGATGAACAACACCTCGGCCAGCTTGGCCAGCACGCCCTGGCCGCCGGGCCGCGGCGAGCGCGCCTCGGCCAGCGCATAGCGCAACGAAGCCTCGAGCCATACGCCCGCATTCGAGCCGCGCACGCTGACCTTCACCACCGGCGCCAGGCCGGCCAACAGCAGGCGCGCCAGGCGGGCGTCGCACGCCAGGTAGCCGCACACCAGCTTGGTGGGGGCGCCGCCGCCGCCATAGGCCAACAAGCGCGGGCGACGCGCCAGCACCTCGTGCAGTCGCGCGCCCGAGGCCGGCGGCAGCCCCGGCTGCGATCCCATGCGGTGCGCGTCGCCCTGCGGAAACAGCACGGCGTCGCCGGCGACCAGGCGCATCGGCGGTGCATCGCCGAGCTCGACCCAGCACTCACCCTCGGTGATCAGGTGGAAGATCACCACGCGCTCGGCGGTCGGCTCGAGGTAGGGCGCAGCGGCGTCGGCGTGCGGCGACTGGTAGCACCACGGCGCCGTGAAGCGCCCGTGCAGGAAGATCGCGCCCACCATTCGCACCACGCGCAGGGTCTGCGACAACGCATCCATCAGCCGGTGACCTCGACGTGCAGCCCGACCGGCAGCGACTGTTCGAGCGCGCAGGTCACCGGCGAGCAGCCCGGCGTGGCCGCCACCAGCGCGCGCAGCGTGGCGGCGTCCACGCCCGGCGCGCCGATGCGCACATGCAGGACGATGGCCAGCGGGCCCGCGGGCACGGTGCTGCCGTCGGGCGCAGCCACGCCGACGAGGCCGCGCAGGTCGCTGCGACTCGTGGCACGGGCCTCGAGCGTGGTCAGCACGATGCCGCGGGCAGCCGCCCCCATGGCGATGCGCGTGACCGCGCACGAGCCGAGCGCCGTGCGCAGCAGCCAGCCCGGGGTGGGCGCGGTGTCTTCGCCGCCGATCGGTGCGGGCATGTCGGTGGCCGCCTCGGTGCCGGCCTCGCTGCGCGCCACGGTGCGCAGGCCACCCACCCAGCGCACCGTGGCCGGCGGGTCGTCGTGCAGCCCCGAGTGCGGCTTGCGGGTCAGCGCAGCGGACACACGCTCCATCGAGGCGGCAATTTGTTCCAGGGTCATTGGTTGCTCCAGCTGCTGGTGGCCGATTCTGGCGCCGGCGTCGTCGCTAGACCACCGCAGCGGGCGAGATGCGGACGTGCGGACAGTCGCGGCGGACGCGCGGCCAATCCGGCAGGCACCCGCGGACGCTCGGTCAGGCAACACCGACGCACAGACCGGACGACCAACCCCCGCGGCCGCCACAGTGCACCGCACCCATTCACCGGAGACCTGATCATGAACGCACCCGTCGACTTCGCCGCCATCAGGACCCGCCAGCAGGCAGCCTGGGGCACCGGCGATTACGCCGTGATCGGCACCACCTTGCAGATCGTCGGCGAGCAGCTCGCCGAGGCCTGCGACCTGAAGACCGACGAACGCGTGCTCGACGTTGCCGCGGGCAACGGCAACGCCACGCTCGCCGCCGCGCGCCGCGGCTGCATGGTCACGTCCACCGACTACGTCGGCAGCCTGCTGGAGCGCGGCGCCGAACGTGCGCGGGCCGAGCGGCTCGAGGTGAACTTCCAGGTGGCCGACGCCGAGGCGCTACCGTTCGGCGATGCCGGCTTCGACGCCGTGCTCTCGACCTTCGGCGTGATGTTCGCGCCCGACCACGCGCGCTGCGCCGCCGAGATGGCCCGCGTCGTGCGCCCGGGCGGCCGCATCGGCCTGGCCAATTGGACGCCCGACAGCCTGATCGGGCGCATGTTCAGGGTGCTCGGCAAGTTCGCGCCGCCGCCTCCAGGCGTGCAGCCGCCCTCATTGTGGGGCACCGACCCGCATGTGCGCGCTCTGTTCGGCGACACGGCCGCGGCGGTACAAGCGACCCCGCGGCACTTCGCGTTCCGCTACCGCTCGGCGGCGCACTTCGTCGACGTATTTCGCACCTGGTACGGACCGGTGAACAAGGCCTTCGCGGCGCAGACGCCTGAGCAGGCCGAGGCGCTGGCGGCAGAACTGGCCGATCTGCTTAACAGCCTGAACCGGGCCGGGCCGTCATCGCTGGTCGTACCCAGCGAGTACCTCGAAGTCTTGGTCACCCGCGCCTGAGCTGGCGGCCATGGACGCCCGCCTCCAGCGCCGCATCCAGCGTTACGGCTGGGATCTCGCGGTCGAACCCTATGCGCAGCACTGGCATGCCCTGCTCGCCGGCGTGCAGGCCGAGCTGCTGGCGCAGGCCGCACCGCAGCCGGGCGAGCAGGTGCTCGACGTGGCCTGCGGCACCGGTGTGGTCTCCCTGGCGATGGCGGCGGCCGTGGGGCCAGGCGGCAGGGTCCTGGGTATCGACTTGTCGGCCGGCATGGTGGCATCCGCCGAGGCGCGCGCGCAGGCCGCGGGAGTCTCGCAGGCCCGATTTGCCCGCATGGACGCCGAGGCGCTCACGCTGCCCGCGGCGTCGTTCGACCTCGTCGTCTGCGCGCTGGGGCTGATGTACGTGCCCGACGCCGATGCCGCGCTGCGCGAGGTGCAACGCGTCCTTCGGCCCGGCGGGCGGGCGGTGTTCGCCGTGTGGGGCGAGCGAGCGCGCTGCGGCTGGGCGCCGCTGTTTGGCATCGTCGATGCCGAGGTGTATAGCGAGGTCTGCCCGCTGTTCTTCCGGCTGGGCCAGGGCGAAGCACTTGCGCACTCTTGCACGACAGCCGGCCTGACGGTGACCCGCTCGCACCGGCGTGACGACACGCTCTGGCACGCCGACGCAGACGCCGCCTGCGAAGCCGCCTTTGCGGGCGGGCCGGTGGCGCTGGCCTGGTCGCGCTTCGACGGCGCCACGCGCACCTGGCTGCGCACGCGCTACCTTGACGCAATTGCGCCGTGGCGGGAAGACGCGGCTTACCGCTTACCCGCAGAGTTCGTCCTCGTCGCGGCGCGGCGGCCCGCCGCCGCAGGCAGAGTGTCGCCAAGCCGCCCATCTCTGAGAATCGGCGCCGGCACCCGATCCCTTCTGCCGTGAATCGGGCACCGGCCCTGCGGTTGTTTGCCTGCTGGCGCGGACCCTGTCGAACCTGGAGACAGTGGAGTTCGAGAGGCTCGGCCACAGGGGGCTTGTCACCCATCTCGAGCGGGGCAACGCGGCGATCGACGACTTCCTGCGGCGCCACGCGGCCACCTGACAGCCGGAGCGCCGCATGCCGCGACAGATGATCCGCACAGCCGACGCTCCCACGCCCGCCGCCACCTACAGCCACGCGGTTCGGGCTGCCGGTCTCGTCTTCGTCGCCGGCAGGGGCCCTTCGATATGGCCACCGGTCAGGTGACCGGCAGCTCGATCCAGGAAAAAACCCAGCAGTGCCTGGTCAACATCGCTGTCAGCCTCAGTGCTGCCGGGAGTTCGATGGACAAGGTCGTGAGCGGCAAAGCCCCCCCCCCACGCGCCCCAGGGATGCGGGTATCCATCGCGGTCATCGCCGAGGCCTGATCCTTCGGCCCCGCAGAACGGCCCCCGCCCGCCCGTGAGGGGCCTGTTCGAGGTCCCTGTCGTTTGCGCCTCGACACACGAAATCGATCGGCTCGACTGGCTGCCTCAGGGCGACGAATCCGTGATGTCGGTCAGCTGCACTGGGTCGTCCAGCAGCCCTCAAGCAGCTGAGAAGCGGCCGTTCAAGAAGCCATCGACCTCAGCGGCTGCTTGGAGGGCGCAGATTCTGTGCCTCGTCTTGGCCACTGGCCGCGCAAGCACACTCATTTTTTTAAAGCAGTCGCCCATGGTCTTGCGGCTCTGATGGATATCCGAGGCAGGCAGCAGGTCGGCAGTTCGATGAGCCGAACCGGCGCAGCGGACGAACAGGTGGCGTCCACCCGTTCGACCTGGGTTCTACACAGTCGTCGGATGGTAGCGACAAGGCACAGTGCACCATCTGACTTTGAATCTAGCGACGCCCAACTTGCCTGCACGAAGCTACTCAAGCGCGCGAACAAAAGCCAGGAAAGCACACTCGCTGGTGGTCAGTCCGGCTTTGCGTTTTGGTTGCGCTGCCTTCGACGCCGCCGACATGGTTTCGGGCTTGAGCAGCAGCGCCAGCACCTCGGGGTGAATGTAGGACTTGCGGCACACGGCCACGGTGTTGCCCAGCAGCTCCGCCACCTCTAAAATGATGCCGTTGGCAACGGTGGCCGTGATCGCTCTCTGTGCCGCCTCGTCCAGTTGCATGAATAGCGCCAGTGCCGTGGCGCTCGCGTGCCAAGTGCGAAAGTCCTTGGCAGTGAAGTCGCCACCGCTGGCCGCGCGCAAGTAGTCGTTGACCTCGGCAGACCCGAGACTGTGCAGCTGCCCTGTGTCATCAAGGTACTTGAACAGCGCTTGCCCCGGTAGCGCCTGACAGCGTTGGACGATACGCGCTACCCGCTTGTCTTTCAGCGCGACTTCCTGCTCTACCCCGCTTTTGCCGCGAAACTTCAGGCGCAGCTTGTCGCCAGTCAACGCTGCATGCCGCTTGCGCAACGTGGTCAGGCCATAGGACTTATTGGTGCGCGCATACTCGTCATTGCCCACCCGCACCATCGTGGTGTCCAGCAACCGCACCAGGGCCGCCGTCACAGCGGACAGGCTTACAGGCGCATCCGCAGGCTGCGCTAGATCACGCGAGACGGCAGCGCGAACGCGTGGCAGCGCCGAGCCAAACGCAGCCATGCGGTCAAATTTTGTTTCGTCGCGCGCAGCGCGCCAGTCGGGGTGGTACAGATACTGCTTGCGGCCGCGCGCATCCCGTCCGGTCGCTTGCAGATGCCCATCGGGCGACGGGCAAATCCAGACGTTGCGATAAGCCGGTGGAATTGCCAGATTGGCCAGGCGTTCGCGTTCGGCGTGGCTGGATATGGCTTGCCCGTTGTCGCTGCGGTACGAAAAGCCCTTGCCTCGCGGGCGGCGGCGAATACCTGGGGTGTCGTCACTGCTGTGGCGAAGCCCAGCGGGCATGACGGGCGTGGCAGGCACAGCAGACATCGTGGGTACATCGATCAAATTTGCAAATGCCGAACTTAAGGCAAACCGGGCTAGCTGGGCGTGGTTCGCGCGGTTGCCCCCCGGCGCTTCCAGCAATTCTTTTATCTGCGCAACCGCTGCATGCGGCCGTAGTATCGATTCTGCGGGTGCGTGAGCGTGTGCACCAGCGACCGCGCTGGGTACCCGTTCGCAGACCTGGAAAAAGGACGCCAGACGACTACCGCCAAGCCCGGCTCGTACACGAAAATCCACGCGAAACAAGAGCGTATGCGCAAGCCCTCAGAGCCGGTTGCACCCAGCACCGAGGACTTTGAGAAGTCCACGAAGACCCCAAATTCCGGAAAGACACGAACCAGTGTTCACGCTCGGCTGCGAATACACACGGGCTGAGATTCATGCGCAGCTCGGCGGAAGCATCGTGTCGTGCTTGCCAACCCGCAACGGCGCCATCGTGGCCGCTTGCCTGCGCAGGACCTTCAGCCCTCGGGCGCCTGGAGTCGTACTCTGTGGCCGAGGTACACGAACAAGTCCCGTCAGTGCACTGTTCGCGCGTCAGCAAACCGCCCTCCCTGTGTTCTTGAAGAGCGCATCAAGTCGGTGGCAATACCGCGGCGAATTCTCAGTCGCTCAATCCTTTACGTCAGGCGCGCGGTTCGAAAGCTTCATCGTTGGCTCCGGTCGCTCAGTAGCCAGCGTTTCCCACGTTGTCGTGCTCAAGCCGTCCAAATAGGTGGCTGCAACGCCTGTCGTTGCCCGCCGTCTCAGCACCTGCCTTTCTCACGAAACTTTCTCAGACCCTGCGTCAACTTTGGGCGACGCCGGTATGCAAAGGGAACCCTAGCGATTGCCGCTGGACAGGGAGGCCGTGCAGATCGCGATGTTGCCGCTGTTCCGGACGCGCCAATGCGCGTGGGACCCGACTTCTGATCGGCAACGCACAGACATGCAACTCGCAGAGATAGACAGTGGTGAAGAACGGTGTCGCCGAAGGGGTGTGCGGTCCCGAATTGAGTTGCGTTGAACACACGCCCCACCACAATGACTCGCCCGTCATTCCGCTGATGGACAAGCGCAACCTTGAAGCGGCTGGCCCGCGCAGTTTCGGGCTGAGAAGGGACTGACGACCAATGGAGAGGATGGTCAATTTCAACGGCGATCGGGTGGCTTCGGCGCGCGGCATCGCGATCGACGAGCTCGACAAGATCAACGAGAGACGGGCGGTCTGATGCCCGTGACCGAACGACTCGATCCGGGCGCACCGGCAGGGATTGTTCTTCACGAGCACCATGCGGCGCAGCCAGGCGTGCTGCTGGCCGCCTGCACCGCCATCGTGCTGCTCGGCATCGCGGTGTCCCGCGCGGCACCCTTCAAGCATGTCCTGTTGTTGATGACCGGTGTGGCCCTTGGTCTGGCGCTGTACCAATCGGTGTTCGGATTCACGGCCGCCTTTCGCGTGCTCCTGGTCGACCGCCGCGGTGCCGGGTTTCGCGCCCAGATGGTGATGCTCGGCGCTGCTTGTCTGCTGTTCTTCCCCGTGCTCGCCCATGGCACGCTTTGGGGCCAGACCGTCGTGGGCTTCGTATCCCCGGTGGGATTGTCGGTCGCATGCGGCGCCTTCCTGTTCGGCATCGGTATGCAACTGGGTGGCGGCTGCGCATCCGGCACGCTGTACACGTTAGGAGGTGGCAGCACGCGCATGTTGGTGACCTTGTTGTTCTTCATCGTCGGGTCGGTGATTGGTGTCACGCACCTCGCATGGTGGGAGCGGTTGCCGACGATCGGCCCGGTGTCGCTGATCGCAAGCCTGGGTTGGCCGTGGGCACTGGCACTGAACCTGTCCGTGTTTGCTGCAGCCTACCTCTCCGTGTGGCGCCTGGAACGTGCGCGCCATGGCAGCGTGGCGCCGATCGCCGCGCGCCCCGCAACCGGCGCGGTTGCGGGCGCAACACTGGACGTGGGGCACCCGGCGCCGTCGGCTTGGCGGCGGGGCCCCTGGCCTTTGCTCGCTGGCGCATTGGCGCTCGCTGCGCTCAACTTCGTCACGCTCAGCCTTGCGGGCCGCCCGTGGGGCATCACGTCGGCCTATGGTCTGTGGGGCGGCATCCTGCTGCAGGCATCTGGTGTACCCGTCACGGGTTGGTCAGGCTATTCATCACCCGAGATGCAGGCCGCGCTACGGGACGGCCCACGGGCTGCGCTCGCGGACATCACGTCCGTGATGAATTTCGGCATCATCCTGGGGGCATTGCTGGCAGCGGGCATGGCCGGAAAGTTCGCTCCTGGCTGGCGCATTTCGCGCAGCCACCTTGTTGCCTCGGTGGTGGGGGGCCTGCTGTTGGGCTACGGCGCGCGCCTCGGCTATGGCTGCAACATCGGCGCCTTCTTCAGTGGCGTTGCGTCAGGCAGCCTGCACGGTTGGCTGTGGATCGCGTGCGCCTTGCTCGGTACCTGGGCGGGGCTTTACTTTCGGCCCGCTTTTGGACTCGCAAACGCCGTGCCGTCGAGCTCGCCATAGATCGACGACTCACCGGCGGAGATAAGGAGGCACCTCGCAGCGTGCTCCAAGTCAACAGGTGACACCACCCCGTCAGCTTCGCGGAACCGGCTCATGTCGGCCCGACTAGGCGGCGGCTCAACTAGGGACGTGCCATTCAGCCAGCGACCTGCCGAAGATCGCGAGGAAGGACGGCCGGACAACGCTTGGAGCGGAGTGCGGCGTTTGCAAAGTGCTGCGGATCAATTGTCCGCCTTGGCCTTCAGCGTGGACATGTCGATCACGTAGCGGAAGCGCACCTCGCCGTGCTCGACTTTGCGGTACGCATCGTTGATGTCCTGGATCGCGATCACTTCAATATCCGGCCCGATGCCGTGTTCAGCGCAGAAATCGAGCACGTCCTGCGTGTCGGCCAGGCTGCCGATCAGCGAGCCGGCCACCGACTTTCGATGGAAGGCCAACAACTGGTTGTTGACTGGCGCCAGCGGCTCGAGCGCTCCCACCACGACCAGCGTACGGTTGCGCTTGAGCAGTCCTATGAACGGATTGACATCGTGCTTTTCGGGGATGGTTGAGAGCATGAAGTCGAAGCTCGAAGCCAACGCCGCGAGTTGGTCCTTGTCCTTCTCGAAGACGACCTTGACGCCGAGCCGTTCGCCTTCGCCAATCTTGACGGCGCTGGTGGTGAAGATCGTCACGTCAGCACCCATTGCCTTCGCGATCTTAGCGGCCATGTTTCCCAGGCCGCCGAAGCCGATGATCCCAACCTTGTCGCCGGCCTTCACGCCCCAGTGCCGCATCGGCGAGTAGGTCGTTGCACCGGCGCAAAGGATCGGCGCAGCCACTTCGGGTTTCAGGGCGGGCGGAATCTTCAACACGAAGTCTTCCTTGACGACGAGCACGTCGGAATAACCGCCGAAGGTATTGTCGCGGCCGTACATGTTGCCGCCATCGGTTGCCCTGGCGGCAGGCACCATCGGACCGTTGTAAGTGGAAAGCCAACTGTTGGGGCCGGCGCAGTAGTTCTGCTCGCCACTGAGGCACGGTTCGCAGTGACGGCAACTATCGACCATGCATCCAACGCCGACAAGATCGCCGACAGCGTGCCTGCTGACGCCGGGGCCGATCTTGGCGACTCGGCCGACGACTTCATGTCCCGGCACGCATGGGTAGACCGTGTTGAACCACTCGTTCTTGACCTGATGAATGTCGGAGTGGCAGACGCCGCAATACATCACGTCGATCTGCACCTCGTTCGGCCCGACGTCGTTGCGCTCGAATTCGAAAAGCTTCAGGCGGCTGAATGAATGCTTGGCGGCATAGCCGGTGACGGGGATCATGGGCACTCTCGTTCGGGGGGGATGCGATCCCGCCGACGCGTCGCGACGGGCACTCCGGCTACCCTAATCGCCCTCAGCGGATTGCCGTGTAGGACATTTGCCCATGCCGCTGTCCGACGGCTCCGGAAGCGCCGATTGCCAGCTGCCAATCGACACCGGGCGCGTCAAGCCGTCAGCGACAGCAACGTTCGGCTCTGTGCTTCGCACAGACTCTTCCCATTGCCTCTGGCAGAGAGGTCATCCAACTTCCAGAAGTCGCTGAAGAACTGCAACAGACCGGGCTTGAGCGCAGCGCATTCGACATGCCCATCGGCTCCGATGTTGATCAGGCTGAAAGGGTGATGCTTGTCATCCTCGACCACCAGAAATCGGTCGTCGGGCAATGGCTGAACCGCGGACGGCTCGAAGATGCCGTTCAAGGGTTGGAAGCTGGGAACGGTTTCGGAGGGCAGATCGGCATTGTCCATTCGCCTGATCACTGCGTGCGCTGGCGCACAGTCAGAGAGTTCCCGGGCTGCGACGCTTGACCGGCACGAACCGTGCAGCATCTACAAGGAGTTTCCATGACCAACCAAATCGAGGATGCATGCCTGCGCGCATGTAACGAATGCGCTGCGGCATGCCTGCAGTGCGCGATGGCATGCCTCCGGGAGGCCGACCCGAAACCCATGGCGCGCTGCATCGCTCTGGATCTGGAATGCGCCGACATTTGCCGACTGGCCGCTGCGTCGATGGCCAGGGGCGGTGAACACATGCAGGCCATCTGCGCGCTCTGCGCGAACGCATGCCGCGGCTGCGCAGCGGAGTGCAGCAAGCACAGCATGGAACACTGCCAACGCTGCGCCGAGGCATGCAAGCGCTGCGCAGAAGCCTGCCTTGCAATGACCCACTGAGTACCCGAGGCCCCCCTAGCCGCGCTGGCAAAAGGTGAGATCTACCTGTGTCTTCCTTCGGAAGGTCGCGACAGGACTGGCAACCAGGAACGCAATCTGCCGACCCCAAGGCCTTCTCGGACCTCAGGGTAGCGGTCTTCGGCGGTGCCGGCGGCCTGGGCCGAGCCATTGCCCATTCCTGGCTAGGCGAAGGGGTGGAGCGCACCGTCGTAGGGGAGCAGCGTCACTTCGGGACCATCGGATGCATCCGCACTGCCCCGAATTTGGCGCGGTGGTCTGTCGCCATGGGCGAACGTCCGCTGTCATCAGCACCACCTTTCTCGGCGGCCCGGAGGAAGGTCAAGTTTCAGGTAGACCGGTCGTTCGCTGGGAAAACTGTCGCCGGCTTCTATGGGTCGTCCCGCAACCATCCCGCAGTTGAGTCGCGGCCGTCCAAGAGGCCATCTACATCAGCGTCTTCTTTGAGGGCGTTACGCCTGGGCCTCTTCTCGGCCCGAAGCGGGCGCTGTTGAGGGGCGGCTTTCAGGTAACGGGCGATTTACTTGCTGCGTCGCCCGCATGACCGTGGGATGATCAATAAAAGCGCGCCCACAGCCGTTGTCGTTTCGCAAGCGACGGCCGGTATGCGCCAGGAACGTCGCGCTCTCTGCCAGAGCAAGGTCTATCACTTTCCCAGCAGTGTGGTCGGACGTTTGCGAGCCCTCGGCTCGCGGCACTGACCGCACTTTCGTCGTGGTAACACCCAGGAGACTGACTTGAAAACAAAACTCAATGCCCTTGCCGCTGCCGTCAAGCTGTTGGCCCTCACCGGTGCAGCGGGTGCGCTGATGAGCGGCTGTTTCGGCGATGACGCGTTGCCGACCAATGACCTGCCCACGGGCATCACGCAGCAGGGCGTCACGGCCTATCCCGCGACCACGGTCGGCAGCGGCACCACGGCCGCCACTCAGGACTTGCTGACCGCCGGCCTGGGCAAAACGGGCATCGGCGCCACCACGCCGACCTATGTCGACCCGCTCGCCCCGACCGCACTGGAACTGCGCCGTAACGCCGTCTTCAGCAACTACCGCGGCCTGGCCGACTTCACCGCCGCCGGCGGGTACGGCACGCTGTACGGGCCGAATGTCGACATCAGCGGCACCGCGACTGCCAACGAAGGCCTGATCCCGGGCCGCGAGTACATCGCCACGCTCGACGACGGCACCGGCCGCAAGCAAACGGTCATCGCGGTGCAGATTCCCGACAGCTTCAACGCAGCTGCACCGTGCGTGGTGCTCGGGCCGTCCTCCGGTTCGCGGGGCGTGTACGGCGCGGTCGCGGCGGCCAGCGAATGGGGCCTGAAGCGGGGTTGCGCCGTGGCCTTGACCGACGCCGGCAAGGGCGTCGGCCTGTACGACCTGACCGACGACAGCGTCAACCGCATCGACGGCACCCGCGCCACCCGCGCGGCTGCGGGTGCGCTCAACTTCTTCGCCGCCAACATCACCGACGCCGCCCGCACCGCCTACAACACCCTGTTCCCGGACCGGCTCGCGCTGAAGCAGGTGCACTCGCAGCAGAACCCCGAGAAGGATTGGGGTAACGACACGCTGGCCGCCGCGCGGTACGCGCTGTTCGTGTTGAACGACCGCTACGGCACCGCTACCGACCCGGTGCCCTTCACCGCAGCGAACACGCTGGTCATCGCCGGCTCGGTGTCCAACGGCGGCGCGGCCGTGCTGCGTGCGGCCGAGTTGGACAGCAATGGCCTCATCGATGGGGTGGTGGCCGCCGAACCGGTCACCGAGATGCCCACCACCACTGGCTACGGCATCCAGCTCGGTGGCGTGGCGGTCACCGGTTTCGGCAAGACGCTCGCCGACTTCACGACCTACGGCAACCTCTTCCAGCCCTGTGCGCTGCTCGCCGCGCCGGCCCTGATGGCCGAAGCCTCGACCTTCAACTTCGTCACGCCGGCCAGCGTGTTCGGCATCCGGGCAGCCGCTCGCTGCGCCGGCCTCGCGGCCAAAGGCCTGGTCAGCGGGGCCGACACGGCCGCGCAGTCGCTCGATGCGCTGAACAAGCTGCGCGCCTACGGCTGGACGCCCGACAACGACAAGATGCACAACGCCCACTGGGGCCTTGGCAACGGGCCGATCCTGTCGGCGATGTACCCGACCATGTATGGCCGCTTCTCGGTCACCGACAACGTTTGCAACACCAGCTTTGCGCAGGTCGACGCAGGAGGTGCGCCGGTAGCGGCGAGCGCAACCAGGAAGGCGCAGAGCTTCGCCGTTGGCAACGGCACTGCCAACGGCACGCCCGCCACGGTGGTCTACAACGACTCGGTCGGCGGCGCACGGTCATGGCCGCTCGCCACGTCGGTCTCGACCGGTGTGCAGGATTTCGGCCTGGACAACGCCCTGTGCCAGCGGGCGCTGGTCACCGGGGTCGACGAGAACGGTGCCGCGCTGCCGACAACGGCCACCTCGACGCGGCCGACGGCAGCGCAGAGCGCCGCCGTACGGGCCGGCATCGCCGAAGTGCTGCTCAACGGCAACCTGCGCGGCAAGCCGACACTGATCGTCGCCGGACGCAGCGACGCGCTGGTGCCGGTGAACAACAACGCGCGTGCCTACGTCGCCTTCAACAAGGTGACCGAAACGGCGGCCAGCAAGGTTGGCTATGTCGAGGTCGTCAACGCACAGCACTTCGACGCCTTCCTGCCCTTCGGCGGCTTCGACACCCGCTTCGTGCCCCTTCACGTGTATTACGTCCGGGCGATGGACGCGATGTATGCCCACCTTAAGAACGGCGCGGCACTACCGCCGAGCCAGGTGGTACGGGCCACGCCGCGCGGCGGCCTGCCGCTCGCGGCACCGGCGATCAGCGCTGCCAACGTACCCGCGATCAGCGCCGCGCCGCTGCTGGCAGACCAGATCGGCTTTGCCGGCACTTCGGTCAACGTCCCCAACTGAGCCTTCGCTCTCGCGTTACCTGCACGGCGCCGGGCGCGACACGGACGACATCGCGATGCAACGGGCCGCGGGCGGCCGGCGCGTGCTCTGTCCCGACTGGCTCGGACGCGGCCTGACGTCTCGCCGGCGGGTCGTACAACAACCTTCAAGCAGTTGAGAAGCAGCCGTTCAAGGGGCCATCCAAGCCAGCCCTTGGTTTGCCTGCCAACTGACCTGTCGTCGTGCGGGCTGGTTCGAGCTTGCGTTGCCAGGCCTCACTGCAGGAGGACTTCTGATCGCTCTGGCGCTGTTGTCGCGTTGCGGGAGCCTGCGCCAAGGAGCCCTCTATCGCAGCGACTGGGTCATGTCCCATCTGGGCACGAATCGCACGCTACATCTCAGGTCGGAAGATAGTGGTTTCCGTTCATTGGGGAAAAGTGGGAGACCTGGCTCCGTTGCCCCACCGGCGCTGCTTGCGGCCTTTCGTGACCTCCTGGCGTATCGGTGAGCACGGCAGGAGGATGGTCATGGTCGGTGAGCGGCATGCCGGACGAAGCCGATGCGCCGCGCAAGAAGCGCCTGTCCTTGCGCCTGACGTCGTCTCGCCGACCCAGCCGAACTCTGTTTTAATTCAGGCCTATGAGCCTCAGCGCATTCATCAGCAACAACCTCGATGCGATCGTCGACGAATGGGAGTCGTTCGCCAAGACGCTTTTGCCGGTGTCCGGAACCATGTCCAGCCTGGCACTGCGCGATCACTGCCGGGAGATCCTCATGGCCGCGGTCACCGACATGCAAACGCGCGAGACAGAAAGTCAGCGCGCAACCAAGTCGCAAGGCAACGCCCCTCAAGGGGCAGGGGCGGACACGGCCGCGACCGCGCACGGCGCGCTGCGGCATCTCTCGGGCTTCGACCTCGTGCAGTTGGTCGCCGAGTTCCGTGCCCTGCGTGCCAGCGTTTTGGCGCTGTGGAAGCGCCGAGAGGCCGCCAGCGTTGCTGCCGAAGTCTTGTCAGGCGCCTCAGAGATCGAACAGATCACGCGCTTCAACGAGGCGATCGATCAAGCTCTTGCGGAGTCGGTCGACAGCTACTCCTCGGCCGTGACCACGTCACGCGACATGTTCCTCGCTGTCCTCGGACATGACCTGCGCACCCCGCTGCAAGCCATCAGCATGACGGGTCGGTTGCTGCTCAAACCGGAGCTGTCGGACACGGCTCGCAGGGAGGCGGCGATGCGAATCCAGCGTTGTTCGACGACGATGGGTTTGCTGATCAGCGATCTGCTTGAGTTCATGCGCACTCGGCTGGGTTCTGGCATCCCACTCGAGCGAACGGTTTGCGATCTCGGGCCGGTCTGCACCACGGCCCTCGAAACGATCCGTGCCGGCAACCCTCAGCAGAACTTCGAGGAGCAGGTATCGGGCGACTTGGTCATCTCGGCAGATGCCCCTCGGCTGCATCAAGCGCTGTTGAACCTGCTCAGCAATGCCGTCCAGCACGGCGATCCAGGCCGGGCGATTTCCTTGATCGCCAAGGGTGCCGACGATGGCATCGAAGTGCGCGTGACAAACTTCGGGCGCGCCATTCCGGAATCTGCGCTGCAGACGATCTTCGAGCCGCTGGTGCGGGCGCCAAGTCCGGAGGCAAACCTCCACCAGCAGTCGAAGACCAGCTTGGGTCTCGGGCTCTTCATCGTCCGCGAGATCGTGGCCGGCCATGGCGGGACGGTGACCGTGCAGTCTTCGGTGGACGCGGGAACGACTTTCACAATTCACCTTCCGCGAGCCCAGGATCTTTCTGCGCCAACATAACGTGCCGTGCAGTCATTGCCGGTCCGGGCCCGCGCCCATCGCGCCGCCGCCGCTGACGAATCGCAAATTCATGGCGCGCTCAAGGCGGCGTTGATCTCGTCCATCAAAGCCTCCAATTGCTCAAACTCAAACGGCTTGGGCAGTGCGCGCACGTTCTGGCCGAGCGTGGCGAGGTGATTGCCGTATTCATAGCCCGAGCACATCACGACCCACTGCGCGGGGTTCACTGCCAGGAGCAGGCGCACCAGATCCATCCCCGACATCCCGGGCAGGCTGATATCGGTCACGAGCAGATTGAACGCGCCCGACTTCCAGGCCACCAGCGCCGCTTCGCCAGTGGCGACGGCGACAACGGCCCGACCCGGACCCTCGAGCATGTCACTCAAAGTGTCGCGCAACTCCTTGTTGTCCTCGACATACAGGATGCTCAGGGTCTTCATACGCAAATCGGCCATGAACAGGGCTTGATGGTGAGGGTGAACCGGCTGCCAAGACACTGAACGCGCGGGGCAGAAGTCTGCGACGCCTTGACCGTCAGCCTCTCGGTGTCGAGTCTGCAAGAGCGGATGGCAGGCTGGAGTAGGCAGGTGCAGTTTGCGAGCTTCGAGCGTGGTTGCTGGCCAGTCGGAGGCGGCTGTGCGCGGCGCCGTCGGCGCAATGCTGACGCAGCGATTGAGCCGATTCGTACAGCGCTGGCTGCAGTCGGATCGCGTGGACTAGGGTGGCGCGGTGCCACGCTCACCGCGCCGCCAGAAGCGACCCATCATCGGCTTGACGCTGAGACCGTGCATCAGGATCGACAGCGTCACCACGATCAGCGTGAGTTGGGTCAGCTGCAGGGCCAGGTCCTGCGGCAGCCCGCGCTGGATGGCGTACATCAGGTAGTACAGCGACCCGATGCCGCGCACGCCGAACCAGCCGGTCATGCCCTTCATGCGTCCGGAGCTGGGCATGCCGAGCAGGCCGATCCAGGCGCCGATCGGCCGCGCCACCCCGAACAGGAACAGCGCCAGGCCCACCGCGGCCCAGCTCCACGAGTCGGTGAACAAGGTCCCGCCGAGCAACACCACCAGCATCAACTCGGAAAGGCGCTCCAGATGTTCCTTGAACACCAGCGCACCGTGGCTTACCGTGGGCGTCACTTCGGGATCGGGGCTGGTCGAATCGGCGCGCTTGATTTCCCGCTCCGAGCGCGGGTCGGGTGACTCCGTGGGCACGTTGGCGAGCTTCAACTCCGTCTGGCGCAATGCCACCGCGGCAAAGAACACCGCCAGGAAGCCCCAGGCATGCGCCAGCGAGCTCAGACCGTAGACCGTGGCGATCAGTCCCAGCCCGAGAAAGTCATCCAGCAGTTGGTGCTTTCGCACCTCGCCGCGCAACCGCCAGCCCAGGTGGGCCAGAGCGAACCCGGACACCACGCCGATGCCCACACCGGCCAGCGTGGCCCAGAGCACGTCGATGGCAATCCACTGCAGGCCGAAATCGCCGATCTCGTGCAGACCCAGCAGGCCCAGGCCCAGCATCACGAAGGGGAACGCGGTGCCGTCGTTCATGCCGGCCTCGCAAGTCAAGGTGAAGCGCAACTCGTCCTTGTCGCCGGCATGGCGCACCTGCACGTCGGTGGCCAGCACCGGATCGGTCGGAGCAACGATGGCGCCCAACAATACGGCTGCCCCCAGCGGCAGGCCGAGCACGAAGTGCGCAAATGCCGCGACCATCGCGACCGTGACCGCCATCGAGACCGTGGCCAGCCTGATCGGTGTGCGCCAGCGCACCAGGCTGAAGGGCACCGGCATCTTGATCCCGGCAGCGAACAAAGAAATCAGTACCGCCGCTTCAGTGAGGACCTCCAGCAGCGCCGACTCGCGCATCGGGTTGAAGCGGAACAGTTCGAGCCCGGTGGGTCCCAGCACCAGCCCAACGGCCAGGTAGATGATGGCCGAGGTGACCGGCAGGCGCTTCAGCGCGGTGGAGGACACGCCCATCACCAGCAACAAGCCACCAATCAGGACGAACCATTGTGCGTTACTCATGGGCGGAAGACGCAGCGTGCGTGGCGGGACCCGTGGACCGTAGGCGAGCGCGTGATCGAGGTCTGTGCGACAGCGCACCCTGAGTGCCGTAGGAGTTGGTTGAGCCGGTCTGCGAATTCGACACCGGCAACGGCCAGCACGCTGGCACCTGGGATCATGAGGAGGACGCGTAACACCTCGTCGATTGCGGCCATGCCCTGACGGCGCCTGGTGTTTCACTTCTTGACGCGACTGGCCTCTTGTTTCAGCGCGGTGCCGCACTTCAAGGCCGATAGCGACGACCTTGTACGCGTGGCGTGCCGACCTTCATCCGTTGGGCCACGCCGCGTGCGCCACCGAACAGACCCGACGGTTCCCGGCGCGCAAGCTGCTCCGTTCAAACAGTCCTGACCTTGCCGGCCGCACACATCCGTGACAGCCCGACGGATCAGCGTCCCCCAGGAATCCACCCGATGCTCTTCGACAGTTTCTCCGCCCGTTCGCTGCACCTGGCCAATCGCATGGTGATGGCGCCCATGACGCGCAACCGCGCGACACCGGCGCACACGCCCGATGCACTGATGGCCACGTACTACGGCCAGCGGGCCAGCGCGGGCCTGATCATCACCGAGGGCACGTCGCCCAGCCCACACGGCCTGGGCTACCCGCGCATCCCGGGGCTGTACGACCAGGCGCAGGTAAATGCCTGGAAGGATGTGACGGCCGCTGTCCATGGATCCGGCGACAACAACGCCAGCGGCAAGATCTTCGTGCAGTTCATGCATTGCGGCCGTGTGGCGCACATCGCCAATCTGCCGGCCGGCGCCGAGGTGCTCGGGCCCAGCGCAGCCGTGTGTCCGGGCGAGATGTACACCGACACGCTGGGCATGCAGCCGCACAGTGCGCCGCGTGCGATGACCGCGGCCGATATCGCCCACGCCGTGAAGGAGCATGCGGCATCCGCGAAGCTGGCCCTGGATGCAGGCTTCGACGGCGTTGAACTGCACGGCGCCAACGGCTACTTGATCGAGCAATTCCTCAACCCGCTGATCAACCAACGGACCGATGGTTACGCCGGCAGCATCGAAGGCCGCAACCGCTTGGGGCTGGAGATTGTGCGCGCCACGGTCGCAGCCATCGGCCCCGACCGGGTCGGCATCCGGCTGTCGCCCTACGGCGTGTTCAACGGCACTGGCGAGTTTCCCGAGGTGCGGGCGCAGTACCTGGCGCTGGCCAAGTCGCTTTCCGAAGTGGGCCTGCTCTACATCCACTTGGTCGATCACTCAGCCATGGGCGCGCCGCCGGTGCCTGCCGATTTCAAGCTCGCGCTGCGTGCCGCCTTTAACGGCCTGTTCATCCTCTCCGGAGGCTTCGACCACGCCAGCGCTGAGCAGGCCCTGCTCGACAAGCGCGGCGACCTGGTCGCCTTCGGTCGCCCGTTCCTGGCCAACCCCGACCTCGTGGCACGGATGCGCAAGGACGCCCCGCTCAACGCGCCCGACATGGCGACCTTCTACGTGGCCGGCGCCAAAGGCTACACCGACTATCCCGCCCTGGCGGTCTGACCCATCGACTAAACATATCCCGAAGGACGACACACCATGACCTACCAAAGCATCAACCCCAGCACTGGCAAGCTGCTCAAGAGCTTCGAGCACATGAGTTCTGCGCAGCTAGACAAGTCCCTTGCCGCCGCCGACACCTGCTTCCAGACCTGGCGGCACAAGAGCTATGCCGAGCGCGCGGTCATCGTCAACAAAGCAGCCGCACTGATGCACGCCCATGTCGATGACTTCGCCGAACTCGCCACGCAGGACATGGGCAAGCGCATCGACGAGGCGCGCGGCGAAGTCAAGTTCAGCGCCGACATCCTGGCCTACTACGCCGAACATGCCGAGGCGTTCCTTGCGCCGACAACGCTGC
>Ga0163144_10009369_pt1 | contig 21043 bp, 14 predicted proteins | sample OliLak19BULKMAT1_FD_123175 | JGI IMG/M metagenome (GOLD analysis project Ga0163144, IMG submission 123175) | Freshwater microbial mat bacterial communities from Lake Vanda, McMurdo Dry Valleys, Antarctica - Oligotrophic Lake LV.19.BULKMAT1 | ecosystem: Environmental > Aquatic > Freshwater >... | reverse complement strand
GCCTTCAGCTCGGCGATGGTGATCTCTTCGCCGTTGATGAATTTGTCGGTGAGGTGATCGTCGACTTCGGAGACCGTCTCGATGAGATGTTCGCGCGCGAGTTTCGCGTCGTCGAGCATGTCCGCGGGAATCTCTTCGGTCATGTACTCGGCGCCCATGGTCTCGTCGGGGTACCGGTAGGCCTTCATCTCGACCAGGTCGATGACGCCGACGAACTTGTCCTCGGCGCCTATCGGAAGCTGGATGGCCACCGGGGTCTTGGCGGAGAGGCGATCGATCATCATGTCGATGCAGCGCTGGAAGTCGGCGCCGACCCGGTCCATCTTGTTGATGAACGCGATGCGGGGAACGCTGTACTTGTCGGCCTGGCGCCACACCGTTTCGGACTGGGGCTGCACGCCGGAGACGGCATCGAACACCGCGACCGCGCCATCGAGAACGCGCAGGGAGCGCTCGACTTCAGCGGTGAAGTCGACGTGGCCCGGGGTGTCGATAATGTTGATCCGGTGATCTTTCCAGAAGCACGTGGTAGCCGCGGAGGTAATGGTGATGCCGCGTTCCTGCTCCTGCTCCATCCAGTCCATGGTGGCGGTGCCGTCGTGAACTTCGCCGATCTTGTAGTTGACGCCGGTGTAGAAAAGAATGCGCTCCGTAGTCGTGGTTTTGCCAGCGTCGATATGCGCAGCAATCCCGATATTGCGGGTCTTTTCGAGCGAGGTAGAACGAGCAGCCACGATTGTTTCTCTGGAGTCCTTAAGAGGGAGAACCGCTTACCAGCGGTAGTGCGCGAAGGCCTTGTTGGCCTCGGCCATTTTGTGAACATCGTCCTTCTTCTTCATGGCCCCGCCACGGAGGTTGGACGCGTCGAGCAGTTCGTTCGAGAGCTTGCTGATCATGCCGCGCTCCGAACGCAGGCGCGCGTAGCTGATGATCCAGCGAATTCCGAGCGAGTTGCGGCGGTTGGGGTTCACTTCGATCGGAACCTGGTAGTTCGAACCGCCCACGCGCCGACTCTTCACTTCGAGCGTCGGCTTCACGTTTTCGACCGCCTTCTTGAAGAGCTTGAGGGGGTCGTCCTGAGTCTTCTCGTGGATGGCCTTGAGCGCGCCGTACATGATCTGCTGAGCAGTGGACTTCTTGCCATCGCTCATGAGGCAGTTCACGAACTTCGTGACCAGAGTCGAATTGTAGAGAGGGTCCGGGAGGACATCCCGCTTGGGTACGGTGCCGCGACGTGGCATTTGCTTAGCGCTCCAAACTTCTACTTTGAAAACTTAGTGACGGCCTTTGGGGAAACCTGCAAGAACTTAGGTTTTTCAAAGACCCTTGGAGCACACCCTGAAGGGAGACCCTTCGGGCCTCGACGCGAGACGATCAGAACAAGGACGGTAACGGCTGCCCTTGATGCTTTCGTCGCATCGAGTGTGGCTCAAGGATCTTTCGCCTATTCGCTTGATTGCACCCTGGGGGGCGGTTTCAGAGCTTCTGCGGCGGGATTTCCCAGGCTTCTTCTTGATTTTACTTTTGCCTTCGAAGTGACCGACTGTGTGTTCGGTCGTTCCGGAGGGGACGGCGATCTTAGACTAAAACTGCTGAAAACTAAAGTGTTTTTGGCACAAACCCATGAGGAGTGGTGCGCAAGGGGCTTACGGCCTGGCCCGGAACTAGGCGGCCTTGGGCCGTTTCGCGCCGTATTTGCTGCGGCTGCGCTTGCGGCCGGCCACCCCGGTGGCGTCGAGAGAACCACGAACGATGTGGTATCGAACGCCGGGAAGGTCTTTGACACGGCCGCCGCGAATGAGGACCAGCGAGTGTTCCTGGAGGTTGTGACCCACTCCGGGAATGTAGGCGGTAACTTCGATTCCGTTGGTCAGGCGAACACGGGCAACTTTGCGAAGGGCCGAGTTCGGCTTCTTCGGGGTGGTCGTGAAAACACGCACGCACACGCCGCGCTTCTGGGGCGACTCCTGGAGCGCCGGGCTCGCAGTCTTCGACTTCAGTTTGGTGCGACCACTTCGAATCAATTGGCTGACGGTTGGCAAACTTCGATCACTCCTGATGGAACAAGGACTGCGGAGTTTACCGGACACAGACGCAGTGTCAAGGCAGCGAAGGAAGAAACCACTAAATGTCGTAGTGTCGAGGTGCTACGCCCCTCCCCCAACTCAACGCTGCGTGGAGAGGCGCGCCAGGGCGTCAACGACGGCCTGCGCTTCGGCCCCAGACACGATGCGCCAGGGCTCAAAAGCGCCGGACATCGCGTTCTGCATAACACCCGCCCCCAGAACACGCACCACCGAGATGTACTGAAGGTGTGAAGGTGACATGTCCCTCGGTGTCGCGCCGGACGCACGCCCAAACCCCACCTGGTCCAGAACGCGGGCCGCGACCACGGCCAGTTCCCCGCGCCTCACCACGCCACTTGGTTGGAAGGTGTGGTTGGGGTAAACGTCCACGAGCCCGAGTTCGATCGCCCGGAGGATCTGCGGTCGCGCCCAGGTGCGGGACAGGTCAGAGGCCACTTCCCCGCGGCCCGTGGGCTTCTTCGATTTGAGCGCATCAACTTTGACCACCACCAGCGCCGCGAGTTCCGCGCGGGTGACCCTGGCCGCGGTACCAATCGCCCGAAGCGGCTCGGGCAGAGCCAGAAAGGCCCGGCGCTGCTTGATGCGGGCCAGCAGACTGGCGCCTTCGGAATCCTCCGCCACATCAAGGAGTCCGCGCTTAAGCGCCATCTCCGCGCCCTCCAGGTCGCCATCGTCGAACCGGATGTTGGCCAGCCGCATCGCGATGTTTCGATCCACATCCTCCGCCGCGGCCAGGACGGACAGTGCCTCGGCGCGTCGTCCGGCCTCAATGAGCAGATCGGCAAGTTCCAGGCGGACGGGAGAAAGCTCGGGCGCTATTTCGAGGGCCTTCTGCAACATGACGATCGCTTCCCCTTTGCGGCCCTCACTGGAAAGGACGCTCGCGCGCGAAATTGCCTGTTCGGCCACCGAAAGTTTGACCTCACTCACCCGCCGGGCCAGCGCGCCGTCCCGAGGTCTCGCCTTAAGCGCGCGCATGTATAAAGGAAGGGCTTCGTCCAGCGCTCCCTGTTTGCGGCGGACCGAGGCGGCTCCCACGAGGGCGGTGACTTCGTCAGGGTACGCGGCGAGCACCGCGCTGAAGATGGTGTCCGCATCCGGCAAGCGGTTGTCCCGCAGGGCCGCGAACCCGAGAACGATCTGCGCCGGACGCAGCCCAGGCTGAGCGGCCAGAAGTTTGTAGATCACCTGCTCCGCTCTCGGAATCCGGCCGGTCAGCACATCCGTCCAGGCCGCGCGCAGCGAGTTCTCATCCCGCGGTGTCAATTCCCCTCGGGCGACGGCCGGAAAGATGTAGTCGGAGTCATCAACCTGCGGTGCCTGAACGCGGGGACCACAACCGGGAAGAATCAGGGCCAGGGCCAGCAGCAGCCCAAGCACCGCAAAATAGCGGCGACCCAAAGGCTCGCCTGTCGCCCGCGTGGTCTTCATGCGATGGCGAGGAGGGCGCGAGTGGAGGCCTCGGCCTCCAGCACCACCTGCCCGAACTCGTCTCGAGTCTGGGAGAGCACCTTGGCGTGGCGGTAAACGCTCGCGATCCGGCGCTCGTCCTTCGGGTCTATTTTCAGGGTCACCGGCCGCGGCAGCATGTCCAGCATCTCGGCGATGCGACGCTTGAGATCATCGAGACCTTCGCCAGTGAGGGCTGAGACCTGGACTGCGTCCACCCGCTCCGACCGCAAAGCCAAGCGGGCGGCATCGTCGGCGCCATCGATCTTGTTGATGACGATGAGGCGATTGGGCAGCTCATCGGCGCCGATCTCTTCAAGCACCTCGCGGACCGCCTTCTCCTTTGCCGGAAGCTCGGGATCGGTTCCATCGACAACATGCAGGACCAGGTCCGCTTCCACAACCTCTTCAAGGGTGGCGCGGAACGCCGCCACCAGCCCGTGCGGCAGGCTGCGGATGAAGCCGACCGTGTCGACGAGAACGATGTTCTCGCGCTCACCGATCCGCACGCCGCGCATCAGCGGGTCGAGAGTCATGAAGAGTCGATCGGAGACTTCGACCTTCTCCTCTCCAGTCAACGCGCGAAACAGGCTGGACTTCCCCGCGTTGGTGTAGCCAACGAGAGAAACCACGGGCTCGGCGCGACGACGGCGGCCTTCTCGTCGCGTCCCGCGCTCCCGTCGGACATGCTCGATCGATTCCTTGAGCACCGACACGCGGGTGCGGATCCGGCGGCGATCAGTCTCCAGCTTGGTTTCGCCCGGTCCACGCGTTCCGATGCCGCCGCCGAGCCGAGACAGGGAAACTCCCTTGCCGGTCAGCCGCGGCATCAGGTATTGCAGCTGAGCGAGTTCGACCTGCAGGCGGCCCTCTCGGGAACGGGCGCGCTGGGCAAAGATATCGAGGATCAGTTCGGTCCGGTCGAGGACCTTCACGTCCAGCTTCGCTTCGAGGTTCCGGGCCTGAACCGGCGACAGCTCGGCGTCGACCATGACGATGGTCACACCCTTCTCAGCCGCCAGTTCCTTGAGTTCGTCCACCTTTCCGCTGCCGAAGTACGTGGCGGAGTCGGGCCGTTTTCGCTCTTGCGAAATGACGTCGACGATGGCGGCGCCGGCACTTCTGGCGAGGAGGGTCATCTCCTCGATGGAAAGAGCCGCCTGATCGCGATCACGGCTGGTGCGATACGTGCCGCAGATCAGGGCCCGTTCGTTTCGTTCAGTCTTGGATTTGGTGCTCAATGGGGACTGTGAGGCTACACCGACCGGTCGCGAAGGCCTGTAGTCCAACCGCTCTAAAGCTGGATGGAGTCCTTCAACTCCACAAAACCTTTCGCGGCCAAGGCCCGCCGTTTCCTTAGAACGACAATCCCCTTAGTTATGACGCACCCCCGCCCGGGATCGCGGGGTTGACGAATCAACTCACGAGTTGATAACGTGCCTTCCATGCCGCGCCCCGTCGCTGACCCCAGCCGTCCCGCCACGCCCGAGCGCCTGCTCGCCGCGGCCGAGCGCGAATTCGCCCGGGCCGGCTATCAGGCCGCGCGCCTCGAGGACATCGCGGCCGAAGCGGGAATCCAACGGGCGTCGCTGCTGCATCACTTCGGATCAAAGGAAGCCCTCTACTCCGCGATGGTCGGCCGCAGCTTCGCGGCCCTCGGGGCGGCCCTTGCAGAGCCGACCCTTGAGCCGGGCCGGTTCGAGCGTCGACTTGAGCGACTCGTTCGGGCCTTCGCGGAGTTCGTCGACGCGCGCCCGGCGCTTGCTCGCATCATCCTCCGCGAGCTGATCGGGGAGGCCGGTCCGGGTCGCGCGATCCTGCTCGAACAGGTTGCTCCCCTCCTCGCCCGGATGGAGGCCTTTGTGCGTCGAGAGGGGCGCGGCCGGATCCGACCGCGCCTGCCCGTGCGCGCCGCCCTTCTCGATACGGCCGGGGCGCTTTTGATTCGCGCCGCCTCGGGCGACCTTCGCGCCTCGCTTTGGGGACCGATGGACGCCGGCTGGAACGTGGCCCGAGCCCTCTTCCTAAAGGAGACCCGCCATGCGCCCGTCTCCCGCGGCCACGGCGCGCGGGCGGCCCGGGCATGAGCGTCCTCCCTTACTTCGTCGCGTACCTTGGGCCCGTTCTTCTGTTTTTTGGCGCGCAGCTCGGCTCCGGGTGGACTCTTCTTCCGGTCGTCTTTGTCTTCGGACTTCTCCCCGTGCTCGATGACCGGATCGGCGGGAACGACAGGAACCCGGCCGGGATATCACGTGGCCCGCGGTGGATCTGGGATATCCCACTCTGGCTCTGGGCGCCGACCCAGCTGGCCGCGATCGCGTTCGTTCTGGGGCGGACGGGCCAGGGCGCGACGCTGATCGAGACCATGGGCCTCGTCCTCTCGCTCGGTGTGGTGAACGGCTCGGGAGGCATCGTGGTCGCCCACGAGTTGATGCACCGCCATGGCCGCTTCGATCGTGTCCTCGCCGAAGTGCTCATGACCTCGGTGACGTACGCGCACTTCTGCGTCGAGCACGTTCTCGGCCACCACCGTCATGTGGCCACGCGGCGCGATCCCGCAACCTCCCGTCTGGGCGAGAACATCTTCGCTTTTCTGGCCAGGTCGATCATGGGGGGAGCGGTCTCGGCCTGGCGGCTAGAGGGCGAGGGGGTCGCGCGCGCGGGCGCTGCCTGGACTCTGCGCGACCGGCGGCTGCGCATGCCGCTGCTCACGGCGGCTTCGTATGGAGCCGTGTGGGCCGCATTCGGGGGCCGCGGCGTGCTCGGGTTCCTTGCCCAGAGCTTCGTGGCCATTGTGCTCCTGGAGGTCGTTAACTACGTCGAGCACTACGGGCTGACCCGGCGCGAAACCGAACCCGGCCGCCACGAGCGCGTCGGACCCGAGCACTCCTGGAATTCGAGCCATCTCGTCTCGAATACCTACCTCTTCAACCTCGCCCGCCACTCCGATCATCACTTCCTGGCGAGCCGGCCCTACGAAATGCTCCGCCACTGGGACGAGGCCGAGGCCCCGCAACTGCCAAGCGGCTATTCGACGATGCTGATGGTGGCGCTCTTGCCTCCGCTGTGGTTCAAGATCATGGACCCGCGAGTCACGGCCTGGACAGCCCGCAAGGCGAGACGTCGGGAATGATCAAGCGGGCTTCCGCCGCGACTGGCCCATAACCGCGGCGTCTTCGACCTCGTCCGCGAGCGCGTTGAGCCTTGCGGGATCAACTCGCGGGAGCAATCGAGCCACGTGAGGCTGAACACGGTATGGTTTTGGCTTCGTGCCTCCCGGCGCGGCGAGCCCTCGGCGCAGGCCGTCGTTGACCACCTGCTTGAACGGCTTGCGGACGCGGTGGACCTCGTCATCGATCATTCTCGCCACATCCGGCTCGAGCGTCAGGGTCGTCCTCACCGAGGCATCGTGATGCCTTCTTTCCCAGGCTGTCAAGAAGACCTAACTAACCGCTCCTCCCCGATTCTCAAGGGCAGAAGCAATGCGGCGCTGGCCGCGACGATCCATCTGCGATCGCAGGTCAGCCAGTGCTACTTCTTGTAGACCTCCACGAGGCCTACTCCCTGGAATGCGCCCGCCCCCTTTACGATCGCGGTGTACGCCCCGGGAGCTAGAGTTCGGATGATCGCCGACTCCAGCGGGCTCGTTGGCACGTTGCCACTCGCCTGAATTGCCGCTGCGTTCACTGAATCCACCCAGTTGTCGTTCGTCTCGATCGGGCTCGTCACCCCGGCCTGGTACAACTCCAGCCTCGGGTCCGCCAGGGCGCCCGCCACGTTGAAGGGCGACGGCCCGAGCGACGGGCCCTTGGCGATGATCAGCACCTGCTGCGAATCTGCGCCTTGAATGATGAAACCCCCGATCATCACGTGATCCCCGCTCAGCACCGGACCGCGGGTCGAGATGTTCAGCAGCGGAATCTCCGGTTTATCCAGTTCGAAGACCTCCACGATCGCTATCCCTGATGACTCCGCCACGCCGGTCAGGTGCACCGTGTACGGCACGCCCGGATTCACTGTGGTCAGAACCGCCGCTTCCTTCGTATCGGTGGGGGCCTGGCCGGAGGCCGTGATCTCCGCGGCGTTGGTGGCGGACTGCCAGTTGTCGTTGAAGTCGATTGGGGTCGCGCCAGAGAACAGCCGAATCGCGGGATCGGCCAACGTCCCGGGAACCCCGAGGGCGGCCATCGAGGGGCCGCGTCCGCGGATCAGCACCTTCTTCGCTTCGCTGCCGCCGACGATGAAGCCGCCGATCATGATGTTGTCCCCCGTGGCTACCAGGCCGCGCGTGGAGATGTTGACGAGGCGCGGAATCGCGGTCCCCGTGAAGCCCGGCGTCACGCTGTTCGATGCTGAGGAGGGGGCGCTGTTTCCGACGGCGTTGGTGGCAAACACGGTGCACCTGATCGCGACGCCGTTGGTCATCCCCGCCACTGTGATCGGTGAACTCGTGGCCGTGGCGGTCTTCGTTCCGCAGGTCGCGGTGTAGCCCGTAATAGTCGAACCCCCATCGTTCGAGGGCGCGGCAAAGAGGACCGCCGCCGCTCCGTTGCTGGCCGTGGCCGTGCCGATCGTCGGGGCCTCGGAAACGGACGCCGGCGTCGTGAACGTCGTTGCCGCCGTGTAGCTCGTTCCGATCGCGTTCCTCGCGAACGCCTTGAACGAGTAGCCGCTCGCCCGAACCAGGCCGGCCACGCTCGAGCTGAACACGCCAGTCGTTCCCAACACCGTGGACTTGGTGACGCCCGCGCCGTCGAGCAAAGGATTCCCGTTGGTCGCGGAAAGCGCGTACACCACGCCTCGTTCCGTGACCGCCGAAGTGCCGTCGGACGTCACGTTGCCACCGAGGGTAGCGGTTGTCGCGGTGACGCCGGAACTGGCGGGGTCGGCGATGACGGGGGCGGTCGGCGCGGGATCATCATTGGTGATGGTGCCCACCGCGGTGGCCCGGATGAGGCCCGCGTTCGTTGGATCGGTCAAGGCGACCGACAAGGTTTCGTCGGACTCGAACGTGGCATCTCCCGAGATCGGGACGGTGATGACTCCCGAGGTCTGGCCGGCGTTGATGGTTAAGGCCCCGGACGTCGAGGTGTAGTCCGAACCGGCGGTCGCGGTCCCGTTGGATGAGGCATAGGAGACCGTGATGGTCTTCGAACTGGGTGCCGACAGGGTCACCGTGAAGGCGAGGGTCTGGGTACCCGAGTTCCCCTCGACCACACTGGCGTCACTGATCGACAGGTTTGGATCGAGGGTCGTGAAGTCGTATCTCACCCCGTAAGTGGACCCAATCGCGTTCCTGGCAAAGGCCTTCGAGGAGTAGGCGGTGCCGGCGGTCAGCCCTGTGATGTTCGCCGAGAAGGTACCCGTGGTTCCGCCGGCCACGACCTTGGTGACATCCGCGGCGCCGATAAAGGGAGACGGGTTGAGCGCGGTCAGCGAATACACAACGCCTCGTTCGGTCACGGGAGACCCACCGTCCGAAGTCACGTTCCCGCCAAGAGTAAACCCGGTCTGACCGATGCCGGAGGCGGCGATGCTGTTCATCGAAGGCGGCGTCGCAACCGGCGTGAAGGTGCGGACGATCGTATAGCTGGTGCCGGCGGAGTTCGTGGCGTAGGCGCGGTAGGACACCTCCGACCCGGTGGTGAGGCCGGCAAGTGCGGTCGTCATGTCGCCCGTCGTGCCGGTCAGCGCGGTCTGAACCACCCCCGGCCCGCCGATGCGCGGATCTGCGTTCGTCGATGTGACGGAGTGCAGGAAGCCACGCGCGGTGACCGCGCGTCCGTTGTCCGACTCGACGGAACCGAAAAGCTCTGCACTCGTGGGAGTCACGTTAAAATGATTCGGGGCTCTCAGCGTCGGCGCGATCCCATCGGCCGCGGCGCCTACGCGTACCTTTCCACCTCCCTCGGTCAGGAAGACGGCGTAGTAAGAGCCGTTGACTCGGTCTACCACTATGGCCGACCGAAGGCCGGTCGCAGAAGCCTCACCCACAAGGCTGTTTGCGGAGCTCACGACGCCAACGGTGCCGGTGGCGCCGTTGCCCCATGTGGCTGCTCCCGCTGCCGTGAAGGCGCCGTTTTGCAGGCCGGCGGAGACCACGACGTAGTTCCCATCGCTGAGCGAAACACTGCCGCCGTAGGCAACGTAGGACGTGGATGACCCTCCGACGATGCTGTTCGCGGCGCTCACCGGCCCGACGGTTCCACCCAGGCCATTCCCCCAGGTCGCTGCTCCCACGCTGGTCCCGTTGCTGCTCCAGCGTCCACTCGACACGACGTAGTTTCCGTTCATCAAGGGCTTCACGCCTTGGGCGCCTAAATTGTCGTTGGCCGACGATCCCACCAGGCTATTCAAGGCGGTAATCGGACCCGTGATCCCGGTTGTCCCGTTGCCCCACGTGACCGCGCCGGCGTCGCTGGCGCTACCGTTGTGCCAGGACCCGCTCGTGACGACATAGTGCCCATTGGCGAGGGCCGAAAGACTTCGATTCTCCTCGCCAACCCGATCGCTCTGAGTCGAGCCGATCAGGCTGTTCGCCGCGCTGACCACACCGACGGTGCCCGTGGCTCCGTTTCCCCAGGTGACAGCACCCGCATCCACAGTCAGTCCGGGATTGTCCCAATCCGCAGCTCCTGTCACGTAGTTCCCGTTGGTGAGAGCGATCGAATACTGGCCGACGCCATCGGATGCCGTCGACCCCACGAGGCTATTCGCCGCACTGATGACGCCGCTCGTCCCGACCGACCCGTTTCCCCAGGTGAGCGCACCCGCCCTCGCGACGCCGCCGTTCCTCCAACTGGGGCTTCCCACCAGGTAGTTCCCGTTGGTTAAGGCGACGACAGCGGTGTTCCCAACCATGTCCGAAGCCGCTGAGCCTACGATGCTGTTGGCGGCGCTGACCGTCCCAACGGTTCCCGTCGCCCCATTCCCCCAGGTCACTGCCCCCGCGTTGACGATGGCTCCATTGTCCCAGGACGATGTGCGCGTCACGTAGTTTCCATTGGTCAGAACGGTGATGTCAGCCCCGATCTTATCGCTCATGGTCGAGCCCACCAGGCTGTTGGCCACGCTCACGACTCCGACCGTCCCGGTCACGCCATTGCCCCAGGTGAGCGCTCCAGTACCCCCGGCGCCATCCGGAGTGAACACCAGGTAATTTCCGTTCGTCAGCGCAACCACACTGTTTCCGGCTTTCTCCTCGGAGGCCGCTCCCACCAGACTGTTCGCTGCGCTCATCCCGCCCGTGCTCGTGCCGGACCCGCTGCACCATCGAGCCGCTCCCCGGTTCTCCGAGGCGCCAAAGTCCCACGACGAGGTCCATACTACGTAGTTCCCGTTCGTCAGGGCCGTCACCGAGCCCACGCCATCGTTGGACGAGGTTCCGACGACGCTATTCAGGGCCGTGATGACGCCCACAAGTCCGGTCGAGCCGTTCGCCCAGGTCACCGCACCCGCGTTCTGGACCGCGCCGTTGTTCCACCTGTCGGTGCTCACCACGTAGTTGCCGCCACTCAGCACGGTCACGCGGCCCACATTTTCATTCGTGGTCGTTCCAACCAGGCTGTTGGCGGCACTCACCGGCCCGCTGACCCCGGTGGTCCCGCTTCCCCAGGTCACCGCCCCTGCGTCAGCGGCTGCGCCGTTGTCCCAAGCCGAACTCGTAGCCACAAAGTCGCCGCCGCTTAGAGCCTTCACTCCGCCACTGCCTACGTTGTCATTGGCGGAAGAGCCGGTGAGCGTGCTGATCAGCGCGCCCGTCGTGCCGTTGAAGAGATACACGGCTCCCGCGTTGGTCCCTCCCGCGTCATCGAATGGCGCGGTAATCACGACGTTGCCGGTGTTCAACACCACCACGTGCGTTCCGAAAGCGTTCCCCGCCGCAGGATGAGGATCGACGAACTCGGCAAACGGTGGGCCCGCCCAAGTGAGGGGCGTGAGCGGAGCGACGGCGAGACCGACCGCAACCGCAATCGCCGAGGTCCGGCGGAGAATCGGAGCCCACGGCTGGGAGCGAAGAAGGGACGGATCGGACGGCTTTTGCATTGATTCCTCCAGGGAGCATCTTTCGGGAGGAAACCCTGGCGAGGTCAACGGACCTTGCCAAGGGATGGCGCGAGCCGCCTCGCCATCCAAGGATTCACTTGGGCCCCTCTATTTGGTAACGCGAGGGCGCCGGGCTAAAAGGACAAAATCGGCAGCGAGATTCTCGAAACCGGTGATTCGGACGGGTGCGGGCGTGGCTGCGAGCACACCCACGAACCTGCTCTTTTCAGGGAAGATGCGGGCGGCGCTCGCGTTTGAGGGATTCGAGGAGAGATCGCCCTTCGAAATCCAACCGACCCTCCGAACTGGCTTTTTCGAGCAGAGATATAGCAGTCGCACGCCAGGTGCCCGCGGCCTTCGTTTCGGAGGTGGTGGACGCGAAGGCGAACGCCTTGGCCAAAACCACGCGCACCGAGGCATTGTCCGGAGCTTCGGCGGCTAGCTGTTCGGCGAAAGTGACGGCCTTCAGGGCGCGCCGGGCCGCGGCCGCGCGGGCACCCAGACTCGCCTCCGCCTGCGCGGCCGCGATCTCCGAGTGTGCGAGGAGCGCCCCGGAGGGACGATCGCCGGCCACGCGCGCGCGAATGACGCGGGCGTGGCCCGCCGCCCGTTCAGCTCCCGCCAGCGCTTCGCGCGCGCGGCCCACGCGAAGCAGAGCAGTCGAGCGCGTGAGTTCGATATTGCCGGCCACCTGCGGCTCCATGACACTCGCCGGATCTTCGGCCAGAAGAACCCGCGCCGCGCGAAGCGCCTCATCAAGGAGCTCCACGGCCTCGTGGGGCCGCCCCGCGTCCAACAAGGCCGCGGCCAGCATGCGTCGATGTGAGGCCAGGTCCCGGCGGATCGGGGTGACGTTCGGGAAGTCACCTTGAAGGGCTTCGAGGGTGGCGACGGAGTTCGCGAGTTCCGCGATCGCCTCATCGCTTCGGCCCACCCCATTGAGCGTGCGACCGAGCCGAGCGTGAAAGCTCGCCGAAAAGTGCCGCCGCTCTCCGCTCTGGGGAGCCAGGGCCAGCCATTGATCGACGAGAGCGACCGCGGCGCGGTGGTGAACAAGAGCGCCATCGGTATCGCCGAGGTTCGACCGACTGGGATTGCCAAGTAGGTCGCCAAGCAGCGCCTCGGAGGTCGCCACGTCCCTCAAAGCGGCGGGGGGCGCATTCGGCAACGACAGGACCGACCGACCGAATTCGACCCCGCGACGGAAATGCGCGGAGGCACCTGCAATGTCGCTGCGGGCGTCCAGCATCTCCCCCAATCGCTCCTCCAACTCGGCGCGCTCTAGTCGAAAAGTCGGATCGGATTCGAACGCCGAGGCGATGCTGTCGAGAAGGTTCTGGGACTTTGAATAGCTCGCGAGGGCGCCGTCGCGGTCGCCGAGGTTCGCGAAGCGCGGCAGGCCCTGGACATCACCCACCTTCACATAGGCCTGTGCTACTTCCCGGATGAGGAACGGATCCGATCCGGGATCGGCGGCTATCTCGTCGAAGAACTCGAGACTGCGATCCACGATCAGCCCCCGGGCCTTGGTGGAACCCGGCAGATTCATCACCGAGTCGTGGATGTCGAAGACCAGCGCCCGGGCCAGTTTGCGGGTCTGATTGAAGCGGCGGACCGCGCGTTCCCTCTCGATCGACGCCACACCGGCCTGGTATGTGGTCGCGGCCACGCCCAGGACGGTTGCGGCCACACCCACTGCGGCCACCACCACCGCGACGCGATTGCGGCGGGCGAACTTGGTCAGCCGGTAGCGGACAGTGTCAGGTCGTGCCGCCACGGGAAGTCCGCGAAGATAGCAACGCAGATCATCCGCCAACACCCCAGGCCCGGGATAGCGGCGTTCGGGCTCCTTCTGAAGGGCCTTGAGGACGATGGTGTCGAGGTCGCCCCGCAGCGTCTTCCGCAAATGCGCATCGGACACCAATGTCGACGGAAGGCGAGGTTCGGCCTCAAGCAGGCGGACCACGTCCAGCGCACCGACCTCGATCGGTCGGAACCCCGTAAGCAGTTCACAGAGAATGACGCCCAGCGCATAGACATCGCTCGCCGAGGAGAGCGGCCGACCGAGAATCTGCTCGGGGCTCGCGTACTGTGGAGTGAGGCGTCGTTCCGATGTTCGGGTCGAGCCCTCGGTCGGGTCGCGGTCGAGAGCCTGGGCGATGCCGAAATCGAGCAGCCGGGGCCGGCCCGCCCCATCCACCAGGATGTTCGCGGGTTTGAGGTCGCGATGAAGAACCAGGTTGCGGTGGGCGTACTCCACCGCGTCGCAGACCTCCGCCAATAGAGCGATGCGCGCGTTCAGGGCCAGACCGCGGGTCCTCGCGAACTCGATGAGGGGCGTGCCTTCCACGTACTCCATCGCGAAGTACGGAAGTCCGTCCTCCGTGGCGCCCCCGTCCAGAAGACGAACGATGCCGGGATGCTGAAGCCTCGCCAGCATGCGACGCTCCGATTCGAAGCGCCGCAAGAGTTCGTCCGTGTTAAGGCCCCGGCTGAGGACCTTGATCGCTACCCTCTGCACGAAGGCCGGATCCGCGCGCTCGGCCAGATAAACGGTCCCCATGCCCCCCCGGCCAATCTCGCGGACGATCACATAAGGCCCAATCGAACGCCCGGCAACCTCGCCCCCCGGCGCCATACTCTGTGGAGCCGAGGCCATGAAAGGCTCGTCGTCCGAATCGGAATGGGCGCCGAGCAGATCGATGGCCAGGCGAAGGACCTCTTCGTCCTTGACGCTGTCAGCGACGAAACGTCCGCGTTCGGCCGCGGGACGTTCCAACGCGCGTCCAAAAAGGTCGCGCACGATTTCATACTGTTGTGCGTCCATGCGTTTCCTTCGCTCCCTGGCGAGTGTAGTCCTCAATAAGGAACGCGCACGTTCCCCCGAGAAAAGACGATCGGGACGGTCTTTTCCACACTTTGATCGCTATGCTCGCCGCGTGCCTGAAGCCTCCCCGGACGTAACCAGCCTCCTCCGCCTTTGGAGCGAGGGCGACCAGAATGCCCTGGGAGAGCTGGTGCCGCTGGTTCAAGCCGAGCTCAAGCGAATCGCCTCCCGAGCCATGTCGCGGGAGTCCCAGGGGCACATCCTGCAGACCACCGCGCTCGTCAACGAGGCGTACATTCGCCTTCTGGGTCAGCACTCGGTCAGCTGGCAGAACCGCGCCCATTTTTTCGGCGTGGCCGGGCAGGCCATGCGACGCATTCTGGTAGACGAAGCGCGCGCGCGAAAGGCCGACAAACGGGCGGGAATGACGGTTGTCATCGACGAGAGGATCGACGCGTCGGACGAGCGTCCCCTCGATCTCGTGGCCCTGGACGACCTCCTCGTGACGCTGGAAACGCTCAATCCCCGGCAGGCGCGCGTGATTGACCTCAAGTACTTCGGCGGCCTCGAAATCGCCGAAGTGGCGGCGGTTCTCGGAGTGTCGCCCTCCACCATCAAGCTCGACTGGCAGATGGCGCGGGCGTGGCTGAAGCTTCATCTTCAGCCGGCGTAAGAGGACTTCTTTGTGCTACTTCGGCTGCCAGCAGTCCTCGATGCGTCGGCGGTCGATCCGACCCTCACGCAGGATTCGCGGGGTCTTTGAATCGGTCAGATCGACGATCGTCGATGGGGCGCCCGAGAGCGGTCCAGCATCGATGGCGACGCCCGCTCCCGGAAACGCCTCGATGGCGCTACCGAGGGTCAGGCACGGGGGCTCCCCCGCCAGATTGGCGGAGGTCGACACCAAGGGTCCTGCAAGTCGGGCGAGCTGGCAGGCCACTTCAGACGACGGAACCCGAATCGCGATCGTGGTGCCCCCCGCTAGAAGCTCCGGTGGGAGACCAAAGGCGGCAGGCAGCACCATGGTGAGCGGCCCGGGCCAGAAGGACGCGGCTAGTTGTTCGGCGGCCCTCGACCAGAATGAAGTGACCGAACGCGCCTGTTCCATATCCCCCACGATCACCGGCAAGGCTTTTCTGGCTTCGCGCCCTTTCGCCCTGCGGAGGTGAGCGACCGCGCTGCCTTCCAAGGCGCAACAGCCCAGTCCATAAAGAGTGTCCGTGGGGTACAGCATCAAGCTCCCCTGGCGCAGCTTGCGCGCGATGTCTTCCGCGACCTCGGCCTCGAGCACCACATCCTGCGAGTCGTAGCGGGTCATCGCAGTCACGGTGGGATCGTATCGCGCATACCGGGTACCCTATAATCCAGGCTCCCTTGATCGAACGACTCCTCACCGGGTGGCCGTCCCTTCCCAAGGGGTTTTCGACTCCTTTCTCCATCCTCACGCTCGTGGTCTGGACGGGAGTCATGGTTCTGGTCGGCCGCAAGGCCACCGAACAAACCGCCCTTGCCCTCACCAGCGACCTCGCGGCCTATGGCGAGCGGGCCCGCTGGAGCGGCATCTACTACCGGGGCGAGAAGATTGGTTTCTCCGTCAGCCAGGTCACCGAGCGCGAAGGCGGCTTCAAACTCCAGGAGGACGGGCAGATGCTGCTCACCCTCATGGGTGCGACCACGGCTTCGCGGCTCCGCACCGAGGTGAACGTCAACTCGGAGTACCTGATGGAGAGCTTCGCGTTCTCGCTCGACCCCGGCACCGGCCCCATCGCGATCACCGGAGTGCTCGAGACTCCCACCCGGCTCGCGGTGCGGATCGTGTCGCCCACCAGCGAACGGTCGCGCACGTTCGACCTCAAGGAACCCCCGGTGCTGGCCCTGAATCTGCCCAAGCGCCTTCTCGCGATGGGTCTTACCGAGGGCGCGCGACATCAGATTCAGATCTTCGATCCCGCGACCCTCACCAACGGCCTCGCCACTTTGGAGATCGGCGCGCGCGAAGTGGTGCGCATCCTCGACAAGCCGGTGCCGGCGTTCAAACTCAACATGACCTATTCGGGCATCAGCACCACATCGTGGATCACCGAGGTGGGCGAAGTGATCAAGGAGGAAAGTGCGATGGGCATGGTCGTGGTGCGCGAAAGCCGCGAACGCGCCATCGCCATGGCCATGTCGTCCGGAATCAAGGCGGACATGATCGAGGCCGCGGCCATTCAGCCCGAATCGAAAAGCCCCATCGACGATCCCGCCTCGCTCAAGAGTCTGCGCCTCGAGTTCTCAGGAGCCGATCTGCCGGGCAGTCCCGAAGAGCTCAACGGGGCCGGCCAGACCGTCGTCGGCAATGTCGTGATGATCAGCGATGCGAACGACCTCAAGCCAGGGCCCGTGCCGGCGGATATCCAGGCCTTCCTCGCGCCGGAGGCCTTCATCGAGAGCGATGCGCCCGAGATCGTGGCCGAAACAAAGAAGGCGCTGGATCAGGCGGGGGCCTCGGTCACCACCACGTCCCGCAAGAAGGCCGAGTTCCTGGTGCGCTATGTGAACGCGGCCCTCGAGAAAAAACCCACCATGAGCCTTCCCTCCGCAGTGGAGGTTTTGAGAACTCGGGTCGGCGATTGCAACGAGCACACCGCCTTGTACGTCGGCATGGCGCGGGCCGCGGGCATTCCTTCGCGGGTGGCGATCGGCCTCGTGAATCTTCGCGGGGCTTTTTACTACCACGCGTGGCCCGAGGTTTTTGTGAGCGACAGCAAGGCCTCGGATGGCAAGTCGGGGGTCTGGATTCCGGTGGACCCGACGTTGAACCAGTTCCCGGCCGACGTCAGCCATGTCCGGCTGGCCCGAGGCGGCTTCGAGCGGCAGGCCGCGATTCTGCCCCTCCTTGGCCGCGCGAAGATCAAGGTTCTCGAAATGGTGGATGGCCCGGGCGACAGCAATACCCGAGCACTCGTGGGCGCCGACCGCAAGGACACCCCGGCCCTCGCTCTCGACTTCCCCGCGGCCGAGAGCAAGGACAGTTGCTGGAGGCGTCCCACCCGCCGCTTCTAGCCAGGGCACTGGGGGGCGGCGTTCGAGTCGCCCGCCGCGTAAGCCCGGCCCTTCTGGAACCTCCCCTTTCTATGATCACAGTCAACAACATCCACAAGCGGTTCGGGTCCTTCAACGCGGTCAACGGCGTGTCGATCGAGGTGCCGCCGGGTGAGATCCACGGCTTCCTCGGTCCCAATGGTGCGGGAAAAACCACCACGATTCGGATGATCGCCGGTCTGCTGAAGCCCACTTCGGGTTCGGTGGTCATCAACGGAGCGGACCTCGCCACCCATCCCGAACGGGCCAAGGCCGCCCTCGGCTTCGTCCCCGACCGGCCCTTCATTTACGAAAAGCTGACCGCGTTCGAGTTCCTGAAGTTCTGCGGCGGGCTCTACGGAATGGAAGGGCCGGCGCTCGAAGCCCGATCTCTGGAACTGCTCGATCTCTTCGAGTTGTCACGCTGGAAGGATGAGCTGATCGAGGCCTTCTCGCACGGCATGAAGCAGCGGGTCGTGATGTGCTCGGCGTTCCTCCATCATCCCAAGGCGGTCCTGGTGGACGAGCCGATGGTGGGCCTAGACCCCCGCGGCGCGCGCCTTATCAAGGACATCTTCCGGGCCATGTCGAAGAAGGGCGTGTCGATCCTGATGAGCACGCACACCCTGGAAGTGGCGCAGGAGATGTGCGACTACGTGCGCATCATTCTCGGCGGGAAGATCATCGCGGAAGGCACCGTGGACGAAGTGCTGAACATGGCGGGCGAAGGTCACGAGGCGCTGACGCCCGTGTTCCTGAAGCTCACCGGCGGTTCCGGCTTCCAGGAAATCCCCGACGCGATCTGAAGTCCTGAGTCCATCGAACTGGGGCACGGGATTACTCTGGTTCCGTGGGCCGGAGGGCGCGCAGCCGAAACCCTCCTTCCGAGCTAGTTTTCCGAGCTAGTTCACGCCTGCTTGAGTTCCGTCCTCACGTCGAGGAGTTCCGGGAAGAACGTGAGTTCGAGCGCCTTACGAAGGAAGCCGACGCCCGACGAACCGCCGGTGCCCGGGCGGAAGCCGATGATACGTTCCACCGTCTTCATGTGCCGGAAGCGCCAGAGCTGGAAGTATTCCTCGACGTCCACGAGCTTCTCGCACATCTCGTAGGCGTCCCAGTGCTTCTCCGGGCTCTCGTAGATCTGCACGAACACCGGCATCAGGCGGGGATCGCGCTTGTGCGCCTTCGTCACATCGCGAGCGAGTAGATCGGCGGGTACCGGGAAGCCGCGGCGTCCGAGATGAGCGAGAAACTCGTCATACAGGCTCGGCGCTTCGAGCACCGCCTTGATCGCGGCATAAGCCGGCGCATCGTGACGGTGAGCCTCGATCATGGCCGCGTGTTTATTGCCCAGAAGAAACTCGATCGTCCGGTACTGCACCGATTGGAATCCCGATGAGTTCCCAAGTACCGAGCGAAACTGAAGGTACTCGGAAGGGGTCAGTGTCTCAAGCACCGCCCACTGATTGAAGAGCTGCATCTGGATCTGCTTCACCCGCGCCAAAATCTTGAAGCAGGGCGAAACGTCGTCCGCGCGCAGGTGCCGGATGGCCGCGGAGAGCTCGTGAATCATCAGCTTCATCCACAACTCGGAGGTCTGATGCTGGATGATGAAGAGCATCTCGTCGTGATGAACGGGCTGCGAGAGCGGCTGCTGGGCCGCGAGGAGCTGATCCAGACGCAGATAGCCCGCGTAGGTGAGGCGGTCCTTGAGGTCGAGGACGATGCCGGGCTCGAGGGCTCTCTCGTTTTCGGCGGGCGGTCCCGGGGGGTTCTTCTGGGTGTCATCGGTCATGGCAGCGCGATGAGGCTACCAGCGTCACCGGCGCGGCCCACGTAGAATCTCCCGGCTCAATGACCGCGACCGCGCTGCCCGGCCTCAAGAAGGGGTTCCCGTTCCTCCTCCTGCCCACCTACCTGGGCAGCGCCAACCGGGCCAAACGTCGCGAGAAGGGCGACGGTATCCGCGCCGTGGTCTTCGGCGCCATCGCCATCCTGGTGGCGTTCACGCTCTTCGCGGTGTCGTTCTGGTTGACCTGGCAGCTCACCGACTACGAGGAACTGGGCGAATACCTCCTCCGCCTTGGTATCTCGTGGCTCTTCCTGACCTTCCTGTCGTTCCTGGCCTTCTCGGCCCTGGTGACGTCGCTCTCGACGTTCTTCCTCTCGGAAGACCTCAAACTCCTTCTCGCCGCCCCCATTCCGAAGACCCGTCTCTTCTATTCGCGCTACGCGCGCACCCTGCTCCAGTCGTCGTGGATGGTCCTCGCCTTCCTGACCCCGGTTCTGCTCGGCATCGGCCTGGCCCGCTGCGCTCCCACGGCCTACTACCTGACCGTGCCCTTCGTGCTGGCGCCCTTCGTGATCATTCCGGTGGCCTTCGGCTCAATGGTCACCTTGATGCTCGTCAACGTGTTTCCGGCAAAACGAGCGCGGGACATCCTGATGCTCACCGGCCTGCTGTTCGCCGTGGCCATCGTCATGCTCCTTCGCTTCATCCGGCCAGAGCGGCTTCTCTCGGTGCGTTCGCTGCCCGACATCACGGCCTTCTTCGCAACCCTGCAATCCCCCATCACTCCTCTGCTGCCGTCATTCTGGGCCGGAGAGGCCACGTTCGCGCCGCTGATGAACCGCACCGGCTGGCTTTATCTGGTGGCCTTGTGGACCACCGCCATAGCGTCCACCCTCATCGCTCGCTTCGCTTACGGAGCACTGTACTTCGAAGGCTTCAGCAAATCGCAGGAAGCGCGCAAGGCCCGTTTTTCGCGCCTGGCCTTCATGGACACCCTGGCCGGGTGGCTTCCGCTCTCTCCGGCGTCCCGCAGCCTGCTGCTGAAAGACGTGAAGGTCTTCCTGCGCGATTCCACCCAGTGGTCGCAGCTTCTTCTGCTGGTGGCCCTCGTAGCCGTCTATCTGTACAACTTCACCGTGCTTGATCTCGACCGGGTTCCCTACATGGGCCGGGTGGTGCGAAACGCCTACGCGTTCGTGAATCTCGCCATGGCGTCCTTCGTCCTTTCCTCCATCGCCGTGAGATTCGTATTCCCCGCGGTATCGATGGAGAGCACGTCCTTCTGGATTCTGCGGACCTCCCCGGTTTCGATGAGTTCCTTCCTGTGGTCGAAGTTCGCCACTGGCTTCGTGCCGATCGTCTTCTTCGCGACCTTCCTCACCATCGCCGCGAACCAGATGCTGGGTGTCCACCCCTTTTTGAAAGTGCTGACCGCGGTGGCCGTGATCTTCATGTCCCTGGCCCTGGTGGGTCTCGCCGCCGGACTGGGCGCTCAGTACCCGAGGTTCGGCGCCGAGAACGTGAACCAGATCGCCGGCTCCTATGGCGGTGTCGTCTTCATGGTGACGGCCGTCGCCTTCATCTGCATCGAGATCGCACTTCTCGCCTGGCCAACCTCCATTTTTCTGTTCTATGAGTTCCGCGACCAGCCAGTCCCGGGGTCCCGGCAGGCGATGATGGCGGTCGGCATGCTCAGCGCGATGAGCCTCTGCCTCGGGGTGTTCTATTTCTCGATGCGACGGGGAATCCGCGCCCTCACCGCCCTCGCCGGCTAACGGC
>Ga0163144_10009368_pt1 | contig 21044 bp, 18 predicted proteins | sample OliLak19BULKMAT1_FD_123175 | JGI IMG/M metagenome (GOLD analysis project Ga0163144, IMG submission 123175) | Freshwater microbial mat bacterial communities from Lake Vanda, McMurdo Dry Valleys, Antarctica - Oligotrophic Lake LV.19.BULKMAT1 | ecosystem: Environmental > Aquatic > Freshwater >... | reverse complement strand
GCGCTTCGCCTCGATCGCCAGCTTTTGTCGCAGGATTCGCCGTGTTCCGAGCACGAATCTGGACCGGCGCCCCGCGCGTTCGCGCGGACGGATAGAGTCGATCGGCCGCCGTCTCGTCGCCCCCCCACCCCCCGGATCCAGCCGATGCGCCTCTACGTCCTCTCGACCTTGCTCCTCGCTTCGTCCGCGCTCGGCCAGTCGTCGTTCGTGAACTGGGAGCATCCGCAAGTCCACCCGCTCGACCTTTCCCCGGACGGGTCGCGGCTCGCGGCCACGAACACGGCGGACGGCACGATCGAGATCTTCGACGTGACGGGAGCGAGCGTCGTCCACGTCGGCTTCGTGGCGGTCGGCGTCGACCCGGTCTCCGTCCGCTGGCGGACGAACGACGAAGTGTGGGTCGTGAACCACGTCTCGGACTCGGTCAGCGTGGTCAGCGTCTCGGCGGGGAGCGTCGTCGCGACCCTCTCGACCGACGACGAGCCGGCCGACATCGTGTTCGCGGGCGCTCCGCTGCGGGCGTACGTCTCGTGCTCGCAGGCGAACACGATCCAGGTGTTCGACCCGGCGAACCCCGCCGCCGCGCCGCTCGTTCTCTCGATCGTGGGTGAGGAGCCGCGCGCGCTGGCGGTCAGCCCCGACGGCGCACGGGTTTACTGCGCCATCTTCGAGTCGGGGAGCGCCACCACGATCCTGGGCGGCGGTGCCGTGTCGAACATCAGCGACCCGCCCAACGTCGTGAACGACGGGAACGGGCCGTGGGGGGGACAGAACCCGCCGCCGAACGCGGGAGCCTCGTTCAACCCGCCGATCAACCCGGGCCTCCCCCCCGCGCCGCGCGTCGGGCTGATCGTCCGGAAGGACGCGGCCGGCCAATGGAAGGACGACAACGGCGGGAACTGGACCAACAAAGTGTCCGGGGCCAACGCCGCGGATTCCGGCCGCATCCCCGGCTGGGACATCGCGGACCACGCTGTCGCGATCATCGATACCGCTTCGAGCGTGGTGACGTACGCGCGCGGTCTCATGAACATCTGCATGTCGCTGGCCGTCGCCCCGAACGGCGACGTCACCGTCGTCGGGACCGAAGCCACGAACCAGATACGCTTCGAGCCCGTTGTGAAAGGCAAGTTCGTGCGCGTGAAGCTGGCGCGCATCACGGGACTCGGCGCGAACGTCGGCGCCGTCGACCTGAACCCACATCTCAACTACGCGACGGCCACGGTGTCGCAGGCGCTGCGCGACCAGTCGCTCGGGGATCCGCGCGCGATCGTGTGGAACGCGGCCGGGACACGCGGCTACGTGGCCGGCATGGGATCGAACAACGTCGCGGTCATCGACGCGGCCGGAGCGCGCGCGGGTCTCGCGCCGACCATCGACGTCGCCGAGGGACCGACCGGGCTCGTGCTCGACGAGGTCCGCGCGCGTCTCTACGTGCTGTCCAAGTTCGCCGGGCGCCTCACCGTCGTCTCGACCACGAGCGAGAGCGTCGTCCAAGCCCTCGGGTTCCACGACGCGACGCCCACGGCGATCAAAGTCGGCCGCAAGCACCTCTACGACACGCGCAAGAACTCCGGCCTCGGCCAGGCTGCTTGCGCGTCCTGCCACGTGGACGCGCGGCTCGACGGTCTGGCGTGGGACCTCGGCGACCCGGCGGGCTCGATGGCGCCGGTCGCGGGCAACAACCTGGGCGCGGGTCTCCCCGGGCTGAACACGGGCTTCCAGGACTACCACCCCATGAAGGGGCCGATGACCACGCAGACCCTGCAGGACATCATCGGCAAGGAGCCGCTGCACTGGCGCGGCGATCGCCGCGGTCTCGAGGACTTCAACGGCGCGTTCCCGGGTCTGCAGGGCGACGACGCGCAGCTCACGCCGGCCGAGATGACCGAGTTCGAGGACTTCCTCGCGACGATCACGTTCCCGCCCAACCCGTACCGGAACTTCGACAACACCCTGCCGGCCAGTCTGCCGCTGCCCGGCCACTACCGCACCGGACGCTTCGGCCTCGCGGAGCAGGCGCTGCCGGCCGGCAACGCGGTGCAGGGGATGTCGGACTTCCGCACGCTGCTCCTCGATGCGGGCAACCTGCGCTGCGTGACGTGCCACACGCTGCCTACGGGCGCGGGGACCGACCACCGGCTCGTCGGCGCGACGCTGCAGCCCTTCCCGGTCGGACCGAACGGCGAGCACCACCTGGCCCTCGTCTCTCAGGACGGCTCGACGAACGTCAGCATCAAAATCCCGCAACTTCGCGACGACTACGAGAAGACCGGCTTCCACCTGAAGCAGCTGGTCAGCACGCGCGGCTTCGGCCTCCTGCACGACGGCAGCGTGGACTCCTTGGAGCGGTTCATCGCCGAGCCTGTATTCACGGTGACGAGCGACCAGCAGGTCGCGAACCTCGTCGCGTTCGTGAAGGCGCTCTCGGGATCCGACCTTCCGGCGGGTTCCACGAATCCCGCCGCGCTCCAGCCGCCCGGCCCGCCCTCGAAGGACACGCACGCGCTCGTCGGCCGCCAGCTGACGCTCGCCGCGGCGCCCACGCCGGCGCAGACGACGACCCTCGCTCAGTTCACGGGCCAAGCGGGCCTGAACCGAGTGGGGCTGATCGCGAAGGGGGTCGCGGGCGGGATCGCGCGCGGTTGGATGTACCTGGGATCGGGCAGTTGGCAGAGCGACCGCGCGAATTCGACGGCCACGACGGCCGCTCTCCAGAGTGGCGCGGCGCCCGGCACGGAGATCACGTTCACCGTCGTGCCGCGGCTGTCGCAGACGCGCCTGGGCGTGGATCGAGACCTCGACGGCTGGTTCGATCGGGACGAGCTCGACCTGGGGGCGGATCCCGCAAACCCCGCCAGTTTTCCCGGCGCGGCCGGTAGGGCGTACTGCGCTGGCGACGGCACCGGCACCGCCTGCCCGTGCGGCAACGCGAGCGCGCCCGGAGCGGACGAGGGCTGCCTGAACTCGCTCGGCCTCGGCGGCCGCCTGGTCGCGACCGGCGACGCCTCGATCGCGTTCGATACCCTGAACCTGGCGGGCTCGCAGATGCCGAACAGCTCTGCGCTGTACTTCCAGGGGACGACCGCGGCCGCGTCGGGAGCAGGCACCCTGTTCGGAGACGGCCTGCGCTGCGCGAGCGGCGCCGTGGTCCGCTTGGGCACCAAGTCGAACGTCGCGGGCGTGTCGCAGTACCCGGCCGGAGGCGACCTGTCGGTCTCCGCGAAGGGCCTCGTCACGGCGCCCGGTTCGCGGACCTACCAAGTCTGGTATCGCAACGCCGCCGCTTTCTGCAGCGTCTCCACGTTCAACCTGACGAACGGCTGGCAGACGGTCTGGGCGCCCTGACGCGAGTTGACGTCGGTGTCAGTTGAATCCATCCGCGGATCGCCCGCTCGCCAGGGCGGGCGAGCCGCGGATGGATTCAACTGAAACCGTCATCAACTCACGGTCTGGCGCGCGGGCCGTTCCAGGATTGGAACCCGCCCGCGAGGTTGATCAGGTCGTCGTGGCCGTGCGTGCTGAGGAATTCGCACGCGGCGGCGGAGCGCGCGCCGGCGGCGCAGTAGACGAGGATCGGCTTGCCGGACTTCGCGACTTCGCGGTGCCGCTCCTCGAGCGATTCGACGGGGATGATCTGCGCGCCAGGGATGATGCCGGTCGCTGTTTCGTGCGGGCTGCGCACGTCGAGCAGGCGCACGGAGCCGGCGGTGACGAGCGCGAGCGCATCGCGCGTCTCCATCTCGCGCCACAGGCGGCCTTCGAGGATCTGCTCGCGGTCGAGCTTCGCGCCGCTCGCGACGAGCGCGAGCAGCTTGCGGGTCTCGGTCAGGCGCGCTTCGACCTGCTCGAGCACCGCTTCGGTGCGGCGTCGCGCGTCTTCCTTCGCTTCGTCCGCCGCGCGCCGCGCGTGGCCGGCCGAGCGCAGCGCGACGAAGCCCACGAGGAACGCGCCCACCGCCACCAGGATCGCGCCGATCTCCATCTCAGTGTCCTCGCGCGCCGAACACGGCGACGCTGGCCGTGAAACCGTGCAGGAAGTTCTTGCCGCCGACCGGTCCGATTTCGCCGGCCGCGAAGAAGCCGGCGGCCGGGATCGTCGCGCCGAAACCGCTCTGCACGCAGGCGATGTCGTGGTCGGGCTTGCCGAACATGCGCGCTCCGCGGCCGTTGCAGGTGAACATCAAGGCGCCGATCGCGGACGGATCGCCGGCGCTGCCGCCGCGCTCCTGCACGATCTGCTGCAGGTCCTCGCCGGCCGTGCGCGGATCGCGTACGAGGAACTGCACGGTCATGCCGTTCCGGATCGTGCTGTCGGCCACGACGATCGCGCTGTCCTCCTGCTCGAGGCCCATGATGCCGCGCACGAGGAAGTCGCCGCGCTCGAACGTGCTCTTGCGCGCGTCGATCGCGAGCCCGAGGAACGGTCCGCGCTGCAAGAGCTTCTGGTCCGCGGGCGTGAGTCCCTTGGCGACCTCGACGAGCATTTCGAGCGCGGGTTTTCCGCCCAGTTTGAGGATGAAGTTCTCGCGCGTGCTCGTGATGACGAACGGCTTGCCCACGGGCCGACAGCCCTGGCTGACGACCGGACGGATCTCGACCTCGCCCTCGAGCACGACGCCGACCGCGCCGCCTTCGACGATGCCGTCCTGGGTGAAGAGCAGGTTCTGTCCCGGGCCCGAACCGCCGCTCGCCATGCCGCCCATAGCGGGCACGCCGGGCAGTTTCTCGTTCAGGATCTCGAGGAACTCGGCCGCCGGGAACGTGTACGGGTCCGCGAGCACGAGGATCGAAGCGCGCGCCGGATCGTGGACTTCGGGCATGCCCTCGAAGCGCAGCGTCGCTTCGCCCTCGGCTTCGGCGACGACCGCGTACGGACGCACGATGGTGTCGGGCAGCACGGCGGCCCATGCGGCGAGCGCGGGTCCGTTCTCGACCTCGCGCGTTCCGCCGACGATCGATTCGCCCGTGCAACCGATGACGGCCGGCGCGTTGAGCTCGCGCGCGATGCGCGGCCCGAGGTCCTCGATCGCAGAACCGTGGTGGTGCGACACGAAGGCCGCGACGAAATCGGGCCGACGTCCGCCGAGATCCGCCTTCAGGCTCTCGACGACCTCGCGGAATGCGACGTCGGACGTGGGGGAGACGGAGAGCGCGCTGGCGAATCTGGGTGCGGTCATGGGTGCTCGAGCGATCCTGGAGGATCGGAACGACGGAGTCCACAGGCGCGGCGATCCGAGGCCGCGATGAACGTATGGGCGATGCGCGGCGAAAGCGGAGCTACGCGCGTCCGATAGCGCACCGGCTCGATCTCTTCACGCGCTCTCAGGCGAGCTTCGGGATCTCGCCCAGCTTGCGCCAGCGCGTGATCGAGCCCGCGTCGCACGTGAAGTCGCGCTGCTTCACGTCCACGCCGTACGTGGCCGTCTCGCGGATGTAGTGCTCGACGTCCGCGTCCGACGGCGGATCCCAGACGTCGACGTCGTGGAGGAAGACCTGGAAGCCGTTCGTGCTGTCGAAGCGGCCGATGATGACGCGGCCGGTCTTCGTCTCGATGGCGACGTTCTGGCCGTGGGGAGCGGATGCGATGGAGGACATGACGCGGAGACTAGTCGAGCGAAGTCCATCTTGCTTCACCTGGACCTGCCACTCGCTGGTCCGGGGTTGCAGGGCCCTTGGTGCTCAGCGTCGACGGGCGGGAATGGATGCGGTGATGCTCAGAGGTACGCGTGCAAGGGTCGGGTGCGGGGCCAGGCGCCCGACCGCTACGGCTGGCACACGCGGGTCCGTAGCTGAAGCGAAACCTGCTCCGGCAGCCGCGCCAGGGCCCCCGACGACGCCGGTCCCCGAAGGGCGGCGTCCGGGCGAAAGCGCTCGTTCCGGAGCCTGGACCGGGACTTGCGCGCGCGCCCTCCCATCGACCGCCATTTCGCGGTCTCTTTCCCGGAGACGTTCATGACAACGATCCTCTTCCCCCTGCTCGCCCTCGCCCTCCAGGCCCCGCCGCCGGACACGATCCAGCTGCCGGTTTCCGAACAGGCCCTGCGCTTGAGCGCACACTACTCGGCGGTCGTCGACGAACTGGTCGCGACCGACACGAGCCACCTGTCCGACATCCAGCGCGCCGCGCGGATGCAACTCGTCGATGCGCTGCGCGCCTACCGTGACCGAGCCGACTTCGGTCGCGGGCTCGACGCGGGCGAGCGCGTCCCGTACTTCGTGGACGTCGAAGGGCGCCGCTGCGCCGTCGCCGAACTGTTGCACGTCTCGGGCGAGCTCGGCTTGGTCGAGCGCGTGCGCACGTCGAACAACCACGCCTGGATTCTCGACCTGGCCGGCGATGCGGCTTTCGAAGGTTGGCTCGATCACCACGGCCTTGGTTTCGACGAGGCCGCGCGCATCCAGGGACCGGTCATCAACACGTTCGTGCCCGTGGATACCGGCAACGGCGGCGGGCCGCGACCGGACGGGAACGCGTGGAATGGTCCGGGCGACACCGGCGGTGCGACGGGCCCCGCGAGCGCCGGCCCGGCGACCGGTACGCCGTCGGGCCCGTCGACTGGCGGCCGGGGGGGAGGCAGTGCAGCGGGTCCGGGAGCGGCCACGGGCGGTAGCGGACCCAGCACGGGCCCGCGCCCGTCGACGATGAACATGGCCGCGACCACCGACGACGGCTGGTGGCTCTGGTGGGAGTACTCGAAGCTCGAGTTCCTGGTTCCCAACCGCCTCTCGCTCGCGAACGCGGTGATCACCGGTGACGACGCGGCCGGAGCCCTGCGCGACGCGATCGAGCGCGCGCGCCGAGCCGAGCTGCCGCGCTTCCTCGCGGCCGCCAGCGGGCCCGATGCGGGCGTCCGCGGCGCAGCGGCGATCGCACTCGGGCAGAGCGCCGGCCGCGAAGCGGTCCAGCCGCTCGTGAAGCTCCTCGACGACCCGAGCCAAGACGTGCGGCACCGCGCGATCCTGGGCCTGGGCGCCACGGGCACGCCGACGGCGGCCATGATCCTGCTGCGGATCGCGCGCGACGGTTCCCACGTCGAAGGCGCGCGCTCGGACGTCTCGCCCTACGCGCGCTCGATGGCGATCGTCGCGCTGGCCTTGGCGCGACGCGCCGGGTTCGCCGAGCCGATGGACACAGCGATCGCCGCGATCGTGCGCGAGCAGAAGAAGGACGAGAGCGAGGGCGTCGCGCTGGCCGCGATGTTTCACCACGTGATCGCGCCGGGCGAAAGCCTGGAGAAGCTCGCGCTGGAACTGGCGCTCGACGATGCGCAGTCGCCGAGCGTCCGCTGTCGCGCGACGGAAGCGCTGGGATCGGCGACGGACCCCGCGACGCTGTCGAAGCTCCAGACGCTCTTGTCGGGCCCGCGCATGGATCTGCGGCGGTCGGCCGCGATCGCGCTGGGTGCGACGCACAACGCGGCGGTCCTGCCGGCGCTGCAGCTGGCGCACGAGCTGGAAGCCGAAGGCCTCACGCGCGGATTCGTGCTGATCGCGATCGGCCGCGTGGGCGGCGCCAAGGCGCACGCGTACTTGTCCAAGGTGCTCGCACAGGGCGAGAACGGCCAGCGTCGCTGGGCCGCGCTCGCGCTCGGAGTGCTCGCGCGCGGCACGAACGATCCGGAGACTTCGAAGCTCCTGCGCGCGGCGTGGGATCGCGAGAAGAACGCCGAGGCCAAGGGCGCCTACTGGCTCGCGTGCGGACTGCTGCGCGACGAAGCCGCGATCCCGGGGCTCGCCAAGGAACTCGCGTCGGCGGCCGACCCGCGTCAGCGCATGTACGCGGCGACCGCGCTCTCGCTCATCGGCGGTGCGCGCGCGGCGGAAATCCTGCGCGAGCGTCTGCCGAAGGAGTCGAACTCGATGGCGCGCGTCGGTATCGCGCAAGGTCTCGGCATCCTCGGTGAGCATCAGGACGTCGAGGCGATGCGCTCGGCGCTCGACCAGCTGGCCGAACCGGGTCTGCAGGCGATCGCGGCGACGTCGCTCGCGTTCCACGGCTCGCCGGAATCCCTGGCCGAACTGGGCGACATCTCGCAGAGCGAAGCGGGCGCGCGCGTGCGCCGCGCCGCGTCCATCGAAGGTCTTGGATTGATGCTCGCGCGCGGCAAGCCGCTCGCGCTGGCCGATCTGTCGCGCCAGATGAACTACACCGTGATGCCCGACTGGGCTCAGGGCATGTTCCAGACGCTGCTCTGATCTCGAGGTCGCGCCCGTCGCGACCCTCGATCCGAGAACGACGGCGCGCGTCGTGCGGTCCACCGCACGGCGCGCGAATCGTTCCCGGGTCGTGGCCGCGCTCGCGCCGGGCGCGCTGCGCTCGAACGCGCCGACCAACCGGGGCCGGGTGTTTCGAGATCCCAACGCGATTCCCTGGCGCGGAGGCCCAGAACCGCGCCGGAGCCCGCCGATAGCCTCCGCAGACCCTTCCACGCCGGGTCCGGTCGCTTCCGCTTCGACGACCGTCGGCGGCCCATACCTTGCATGGCTCGGCCGCGTCGTCGCAGCGAACTCACAGCGCGGCACGCATCGGAGTCGACCGTGCATGCGTTCCTGCTTCCCCTGCTCGCCCTCGCTTTTCAGGCCACACGTTCGGACACGATCGTCTTGCCGGTCTCCGATCAGGTGCTCGCGACCAGCGCGCACTACTCCGCCGTCGTGGACGAACTGGTCGCGGCCGACACGCGTCACCTGTCGGATGTGCAGCGCGCGGCGCGGCTGCAGCTCGTCGACGCGTTGCGCGCTTACCGCGACCGCGGCGGGGGCTGATGCTCTCGCGCGCGAAGCCGCTCGTGCTCGCGGACCTGTCGCGCCAGATGAACTACACCGTGATGCCGGACTGGGCGCAGGGTTTGTTCCTCACCATGCTCTGAGAGCGTGCGAGGAGATCGAGCGCGCTGACGAGAGTGCCGTCCTTCAGCGCGGGACGATGCGCGAGCCGAGCAGCCGGTCGATCGGTCCACGCGCCGGATCGAGGATGGACGCCGCGATGCCCGCGGCATGCAGGGTCGCGACTACCACGAGGATCATCCAGCCGACCCAGGTCGGCAATTCCGGCGGCGTGAACTGCAGGCCCATCTTGGCCACGAGCGGCAAGACGAAGCTCGCCGTGACGACGTAGGCCGCGACGACGTAGCCCGCGGCGAGCGGGATCGCGAGTGCCGCCACGCGCGCCAATCCGAACAGTCGCGAGGCCCTGCGGCCGCTCCGCGTGCGGATCGAGAGTCCGAAGAGCCGGAACGACAGACCGCCCGGCCACACCGTCGCCGACAGCAGGGCGAGGATCGTCCACAGCAGAGTGGTGATGGCGATGAAGATCACCGCAGTGTCGGCGCCCGAGAAGTTCGACAGCTTCTTCTCGGGCAGATCGACACCCTCGCCGCGCTGTGCGAGGATCCGCGCTCGCGCCGTCTCGAACTCGGACTCGGTTGGTTCGGGTTCGGCGCGCCGGGATTCCTCGACCAGCTTGGTGTCATCGCCGCTGATGTTCGTCGCGAGCATCGGTCCGAACCCGTGGCTCATCTCGTACGAGACGACGATGTGACGCCAGCCCCGCGATTCCTCGGTCAGCTCGGACCCCGTGGGCGCGTTCTCGGGCTTCGAACCGAGTTCGGCAACCGAGACAGCGACGCGGCTCGCCCTGAGCTCGCGCAGGGATCCGCGCACTTCCGCCGCGTGCGGGATGAAGTGGAAAACGAGCAACATCAGGAAGAACAAGAACGTCGCGAACAAGGCGAGGAGCGCCGTGTTGACGGCGATCTGCGCCGAGCGCGAACGACGCTCGACGTTGGCTGCGGCCGTTTGCGACGTCGCGAGCGCCGCGCGGAGCGCGTCGATGTCCGAGAAAGGCTGCGCGGCGCCCGTGAGCGAGCGGACGAGGAACTCCGCGTGCACCGGTAGGTCCGACGGGAGCTCGCGCTTCGGGCCGACGCCGAGGAGCGCGGATGCTGTCGCACCGACGAGCCCGACGGCTCCGTGCTCCACCGGCGCAGCGGGTACGGGCTCGTCGAGCAGGCGCACGTTCCAGTTGCGGTCGAGCCAGACTTGATTCGGGGACCAGCGCCGTGGTCCACCGGCCTCCGATTCGGCGCAGGCGAGTTCCTCGGAGAGAGCGGCGAGCGCGCGCTCCGCCATCGGCCAGTGGATCGGATCCTCGCGTGTGGCGATGTCCGCGAGACTGCATCCGCCCGGCGATTCGAAGACGTCGGCCGCGGCGCCGTGCGGGCGCAGCGTCTCGAGCCAGCGCAAGCGCGTGGAGCGGTTCAGCGAGCGGCGGTCCTCGGCAGCGACGCGCCCGTCGCGACGGAACTGGACCCACACGCTGCGTTCGAGCCGCTCGTCTCGCGCGCGCAGCAGCGGGCCGCTCTCGGTGTCGCCGACGAGTCCGAGGATTCGATACTCGCCGATTTTCTCGGCCAGATCGGGGCGCGCGTCGAGATGCCTCTCCGTCGGAGGAGAGAGCCGGCGCATGCTCCGGAAGGGGAGGCTCGCCTGGATGACGCGCGTGCCCGACCACAGCTCGTACGGACCCCGCCACCCGTTGCGCGGGCGCATCGTCGACACGCGGAACACGACCGTGCCGAGCGGGGCCAGCATGCTCATCAGCGCGTAGGAAATCGGGTCCCGCGCGAGCAGGTGCACCGGGATCAAGAGCAGCGGCGCGAGGATCTCGTACAGGAACGCGCGCGGTATCGTGCGGACCCACAGCGCCGGTCCCGGGCCGACGGGGGCGACGCGCAGACCGACGAACCACTTGCCCAACGATGCGGAGAAGAGCGCCTCGGTGAGTGCGAAGTAGAGGATCGGAAACATCGCGAGCGCGAGTTGCACACCGAGCGGGATCGCGAGCCACGGTCTCAGCGGATCCGCGGAGATCACGTCCTTCGAGGTCTGCATCAAGGCGCCGATGACGCTGGCGACGAAGAAGAGCAGCGCCCAGTCGAGCGCCCAGGCCGTGAGCCTGCGCGAGATCGGCGCGGCGGCAGCCGCTTGGCTCGAGAACGGCAGCAATGCCGCGCGCAACGCGTCGAGGTCGCGGAAGCGCTTCTCGGGATCGCGCTCCATGCCGCGCAGCACCACGCGCTCGAGTTCGCGCGAGATCTCGGACCGGAGCGAGCGCAGTCGAGGCGGCGGCTCCGACAGGATTCGCGCCAGCACCTCGCCGACGTTGTTGCCGCCGAATGGCGCTCGCCCCGCCAGCAGTGCGTAGAGCGTCGCCGCGCACGAGTACTGATCGCTGCGCGCGTCGACGGTGCGGCCGCGTATCTGTTCGGGGCTGGCGTAGAGGGGTGAACCGAGGAACTGTCCCGACTGCGTCAGTTCGACGTCGCGCTCGAGCGTGCGCGACAAGCCGAAGTCACCGATCTTGACCTGGCCCTCCGTCGTGACGAAGCAGTTGGACGGTTTGACGTCGCGGTGGATCACGCCCGCGCGGTGCGCGGCTTCGAGCCCGTCGATGACGTCGATGGCCCAGCGCACCGCGGTCTCGATCGGAATCACATCGCCGCGCGTGATCTTGTCCTGAAGCGTCTCGCCGCCGACGAGCTCCATCGCGATCGCGGGTGAATCGTCGATCTGATGCGCGCCGTAGACGAAGACGCAGCGCACGTCGGAGATCGAAGCCGCGAGACGAGCCTCGCGTCGGAAGCGCTCGAAAGCCTCGCCCGATACCGAGAGTTCGGCGGCGAGGACCTTGAGCGCCACGATGCGGCCCGACTCGATCTCGTGCGCCTCGTAGACGATGCCCATGCCCCCACGACCGAGTTCACGGACGAGGCGGAAGCCGCCCACGAGGCGCGGGAGGGCGCTCGGCTGGGTTCCTTGCACGGGCTCATCCTACGGCAGCAAGAGGCCACGGGTCGAGAGGGGCGGCCGACAGTTCCTGGCGCAAGTCCTTGAAAGCAAGGCTCTAAGGCAGGACCGGCGCTGTAGACGCGAATTCGAAGTGGATTGCGCGGTAGTATGGCGAAGATATCAACTTCGCAGTCCGTCTTACGGCCCGACGACCCCCCCCAAAAATGCAAACTCGCAACACCTCCAAGGAAGTCTCGTTCCGAGCGCTGACCGGCTACGGGATGCTGGCCTTCGTCCTCTTGATGCCGATCGCCGCCATCGGCTCGCTCATCTACAGTGCGAACCTCCCTGGGCGGCACGCCCCCGAGGTGGCCGTCGTGGTGCCGGCGGTGCTCGCGCTCTTCGTCTGGATCTTCCTGCTGCCGGGCTTCTTCATCGTGGAGCCGAACCTCGGCCGGGCGCTCGTCCTCTTCGGTAAGTACCGCGGCACCGTCCGCACGCCGGGCTTCTTCTGGACGAACCCCTTCACCTCGAAGAAGAAGGTCTCGCTGCGCGCTCACAACCTGAACGGCAAGACCCTGAAGGTGAACGACCTGCTCGGCAACCCGATCGAGATCGCCGCGATCGTGGTGTGGCAGGTCAGCGATACGGCCCAGGCGCTGTTCGACGTCGAGGACTATCTGACGTTCGTCGACACGCAGAGCGAGTCCTCGCTGCGCATGGTCGCCGCGCGCCACCCATACGACGACGGCCAGGCCATCGACGTGCACACGACGCTGCGCGGGAGCGCGGACGAGGTGTCCTTGGAGCTCCAGCACGAGCTGCAAGTGCGCTTGCAGATCGCTGGCATCGAGATCCTCGAAGCGCGCCTGTCGCACTTGGCTTACGCGCCCGAGATCGCCGCCGCGATGCTGCAGCGCCAGCAGGCCGGCGCGATCATCGCGGCTCGCAAGTTGATCGTGGAGGGCGCGGTCGGCATGGTCGAGATGGCGATCGAGAAGCTCAGCGCGAACAAGATCGTCGTCCTCGACGACGAGCGGAAGGCGACGATGACGGGCAACCTGCTCGTCGTCCTGTGCGGCCAACAGAATGCGCAGCCCGTGCTCAACGCGGGCGGCCTGTACAACTGAGGCGGGCTTGACCGAGCGCGCCGAGAGCCACGTGGAGGAGCCCGACCCGGCCGGTGAACCCGGACGGAAGGCGTTCCTCCTGCGCCTGAGCCCGGAGCTCCACGCGGAGCTCCGGGCCTGGGCCGCTCAGGATCTGCGCTCGTTGAACGCGCACATCGAGTGGCTGCTGCGCGAGGCGGTGCGGAAACGCAAGTCGAAGTGAGGGATCGCGGGCCTCACCAGTAGCGCTCGAAGTGCAGATTCCCCGGCGTTTTCGCCGTGTCGAGCACGAAGCCGCGCGGCTCGAGAAGCACGCGCACGTCCTCGATCATCGCCGGGTTGCCGCACAAGAGGACGTGCGCGTCGTGGGGCAGCAGCAACTCGCCGGCGATGCTCCGGAACGCCGCGTCTTCCAGGACGCTCTGCACGCGACCTCGACCGCCGAGCCACGAGCTCGCGGAAGGCTCGCGCGACGCGACCGCGGCGTAGCGGACCGTCGGGTCGATCAGCGCCGCCTGCTGCAACTCGGCGTCGTACGCGAGGTCCGCGCTCTCTCGCGCGCCACACACGATCGTCAGCTTCCGCCAGCGGCCTGTTCCGCGATAACGCCGCAGCATCGACACGAACGGCGCGATGCCGGTCCCCGTCGCGACGCACACGAGGTGCCGGCTCTCGGGGATCCCCTGCAGCGTGAAGTGCCCCTTCGGTGCATCGTTGCACCACATGCGCTCGCCCTCGTGCAGGTCGAAGAGCGCCGGCGTCAGCACGCCGTTCACGACGAGCGCGAGGCACACCTCGTAGGCACCCGACTCGTGCGGCGACGACGCGATCGAGTACGAGCGCTTGTTCCAGCGCACGCGCGTGGGCGGCGGGCCGGCCGGGTCTTCGGGTTTCGTCCAGCCGAGCTGGACGAACTGGCCCGGTTCGAAGGGCTGGATCGCGCCGGAATCGGGTGTGATCCACAGCACGCGCACGGCGGGGCTCATGTCGCGGCGACGCGTCACCGTCGCATTCCAAGGGATCACGAGCGCGTCGCTCATCGCCCGAGCTCGGTCAGGATCCGCGCGTGCTCCAGAGCCAAAGTGCGATAGCGCTCCGGCGTCCTGCGGATCACTTCGATCTCGCGCTCCGTCAGCGCGCGCTTCACGACGCCGGGCACGCCGACCACGAGCGAGCGCGGCGGGACGACCAGGCCCTCGCGCACGAGCGCGCCCGCGGCGACGAGCGACCAGCTACCGATGCGGGATCCGTCGAGGACGCGCGCGCCGATGCCGATCAATACGTCGTCCTCGAGTACGGCTCCGTGCACGGTCGCCTGGTGGCCGATCGACACGCGCGCTCCGACGATCACGGGGAATTCGCCCAGAGTTCCGTGCAAAACGGCGCCGTCCTGCACGTTCGAATCGTCGCCGACGCGGATCGAGTGCACGTCGCCGCGCAGCACCGCGCCGTACCACACCGACGCGCGCGCGCCGAGCTCTACGTCGCCGATGACGACGGCGGTAGGCGCGACGAAGGCCGCGGGTCCGAACCGCGGTGAGCGGCCCTGATAGGAGAGTACGAAGGGCTCGGAGTCCACGCGCGCTGGATAGCATAGCTCGCCCTCGACGCGCGCCGATGCTTCCGAACTTCCTGCCGATCGACGCCGTCCTGCCCGAGCTCGTCGCGGCGTTGCGCGCGCATCCGTGCGCCGTGCTGAAAGCGCCGACCGGCGCGGGCAAGACGACGCGCGTGCCGTCGGCGCTGCTCGATGCCGGCCTCGCGGGTCGGGGCCAGGTGCTGATGCTCGAGCCACGGCGTCTCGCGGCGCGCGCAGCCGCGCGACGCATCGCGTTCGAGCGCGGCGCACAGCTCGGCCTCGAGGTCGGCTATCACGTGCGCTTCGAGCGCAAGGCCTCGGGCGCGACGCGCATCCTCGTCGTCACCGAGGGTCTGCTCGTGCGCTACCTCCAGGACGACCCGTTCCTGTCGGACGTGGGCGTGCTCGTCTTCGACGAGTTCCACGAGCGCAGCCTGCACGTCGACCTCGCGCTCGCGCTCGCGCGGCGCGTGCAACAGGACGGACGACCGGACCTGAAGATCGTCGTGATGTCGGCGACGCTGCGTACCGCACGCCTCGCCGAGTGGCTCGGGAACGCGCCGATCGTCGAGAGCGCGGGACGCTTGTTCCCCGTCGACGTCAGCTATCTCGAGCGCGAACCCGATCGTTTCGTCGACCGCGAGGTCGCGCTCGGCATCGAGCACGCGCTCGCGCAGACCGACGGCGACGTTCTCGCGTTCCTGCCCGGCGTCGGCGAGATCCGCCGCACGCGCGACGCGCTCGCCACGCTCGCCGAGCGACGCGGCGTGCGCATCCACGAGCTCTACGGCGACCTGCCGGCGGAGGAACAGGACGCCGTGCTGCGGCCGGGCGATCGACGCAAGGTGATCCTGGCGACGAACGTGGCCGAGACTTCCGTCACCGTCGAAGGCGTCACCGCCGTCGTCGATTCCGGACTCGCGCGGCGTTCGCGCTTCGATGCGAGCGTCGGCCTCGACCGGCTCGAGCTCGTGCGCATCTCGCGCTCGTCCGCGGACCAACGCACCGGCCGCGCGGGTCGCACGCAACCGGGCATCTGCCTGCGCTTGTGGACCGAGGGCGTGCAGCGCTCGTTGTCGGACGAGGACGAGCCCGAGATCCGGCGCGTCGATCTCGCCGCGCCCGCGCTGCAACTGCTCGCGTTCGGCGAGCGCGATCCGCGCGCGTTTCCCTGGTTCGAAGCGCCGCCGCCGGTCGCGCTCGACACGGCACTCGTACTGTTGACCCGGCTCGGAGCGATCGACGCGAACGGGATCACCGAGATCGGGCGTATTCTCGCGCGTTTCGGTGCTCCGCCGCGGCTCGCGCGGCTGCTCGTCGAAGGTCACGCTCTCGGTTGCCTCGGCGATGCCGCGCTCGCGGCCGCGATGCTGCAAGAGCGCGACCCGTTCGTGCGCGATCGCGCTCAGCGGAACGCGCGGCGATCCGACAGCGACGTGGTCGACCGCATCCGCGCCCTGCGCGCGTTCGCGCGCGGCGGCACGTCGCCCTCCGCGCCGGGCGAAGTGAACGCCAGCGCCGCGCGTTTCGTGCTACGCGCGGCCGAGGAGCTGCGCCGCGAAGCCGTGCGCACGCTGGGCGAGCCCGCGCGCGACGAGCACGACGAGGAATCGACGATGCGCGCGCTGCTCGCCGCGTGGCCCGACCGTCTCGCGCGGCAGCGCGAATCCGGCTCACGCCGCGCCGTGATGGAAGGCGGACGCGGTGTGCGCGTGGCCGACGAGAGCGGCGTGGTCGACCACGAGCTCTACCTCTGCGTAGATCTCGACGGGGGCGAGCGCGGCGAGCGCGCCGAAGCTCTCGTGCGACAAGCTTCGGCCGTCGATCGCGCGTGGCTCGACCCGAAGCTCGTGCGCACGGAAGCCGGTGTCCGCTTCGACGCCGCGACCGGCCGCGTGCGCGCGCTGCGGCGGACGACGTGGAACGGGCTCGTGCTCGACGAAGTCGAGACCGGCGCCGCTTCCGAAGACGACGTCGCGCAGGCGCTGGCCGAGGCCGCGAGCGAAGACCTCGCACGCTTCCTGCCGCTCGAGGATCCGGAAACGGCCGCATTTCTCGGCCGAATCCGCTCACTGCGCGCCTGGATCCCCGAGCTCGGGCTGCCGGCGTTCGACGATGCCGAGCTGCGCGCGCTGCTGCCGGACTTCGCGCGTGGATGCCGATCGCTCGCGGACCTGAAGCGAAAGGACCTCGCGACGTTCCTGTCCGAGCGGCTGCCGTGGGATCAACGCCGCGCGCTCGACGAAGCCGCGCCCGAGCGCCTCTCGGTGCCGAGCGGGAACCAGATCCGCCTCGCATACGAGCCCGGCCGCGCGCCCGTGCTCGCCGCGCGGATCCAGGAGTTGTTCGGTCTGGCCGAGACTCCACGCGTCGCGCGCGGCCGCGTGCGCGTCGTCGTGCACCTGCTCGCGCCGAACGGGCGCCCGCAACAGGTGACGGACGACCTCGCGAGCTTCTGGAACGGCGCCTACTTCGAGGTGCGCAAGGAGCTGCGCACGCGCTATCCGCGTCACTCGTGGCCCGAGGATCCGTGGAACGCGCAAGCGGAGAAGCGACCGAAGCGGCGGACGTGAGCGAGCGCAGACGCGCGCCGAGTCTCCATCTTGTTGTCCGCGAAGCTCTCGACACACCGCTCGTGCCCGAGCCCGGCGATCGATGAAGGTCACGCCGAGCCCGGGTTCCGTCAGACTGTCGCGCGGCATTCACCGACCTCACCGGTCAGCGGCGCTACTGGGCGCCTGCTGAGTCGTGCGGATGGAGCCCGACCCGCCGACGGCTGCGCGCTCGACCTGCTATAGGAGTTGGCGAACTTACTCGAGGATCCCGACGAAGGGACCCCCGAAGTCGGTCATCTCGTAGTGCACCTCGAGCGAAGGCTTGTCGCCGACCACGGTTCGCCGCGCGATTCCGGAAGCGCAGCATCTTGCGCGGCCGCTCCTTCATGACCTTCGTAGTCAGAGGGGGCGGACGCGCGCAGCAACGCGCTCGGATGCGTGCAGCCGTCGGCCCGCAGCCGGAGTAGCCCGACCGGCCACTGGGCTCCCCCGATATTCTCGGACATCGCTGCGACTGGCTGCGGGCGAGTCAGCGCGTTCGCCTTGCCCTCGGGATTCCACTGCCCTTCTTTTTGGTAGCCATAGCGACCCACACCAGACTCGAAAGATCCTGCTGCGTGTAGGGACTTGACTCGTAGACTTGCCTGTGAAAAATTTCTTCTGTTGGCCTCGCTTGGTTCTGCGGTGGAGGCTTTGCCTCCACCGCGGACAGAGCATCGATTTATCTTCGAGTCCTGCAATGCCTGAGTGGAAGGGCCGCTGAGCCATGCTCGACCGCGCATCAAACAAACAAATCCGGAGGTTTCTGCTGCTCGCCCTCCTGATGTGCGGGGCGCTCGTTCTGAGCTGGCGCCTGTACTTCGACCCCGTCACGCTCCCGCCCAACCTGGAGCTCTCTTCGCCGAACATTTCGGCGTCCTCGTTGTCGGTCTCACCCGTGGAGCCGGAAGGGGCGGCGCGCGCGAATCGAGAGGAAGTGCTCGTTGAGATGAAGGCTGCCGACGAGGTCGTCGGTTTGTCGGGATCTATCCGCTTCCTGGACTAAGCGGGAATGCATGTGCCCTCCGCGCGCGGCTGGATTCACTGGCGCGTGAGTCCGGACTCAGGAGAGGACGAGGAGGTGTACCTGACATCGACGCGGGCACATATACCTTCCGGTGCGCTCCGGGTGCCGTCTCCGTGCTGTGCGGATTCTCCGGCCGCAAGTGGATCGAGCGCGAGCTCCAAGTTGCGGCGGGGAAGCAGCGTCTCGAGATCGAGCTGGAGCGCGAGTCGAAGCGCCCGAGCACCGTCCGTGCCGTCCAAGGCGAGACGGAGATGTCCTTGCCCCACGGCTTCTGGTGGGGCGCTCGCGTCCGCTCGCTCGACTCGCCGCCGGGCGCTAGCTGCGGCATAACGATCGGTTCCATCCAAGTCGGGAACCTCTCCGCCATGGACGCCCCGTGGGCGGAGTACTTCGTCGATCGATGCGGCCGATACGAGATCGTGTTCCCGTACTCGTCGGGACTCGCGCCGCTGGAACCTCTGAGGGTGGATGTGACCGAGACTGGATCAGCGTCTGCGCTGGTGACCATCGATTTCAACTGAACCTCCGCGCGGGCCAGCCGCGTGTCACGCGGCCCCATGCGGGCCTATGCGCGCACCACTCGATGTTCGACGCGCGCGGCTTCAGCGCAGGCGCGCGGCGAGCCACGCGCTCAGGTCCGCGATCTCCTCGACGCACACCGAGTGCCCCATCGGGTATTCGCGGAACGTCACTTCGCAACCGAGCTCCACCATTCGGTCTCGCAGCTCGCGGCCGCGCGCCGGTGCCACCAAGCGGTCCTCGGTCCCGTGCGCCGCGAACACCGGCAAGCCGCGGTTCGCCGACACCGACTGCGCCTCGACCGGCACGTTGCGCGCGAGGAACGTCGACAGCGCGAACGCGCCGGCCAACGGTTTCTCGAAGCGCACCGCGACGTACGCGGCCAACGCGCCGCCCTGGCTGAACCCGCCGACGACGATGCGGTTCGACGGCACTCCGCGCGCGATCTCGCGCTCGATCATCGAGCGCACGAGCCCGTCGGCCTGTGCGAGCCCGGTCGGATCGCTCGACACCGCGCGCCACAGATCCTCGGGGCCCATGTCGAACCACGCGGTGCGCATCTCCCCGCCGGCGGCTCCGAGCGGTCGCGTGGCGGCGGTGGGGAGGATCCAGCGAATGCCGAGCTCCGGCGCGAGCTTCAGCGCCGGCACGATCGGCGCGAGGTCGTGCCCGTCGGCGCCGAGCCCGTGCAGGAAGATCACGGAGGCTTTGGCCTTGCCCGCGGGGGCGATCTCCAGGGGCTCGGGGCGGACGCTGGGCGTGGACATGAAGGACGGATGGTACCGGCGGCAGCGGGTTCGCGTCCTGACCCTCGCGCGAGCCGGCGGATCCGGCGAGACTGAGGGATATGAGGGACGAATTCGTCGCGACTGGGTTGTGGAACCCGAAGCGGCCGCAGGTCCTAGTCGTCTGTTGCTCGGACGGTCGCTTCCACGCGCCGATCCTCGAGTTCGTGAAGGACGAGGTCTGTGATCGGCCGGACCTGCTCGCGGTGCCGGGCGGGCCCGTGATCCTCGATCCGTGGGCCAGCTCGTTCGACGAGGCGCGGGTTTTCGAGTCCTCGCTGAAGCTCTTCCTAGATGCGCACGATCTGCGCCAGGCGTGGCTCATCGCGCACGACGGGTGCGCGTATTACGGCTGCAAGCATCCCGGGCTCGACGCGCGCGCGGTGGAGGAGCTTCAGAGTCGCGATCTGCGCCGCGGTGCCGAGATTCTGAACGAGCGGGCTCCGAACCTCGCGGTCTACCTGCGCTATGCGCGGCTGGTGGACGGGCGTGTACGCTTCGAAGAGGTCGCGGCCGGGCGCACGAACCGGTCCATCTCGATGTCGTGACGCTTCTCCGCCAAGTTTTCCCCGCGCTTTTCCTCGCGTTCGGCGTCGGGTTCGTCCACGTGCAGGACGGGAAGGTCCACTTCGATCCCGTTCGCGACCTGCCCGGCTACGAGTTCGTGCGCGCGTCGCAGGACAAGGATCTCTATCCGCTCGAGGCGTTCGACGCGCTGCTCGGAGACGAGATGGACGTCGTCCAGCTCGCGGCGACGAGGAAGCGCTGGACGGAAGAGCGCGCCGCTGTCGACGAGAAGCTGGCTGAGCTGGCGGGGGATCCGCGCGCGGCGTTCCTGTTCCGACTCGAGACGCGACTCGGGCGCCACGCGTACTTCTCGAAGATCGGCTGGGAGATCCAGGAAGCGCTGGCGCCGTTCGTGTTCGTCGTGCAGCGTCCGTCGAAGGACGATCCGGCGCATGCCCGGAAGATCGTCGATCTGTACCAGCCGTGGCTGGCCACGTTGGCGCGAGTGTTCGACGCGCGCGCAGCCGGGCCGACGAAGCTCGAGCCGAATGCGAACCACGTGCATACGGACCAGCCCATCTCGATCGACCGCATCGAGATCACGGGCGGCCTCGATGCGGCATCGCTCGCACGGGCGCGCAGCGACTGGATCGAGCGCCGACACGGCGATCTGGGGTTCTGATGCAGATCCTCGAGTCCACGTCGGGTCCCGCCCGCGAACCGCAGCGCATCCAGCTCGTGATCAGCCGCGGCACCTGGGCCACGTGGCTCCTGATCGGTTTGAACGTCGCTGCGTTCGGCTGGATGATCTCGCGCGGCGCGGATCCGATGTCGGTCAGCGGCGAGCTGGCGTACGAGCTCGGCGCGAACCAGTACCAGGCGGTGCGCATCCACGGCGAGTGGTGGCGACTGCTCGTGAGCACGTTCCTGCACGGAAGCGTGCTGCACCTCTTCTTCAACATGTGGGGGCTGCGCGTCCTCGGGCCCTTCGCCGAGTCCTACCTGGGCGGCGCGGGGTTCCTTGCCCTGTACCTGATCTGCGGGATCGCGGCGTCCGTCGTGAGCGTCCATTGGAGCCCCGACATCGTTTCGCTGGGCGCATCGGGTTCGATCTTCGCGTTGCTCGGCGCG
>Ga0163144_10009364_pt1 | contig 21046 bp, 17 predicted proteins | sample OliLak19BULKMAT1_FD_123175 | JGI IMG/M metagenome (GOLD analysis project Ga0163144, IMG submission 123175) | Freshwater microbial mat bacterial communities from Lake Vanda, McMurdo Dry Valleys, Antarctica - Oligotrophic Lake LV.19.BULKMAT1 | ecosystem: Environmental > Aquatic > Freshwater >... | reverse complement strand
CCTTCTTCTATTGACTACTGATATTGGTGAACATACAACACCGCTACGCTGATAAAATTGCCACGACAACACCCTTAGAGCATTGACCATTTGTTCGTCAGTGAATCCATCAAGTCCAAATTCTTCTCGGGCGACAGTCCTCAGATCTGCAAGCACTGGTTCATCGAGCGTGAACACGCGAGCATAATAACGATTTGCGGCTGCGTTTATTTCTGCTTCAGACTTGGCCATACCTTATAGCATAGCACCAAGGAATTGACCCGTGTAGGACCCTTTGGTCCTTGCTACTTCCTCTGGTGTGCCTTTTGCTATCACCATACCGCCTCCAGAGCCACCCTCTGGGCCCATGTCTATCACGTAGTCAGCTGATTTGATTACATCAAGGTTGTGTTCGATTACCACCATCGAATTACCCGTATCTACAAGTGCTTGAAGCACCTCAAGTAGTTTGTTGACATCATGTATGTGCAACCCAGTTGTTGGCTCGTCAAGGATGTACAATGTGCGGCCAGTTGCACGACGACTCAGCTCGGTCGCTAGTTTTACTCGCTGCGCCTCACCGCCGGAAAGAGTTGTCGCCGATTGACCAAGTGAAATGTAGCCCAAACCTACCTCTACCAATGTTTGAAGTTTTCTTGCTATACCGGGCTGATTTTGGAAAAAATCTAGTGCCTGCTCGCAGGTCATTTCTAGAATATCGGCGATGGATTTGCCCTTGTAAACAATCTCGAGTGCTTCACGGTTATAGCGCCTGCCCTTACAAATTTCGCATTGCACGTAGACGTCAGGCAGGAAGTGCATTTCTATTTTTATAATTCCGTCGCCTTGACAGTTTTCGCAACGACCGCCCTTTACATTGAAACTAAATCGACCTGTTTTGTAGCCACGAATTTTTGCTTCAGGAAGTGAGGCGTATAGGTCTCGAATTGGAGTAAATAGTCCCGTGTATGTAGCTGAGTTAGAGCGTGGCGTTCGACCAATTGGTGACTGATCGATAATAATTGCTTTATCAAGATGTTCGATGCCTTCTATGGCTTCGTGTTTGCCGGGTACAACGTGTGCGTTATGCAGTCTACTCGATAACTCACTCGCCAAGATATCGTTGATGAGGCTCGATTTGCCTGACCCACTCACCCCACTCACCACTACCATTTCACCAAGTGGAATTTCGACGGTAACATTCTGAAGGTTGTTTTCTGTGGCGTTGATGATTTTTATAAACTTACCGGTACCTTTACGGCGCTTTTTTGGTAGCTCAATCTTTCGAGCACCGACAAGGTACTGCCCAGTAATGCTCTGCTTGTTATCGGCTACTTCTTTAGGAGTACCTGCTGCAATCACTTGACCGCCATGCACACCTGCTCCTGGCCCTATATCTATGAGGTAGTCTGCCGTTCTGATTGTCTCTTCATCGTGTTCTACAACAAGCACCGTGTTGCCAAGGTCTCTCATATGTTTAAGTGTTTTTATGAGTCGTTCGTTGTCTCTTTGATGGAGGCCGATTGATGGCTCGTCAAGGACGTAAAGCACTCCCATTAGCCCAGAACCGATTTGAGTAGCGAGGCGTATCCGCTGCGCTTCTCCGCCAGAAAGTGTAGTCGCGCTACGCGAAAGGCTAAGATAAGTGAGCCCAACATCAATCAAAAACCCGAGACGGTTTTTTATTTCTTTTAATATCATGTGCGCAATTTGCTCGTCAGATCCTACAAGCTTCAGATTTTCTACATAATCAAAAGCGACATCAATATTCATTTCACAGACATCTATAATTGACTTATCGCCTACGGTTATGGCTATTACTTCTGGCTTTAGGCGCTTCCCTTTGCATGTATGACACGGTCGTTCGATCATGAACTTTTCGATGTCTTTGCGCATGAATTCACTTTCTGTTTCTTTGTGCCGTCTTTCAAGGTTTGGGATGATACCTTCGTAGGTAGTTTCATAGCTGCGACCTTTGGCAAGTTCAATATCAAACTTTGCTGATCCGCTCCCATACAAAAGTACTTCAAGTTGTTCTGGTGTAAGGTCCTTAACTGGCACATGTACCGTAAAGCCATTTTGCTCAGCTACTCCTGCAACTTTTTTCATATACCAAGCATCTATGGCAAATCTATTCCATGGTCGTATCGCGCCCTCGGCGATAGTGAGATTTTTGTTAAGTAGAAGATCTGGGTCGACTTCAAGACGATTGCCAAGCCCGGTGCATACTGGGCATGCACCCTGAGGGTTATTGAAACTAAAGGTACGCGGTTCTAGCTCTGGAATTTGTACATCGGGATGGTCTACACAGGCGTATTTGAGTGAGTAAAGTTGATCTTTATCATCGTCAGCATTGTGGACAATCAATTTGTCGTCAGCGATAGAGAATGCCTGTTCGATTGACTGCGTGAGTCGTGAGGTGTTTTCGTCTGTATTTGTAAGCCGGTCTACAACCACCTCAATAGTATGTTTTTTTTGTTTGTCGAGCTCCGGGAACTCATCCAGTGCGTAGATTATGCCGTCAACTCGGACACGAACAAATCCAAGCTTTGAATACTGCTCAGGTATGTGGATGAACTCACCTTTTTTTTCGAGCACAACTGGAGCTAGAAGCATTAGCCGCTTGCCTGCGTATCCGGTAATTATCCCATCAACAACATGTTGAGCAGTCGTACGGGCAACTGGCTTGCCACATTCCGGACAATGCGGGACTCCAATTCTAGCAAACATAAGTCGTAAATAATCATATATTTCTGTGACGGTTGCAACTGTAGATCGCGGATTTCGGCTGGTAGACTTCTGATCGATAGAGATAGCTGGTGAAAGACCATCTATTTGATCGACGTCCGGTTTTTCCATCATCCCAAGAAATTGGCGTGCGTAGGAGCTGAGTGATTCAACATATCGGCGTTGGCCTTCTGCATAGATTGTATCAAAAGCAAGAGACGATTTTCCCGACCCTGAGAGCCCAGTAATCACTACGAGCTTATCACGTGGAATAGTAACATCAATATTCTTGAGGTTATGCTCTCGTGCCCCTTTTACTACTATTTGATCGCTCATAAGACCGGTGCATTATAGCAAAAAATGGTCTTTTAGTCACGTACCGTATAATGTCTAGATGACTAAAATAAAGCTATTTTTCAAAAGATTTGGTACAGACATTGCCGGATACACCTGCATATTACTTTCCGCTGCGGTGGGTTGGTTGCCGGGACCAGGCGGAATTCCGCTTCTCATAGCCGGATTAGGGCTACTATCAGTTCATAACAAGTGGGCAGCAAACTTGCTCGACTATGTAAAAAGGCACAGCCTCACCCTGCAAGATATATTTTTCCCAAAAAATAAACGTATCGAGTTGGCTTGGGATATATTTTGTATAGTGCTTTTCTTTGTAGCATTCTATATCAGCGTGACCGCTGATCATTGGTTTATCAAGGCCCTATGCACTGGTGCCGCTGCAGCATCTACGACTGCCCTTTTGTTTAACCGTTCAAGGCTGGACAAACTGCAGAAGAGAATTAAAAGAAAACAGTAGCTTTATAACTATCTTGTAATTTAGCATATATTATGTTATATTGCACTAATGATTGAGGCTTTAATAGAGTTTTTCGTACTCGGCACTATTCCTGGCACAGAATTTGTGATTGGATATAAAACATCACTCGCCATTGCCGGAACTCTTGTAATGGGAATAAGTCTCTACGCAACACTGCGTTACAAATACTTTGTTGCTCGCCGAATTGCTGAACTGGCACCAGATAAAATTGTCAAACTAAAAACTATCTAAAGGTACTACTGACTGTGCGTAGAGTGCTAGCTCTTCTAATACGAATCGTTTATCGGCATCGAGATAATCCATCTTTGCTAGTTCATTGAGTCTGTTCATAAACTGAGCATACTGACTATTATCTCCGCCGTCTAATAGTTTTTTTGCGACGTATTGTTCATATATCTCGCGATCTTCTGACAGCAAGCTCCCAGGAACCTGTCGAGCCTTGTAAAGGAATAGTAAGCTTGCCAACCGTGGATCGTTAAAATCTGGCTTAAAGTCGATTAGCTCATCAAGTGTCATTGCGTGGACGCGTGATAAATGCTTTCTGTCTGCAGCAGGTATAAAGCCGTCGTATATTCGATCATCAACCGATTCAAGCGGTAATTCGAGCATTGCAGTTGCAGCGGAAGGATAGACTCTAGCAACGTACGTTTTGATCAATTCTGCCTGATGCTTACGTACTTTTGCATAGCGCTCCTTTACGTCCAACTCAGTGAGCCCTACTGTTGCCCAACTGTCCTCATTTAAGACACCTACAGGGGCAACTGCCGGGCAATGGTTATATTTAAGTGCCTTTATTGGGTGGTACTGTTCTCTGTCATCAGGGTTATAGCTACTGAGCCACTCCTCTGGATCAATCCTAAGGTCGTATACAAGACATGACGCCGGATCGTCGCTACCTAGACTCACAACAATTGCCGTCTTCTCGAAATCACTCGAATACCTTCCGGATGTATAGGCAAACGGTGTGCCAGCACCTACGAGTGATTTCACTTTATTTTTGTCACGCATTTCAAGTAAATAGGTAAAAAGTTTTGGCTGATTTTTGTAGATTAGTTTTGCAACCTCAATGGACGCAATCACGTCACTCATAGCATTATGGGCATGTGTATGTTCGAGGTTATTTACCGCAGTGATTAGTTCGAGTTTATTCGCTTTTGCTCCAGTGGACGAAAATGGCCACACTATGCCATCTGGTCTTAAAGCACGCGTCATTCTAACGACATCGAGTAAATCCCATTTGCTTCTATGTTCCTTCCACTGCCATTCATATGGGTCATAGAGATTTCTGTACATGAGCGTGCGCATAAATTCATCATCAAACCGAATTGAATTATAGCCTACAAATATCGTACCTTCGGCTGCGATCGTATCGTAAAATATATCGAGAAATTGCTTCTCAGTATAACCCTCTGCACGAGTGCGTTGTGGTGTTATGCCGGTAACAAGAATGGCATCGGGGTCTGGCAATACGTCATTTGACAACTGTATGAGAAAATCATCTGGCTCTCCAATTGGCTGCAAATCCATAGTCGTTCTTTGACCGGCAAACTGCATAATCCTCTGCGAACGAGGATTCAGCCCTGATGTTTCTAGATCGTAAAAATATAGAGTCATGTCCATGCAATTACTTTCTTGTATCGATTTATAAGAATAGCCTTAGATGGTTCGTAAAATCTAGCTACTAGATAGTAAACTCCAAAAGCGTACACAGAGCCAATAATTTCGTCAATTAAATAATGTTCACCCTGATAGACCGTACCAAAGTAAATGCAGGCCGGATATATAAGCGTGAGCATGCCGAGCTTTTTACCAAACAACTTCCAGACGAATAGCGCGAGTAGTGTCGCATACGCTGCGTGGAGTGACGGAACTGCTGCAACAGGATTTGGAGCTATTTTATTATAAACAGAAGGGAAATCTTCAATCCCTACCGCATACCACACATCACTCGAGATACGGTGGATTGGCTGAGTGTAGCCGTCGTTCGAAGCCATCCATGGAGGAGCTGCAGGCATAATCAAAAACGTAAGAAAACCAAAAAACGACAATACGATGAAGGTCGTAACATATCGCCAATAGTCATACGGACGTAATCGCCAAATAAAAAGCGCCAATCCAAAAGGTAATATAAAATGCAGCATATATACACCATACAGTGCAAAATCGAACCATCGAATCGTGCCATTCCAAAGCAATTCCTGGAGCCAGATCGTAGGAAGTTTACCAAAGCCTAGTAGTTCGTCTGCAGATATCATCCATTGATACTCTACACGCGTGTTGAGTATAGGCGCTAACCCTCGCAGAGATTCGTAGGCAAGTAATAGCCCTACAAATGGGACGAATCGTTTAAGGAGGTCAACGGACTTACGAAACATCATGAACACAAACATCATAAATAGTAAGAGTTTGTCTGGCGTTGGCCAACTGGGGTGCTTGATAAAGAACACAATGCTCAAAACAGTACCCACTATACCAAGAGCTGGCATGTGCCTGACAGCCGAGCGCATAAGTGGTCTATTTTTTAATTTTTTTGCAAATTCTGAGGCACGCTTCATATGTGTTAGCTAAAGAGTTATTCCGCTGTGCTTCTTGTTGCCGAATACAAGCTTTGCACCTTTTTTCGCGCCTTTACGCCTTAGTTCATGGCCTATGCCTTTTTTCTTGATGATATCTTTAAGGCGCCGGACCGCTTCTTCATTGTCTGTGTCGGTTCGCATTGCGAAACGTTCGATCTTTCTCCCCAAGATGCAGAAAGTGTCTTCGTCAACTGGCTTTACCGACCACTCAAGTTCTTTGAAGTCTGGGCGTATGACTTCAACTGTATCTGTCTGCTTCTTTACTTGTTTCTTTTTGTCTTTTTGTACGGCTGAGTATATTTCCCAGAGTGCTTCTTTTACGCCCATGTGTGCAATTGCCGAAACAGGAAAGACTTTGGTACTTTTCTTTAGTACTTTTTTTAGTGACTCAACTTGCATCTGAATTACTTCATCGTCTAGGCCTTCAATTTTCGTAATCAAAATAACTTCTGGTTGTTTTGCAAGCTCTACAGAGTATTTTTTTAGTTCTCCACGGATGACTGCGTAGTCCCTCGCAACATCATCGCTATAGGCATCTATACAGTGCACTAGGACGGACGTGCGTTCTATGTGACGTAAAAAGTCATCTCCAAGCCCTTTACCCTCGCTTGCGCCTTCAATTAGCCCTGGTATATCCGCCATGAGCATACTGAGTTCGTTGTCGAGATCAACGACACCAAGATTTGGTACAAGTGTCGTGAACGGGTAATTCGCAATTTCTGGTTTTGCGTTTGTCGTTGCCGCCAAAAAGGTTGATTTTCCAGCATTCGGCAGTCCAATGATTCCTACCTCTGCGATCATTTTGAGTTCAAACACTCCCATAAATGCATCACCCTCTTCGCCTTTTTCTGCAAAGCGCGGAGCTTGTCGAGTGCTTGACACAAAGTGTGCATTGCCAAAACCACCCTTACCACCCCTAGCGATAATTACACGCTGACCTTTTTCCTTTAAATCTGCACGTACAAAGCCCTCTTCGTCTGTGACAACCGTTCCAACTGGAAGCTTAACCTCTAAGTCAGTCGCGCTCCTTCCATGCTGACGCCTTTTGAAGCCTCCTTTGCCACCTTCGGCAAACACTCTTTTATCATATCGATATGTCGCAAGTGTATTTTGATTGTCACTGGCAACCACGACGATATCGCCGCCGTCTCCGCCGTCTCCGCCGTCTGGACCGCCCTTGTCAATGAATTTTTCATTACGAAAACTAACGTATCCATCACCACCATTTCCGGCTTTGATTGTCACCTTTACTTTATCAATAAACATCGTATATACCTGCGCCTTCTATTTTCTTAATGTGGTCATTAGTTTGTACTTAAGCTTGTTTAACCCTTTTTCCCACGTACCACCATACTCATAATCATCACCCCCAAAGGAGCGTTTGAAGCTAGAGAAGCCCGCATATGGGTGATCCTGCCCTGCGTCCTTTGGCGCTACACCAAACAAATCAACTGCCTCAATACCACACTCATGCGCCAAGAGTATCAGATAGGTTAGGAGCAAATTTCCTCCATTAAAGGCACGGGCTTCAAAATAAGATCCAGCGTGCAGGTAATAGAGTGTTTTGGATTCACTGTCGATTGCAAACTGGGCACCTGCAAGAGGCTTGCCTTTGTGGCTCGCATATACAACACCCGCAAGCATTTTTGGACCGAGTACGGTTATCATCTGCTCAGTGTAGTGCGCATCGTGAAACACCAAACCGAGACGTTCTGCTGTCGTTTTCATCATATCGATTAGTGGCGCTGTATCTTTTGGCTCATATGATGTATTAAATGTTAAACCATCAGCTTTCAGGGCATTTGCACGCCAGAGGTTACGATTAGTGGCATTCATACCGGCTATGATTTCATCTGAAGTTTTATTTTGTATGTTAAGTATACTGGTATGCTCTGGCTGAGATGGTTTAACCCGCCTTGAATACCCTAGAGACTCAAGATCTTTACTTGCAAGCTCACACCCGGTTGGCTCGATTCGGATATAATCTGCGGCTTGTTTCTTTGCAACCAGCTCGACATCAGCAAGCAAAAGCTTGAGCTGATTTTTTGATTCAACAAAAGGACCATACGGTATGTATAGTCTCGATAGTATTTTGCCAACTTTGCCATGTGATCGTTCGGAAAACGCAACAAAACTACCATTTTTACCCTGGTGTCGTATTACTTTAGTTCCGAGACTTTCGTGAAAATCAGCCCAATCAGTGCTCTGGAGGAAATGTCTCATACTTACACCTTATTCTAGCAATAACTAACAGATATAGAAAGTGCTGATGCTTAGAGTGTCTAGTATGGGAAGTGGATAAAATACATGTCACTTCGATATGACGGGAACACCATTTCGCTATAACGTCCGTCCCATGCAAAATTGTACTGATTGATCAGCATCGTTCCGTTGTCATATACATCCTCGACATACATAGAATGACCATATTCACCTATCATTAGGATAGCAACATCACCCGGCCTTGGAGTCTGGTCAACGGGTATGCCAATATTTCGAGCACTCTGCGGCCAGTTGATTGCATTACCACGACCCGATACCCAGTTTGTCGGCATATATCGCCCAGTAGTCGCTATTTTCCAGGCCGTATAGCTTACACATTGCCTGTAGCACATGGCCCATGGGTCAAATCCGCTACACGGGTAACCTTCACCCGCCCATGGGTACGATCCATCTCCAAAATAGCTGATAGAAGTAGCAAGTGCTGCTATTTGTCGGTTAATTTCTTTTTGCTGTGTCTGGAGCTCAGAGACGATTGCCTGATATTTAGCCTCTTCACCCTGTGTCTCAGTGAGTAAACTTGCTCGTTCGACTCTTGTATCTTCTAGGCCCTTTTTTCGTGCCTCAAGATCTATCTTTAACTTTTGTTGGTCTGCCTTTGCAATCTCGAGTTCTTGCTTTTGGACAATAATCGAATCGACAGAAGATTTGACGCCATCTTTGATGCTCGTTAAATACTGTTCGTTATTGATATACGTGCTAAAATCGTCGCTAGAAAGGAGTAATTCCATCGACGTTGAGCCGCTCATTTTATACATCTGTACAAGGTTTTGCCTGAGTAGTTCTTTTTGTCGATCTATCTCTGTCTGTGTATCTACAATCTGCTTAGATAGTTGCTCTATCCTAACTTCTGTGGCTGAAATTTCATTTTGTGCATTTGTGATTTCACCGTCTAAGGTAGCTATTTTATTCTGAAGCGTATCTACTTGTGACGATAAATCGTCCGCCTTTGCTACATTGTCTTTAATCTTTTGTGCAATATCATTTTTTTGTTGCTGTAGTTCAGAAGATGTCAGTGCGAAGACGCTTGAGTTTGCCGTTGATATTACCAAAGATAGCGTAAACACAAACGACAATGTGATTATTTTTACTTTTTGAAATAGTTTTATTTTTGTTTTATTCATGCTAATGCTAATTATATCACGGGCAAAATGCTTGTTTTTGACTTTTAATTGTTTAATAGACAAATCTGTAGTCACCAATTTCAGATGCCGGGACGACGTAACTACTTACCCTGCCCCAACCAGCTCGTCCATTCATCTCGCTGAGTTCAAATGAACCATCTGCGTTGACGTTTTCGACTACGCCGACGTGTCCAGCGCTCGTCGCTGGAAATCTAAACCACACAACCGCACCATTTTGAGGCTCTGTACCAGTCCCAAATCCAATCGACTGGGCAATCGCAAGCCATGTAATCGCATTTCCGAGGTTGCTGGGGACAGGCCGACCAAGTTGTGCGCGGCGATCAGCAGCCCACCAGGTGCAATACCCGGCAGAATATCCATTACTACCATAGCGTGGGACATACGTACCAGATACAGACGTACCTAGGCCATCGTACGTAGTAGCAACTGGACGAGGGTCTGGTGGTTTCTCTCCATCAGGAATAAAAATATACTCATCGACAGGCAATGCCCGTGTGAGTTCTAAGTCGTTAAAACTAATCAGCTTGTCTGCCGTCGACTTGTATTTTTCTGCAATTTTCTCAATTGTATCGGCGGCAGTCACTTTATAAACAACTCCGTTACGATTTCTGGGAGGAATGACTAGTTTTCTTCCAGCCGGAACGGTATCACCGCTTAGTCCGTTTGACCAACGGATACTATCAGAACTAACGTTATAGCGTTCTGCGATCATTGCAACAGTCTCGCTTGTTGGAGGTGTATATTCGGTGATGTCTTTTCTGCTTTGGCTGCCACCAGTTGCATCAGTGACGATTTGGGGCTTTGTCACTACAACATCATCAGATACGGCGATTGTAACAAGCGCGTTGCGTGAATCCGCCTGGTTTCGCACCTGATCAACTTCTGGCAGGCGTGCCGCAGCTGCTATATTGACTGCGATATCAGCTGAAGAGATCTGATCTAGAACAATCACTTCGTCGGCCTGTCTTGCAGCTAGATTTACTTCAGAGCTATGAGATACCTGTCTTCCGTAGAGTAAAAAACCTGTAACTGCTGCTACAAGTAGTATGTTTAGAGATAATAGACCGTATTTTGTTACTTTTTTCTTGAAACGTCGAATGTGCACTTTGCGTGCTTTTGCAAGAGAATCTTTCTTAGAAGAAATCGATTGTATGTTCATAGATAATAAAAAAGTGCTTACTCCGAAGTATACGCACCTCTTTGGTAGCTTTGTCACCGATGAAGATGTCAAAAATACCTAACACCATTATAGCATATAAAGTTCTTTATCTACTCTTCCGCAATATACCCAGGAGCACAGGTTATCGTACAATATTTTGCGACTGCTGACTCGTGTTCTGCCTGCGTAAATGTAAAGTAGTTCACCCCATCGTCCCCAGTTACATAAAATAGATAGGATGTATCAGCTGGCTCGGTAACGGCCTGTAGTGCCGTACTACTAAAGTTGCTGATCGGGCCAGGAGGAAGACCTACGTTAATACGTGTATTATAGATAGAGTCATTGGTCGGGAAAGGCTCCCCTCCAAATACTGCTGCGGCGTATAAGTACGTAGCATCTGCTCCCAGTGATATACCATTTTCTAGTCGCAAGTAGAACACCTGCGCCACTTTTTTACGGTCTTCAGGGCTTGGCACTTCTTTTTCGATTATCGAAGCCATGGTAATAGCATCAAATGGACTTATTCCCTTCTGTTGAAGCTTTTGTAGTAGCTCAGGGGTCATGAGCTTGTCAAGTTCCTCAATGGCGCGTCTTATAATCTGCTCGGGTGTCGAAGATGGGTCTATTCGAAATGTCTCTGGGAATATGTAGCCTTCTAGGCTAGCCCCTGGTTCCATCGTGCTCATTACTGAAATATCCGAATAGTTTGCTGGATTAAGTGATGCGTCAACATCAGCCTCTGAAAAACCTGACGAAATGAGTTTCTTTCTAATCTGGTCTACGCGCTGCCCGGGACCAATTGTATACAGTGTACTGGCCTCTATGCCGCCCACCAGTACTGAGACGACTTCCTGCGTTGACATAATAGGGCTCAGTTCAAAGGTGCCTGCCTTTAGTTTTGCGGCATCACCACTACCACGAACATATGTTTCAAAGGCTTTCGCGCTTCGAATGAGATTTTTAGATACCAGTAGCTGTGCAATATCACTCGGCGAAGAGCCAGGCTCGATTTTTACTATAACGACGTCACCGGACGCCGAAACAGCCGAGAGTGCAGTAGTGTACCAATTGCGAATATAAAGTGTAGCGCCTGATCCGAAAATGATTATCAGCAGAAGTATAACTCCCGCTACTTTTAGGTACGTGCGTCGTTTGGTGTGCTTAAACATCGTATAATTTTACCAGACTAGCTTTCGGATTCCATAAAGTCTTCGAGTATCACTGCTGCTGCGTATGCGTCTTCCATCGATTTTGTCTTTATGGTTACTCTCTGTGAAGCTGCGACTGTAGAGAGGGTTTCGTCTTGAAACACTATCGGCTTATCCAACTTTGCTTCGAGTTCGTCTACAAACTGTTCTACGTATTCTGATTGGGCAGTTTTTTCGCCGCTCATATTCCTCGGCATCCCGACAACAATTAAATCGATTGAATGTTCGGCTAATAGTTTTTGCAACTGCTTTATAAAATCCTCATTATTTGCAAGTACAGCTAGTGGTTCAGAGATTCGTGCGATCGAACTTATGCGTGCAACACCAATTCGAGAACTACCAACATCAAGACCTAGTGCGTTTATAAATACGTTACTCATTGATTGAAACGGATATCTTTGACGTTTTATTAGGGAGTGAGAAAACCCAGAAAGGGCTTAACTGTATATCTGCTTTTGCGACACCTGGCCTTGCTTCTAGTAGCTGCTTTGCCTCACCAGCTTTTTTGCCAGAGATGTCAGCAGCGACAGTTTCGGGGCTAAGATTGGGGCCGATGCTTGCTGTTGTTGCAACAGTTAGTTTTACCGTATCTGCTCCTGGTCGCTCTATAACTGCAAGAATAGCGCCATCTAGTCCGCTTTTATAGATCTTTTGGGTTGCAAGATCAATCGTCTTTTCAAGTTCCTTGCTGATAAGCGGCTCTACATCGCTAAATTTAATGCCTAACATGCTCGACGTCACCTCGATAGTAAGTGTCGGGTCGGTAGGCGCATCAGCCCCCACGGCGACAGACGACGTAGGTTCACCCTGAGCAGTTACGAATGTATCTTCAATCGGAAGAAGTTCTTCGTCTTTGAGTAGTTGAGACAATTTACCTTTTATATTATCTGCAGACGACTCGAGAACTTTGGATTTCGCTGCCGCAATATCTTCCGCTGAAACTATTTTTGCTATCTTTGTTGTGCCGCCACCCATTGCGCCTCCTACGGCATCAACATCAGCTTCTGACGGAATGCTTGATATAGTGTAGCTTCGTGAGCTTAGGTTGAAGCTATCACCCGGAGATTCTGCAGTGACGGCTACATTTGCCTTACCTGCCTCGTCACCATCTAGATTACAGCTGAATGACGGGCCTGAAAAGTCAGGGACGCTCACTGAAGTAGTAGAGACAAATGATTTACCACTATTTGTAAACTTTGTCCCTGCAGGCAGTGTGAACCCGTCTGGGTAATCACAGTTCCGAATCGTCATTGTCCCTGTAGCTTTTTCGCCGATGTCTTTTTGCCCAGTAGCTACAAATGTACCTGTTAGTTTCTGTTTTTCTTCTTTGCGAGTTGCAGGCACAAGCCCCTTTTCAGCATCAACCACAAGCGTATCCTTCGATCCAGTGATAGTGATCTTTGCCTGTGTGTCTGTCTTTTCTGTAGACAGTACAACGGTAGCTTTCGGGGCGATAGTGAGTGCCCAAAAGAGAAATAGTCCCAATAGTACGACGCCAGATGTGCCGGCTATCATTTTAGTTCTAAATTTATTAAAGTTTGGAACTCTTATTTTCTTGGCAATTAGTCCATTTTTTGAGGTCTCGTCCATAGTTGCACCCAGGTCCTCTACAGGGTCAGAATTATCTAGTTCAATCTCATCATCTCCTACCAAAACGCCGATTGGGGTGGCCAAGTCGACCTTTTCACCATCGGCATAGACATCTGGTTGAGCGGGGTCTGCTGATTCAGTCGTTTTACTCACTGCACCGTCGTCGCTCAGTTCTTCTACACGAGAGTCGTCTGTGGCTTCAATAGTAGGTAAATAAGGCTTTGAAAGTAGGCTACTAGAGACATGTAGTGAGATCTGACCAGCTAGCCTGATAACTTGTTCGTCAGTAGTTATAAGTACCAAGTTCTTGGCTCCATCTTCGGCTGATTTTTTAAGTAGCTGCAGATTGACGCTACCTTGAAGTGCGCTTGGTCTTTTTGGGAGGACTAATGCGACAATTTTTTGCTCTGCATTAGTTAACTTGTCAATTATTGCGGCGATATCGTCGTCAATATCGATGTAGATGGTAGTCTTTTTCATATACTAAGGAGCTTGTTGAGCCTTTCTCTGATGCTATTGCCCGGTAATTCGAACAGGCCTAGTGTGTCTGCGCCGACACGCAACAAACCCATTGCGGTTATGTAAGTATGATCGTCTATATCGCCCGAGGTGTCAACTATCGAGACAACTTCTTTCGGGTCGATCAGCTTGACAACTGGCTTTTTTGTGAACGGGAGGCCCTTGTACCAATCCTGTTCGATAAGTGCTTCTTGGAGCATTTCTAGACTAGCGCCCCCTCCACACAGTAAGATTTGATTTGGCAGCTGATCGAGTTTATTAAACTCAGATAATGCAAAAGCAACACCCTGTACCCATATCTTGAGTGTTTTTTGAAGCGCAGCCTCAACTGCTTGTCTTTTGACCGTAGGTGTACGACCATCCACTAGACCGAGTTTTAGTCCTTCTGCCTGAACATAGTCCACATTTAAATCTCGTTCTATTGACCGGGTAAAGACACGGCCACCAATTCCAAACATCTTTGTTCCTTCGACGCCACCGTCATTTACGACTGCGATGTCGGTTGTGCCACCACCTATATCTATCAAAATAGCACTCATACTTGCGTTTGGGTCATTGCCTATCACCGACCGTGCCACACCAAATGGTTCAGCGGCAACAGCAATTAGATCAATGTCCAGCTCAGTTGCTGTCTTTTCGAGTGCTCCGATATGAATCAGTGGCGCATAGGCGGTATAGAGTTGCACAGTGATTTCTTTCCCCTGAAAGCCGATAGGATTTGTCACTTTGTAGCCATCAATATCTATTGATACGAGTGCCGAGTTGACTAGTTTTAGCTCAGGTGACTTGCCGCCTGTTTCGCGGTTAAGCTTTTCTTTAGCCCTAATCGATGCTCGTTCTTGGATAAGCTTGATGATTCTGTCTATTTCAACAAGATCAAGCGCTTTAGTGCTGTCACTTCGTTTGACCTTTACTGTCGTAGTAATTCCTTGTACAAGCTCTCCAGCAATACCAATTACTGCCGACCTAGCACTCACGCCAGCCGAAGCTTCCGCTTGGGATAATGCCTGCTCACAATTAGCTACAACGGCAGATATATCCGCAATCGCTCCCGCCTGCATGTCTGCAAGATGCTGTCTTACGCGACCGGTGCCGATAACAGTCAGTTGATCACCGTGCACGCGTGCAATAAGGGCTTTGACAAATTCTGTACCAATATCAAGACCAACGATGTGCTGAGCTTTTTGTTCACTCGCATCATTCGTTTTTTTGACTACTTTTTCTTTAAGGGCAGATAGTTTTTTGCCAAGCATAACTGTATTAGTTTACCACACGACAACAGATGATGACCACTAGACCAGAGCTGCTTTTATGCGCCTAATGCCCGCAGAGCTCGATTCTTCTTTGAGAACTTTGAACTTCTTATCTTCTTCAAACAACTGCAAGGTATGTTCAACATGGGGGCCACCACAAATCTCAAAGCTATATGGCTTCTTCGCGCCATCTTCTAGCATTTGATAGACCTTCACTACTTCTCCGTAACGATCACCAAATTGCCCAAGCGCACCTTTTTCTCCTCTAGCAACTTTGGTCGGGTACTCTGCAAAACTAATTTTAAGATCCCGAGATATCTGGTCGTTTACAATATCCTCAATTTGCTTGATTTGTTCAGGAGTCACCTTTTCTGGATGACTAAAGTCAAACCTTAGTCTCTCCTCTGTAATGTTGCTCCCGTTTTGGACAACATGATCGCCGAGCACGTCTCGGAGTGCCTGGTACATGAGGTGAGTTGCAGTGTGATATTTCTTATGTTGTAGCGTATGACCACCTAGTCCGCCTTTAAACGCACCCTTAGCTGCAGTTTGTGATCTTGCACGCTGTTCCATCATCTGGTCTTCAAACTCTACTTCCCAGTTGCCGATATCAATACCGTTTTTTGTGAACTGCTCGGCAGTAAGTTCTTTGGGGTAGCCGTAAGTATCGTGCATAAGGAATATCACCTGTCCAGATTTTTGTAAACTGCTCTCGCCATTAGATTTGAGCGAATCAATTAACTTGCTAAGTATTGCATCACCCTTCTTGAGCGTCTGGCGGAAGATCTTTTCCTCCCTTGCCAGTACATCTATGATCTTTTGCCGGCCTTCCGCAACTTCTGGGTAGTCGTCGTGGTAAAGATCGGCAATAACTGGCACGACTTCTTCCATAAAATTCTGCTCTATACCAAGATCATGTGCAAATCGTACTGCTCGACGCATGAGCCTACGCATCACATAGCCCTGTTCCTTATTGCTTGGCACTACTCCATCAACCGCTAGGAATGTTGCAGCACGAAGGTGATCGGCAATGACTCGCATACTCTCCTTGTGATCATCGTAACTCTTTCCACTGATTACTTGCAGCTTTTCGATAATTGGCCAAAGCAAGCTAATCTTAAAAACATCCGGACTATTAATAGCGGCAGTCGCGATACGCTCAAGTCCACCGCCAAAGTCAACATTTGGCTTTGCAAGTGGCTCAAAACCTAATTCGGTGCGCTTATAGGCCATGAAAACACTATTTGCTATTTCCATAAAACGACCACAGTCGCAGTTTGGATGACATTGTTCGCCCCACTTAGTGTCATGAGATACTTCGTCAAAGAGGTAAAATACTTCTGTATCAGGACCACAGGGATCACCAATCGGAGTACTAATTTCGGCACCATTTCGGCTCCACCAGTTTTTCTTACCTTCATAAAATAATATCCGTCCGCCCCGCATGCCATTCTTATAGCCGTTTTCTTCAGATCCTACATCGGTTTGTACCGGATCTATACCCTTAGACTTAAACAGGCTACTCCATAGTTCAGCAGCTTCTGTATCCTTAGGAATTTCAAACTCTTCGTTTCCCATGTAACAAGTTACGAACAATCTATTTGGATCTAAGCCCACAATGTCGACAAGATATTCAAACAACCATGCTATCTCTTCTTTTTTGTAATAGTCTCCTAGTGACCAGTTGCCGAGCATTTCAAAAAAAGTCGTGTGACGATTATCGCCGACTTCTTCTATATCTTGTGCACGAAGACATGTCTGGCTATCAACCAGCCTTGCTCCTTCCGGATGCTTTTCACCAAGCAGATACGGGATGAGTGGTTGCATGCCGGAACCAGTAAACAGAACCGATGGCTCATTGTAGGGTACCATTAATGCCCGCGGTATAACCGTGTGGCCTTTGCTCTCAAAAAATTCTAAATATTTGTTTCGTATATCCTGTGCGTTCATAATTTCTCTTTCTTCTTTGGCTAATAAATTATTCTGTAAAGTAGGTAACAATGCGCTAAAGCGCTCTTGCTGTTGCACTGCCAAATGAAGAATGATATTTGATCATAACTGCTCAATTATAACAGGGATACGATACCACCGCCAAGACACTCGTCATTCGAGTAGAATACAGTGGACTGCCCAGGCGTAATGGCGCGTACTTTTTCTGATAGTTTAATTTCAATACTTCCATTGCCCAGGTCAGTGAATGACTTTACGCCAACGAGTGGTGCTCGGTGCCTGTTTCGAACAAACTTTACGGGTATTGGGAAGTTAATCCAATGAACACTTGTCAGTTGTAGCGTATCAGTCCACAGAGACTCATCTGCAATATTGCTCGTAACATAGACTTCATTTTTAGCCATATCTTTTCTTGTCACATAGTATGGTAATCCGCCACCTACTCCCATGCCAGATCGCTGGCCGACAGTATAGAAAATAGCACCTTCATGTTCACCAACAACTGCCCCGTCCTGGTTAAGTATATTGCCTCTTGAATAGTCATGCACGTATTCCTTGAGAAAGTCACGTATGCCGATTTTGCCAACAAAGCATATCCCCATACTTTCTTTTCTGTTTGCCGTTGGCAGAGCATACTTTTTTGCAAGTTCTCGCACTTCTGGTTTCGTATAATCAGCTAATGGGAACATAGTTCTCTTGAGCGCTTCTCCCGTCACTCTGTACAAAAAGTACGTCTGATCTTTATTTTGATCCTTTGAGACGAGAAGCTTTCCTCTCTGAGTGCCAGCATAGTGTCCGGTAGCAATATAATCAGCACCATTATCGATACATAGATCAAGAAACAACTTAAACTTAATTTCCTGGTTGCACATTACATCTGGGTTTGGTGTAATGCCCGCACGGAAAGATTCGAGCATATACTCGACGACTTTGTGGAAGTACTGATCCTCAAAATTATACATAATAAACGGTATGTCGAGGTGTGCGGCTACTTTTTTTGCATCTTGATAATCTTCTTCCCATGGGCACTCGAAACGACCGATACTTTTTGACCAGTTTTTCATATAAACGCCTGTAACGTCAAATCCCTGCTCTTTGAGAAGAGCAGCAGTCACAGAACTATCAACACCTCCTGAGAGGCCGACAAATACTTTTTTAGACATATTTAATACAGTATAGCAAATCTAGTAGGAGAACGGACGTTCCCCTGCTTCTATTTTCTTGCGCAAACGATGAATAGCGTATCTTTTACCAAGCCAGAAAGTCGAAAGTATTAATGGAATCATGATTGCAACAGGTTGCCATAGAATTCGAGTCTTTGGTGCCGCCGCACCTCCATCTTCCGATGTACCGCTACCGCTTCCGCCTTTCCCATTAGAGCTCGTCTGGCTCAAAGATCCATTGGCAATAGCAACGACTTGCATCAAAGCAGTTCGCCCGGTAACGTCGACCGCCTTTACGACTACCGTATACGATCCAGGGTTTTGATATATATGGTCGATAGAAAACTCACCAGGCACTGCAAGGCTGTACAGACTAGTCTCACCGTCTCCCCACTCTACTGTTACAGCATATGGCCCAGCACCACCGCTGATAGCAAACGGCCAGATGAGTTTTTCTCCCGGGTCTGATCCTTTTTTTGCGAAATTAGTGGTAAGCGTCACGCGATCAGTTGCCGTCGAATTAACTGCGTTATCACTATATAGCACCGACACGATACCTGATGCAGGGCTTTCTTGATCTAGTAAATCATACTGTCTAGCGGTAAGGTCGTTTCGACCATTAAATAAATCCATTGACATGGAGAAGCTACCATTCTGACACTGAGCCGACCCGGCGAATACACCGTTTTTAAATACTTTTATAAGGAGATCTGAATCACAAATACCCCCGACGGTTACAGGAATCCTATTAATTGTTGTGCCATTGTTCGGAATTGAAATAATTGGCGCATTGGCTGGGGGTGGTGCGCTTACCACACCGCTCACACCAACTGACCCATCCTCTGAAGCCGTTTGTGCATAAGAGATGTCTGACACGCCAAAAAATATCCCGAAGGATAGCAAAAACACGGTGATGACTTTGATTTTCACTCCATAATTACACCATACAAGGGGCTATAAGCACAAGCCAAAAGAAAACATAAACTAAATAGCAGACCCTGAATATATAGGGTCTGCTATTTTTAGATTACTCGACTACTTGCGTGACTTCTTACGGAGTGCTCTCATCACGAGGAATACTATTCCTGCAATAATAACAACCGCCAATACGACTATCCAGATAGGTAGGTACCAGACGCTTACTTTTTGAGTTAGTACGTCTCCACCGTTACTATAAGACAGTGCGGCCTCGATAGTATATTTACCCGGAAGCTCTACGCCTTCGATTTTGTTCGTAAATACACGCCGACTATTAGGCAGTACATTTGCTTTTGGGTCTGTATCATTTAGTTCATAGGTTGCGACTTCATTGCCACGGAAGTCTTTCACCGTAACACGACCATATGGCTTTAGGAAGCTGTTGCCTGTGTTTTTAAGCAGTACCTGTACGCTGTCAAATGGTTGAGCAAAAATATTGCTAAGTCGAATCTCGTCTGTATCGTTTGTCCTTTTGCCGGCCTTGATAGATACAAGTTGCATGCTTTCGGTCACCTGGCCAGGGACGTTAACGAGTACGATACCCGCAACACTACCTGTGAGCGAAACTTGACCTGGGCCTTGAGAACCGAGTGGCACAGCCTTATATAGCACGAGCCCATAGTATGCTCCTGGTGCCTGTGTCGACGGAACATTTAGAAATACCTCTGATGAAAATTCTTCATTTGGCTCGAGAACTTTGTCCTGGGGCAAGATGAGCATATCCTTTAACGTTGCAGCGTTATGCTCGCCATCTTTTAGTGGTTTTGGTGAACCATCTTCTTGTGGCTCAAAATCGTTGAGCTCAGTTACGACACGAACTTGCGTATTTGTAACGTTTTTTATCGAGAACTGGGCCTTGGCGGACTCTCCCTGGTTAATAGTTAACTCGGAACGAGTAGGCGATATACGCACTCCACTTGCTCCTGAGTTTGTCTGTGCCCCCACCGGCGTTGCTGTCATAGTCGTAAGCACTACTGTCGAAACAATTACACTTAAAACCCTACGAAATCCAGTCATGTACCCTCCTGAAATTACCTTTAATGGACATAGTATAAAACAATACGTTTACGATTAAAAGGTCGTTGTGGCAATTACAGTGAGTGTCGATGCGTAGCGCCCTGCAGGTTGTCCATCGGCAACATTCACGAGATACGAGATTGTGAACCTATTCCACTCTGTTGAAAGAGCTGAACTTGCGATAGTATCACCCGATTGAAAACGAAAAGTGTTTGGATTTGAATAGTTAGCTGCTGGAATCCCGGTACCAACACCACTAACGTTAGATCCGACCGACGGGATGGTATTTTGGCGGAGATTAATGCCAAACTGGCTCACTCCAGGTTGTGAAATTGTCGGGCTCAAGAGCGCCGGTATTGTTCTGTTGCCCGCAGTCATGGTAGAACCAACAATTATCGCCGAGTAGCCTGTGAAACTATTCGTCGCTACCGAGAACTGCGTTGTAGCTGAATTAGCTACAGTTTTTGATAATTCACCCATGTCCACCACTTCGCCGGCTACTGAGCTACAGTCTACTGACACGCTTACTCCACTACACATACTCAGGTAAGGTGGGACGTAGACACTTATAGTTAGTGGAGTAAGCGTTGCAAACGCAACTGAGCCGGTATCAACATATGCCCCGCTGCCATTAGTAGACGTAAATGTAGTAATGCGTACGTAGGTCGTG
>Ga0163144_10009363_pt1 | contig 21047 bp, 15 predicted proteins | sample OliLak19BULKMAT1_FD_123175 | JGI IMG/M metagenome (GOLD analysis project Ga0163144, IMG submission 123175) | Freshwater microbial mat bacterial communities from Lake Vanda, McMurdo Dry Valleys, Antarctica - Oligotrophic Lake LV.19.BULKMAT1 | ecosystem: Environmental > Aquatic > Freshwater >... | reverse complement strand
GTTCTAAATTGACTTCCAAAGCTAACACTTTTGTAGATACTGAAAATTAGTTTCTTACAATACGTTAGTCATAACTTTTAAAGCGTTAGTCATAATTTTTCTAAGCAATATTGCACAAAGACGCCAAGAAAGAAAACAAATCTGAAAATGTATTATTAAAATTAATTACGCTAGCAAAAAATCATTTTATGATTTTTTGTTAGCGTCTTAGCGTCTTTGCGAGAAATAGAAGCGAAAAAGAAAAGAAAGGCAGTCTGCAATCCTCTATATTCCGTGACGAAATTGACTTCCAATGCTAACGCTTTTTTAATTGTTGAAAATGAGTCACTTACAATGCTTTGGTTATAACAAATCACGCTCTAAACCGTTGTAAAAAAGATTTAAAAGAAAAAGGATTTTACACAGGGTTAGTCTAAATTAGATTGATAAAATAGTTGGAGTAACTATATCTTTACAATTACAAGGAAAAATATTCATTTTAATTCATAGCTAGCAGAAACCGAAGGGTTCAAATATTTATCACAGACAAAGTTAACAACACTCTATACGACCCCATCGGGGTAGAACTAAACCCGATTCCTTTATTCTATAAACATTTTATCCCTTCGGGATTTTTAAACCTTTAATAGTAAGGAATTTAATGACTTGTAGGCCAATTTTACTCATTCTAGTCTTTCAATTAAGCACAAAAATATAAAAACTCAATTAGAATAATTTGTTGATGAGGTTCAATTATTATTACTATGACTTCCGCAGGGTAAATTTTTATCGTAAAGCCTCGGGAAAATAACAAAATCTTACTACTAAAATCCAAAATGAAAGTATCTTTGCATCAATGACAGTAGCAGGAAAAAATCGTGTTATTAGGGCCGCTACAGGCACTACTTTATCATGTAAGGGCTGGATTCAAGAAGCAGCACTTCGCATGTTGTGTAACAACCTTGATCCGGAAGTTGCAGAAAAACCAGAAGATCTTATTGTTTATGGCGGAACGGGTAAAGCAGCCCGTAATTGGGAAAGTTTTGATTTGATTGTAAAAGCACTTAAAGACTTAAACGATGATGAAACCCTCATTGTTCAATCAGGGAAACCAGTTGGAATTTTGCCAACCCACAGCAATGCACCTAGGGTAATCATCGCAAATTCCAATCTTGTTCCACATTGGGCTACTTGGGAAAAATTTAGGGAATTAGAGGCAAAGGGTTTAACCATGTACGGACAAATGACTGCTGGATCATGGATATATATTGGTTCACAAGGCATTGTACAAGGAACTTATGAAACTTTTTGTGAAGCAGGCCGACAGCATTTTGGAGGATCATTAAAAGGTACACTCACCGTTACTGCTGGTTTGGGTGGAATGGGTGGCGCTCAGCCACTTTCTGTCACCATGAATGAAGGTGTTTGTCTGGCCGCAGAAATGGAAGAATGGCGGATAAAAAAACGCTTGGAAACAAGATATCTGGATGTGATGGTTAAAAATCTGGATGAAGCCATTGACAAGGCGCTAATTGCCAAAGAAAAGAAAGCCGCAGTTTCAATAGGCTGGCCAGGAAACATTATTGATTTATTGAATCGTCTCAAAGAAAGAGGCATAATCCCAGATTTATTAACCGATCAAACCAGTGCCCACGATCCTTTAGTAGGTTATTTTCCTGTTGGATTGGATGTAGAAGCTGCAGACAGATTGCGTGTTACAAATCCTGAAAAGTACCTAAAACTGAGTTATAGCAGCATGGTAGAACATGTAAAATTAATGCTCGATTTTCAGAAAATGGGCAGCATCACATTCGATTATGGCAATAATTTACGAGGTCGAGCCTTAGAAATGGGCGTTGAAAATGCCTTTGATTATCCAGGCTTTGTTCCTGCATTTATACGTCCACTTTTTTGTGAAGGCAAAGGCCCCTTTCGCTGGGCTGCCCTAAGTGGAGATCCTGAAGATATTTATACCACCGACCGAGAGATATTAAAATTATTTCCGGAAGATGAAGGCCTCAAAAGATGGATTACCATGGCCACTGAAAAAATCGCCTTCCAAGGATTACCATGTCGTATTTGTTGGTTAGGTCAAGGAGATAGAGAAAAAGCAGGCGTGCTGTTTAATAACCTTGTAAAAGAAGGCAAAGTAAAAGCACCAATCGTCATTGGTCGCGATCATTTGGATACCGGCTCAGTTGCCAGCCCAAACCGCGAAACTGAAGCCATGAAGGATGGTAGCGATGCCATAGCTGACTGGCCAATTCTTAATGCTTTGATAAACACTGCTGGAGGTGCAAGTTGGGTTAGCCTGCATCATGGTGGTGGTGTTGGAATTGGATACAGCATCCACGCAGGTATGGTGATAGTAGCCGATGGAACACCAGAAGCAGAAATACGTTTAAAGCGCGTGCTTCACAACGATCCCGCCATGGGTGTAATCCGACATGCAGATGCAGGTTATGATATTGCTATCGATACCGCCCGAAAATTCAGACTGGATATAAAGGAAAGACTGAAGGAGAAATAATTGAAAATTGAGAATGGAGAATGGAAAATTGAGAATTGAAAATGACATGATTGCCGGCCTCTGGCCAAAATAAGGTATTTCAACAATAGCAATACTGAATTTTCTGGTGATGATTATGCTATTTATAATTGGCAATGGTATTTCTTAACCTCTCCTAAATCATGGTTTCCCGGGGCTTCGGGTAAAAATAAAAATAGGGATACCCTCTCATATACTCCCTCTGTTGACCGCAACTCTTCCGAAAAATTAGCCATTGTTTTAAATGATGGATGCACCACCAACTCTGATACAACTTACTTAGACATCAGCATGCAAAAACCAGTAACTATTTCAAGCAAGTTTAAAGATACAGTCCTTTGCAATGGCAATGCAATAAGCTGGAAAACAAAAGCTAAAAGTATTACAGGCAAATGGCAGTGGAAAGATATTACGCGTAACAGCATCCTTTCAACCAATGATTCACTTAGACTTAAAGCCACTCAAACCACTCAAATCCAATTGACTTTAAAAAATGGTTGTATGGGCGATACCAATACATTTACGCTTTATGTGAACCCGCCTTTAAAGGCAGCGATTCTTACAGCAAAGGGAAATCTTAGAGATACCATTTTATGTTTTGACCAATCCCTTAAACTTTTTTCAACAGGAAAAGGAGGAACTGGTGCAGGGTATAAGTTTAACTGGTATTTAAAGAATATCCCAATTTCAAACAGCGATACTTTTGAACTAAAAACGGATACTTATTTTTTATCCAATGGAGAATCAAAATTATTAAACTTGGTATTGAAAGATAATTGCACCAATGGAGCAGATTCAATTTCTAAAACCATTACTGTTATTCCTTCACCTAAAGCTGATTTCACTTTTGGAACAGCCTGTGATTTGAGCAATACCAAATTTACTTTCATCGGAACGAAACCTGCTTCGCCTATATCAACTACCCTCTATTGGGACTTCAACAAACAAGGTTCATCAACTATTAACAATCCGGCAAATTTGTTCAGCACAACAGGAAAGAAAATAGTGACTTTAACCCTAGCCTCAAACAATGGCTGCAAAGATGAAATGGTAAAGGAAGTTATTGTAAAACCCCAATCCAAAGCTGATTTTATAGCCGCAGATGTTTGTGAGAATGACAGCATCGTATTTATAAATAAATCAACAGTATCAACAGGCACTATAACTTATAACTGAAGTTATGGAGACGGACAAAAATCAACTTCTGAATCCCTTAAACATCTTTATAATATTGGAGGAATTTCTAAAACTTATAATGTGAGAATGACAGCAATAGTTCCGAATGGTTGCTCTGATTCGATAACCAAAGCCGTTAACATTAATGCCAAACCTGTTTCAAACTTTAACTACACTTTAAACGGTTCAAATCTTGATTTGAAAGCCACTCAATCTAATAATAGCACATACCGCTGGCTATTTGGGGTTAATGACAGCATTACCACTACAACTATCAATTACAGCCATACAATCACTAAGCCAGAGCAATACAATATTTGTCTTAAGGTAACCAATTATGCAGGTTGTGTATCTGAAACGTGTAAAAAAATTTCAATCGGAATTTCTCCCCTAATTAAAGAAAATGAGATAAGACTATTCCCTAATCCCAATGCGGGTAGTTTTAGTATAGAAATTATTAACCCTTCAAAAGATATTTCCATTACTGTTTATAATCTCCTCGGCCAAAAAATAAAAACTATTGAAACTTTTACATCCAAAACTTATTACTTTATTGAATTAAACGGGGTGGCCGGGGTTTATCTAGTAAAAGTAATAAATGGGGAAATGACATTTACTGAAAAAGTTTTTGTGTTTAATTAAAACCAAAATATGCAATAGACATTGCACATTCTGTTAAGAACTTGTAAATTAATTCTTTGACTAATTGATAAAAATTTCTAAATCGGGATTAAACCCTACTCTTTTATACTGACATAGTAGTCAAAAAGTTTTTGCAAAAACTATATTAAATACATGAGCAGTCTAAATCAAGTCGCTCAATTCTTTGAATCCTTTATTGATTAATTTGGGTTAAAGCAGTCAATATATCTAATCCTAAATCAACAACTTACCACTTACAACTTTATTCCTTACCACTTACAACTTATCCTTTACCACTTCCCCCTTCTACCGATTCCCCTCCTTTATCAACAAATAATTTGCTACCCATTGAAAGGCTACAAAACCTAAAAAGAAGACCATAACCAAACTATTAAAAACTTCTCCATTTGTGAATGCTATGGCGATACCAGCCATTCCAATCAATGCCATCAGTGATGTGTAAATTAAAAAGGCATGTTTGAATTTTGCATCAGAAAACATCATGCCACAAGGAACCATCATAATGAATCCAAAAAGAGCAACCGTTAAAAACTTCTCTTGCTGCAATGTAAAATAACAGAGTACACCGCTCAAAAAAATCAGGAAACTTAAGGCTACAAAGTTTGAGCTTAAGATTTCTTTTTTCTTTAGCAAATGCCGGCCATACACATTAAAACGAAGAAATAAATTACTGACAGGTTCTATTATCCAAGTAGAAAATGCTATTAAGGCGAGTAAAATGACTATCGGTGTAAGATAAGGTTTCAAGGTTTGGTTGTTTTTTGCTATGCCATTGAGCACTCTTACAAGCAGATAGAAACCAATTATCACTCCCCATTGGTACTTGGCCGTTAGGTTATTAATCCAAAAGGAATACCGCAAAAATAACTTGTAAAAAACATTTGTTGCTTTAAGGGCTTCAATCATTCCCATCTGGGCATAATTAAAATTCGGGTCGCTTTTTAATGCTTCTTTAAAATGTTCTAATGCTTTTTTATGATCACCTTTTTCCAATAAATTCCAGCCATAGTTTGCGTGGGTATAGGCATTGTTAGGATCTTCTCTTAAGGCACCTTCAATGGTTGAAAAAGCATCTTCGTGGCGGTCGAGCTTCAGCAACGCCGAACTTCGTGTGTTAAGTGCTAGAATATTTTCTGCATCAAGTTCTAAGGCAGTGTTTGAAAGATTGAGTGCTTCATCATATTGCTTCCGCGACAGTTTGATAGTTGCCCAAAGGGCATAATAATCAGCATCATTTGGGTCTAATTGTAAAGCTAGTTCAATATTTTTTTCAGCATCATCATACTTGTCTTGCTGAATTTCTATCCTTGCCTTGATATAAAACAAGTGCGAATTATCCGGCTCAATACTAATGGCAGAATTAATAAGTTGATATGCATCTCCAAGTTTATCCAACATCAAGCTCACCTCTGCTAGAAGCGTAAGCAGGTAAGTATCATTCGGATCGCTATGCAGTAAGTCTTTCAATAACCTTTCAGCTTCCGGGTATTTTTGCTGTGCTATAAGTATTTCAGCCCTATTTATAATTTGTTCGCTCATTTTACTTTTTTATTTTTAAATGGTGCAAAATATCATCGTATAAACCCGTGTCATTTGCAAAGAGGGCAAAGTTTTTGGCTGTTGCAAACCATTCCTGAGTGCTTGCCTTATGCTTTTTTGTAGCATTCAATAAATCTTTGGTTGTTATTGGTTTTGGAATACCGTCAATAAAAGACGATTCGAGCTTTTCCTCAATAGCAATATCAATCAAGGCTTCAATATCTGCCCCTGAATAATTTTCTGTTTTGTGGGCTACAAGTTTAAAATCAATGGTATCAACTGGTTTGTTTTTTAGCTTAAGCTGAAGGATGGCTTCACGGGCAATCTCATCTGGCGGTGGCACAAAAATAATGCGATCAAATCTTCCCGGTCGTCTAAATGCAGGATCTAAATGCCACGGCGTATTGGTAGCTCCTAAAACCAAAACACCTTCGTTGTTGTTATCAATTCCGTCTAATTCTTGCAAAAATTGATTAATTAAATGCCTGCCACTCGATTGTTTCATATCGCTGCGGCTGGCACCTAAAGCGTCAATCTCATCAAAAAACAGCACACAAGGTGTGTTTTTACGCGCTACTTCGAATATTTGATGCAGATTCTTTTCGCTGTTCCCAATCCACATATCAAGAATATCATTTAACCCAACACTAATAAACCTTGCATTTACTTGTCCAGCAGTAGCTCTGGCTATATATGTTTTTCCACAACCTGGAGGCCCGTACAATAAAATACCTCCCCCAGTTTTTTTACCGTATGCTTTATATAAGTCAGGATGTAAAAGTGGTTTGATGATTTTGAGTTCTATTTCCTTTTTAATATTTGACATTCCTCCAACATCATCAAATTTAGTTGCAGGTTTTTGGATAAAGGGACTGTCCATTTCATTTTCATCCTCCGATTCATTCTTAACACCATTAACACGTAAAGCTTTATCCAACTCATCATCTTGAAAACCAGGATTAATTATCAAAGCTTTCTTATACATTTCGATGGCATTGTAAATAGAATGTTCCTTGAGCAATGCCCTCACATGCAAAATGAGAATTTCAAAATCCTGTGGATCTTTCTCTAAAATCTCTTCAAGAATAACATTGCATTTTGAGTATTCGCCTCTTGCAAAAAAAACCTTAGCCAACCCAAGTTTAGATTTGTTATCAGGAAATAATTTTAACAACTCCGAATATTCTATTTCTGCTTCCTCAAGCCTATTGGCCTTGAGCAGCATTTCTGCAAGGTGCTGTTTTAATGGTACATTGTTTGGAGAAAATTTGAGGGCCTCCTTTAAACTATTGATTGATTCGTTGTCCATGTTCTTTATGCAATATTATAGATTTCAATTTTCAAAAAGGTTATCTGTGTTTGATTTTTTTTGAAGTTTTCTAGGCAATTGAAAAAGAGTGAAGGAATAATACCGATCAATTTCAGGTTTAATAAAATAAGTTAATTATAATAAAGAAGTGTTTAAGGTATGAATCTTCCACAAACTTTGTATTCCCCGAATTAGCCCTAATCCTCCACTAAAACTTATAATTGTAGCCCAATCTTATCACCTGGGTTTCATAATAGTCAGAGCTTGTATATCCAAAACCATCGCCAAAAATTTCTTTTCTGATAACGAGGGTATTCAAAATATCTGTTGCATTAAAATACACTTCGCCTTTGCCTTTTTGAATTTGCTTTTTAACTCCCACATCAAGAGAAAACCTCGCCCAAATGTTTCCTTGAGGAATAATATCACGAGCCAAATAAATAGCGGTAATTTGAGCATCGAGGCTTTTAGCAAAATGAAAAATATTGTTGATTTTAAGGTTTCCCGAAATCATTTCTTGTCTATTAGCATGATAGGTTTTTGGTTTCGGATATTTATTGGTGACTGAAAAGGAATCAATTTGGTTATAGTAAATATTGAAATTGGCATTACAGGTGTAAACTTTTGTAACGTCTTGTGATACAATGAATTCGAGCCCTGTATTCACGCTTTTTCCTGCATTTTGAAAAACTGAATAAATCAATTTACTGCCTTCAACCGTACTTGCTATTCGGGTGATGGTACCATTAGCAAGTCTATAGTAAACAGATGAGTAAAAGTATCCCTTTTTCCAGGTTGATTTTTGACTTAACTCAAAAGAGTTGGTAAACTGTGGTTTCAAGGCTGGATTACCAACCTTAATTATTTCTGCATCATCATATTTTGGAAAAATCCGTATATCCACTTCATTTGGTCTATCAACTCGCCGATTATAAAAAATTGAAATTTTATGATGATCGTTAATTTTATAAGCAAACCTAAGGTTTGGAAAAGGTTGCGAATAACTGTATCCGTTACTTTTATAGGTATTGTGTAATGGATTTACATCGTATTTCAGATCAACATATTCAAGGCGCAATCCCATTTCAGCTTCTATTTTCTTGCTTTCGTAAATATAAGTTCCATATAATGCAGGGATTATTTCATTGTATGTTGCGGAACCGCCGGCATTTGTATCTAAGGGTGAATTAATTCCAGGAATAAATTGCATGTTGGTTGGAATTATTCTGTTACGCAACTTAAAACCTGTTTCTATGCGCCCGTATTTTAAAGGTTTGATGTAATCAATATTAAAATCTGATACCTGTTCATCAGAAAGCAGTTTGAAAGCATCTTTACCTGTAAAAGTAGGCATGATGTTATCAAAAAAATATTTTTCATTCTCACGGTGAAAAGTATAATTATAGCCAATATTGAGCGTATGACCGGCTTGCTTGAATTTGTGTTGATAAGTGGCAGTAGCCATTACTGTTGTTTTTAATTCATCTTCTAGAAATTTCCACATTCGGAGTCGTTTACTTAATTCATCATTAAAAAAAACTTGTTCTCCATGATCGATAATCTTTTCGCTGCCAAACAATGCAGAAATTGTGAAGCTATTGTGCGCGTTGAGGTTATAATCCAGCCCAGTTTTAAGCGTTAGAAATCCAGTATTTCTATTTCTTCGCGTTTGTTGCTTTATGATGGTACCATCATCGTATTTCCTTGTTATGAATTCATTTTTATTAAGTGTTTGGGTATACAAATAATCTCCCTGAAAAAATGCATTCATTTTCTTTTTCCGATAATTGAGTGACAAAGATGGATTAATCTTTGGAGTCAATGTGTATTGAGCATTAACCGTTGGTAGATTTTCTTTCCTCACCCACAACGCCCCAAGTCCGCCGGCGAGTCCGGCTTTACCATTAAATCCTTCTTTTTTCTCTTTTTTGAATATAATATTGATAATTCCCGCATTGCCATTGGCATCATACTTTGCAGAAGGATTATTGATGATTTCAATTCTTTCAATAGCCGAGGCTGGAATATTATCGAGACCCGACTGATTCCCAAAACCCGTCAAGGCCGTTTGTTTGCCATCAATTAAAACAGTAACCCTGTTATTTCCCCTTAATTGAATTTGCCCATCTTGCGCAGTAACACCGGGCAAATTTGACATAGCTTGCATCACAGAACCGCCGCCCTGACTAACATTATCTTCAACAGTATAGGATTTTTTATCCATTTTTCCACCCACTTCATCCTGTTTCGCAGTAACCTCGGCTTCTTTCAAAGATTTAACATCTTCCTCAATCTCGATGGTTTTTAAATCTAAATAGTTGCTAAGATTTCCAACATAGAGTGACTGTCTTTTTGTGAAATAACCCACGAAAGTAACCTCGAGATAATAATCACCTGGTTTAATATTAACGAGTGAAAATCGTCCGTCTTCAGCTGAAACGGTGCCAGAAATGAACGTGCTGTCTTTTTTTTGCTTAATAATCACGTTGACGTATGGCAAAGCTGATTTATTTGCTTTATCCTTAATAATGCCTGAGATGGCAACACCACTGCTTTGCGAAAAGGACTTCGATACAAAAAGGTTTACGATGCAGAATATTAACGTGAGTTTCATTTTCATCAAAAAGTGTTTCAAAAATAAATAATTTCCTCTCTTTTGGGTAAGAATTCGCTAGAAGTACTATGATTTCTGATGTACATTTGAAAACAACTTCTCTATTTTTCGGGGTAAGCCTAAATGGGGGCAAATCTAAACTAATGTATCCTTTAAATAGTCGTGGTTAATCAATAAGCCTTAAATGTTCATCAAATAAATCCTTCCATCAGCTTCGGACGCTTCCTCCTCCAACTCTTTTGAACGACAATGTGCATCAATAAATCTGAAATTATTTTGAGCAATAAAAATATCCAAAACAGATGACTTGGTTTAATGACAAAACCGGCAATCACTTTGTCGACTTTCCACATGAATCCAATCATGATAAACAAATGCATAGGTGCCACCCTAAGATAGGGTGTAAAAAACAGAGAACTTAATGCCGGGGCTTCCTCCCTATCTTGTAAAACATTCGACCAGGTTGAAACAAGTGTATTCCCAGCCAAAAAGATTAAATTGAGCATCACCAATTTGAAATCGAGTTTACTTTCATTGTTTGCACTGCTAATAGACAAAAATATAAAATAACCAAAATGAAAGAAACCGTAATGAAACAGAAAAAAAAGCGCACTAAAGTTTTTGGCTGCCGATGTTTCTTCCATTGGCCTTCCATTCACATTCATATTCTTGGCTGAGAAATTTTTTAATAAAGCCATCCTGACTGAATTACCAATTCCTATCAGCACACTTTGAAAAAAATAAATCCACACCAAAGTGTCCATACTAAATATGCCCTCCATATATCCAATGGCTAAAAAGCCATTGAATACTAAAATGAACCAAAATTCTCTGTCAGAAAAAATATTTTTTAGCATTGGTAATTTATTTAAAAAAGGTATCTCGCCATCACCCGGCCAATATGCAAAGCCGAACTTTGTTCCGATTTTCGACCATCATAAGAGATATCCATCTGAATATTGCTCGAAATACGTTGTTGGTAAACAATGTTCCAAGTATAATTTTTCCCTGGTAGCAAGCCTTTCATCAATTCGTAGCCTAATGTACTTGCTACATCACCGTTGAAAGCAATTTGTACCAATTTGAAATTCCCAGTAAAACTTCCCTTTCCTGCCTTGCTCAAACGCAATTCTAAGCCTGCTTCCAAATTATTATTGACAATTGTACCGGATGTGGCATTGTAATATTTTCCAATCAATGCAGTGCCTAAGTTATTTCCAGATGCAGTAAATTGTAGTTTTGGTTCAATCGAATAAAAATTATAATTGTAATTCTTCATGGCGAATGCCTGTGAAAAATAATCCTTCTTTCCCCCTATAATCTGAGCTAATACGCCCCAGTTTCTGCTAAAATTTACGCGTGTGTTCAAAGTACTTTCGTCATTCGTGCGGGTTTCATAACCATTCACCAACAAATTTTTAGACAAACCCCTTATTCTGTTAATATCTGCCGACCACGTGGGCTGGTTTCGATTAATATAAAAAGTTCCTCGCCAATTTGCATTGCTCGATAAAAGGTCGACATCCTTCAAATTAAAAATAAAAGGATTAAGGTATAAATTGGGGTCTTCTGAGGTGGTTCTTCTATCTGTTCTATAAACAAGGAGCGCGGAAAAACGGGTTAAAAACAATTTTGCTCCTTTTTTCTTGTACCAACTTTGAGGGGTATTTAGATTAATTGTTTGGTTAAATTGAAGGTTTCTACTTTTAATAAATCCCTGAACTGGTAAAAAAGTTCTTATAAAATTAGCCCTTTTTCTATCGTATTCACTGGCTACTTCAAATTCATTAAGCGATTGTACCTTGTTACTATCATAGTCATTCCATATATAAACACCAAGTCCGTCGGCTACTTGCAGATAGGTATAATCCCGTTTTTGCTCCTGACCGGTTCCAATCTGATAAAAGCTATTGAATCGCAAAGCTCTTTTAAAAATAGGAATATCAGCTTCCAATCTACCTAAAGCATTTTTTTCAGTTTTGCCTTTGATAACTAGGGTATCCAAATAAAGCAATGAACGATAACTGCCATTGAGATTTATTCTTATGCCATTTTTAGCAGTATAGCCTCCGTGCCCTTTAATTTCAGTAGCTTCTGTAGATGAACTTAAGCTTCCAAGATAGGGCAATTTATCATTTCTTTTTTCAGCAATTAAACCATAGCTCAGTCGCGATGAATCTTTGCTTTCAAAAAGAACCCTTCCTGAATTAAAACTGTACGAACCTAAATCAGTACTATCAGACTTGGTAGTAAAAACACTTGATTCATCGTGGTAGCCAACCCCGAATTTCCCTATTTTAGTTGGCTGTGAAACTTCACCATCATAGTTCCAAAATGCGTTATTTTGAAGGCCGCCTGTAATCGGAAGCTTGTTGTTCATTACTTCAGCACCAGCCTGAACTTCGGTATTGTATTTTTTTAACTTCACAAAAGCAAGAATGCTGTTGTCTAATCCGCTAATATCACTTAAACGGTTATAAACACCCGCCTTATATTGCACCTTAAATCTGCCCTTTTGTTCAAAGGCAAGTTCGTAATTGGCTAGTATTTCTGGAAGTCTCACGGTGTCGGAAACACTTGGTAATCCTAATTTTTTATTCCAACTTCGCTCAAATTCAACAGAACGATACCGTTCAAGATACTTAAAATCCTGATTGACCAACTCTGCCTTAAATTGATTGGTAACAAACAGCTTCGTTTTTTTTATTTCTGAGATGTTTTTAAAACCGGTCACTAACCCAAAGCCGTCGTCATTAGACTTGTCTAACTTACTAAGAGTGTTGATGTTGTTGTTCGTATAGACCCCTTCAAAAAATGTTTCTGTATTGCCATATCTCCGCTTCATGCCAACGGTTAACATCTGATAGCGTTTTGGGGCAATCAAAATTTCAATCGGCGCATATTCACCTTGAGGAAGGCCGCCAATAGGCACTATCCACTCATACACCCTGCCATTGGTATTGCTGTTCTTTTGTCTGTAATTGCCCTTGCCTGCTCCTACCAAACTATATACAACCTCATAAAAAATGGTGTCTGCTTGTGGATTTTGTGTAAATACATACACGCCATTATAACCAAGCGTATCAATCTTTCTATAAAGTAATTTGTCGTAATCAAAAACATTTACAGTGTTAACACGAGGAATATAGGCGTTTGTAACATCATCACCTGCCGAAGCTAAAATTTCCTCTGCCGACATCATCCTCACAGAATCATACCCATCAAGAGATTGCTGAAAATTTTGATTTTTATTATCTTGTTCACTGAAATAATTTATTTCGTAACTAGAATTTCCCCTTTGAACGCCAGCTCCCATTTTGATGACAGACCGCTGGTAATTGCGGTCAGAATATTGAAATTCAACCACTATTCTTGTAAATTTGGTGATCATTTGAGCAGGCATAAACGTTACCTCGCCTGAATTGTAATTGATAACATAATCTCTCGATTCACCGCGTCCAAGCCTTCTTCCATCAAGGTAAACCACCTCAGTTCCGGATATTATTATGATAAATGTTTCTCCATTGATGCCATTTAATCGGTATGGCCCTTGATTTCCCTCCAAACCCTGAATGATATTGCGAGCAAATCGCCCTCTCGAAATCGCAATATCCGAATTGGTATAAAATTTATCCGAATTCACATTTTTTTGATAATCCAGATGCAGGCCACGAGATTTTTTATAATAATTCATGAAGTAACTTGACGGGCGCATCATTTCAAAATCACCGACTATCAGGTTGCTGCTATCTTTTGAAAGCATTATAAACACTTTATCGAAATCTTGAAGTTGTTGCGTATTTCCTTCAGGTTGAATAGGATTGTTGTCATCCGAAATAACACCACTAATGGTTACATCATCCGCAATCTTTCCTGAAAGACGAAGATTGAGGTTCGAATTTACCACCAAATCCTGCTTGTTTCCGGCACTAATTCCGCGTGAAATATTACCATCCGTTTTTAAACTATTATCTGTCGTTCCAAACCTTAAATCTTTTATAGGGTCAAACGCGAAAGGATCCTTTCTCATGGTTGGTTCAATAAGGGTAGTTGGTCTTTTATAGAAAGGCTTTGTAAAAAGTTGGGGCATTGTGCGATACCATAAAATCAGGGTATCAGTTACAATACTTTCGAATTGTAGAATTCCGCTTTTAGGATAAAAAACAAAGCCCGTGGTTTGCTCATAACCAACTTTGTTGGTAAGTTTTATGCTACTTTTATCAATGGTATAATTAGAATCTAATTGGTAAACGGACACACCTGGAAGCAGTTGAGATTTGGATTGGTTGCTAACAGTTTGAGCCTTACAAAAAAAGGATAACGACAGTATTATAACCATTAAAATGATTGAAAATAGATATGAATGGGCTGCTTTTATTGTTTGCAAGGATGTTTTACAATATTACGAACGAATTGATATATGAAAAATTCTATTTGTGAAGTGGAATAATGTTATCAGTCACATTTTCGAAGACAAGAAATTGAATAGAATTTTTATTTTTAAATAGATATCACTCCAAAAAGTATAGGCTTTAAATAAATTTTTCTCACTTCAAATGTAAATCACTAATTTTGGAACGTAAATTGAGATGCTCCATTAAATTTCATCTTAAAGTTAAATTCCCTATTGAAACATCTCTTCCGCATTGCTGCCGCTATTAGCCTTTTTATAATTCTTGTCGTTGGGCTGGCAATGAAAACTGATAAACTTCCTGCCGATATTTTTAAAGAAGTTGAAAATGCCATTAGTCTCGGAAATTCAAAAATGATGGTAAGTTATCTCAACACGAGTATTGAACTAGAAACTCCAACTTCCAAAGGAATTTATAGCCGATCACAAGGCGAATTAATAATTGACAATTTTTTTCAAAAGTACCCTCCTATTTCCTTCACTATTTCACAAAAAGGTAACAGCTCAGGCGGTTCAAGATTTGCCGTAGGAAATTATGTTAGTACCCGTGAAAGAACATTTCGTGTTACAATATTTATTAAAAAATCCGGACAAGATTATCTTATCCAAGAAATTAAATTTGAATAATGGATTTTTCATCACCACAAATTATTGACTTTATCAAACGCAGCCTACAGGAAGATGTTGGCTCTGGCGACCATTCAAGTCTCGCTTCAATTCCTTTGGGTAAACAAGGGAAAGCCCGCCTCATTTTTAAAGAGAATGGAATTGTTGCTGGTTTAGGTTTGGCTGATCGAATATTAAAAACAGTTGACCCTGACTTAAAATCTAGCTATTTCAAGAAAGATGGGGAGCAAATAAAAGTTGGGGATATTGGATTTCATGTTTCAGGAAGTGTTCATTCCATACTAGTTGCTGAGCGTTTATTGCTTAATTGCATGCAACGACTCAGTGGCATTGCCACAATTACTAGAAAAATTGTTGATTCAATTGAAGGTACAAACACCAAAATTCTTGATACCCGTAAAACAACTCCTGGCTTAAGGGCTCTGGAAAAATGGGCGGTTACAGTCGGCGGCGGCTTTAACCATCGTTTTGGGTTGTACGATATGATCATGCTAAAAGACAATCATATTGATTATGCCGGAGGAATAACATTAGCGGTTAACAATACCTCAGCCTATCTATCAAAAAATAATCTTACCCTTGATATAGAAGTTGAAACCCGAAATATCGAAGAAGTAAAGGAAGCCCTTGCCTTGCCAGCTGTTAAAAGAATCATGTTCGATAATTTTAGTCCTGAGTTAATGAAGGAAGCCGTTCTTTTGGTAAATGATTCCAAAGAAACCGAAGCCTCAGGTGGTATCACGATTGAAAACGTAAGAGATTATGCCGAAACTAATGTTGACTTTATATCCATAGGTGCATTAACCCATTCAGTAAAAAGTTTAGATATCAGTTTAAAGGAATTTTAAGAATTCTGCAAACAGTTATTTCTACAGCAGTATTATCATAAATATCCTATAATCTCTTCTTAATCGTGTTTTATCATGCGCATCCTTTAAATCCCCCTTCAATCTTGTTTATCCTGCACATCCTTAAAACCCTTATTTATCGTGTCCAAGTGGTGATTGGTGTGGAAAATTGTAAACATCATCATTTCCCTTAAATTCAGTTTTCCTAGCAATGGATGAGGAAGAAGTATGGTATCAAGTTGCTCCTCCGTTAAATCGTCTAAGTGCTTTCCTAATTTATTGAGCTCTTCCGTGTACTGTTTTAATTTATCAGCTCGTTGTTCAAATACAATAACTGGCGGAATAAAAGGACTGGAAGCAGTTCTGCCTTTTGAGAGCTTTTCATAGTATCTGTTTAGCAATTCATCATAATTTCGAGGTTTTCGGTTCATTTTACCAAAATATAATTTAAGAATAACTTTTGGAAAGAGCAATACGTTGTTGAGCGGCTTAACGCTCTTTAGAAGGTGATCAAGCTGTTGTCCTGGCGACCATTTTCCATTTGGGGTGTTTTCAAAAACTTCCTTAGTTAGATGACTCATTAAATCGATGATTTTTTGAAAATTCTCCTGTAAACCTTTCTGAATTTCTTCCTTAGAATGTATCATGGCTGCTCAAATTGTTTTTCAACTATTTAATATCAGGCATTTCCAGCCAATAAAAAATCAATATCCTTTGATTTTATATTGAAGCGTGTACCCAATGAAAAATTAGTAAGATGACCTTTATAGATGTAAACTCCATTGCGAATCCCTTTCTGAGCCCAAAGTAATTCCTTGAAACTCCCTTCCTCACCCCATTCCAAGAGCAGATAGGTAAAAACATTGCTCAGCGCATAACTGGCTGTTCTGGCAAAACGACTCGGAATATTTGGAACACAATAATGAATAACCCCATGCTTTTCGAAGGTGGGATTTTTATGATTTGTTACCACACTAGTTTCAAAACAACCACCTTGATCAATGCTTACATCAATAATCAAGGACTTTGGACGCATTTTACTTACCATTTCTTCGGTAACAATGCTTGGACTTCTCCCTTCCTGACTTCGAATGGCTCCTATCGCAACGTCACACTGTGATAAAGCTTTAACTAATATTTGAGGAATAATGGTACTGCTGTATAATCTTTGCCCAATATTGGCTTCAAGTCGGCGCAACTTATAAAGCGAATGGTCAAAAACCTTTACATGAGCTCCCAAACCTAAAGCAGCTCGTGTTGCATATTCACCAACCGCTCCAGCACCTAGCACTACAATTTCTGTAGGTTGCAATCCAGGAATACTTCCCAATAGTTCACCTTTTCCAAAGTTACTGTTTGCCAAATATTCAGCAGCTATCAATACAGAGGCTCTACCCGCAATTTCGCTCATAGCTCTTATAATTGGTAAGGCTCCTGAATAATCCCTTAAAAATTCATAACCGATGGCTATGATTTTTTTATCCATTAATTGTCTAATGTAATTTTCGCTTACATTGGTAAGTTGAAGTGCTGAAATTAAAATTTGATTTGGTTTCAAATATTTTATTTCCAGATCAGTTGGTGGATCAACCTTTAAGATAATATCAGATTTATAAACTTCTTCAGAAGAATAAACTATCCTTGCTCCTGCTTCACTATAATCACTGTCGGAAAAATTAGCGCCAATGCCAGAATTAGATTCAAAAACAACTTCATTGCCATTATTAACTAAAAGCTGAACAGAAAGGGGCGACAAAGGAACACGATTCTCTTGATAAGTGCATTCTTTAGGAATACCGATTTGCAAACCGTTATTCTTTTTTTTAAGTGGAAGTAATTTCTCTTGGGTTTGAAATTCAACCTCTTTTGCTAATTCTTTAAAAGGATTATAAGATGTTTCAGCCATTATTAAAAGGTCATCACAATAATAGTATTTTTTTTTAGTTTTAAAAACTGGACATTAAATTCATTTTTGTTCAATACTTTTACCCTGAAATTTATTCATTATTAAAAAAATCAACGTTATTTGTACGTTAATCATGCACAAACAAAAAGCAATCTTAATATTTATTCTTTTTCTATGCAGCTTTCATAGTGCTTTTGCAATAAAAGATTCGAGTGACTTAGCTGTTGACTACGAACGAATTGCAAGAATAGAAAACCTCAGTAAAGGCTTATATGCAAAACTACATCCGACGCATTGTACAAAACCTGGTGATGATTTAAACATTGCTTTTGAAAATAATAAGATGCCTCTGAATGAGATTGATTTTATCAATAATTCAAAATTATTAGAATCAGGTGTTCCTATGCAATACAATCCAGAAGTTCAAAAACTCATCAATTACTTCGGAACAACTTGGCAACCTAAGCTTAAAAACATGATTGTGGTATCAAATTATTACTTTCCAATCTATGAGGAAATATTTGATAAATACAATATGCCTCTTGAAATTAAATATCTCTCGGTTATAGAATCAGCACTTAATCCTTATGCAGTCTCTGGCTGCGGTGCTACAGGTCTATGGCAATTTATGCACGCAACCGGTAAAATATTTGATTTAAAAGTAAATAATTATGTGGATGAAAGAAGAAATATAGAAAAATCTACTGAAGCTGCCTGTCTCTATTTAAGGAGTATGTATAAAACCTACGGCGATTGGTTTATGGTAATTGCTTCATACAACTGCGGACCAGGCAATGTCAATAAAGCTATTACTAGATCAGGGGGTAAAAGAACCTTTTGGGAAATCTATCCTTATCTTCCAAAAGAAACTCAAAATTATGTGCCAGCATTTATTGCAATGACCTATCTGATGAATTTTTATGAACACTATGGAATTACACCTTCTGTTGCTCATATTAATAAACCCCGATTAGTGCAAGTTGAATGCAATTCCGACTATTGCTATGAAGTAATTTGCAATACTTTAAATATTACTAACGATGAATTAAAATCTTTTAATCCTGAACTTAAAAAACCTTCACTACCAGGAGCTAAAACATCATTTAACCTTAGACTTCCATATGACAAAGCACTTATGTTTTGGCAATTGGAAGATTCTATTCAGCAATCTTCATTGCGGGTGAAGTCGAACAAAGCACCGATAACAGATGAGCCACTCTACGCAAAATCAAGTAAAGGTTCTGTAAAATATTACAAAGTAAAAAGAGGAGAATCTCTTCCTTCAATAGCAAAAAAATTCAATTGCAAAGTATCACAGCTTAAATCTTGGAACGGTCTTAAGTCGAGTAAAATTTATTACGGTCAGAGATTGATCATAAAAAATTCGTGATAAAGGTCGCTGTTTTTGCATCAGGTAACGGTTCCAATGCCATAAATCTATTTAAGTATTTTCGAAATCATCCATACATTCATTTTGATATAATTTATTGCAACAATCCTAATGCCGGTATTATTGCAAAATCAAAAGAATCCGATATAACGTGTCGTATTTTTACCAAAGCTGAGTGGTTATCGGGAAGTATCACTTCGGAACTCATTTCTAATAAAACTGATTTTATTGTATTAGCAGGTTTTATTTGGTTGGTTCCATCTGACCTTGTTTCATCTTTTCCTGCTAAAATCATAAATATACATCCTGCACTGTTACCAAATTATGGGGGAAAAGGAATGTATGGTATGGCAGTTCACCAAAAAATAATTGCCAATAACGAGCATGAATCTGGAATAACGATTCATCTTGTTAACGAGGAGTACGACAAAGGAAATACACTTTTTCAGGCAAAAACCAAAATAGAAGACAAGGAAACCCCCGAATCATTGGCAGCAAAAATCCATGAATTGGAATACAAGTACTTTCCAGAAGTGGTTGAAAAATACATATCAGAACATAAAGAAAAAGGCCGCTAATGCGGCCTTTTTCTTTATAAGTTAATGTTTCCTTATTTTAGTTTTAAACTGCCTTCTCCCATAACAAATTCGTCGCAATATAACAAAGCACGATAATTACCAGTTGACATTCCAGGAATTTTATCGAAATAGATGACAGCTAAGTTGCCTTCAGTGTTATTGAAGTTTACAGTTGCTTTTGAGGTGTATTGAATAGTCTCTCCATCTACCTCAAACTCTCCGGAGCCAGCCGTCTGATTTGCAACGGTAGAACCACCTGGGCCAATCATTCTTAGATAAATTACTTTTTGTCCGGCATCTGCAATCTCATTCTTATTGATGTTAAATTGAACTTTAATTCTGTCAATTTTACCCAAACGTGATTTTTCCTTTTCTTTATTGCCTTTTACCATTATTCCCTCAACCTTAATATTGGCAGCAGTTAGTCTTGAAGCCTTCTTTACCTTATCGTTTAAGGTTTTATTTTGTGTAGTGAGGGAAGTATTAATTGATTTTTGAGATTCAACCTCTTCTTTTACACTGGCATTTTCTTCTGTCAAAGTTGAATTAACTTCTTTGAGGAAGTTGTTTTCTTTGGAAAGGGAATCAATTATATGCGTTTCGCGTGCAATCTTAATTTTGAGTTTTGCAATTTCAGCTTTTGCATATTCAAATTGACTTTTAGTCAGATTACCTTCGGATAATAATTTACGAATATTAGCAACTTTCAATGATATTTCATCATTCTTCACGTCAATAATACTGTCGAGTTGCGTATTTTTCCCTTTATATTCCAATAACATTGTTTCTGTTTCATCTAGCATTTTGTCGAGTTGATTTTTTTCACTTTGGGTGTCCTCGAGCTTGGTTTGGGTAGTTGCAAGAATTTTATCCTTACTAATTAAATTATATAGCAGTGCGAAATTGATAAGAAACAAAACACCGATAATGATGAGCAAATAGGTTTTCGTTTGTTTGTGCTTGGCAATTTGTGATTCGGGATCCATATTCATATTTTTTTTCAAAATTAAATTAAATTAAAACAATAATCTTACATATTTGTGATTTTAACTTACATATATCTATGTCGTTAAGTTAAGAAAATATTTATTAGGAGTCCCGCTTTTCGCGAGACTTCTAATAAAGAACGCCGTTGCTGCGCATCTCGCGAGTGACATTTCCCCTAGCCTCCGGCCAAAAGAAAGTATTCCAGCCTAAAATATTTCCTATGACAATACTGAATTTTCTAACAATTTTTATGCTGAAAGTCTCCTGATAGCTATCGGGTTGGAGACCATTCTATTTTAATATCGTTCCAAAATAAATCGTATATACCTGATGTATAGCTGTATGTCACTCGACAGAGGCGAAGCGATGGCGAATTTTGGGTGAAATTCCCTTAGGTTGGTCGAATCAATTATTTTGCAGTAATCTTATGAAAATCAACGCTTTTCTTATTAACATAACGACATTGTTACCT
>Ga0163144_10009362_pt1 | contig 21049 bp, 19 predicted proteins | sample OliLak19BULKMAT1_FD_123175 | JGI IMG/M metagenome (GOLD analysis project Ga0163144, IMG submission 123175) | Freshwater microbial mat bacterial communities from Lake Vanda, McMurdo Dry Valleys, Antarctica - Oligotrophic Lake LV.19.BULKMAT1 | ecosystem: Environmental > Aquatic > Freshwater >... | reverse complement strand
TAGTAATAAGTAATAAGATTCTTTTTGGCATTTCCGACTGAAAACTACCTAAGTTAATCCCATTATTATACTCTTCAAAAAAGTGTGTATGCCCAGATATAAGTTGAACTCCTGGCAATAAATATTTAGATGCCCAATTCCTAGTTCTTTGATTTATTTGTATTCCCATTCCTTCTAACTTAGACCTTATCAATCTTGGACTAACCATTCCATTAAAAAATTTTTCAGCAGTACTTGCTAGCTTTCCACTCCAAACACTATCTTTTGGATAGTCGTCATGCCCTACTCTACCTAGCATGTTCCCATGAGTAACGAAATATTTTTTGGGATCTTCGGCTAATATCTCATGCTCCAATAGCAAATGTGCACAGTAAACATCACAAATTTCTTTTAGCAACTCTTTGGTTATATAATCATTTCGACCCTTTGTCTTGAGGAGGTGTAAACTTTGAGAATAAGGATTTCGAGGATCGTTTGTATCGTGATTCCCAGATTCCAAAACTATAAAGCACTTTTCTCTTAAATCTTTCCATAAATTTCTAAACTCTTCCTTTTGAAACATATTTTCTGGTAAGTTTGTTCCTTGAAACATATCTCCAGCAATTACCAACAGAGTTTTAGAATCTTTACTAGATACTTCCGCTATACTTTTAAGCTGTTTAATAAAACTTTTTTCTATATCTTTTTGTAAATGCATATCCGAAACAAATACAATTGGCCCCTTCCATTTCATCGAGACAATTTTATCTTCATCAAACGAATGTTTAGGGTCTGTAAGGAATTGGATAGCTTCTATAGGATTATGAAAGAATTTATTTAAAACACCATCAGGAATTACTTCATTTATTGAAAATTGTTGATATTCCTTTGGATTGGTAGCTTGTTCAGGGTCAATAGTAAGATGACTATCCATAACAAAACTATGTCAAAATCTTACTATATTAGCAGAAATGCCCTTTACTTTCATCTTAAATAGGGTCAAAATACCTATGCATATATATCTGCACTATTGGAATTTATAAAATCTTTACAATTCTTTAATATAAAATAGGTATCTGTGTGCTAATAATGTAATAGGAATTCTTACTATACTCCATGAAAGTTTATGGTAGAATCTGTTATCATATTTCGTTAACTCTTAGGCATGAAAAACAAAAGGCTATTGTATATAATTCTCCCTGTTTTAATAGTGGCGTTGGCTATTACAGGTTTAATTTTCTTAGGTTTAGAAAATAAAGATAATAATTCTGTAAAAGCAAGCGAGAACTTAAAATTCACTGTGGTTAAAGAAACAGGAGTAGTAAGCTTCAAATCTAACGAATCTGAGTTTCAAACATTAGAACAAAGTGAATTAGAATTAAATTCTGGTTCTTTTATTAAAACCGACGAAAATTCCACTGCTTTTATATTTCTTCCAGATAATTCATTAATTACATTAGACCCATCAACAGAAATACAAGTAAATATTGAACCTCAGAAAGTAAATATCGAACAATTTTTTGGAAATACTTGGCATAGAGTTCAAACAGTACAAAATGGGGGTGAATATAATGTAAAAACTCCAACTACTATAGCCTCTGTTAGAGGAACAATTTTTAGCATTAGTGTAGATAAAACCACAAAAGTAACTACTACAATGGTTGTTGAAAGCAAAGTTGAAGTAAAAGGAGTTGGGATGATTAATGCAGGAGAATTTGGTCAAATAGACGAAAGTAAAAATTTCGCAAAAGAAAAAATTTCTAAAGAAATTCAGCAAACAGAATGGTTTATAAAAAATACAACTATAGACATTGAATTTAAACAGATAAAAGAAAAAGTTAAGGGGTCAGATAAATCAACTATAAAAGAAGAAATGATGAGTAATTTACATGGCAATGAGGAATACAATGTAATGATTAATAACAATGGAAAAGATTCTACAAAAACAGAAGGTGAAAAGGAAGAAAAAAAAGTAGTAGAAGAAATTTTCAAAAATGAATTTGACAGAAACAGAAGAGTCCCAGAAGATAAAGAAAAGAAAGACAAAGATGGAGAAGTTCAAGGAATAAGTACTGAAAGAGAACAAGAGGAAAAAGAGAAAAAGGATAAAGAAGAAAGGGATAGACAAAATAATGTTAGACCACCTGAGCCTGAAGCAACAAGACCTGTTGAGCCAGCTCCAGAACAAACTAGACCTACAGAAGCTCAGGGAAATGAAGTTGATACATCAAGACCAGTGGGTAGAATAGATTTAAGGGCTCAAATAACTGAAGAAGGTGTTAAATTAACTTGGAGGACCAGATATGTTAGGGGTACAAATTTCAAGATAGTAGCTCAAAGTTTAGAACCCTCAAGATCTGGATTTTATACTGAAATATCGTTCGATACACAAATAGATAGCTACTTAATTCCAATGAATCAATTTGTTGTTGGGGATATATCGTATGGATTTGTAATGTGTGAATACGATCCTAATACAGGTGCATGTGGCGTGACAAGTAATCAGGCTTCAGTAACTTTAAGTTCAGATGTTCTAGGTAGCATTGTTGATGATAGTGTTAATACAATTGCGGACGCAGGCAATGGAAATGGTAACAATAACTCAAACAATTCTAGAAGAAACCGAGAGTAAAATAAATTTAATATTTAAAGAGGCGAATAACACAGTTATTCGCCTCTTTTCTTTCAACTATTAATGCAACCTATTTACTCTACCCTTTTCGCTCTATATAATAACTTTAATTTACAATTTCATAATGAAAAAACTTCGAGATAGATTTAGAAATTTAACTAAGAAACAAAAAATGATGTTTGGTAGTGTAGTAGCCGTTGTCCTTCTTTCAACCTTTGTTTTAATTTTTGTAGTTTCAGGAAAAGGTAATTCAAACAAATTTGTTTTAGTAAAAGACCAAGGAAAGATTTCATATAAAACTTCGAAAGATGCTGACTACATTACACAAAGTTCAGAAGAATTAGAACTTAAAACAGGTACATTTATAAAAACAGATAAAGATAGCTTTGCTTTTGTTTTCCTTCCAGATAATTCAATGATCTCCTTAGATCCAGAAACAGAAATTCAGGTAGTTTTAGAGGAAAAATCTGTAAGTATAGATCAATTTGTAGGAAATACTTGGCATAGAGTAAAAACAGTTAGTAATGGAGGTGATTACGAAGTAAAAACCCCAAATACCATAGCATCGGTTAGAGGAACAATTTTTAGCGTTGGTCATTTTGAAGATATTTCTTCTACTTTCGTGTTCAAAAGTGAAGTAGAAGTTGAAGGGATAGGACGTATAGAAGCAGACAAGTATGCACGAATTTACGAAGATGAAGAAGAGAATTTTGAAGATGAAATTACAGATGAAATGCAGGATACATCTTGGTATAAAAGGAATAGAAAAATAGATGAGATCTATGAGGGAATTAATAGCAGTAAACTTGAAGATTTTATTAAGAAGTTTGAAGAAGAACTAGAAAACGATTCGGAATATAGAAAAATTCCTAAAAGAAAAGTAGACAGAACAATGTTTGAAGAAAAAACTGAATCGATCTTACTAACTGTTTCTGAACCAACAAATGGTTTTGAAACAACAGAAGAAGAAATTACTGTAAAAGGTAAAACAGATAAAGAAAATACTATAAAAGTGAATTCCTTCGAAGTAGAAAACGACGACGGAACCTTCGAAACAAAAATAATTTTAAAGGTAGGAGAAAATACTATTGAAATTGAAGTTGAAAACAAAGATGGCAAAACAAAAACTAAAAAAATTACTGTTGAAAGAAAATTAGAAGTGGAAGAAGAAACAGAACCAGAGTCCGAGGAAACTGAACCAGAACCTCAAGTGGAAGTACCTCTTCAAAGTAGTATAGATTTGGCAAGTCAAGTTGTTTCTAATGAAGGGATTAAAGTTTTTTGGTCTACTTCAAACGTAAACTTTAGCAATGGATTTAAAATATCTGTAACAAGCACAGGAGGTTTTTCAGATAGTGTAGTTGTTGGACAAGGTTCTACATATTATCTTTTTGATTACATAGATGGAAGGGTTTATAGTTTTAAAATTTGTAATTTATTAAGCGACGGATCTAGTTGTGGAACAAATAGCAACACAGTAAGTGAAACAGCAGAATTGGAAGAAGAGGCAGTAATGGAAGAAACAGTTGCTAGTATAACAATAACACCTACAGGTAATGGATTAGTTGTATTTAGTGTAGATGGTGTTTCTGAGGGTGGATTTAAAGTTTTATGGGGAACTCAATCAGGGGTAACATATCCTCCTAGAGAAGGAATAGATCAGGCAGTATATTTAGATCCAACGGCAACAATGGCAGAGCTTTATGCATTCTCGGATGAAAGGCAATACTTTGTTAAAGTATGTGAATATTTAGCAGATGAAGGCACAGTGGGCGTATGTTCTGCTGAGACATCTATAATATTGTAATGAAGACATTTAAGACTTTGTTAAAGAACAAAATTATACTTGGAATGACCACAAATTTTTTTATGGTTATTCTAGCGGTGTTAATTACTTCTCTTCCTTTAGCTTCAAACATAGACAATTTACTCACAGATCAATTTCAAGGAAATATTAATCCAAGAGAAGAGATTATTATTGTAGGTATAGACGACGAAAGTCTTCAGGAAATAGGTGCGTGGCCCTGGGATAGATCCTACTTTGCAGATGCTCTAGACAAAATATCGCAGGGTAATCCAACTGTAATTGGTTTAGACGTGCTTTTCTTAGAACCTAGGGAGGGAGACGATAAGGTATCTGCAGTTTTGGCTAATACAGATACTCCTATAATTTTTGGAAGTAAATTAATTTACGATGAGACAGGTTACGTGGATACACTCCACAGTATTTATAATACAGAAGCAAAAAGTGGATTTGTTAATGTAGATCCAGATTTAGATGGAAAGATAAGGAGAATAAAAGCATTTGAAGATATGGCGCCAAATTGTGAGTTAAGTTTATCTCTAGCATTAGCAAAAGAATATTTAAAAATTACTAATAATTCTGAACTTTGCAAACAAGAAATAAAATTAAGAAACAATAACTACACAGCAGAAAACGGTACCCTTGCTTTCCAATATACAAAAGACACATTTAAATACGTTAGTTTTAAAGATTTAATAAATGGAATAACCCCTCCCGAAACTTTCGAAAATAAAATTGTAGTTATTGGATCTTTGGTTAAAGATTTAAGAACAAATTTGGGAGATAATTTTCCAAGTATATTTGGAAGCACAATTTCTGGTGTAGAAATTCATGCTAATGTATTAAACAACTATTTGCACAATTCATTTTTAGTTCATGCAAATAAGAATTTAGTAATTCTAGCTTTATTCATAGTAACTACTCTACTCACACTTTTATATCTAAAAATAAGAAAAAGCATCTACGACATTATTATTTTAGTCTTTGCAATCTTAACAATAAACTTTTTAGGACTTGGATTGTTTGAAAATAATCTCGAATTCCCATTTGTATTGGCAAATGTAGTTTTAATCTTGAATTATATAGGCATATTTACTATGCAATTTTATAGACAAAGAAAATCTATTAATTTTGTTCGAGGAGCATTTGGTAAATATATAAACGTTAAATTATTAACTAGATTAGAAAAAAATCCTGAATTACTTCAATTAGGTGGAGAAACTAAATATATGACTGTTCTATTTAGCGATATTAGAAGTTTCACTTCCATTTCAGAACAAATGACTTCGCAAGAGTTAGTTGAAATGATTAACAACTATCTAGAATTTATGAGCACAATTATAATGAACAATTTTGGGACTATAGATAAATATATCGGAGATGCCATTATGGCACTTTGGAATGCTCCACTCAACGACGATACTCATGAATATAATGCAGTAAAGTCTGCAATTTTAATGAAGGATTCTTTAAAGAAATTTAATGATCTATTTCCACAATATCCTCATCTTGCTGTTGGAATTGGTTTAAATACAGGAGATATGACAGTAGGAAATATAGGTGGAAAAGATAAATTCGACTATACAGTGCTGGGAGATAATGTTAATTTAGGAGCTAGGTTAGAGGGGTTGACAAAGAAATATGGTGTATCCACAATAGTTGCAGAAGCAACAATGCGCGGTGTTGGAGGAAATGAGTTTATTTTTAGACATCTAGATACAGTAAAAGTTAAAGGTAAAAGCGAACCTGTAAAAATATACGAGCCTTTTTTAAATAATTTCGAAAATAAAAACATCAAAGACACCTACGAGCAAGCATTTAATTACTATAATTCTGCTGAATTTAGCAAGGCCATAGAAACACTAACTGTACTTTCGCAAACAGACGAAGCATCGAAAAAATTAATAGAAAGAATTAATAGTTTGGACGAAACAATAATTACAGATTGGGATGGTGTTTGGACATGGGATGAAAAGTAAGTAGATTCTTAGTGAGTGAAGCGAGCTTAGAAGATACTTATCCCGAACTTGTTTCGGGATCTATCTTATTCTTTAACAAATGAAGATACTTATCCCGAACTTGTGGGTCTGCGCCTTGGGAATTCAGGATCTTGACCATAATTCCCAAATCTAGATATTAAACTATTGAATAAGAATATTAATCGCAAACTAAATATCTTAGTATCTTTATATCCTAATATCTTTAATAAATGACAAAACAACAAATACGTCATAAATATCGTCAGATTAGAACTAGCATCCTTAATCCTCAAGAAAAAAGTTTTGAAATATATCAGAAACTTATTCATTTATCGGAGTTTATTAATGCATCTAGAATATTAAGTTACTATAGTACTTCAAAAGAACCATCTACCAGAAAGCTTAACGACCACATTTTAAGCATAGGAAAAGAACTATACTTACCATTCATTCACGAGTTAAAAATAGGACAAGTAAACCTCCTAGAAGAGATGAAACAGGTCGCAGGAGAATATTTTGAACCTTTAGAAGAATCAAATACTAATGACTTTGATTTGATCTTAGTTCCTGGAATTGCATTTGATAACCAAAACAATAGATTAGGCGGAGGTTTGGGATGGTACGATAGATTTCTAAAAACTGTAACAGGTATAAAGGTGGGAGTTTGCTTTAAAGAACAAATTTACAATGAAACTTTACCTATTGAAGAAATGGATGTGGGAATGTATATGGTGGTAACCGACTGAATCTGGAATAAACAGAAATTTATAGAAATCAGAAAATCATTGTAGCTCGCAATTTCGCGAGCTTTTAAGCGAGCCAGTTTCTTTTAATTTCGATTTGTTATTTATTCCGCAACAAATATTCCACTTAATTTTACTAAAGTTACTCTAGAATCGCTAACTAAAGCATTTAACGATTCTTCGTTTATATATGCATTAAAATATCCCTCGTCGAAATTAGTAGTTGAATATATTAAATCCGAACTTGGTATATTTCTTGTAATATTTTCAACTGAATTAATATTTTCAACAAATATAAAAACATTTACCAAAGTTGAACTTCTTAATGAACTTTCTATTTCTAAAATGTTCTTTTTATAATCTTCGTTAGCAGGATCTATTTTTGAAGTTATATCTTTTCTCTCTGCAGCACTTCCACCTAAAACTGAAGTTTTATCTGAGATGGATATATCTTTAATCTCGTTGTTTATTCCTGCTACATTTTGTTCAAGTAAATCGGAAATTTCTGAATTAGGAACATCTTCAGGTTTAAATTGATCCACAGCATTAACAATAGTTTCTTCCTCCGATGCATCGTTCACTTGCTGAAGTATTAGTGCGAAAGTTATTACAGATGCTATAGTAACTATTATTAAGGCGTAAACTGAAAAAAGTTTTATATATTTATACATAGCATTGAATAAGTACTGTTAACATCTTATAGTAACCTATAGATATAATCAATAGATGTATTGTCAGATCAGAACTATTCTGTTTCTTAATATGGATAGACAGCAAAATATTTCAGAAAAAGAATTAAATTTAGTTCATAAAATTTTAAATCTATATAAAATAACTGCTAAAGAAATACTTCCTGCACAAAAAGGATATCGAAATACTTCCTATCCTATAAAAACAAAAAATGATATTTACAATTTAATAATTTATAAAAGAGAAAAAAATATTTTAAAAAAAATTAAAGCTGCAAACTTAGTCTCAGATTATTTATTTCAGAATGGATTTCCCACGAGATTAACTCAGAATAAGATTATTAAAATACAAACAATAGACAATAGACAATTGATGACGGTCTACAGAAAAAATCCAACGCCGTCCAACGACCATCGTCCATCGCCTATTTACGCTTGTCTTTACAACTATCTCCCCGGAGAAACAATTTCATGGGAAGCGTATTCTACGAAGCACATAAAATTGCTCGGTATGACTATGAGCAATATGCACAGGGCGCTCCGCAAATTAAAAATTAAAAATGAACAATTAACAATTAGTTCGAATTTCCCCTCTCGAGAGGTGATTAAGGTAAGTGATATGGCAATACCTCTTGCGATGAGTGAACTATCCGATCAACTTGAACGTATGCAAAAGTATTTTTCTAATCCAGAAGTTTCCAAAGCAATTAAACAAAAACTAAATTTGAAAATTAATAAAGATATATTCAAAAATTTTGAACTTCTAATTAGTAATTTAAATAAACTAGATGACCAACAGATCCTTCATATGGATTTTGTTCGGAGCAACATTCTGTTTGCGAGTAAAATTGATACGTCATCTCCTCTCTCTATCCTTCGAAAAGCTCAGGATGACATTAGTAGAGGGAATAATACTTCTAACTTCTTACCTGAAACTTCATACTATATAAGTGGAATACTCGATTTCGAAAAAACTTCATACGGTCCAAGAATTATAGATCTCGCTAGAACTCTAGCTTTTTTAATTGTAGATGTAAAAACGAAATCTGAAGAAAAAATTAGGAAATATTTTCTGCAAAGTGGGTACCAAAAACGAGGTGAACTTTTACTACCTAATTTAAATATGCTAGATGACTTAATTTTTTATTTTTGGTTTTACGATTTCTATAAATTCCTTAAACACAATCCATATGAATCTCTAAACCAAAACGAACATTATTTAAGAACTATTTATTATTTAAAACAAAAAGGAATCATAAAATAATTATACATAAAACGTAATACGTATTACACACAACTACAGCAGCAATATGCTAAACTTTCGTGTGCTTCATTTTTAATCTTTAATTACTAATTTTTAATTAACTTGGAATGTCTTTAAATTTCAACTGGAAAAAAAGATTAATCGATCAAGCAGATTTAATGGATCTTCACGATAAATTAAAAGAAAAAGGAAAGAAAATAATTTTCACTGCGGGTGCATGGGATATGCTTCATGTTGGCCAAGCAAGATATTTGCAAGAAGCCAAAGAAATGGGAGATATTTTAGTTGTTGGAGTTAGTAGCAACGCAGCAATTAGAAAAGTTAAAGGACCAAATAGACCAATTCTAGACGAAAAAGTTCGTGCTGAAATGTTGGCAAATTTAAAAAGTGCAGATTTTGTAACAATAATGCCAGAACCAAGTTGTCAGCCAACTTTAGGATTACTTCAACCAGATGTTTATGTAACTGTAAAAGAAGATTGGAACGAAAATTACAAAGAATCTAAAGAATACAAAACTGTAACTAAATATGGAGGAGAAGTTAAAGTTTTAGATAGACAATCTCCATATATTTCAACAACAAAAATCTTAGAACGAGCAGTAAGTGCTCAACTCGGAGACACTTTCAAAGATTTTATGAATATGAGAAAAGATCCACTCAAGGAAAGATAACAGCAAGTAGATAACAGAAAACAGACTATGAAAAATTTTAGAAATTTAAAAATTTGGGAAGAATCTTACAATTTAACATTGGATATATATAGAGCAACTAGGGATTTTCCTTCTGAAGAGAAATTTGGCATTACCTCCCAACTTAGGCGATCTTCACATTCAATATCCGCCAATATTAGTGAAGGATGTGGACGTAGTTCAAAAAAAGATTTCGTTAGATTTCTTGATATGTATATGGGATCTGCATGCGAAACTGAAAATAGCTTACAGTTAAGTTTTGACCTTGGATATTTATCAAAAAATTTATACACAAATTTAAATACTAAACTAATAAATGTTAAACGAATGCTTTCAGCTTTTATAAAGAAGTTGAAAGAAAACGAAGATTATTGATAATCTGTTATCTGTTATCTGTTATCTGTTGTCTTAAATCTGTCATCATAATATGAAAAACAAAGTCACTTCCAACCTAAGCGAAGAACAAAAACAACAAAAATATCTTAACGCACGTACTTCCGATTGGTATGACCATATTTGGAAGACAGTTGGTAAATGTGTATTCTGCGATTTGAAAGAAAAATATATACTCCATGAGGAAAATGGAGTTGTATTAACTATAAATATATATCCATATATAGACGGACATTTGATGGCTATTCCCAGAAGACATGTTTCCTCTCCAAAAGAACTATCGCAGCTTGAATGGGAAACTATGCGTAAATTTACATATTTAGCTAAAAAGTTAATGCGAAAAGCATATGGGCATAAACGAATGTGGACTTTAATTAGAGAGGGTGGTGCGGAAGCGCAAATGACTGTTACAGATCATTTACATATGCAATTAATCCCTTTCGACTCACCAGATTTATGCAAATGGAACTACAGGGAATTAAACTTTACTCCATTAGAAAATGTTGAGAAATATAAAAAATTGGCAAAAGATTTTGCAAAAAATTCTATTAAATTTGAAAAAGATTATTCTAATTTCTCAAAGGTATCGGTTGTATGCGATTTAGTTATTGTAAATAATAAGGATGAAATTCTATTTCAAGAAAGAAAAAAAGAATATAAATTTTATCCAGATATTTTAACTTTGCCTGGAGGGCATGTAGAAAATTTTAATTCTACATTAGAAGAAGAATTATCTAGAGAGGTTTTTGAAGAAGTAGGAATCAAAATTAATCCTAAAGATTTAAGCCTTATTGATTCACAATTTTCAAATTTAATGCAAGTTAAGAAATCGAAATATTTGAATTCTCCAATGCCATACGACCATAAATTTGTATGGAATACTTATAAATTAAATTTAAAAGTTAAAATTGAAAATTCAAAAATTAAATCTGGAGATGATTGTGAAAAGATTGTTTGGATTAATATAGAAGCTGCTATAAAGCATGAAAGAATTAGCTCAGAGCTAAAAGAAAGACTCAAAAAAATTAATTATTAAGCTGAAAGCGCATTGCTGAATGCTGATAGCATGGTGGTTGATTGGAACAAAATTTCGGAAAAACAGAAGAAAGAAATATCTAAAGATAAACCTATATTTATTTGCGGTCCCAGAGATATTTCCGAGAAAAGAATTCTTCAATTAACTAAACAGCTCACTAAACCTCCCTCACCAGAGCTGGGGAGGGGAAGGAGTGGGGTCGTTGTACCCGCCCTCCTTTGGGGATGTTTAAAAGATGAATATATTCCAGAAATGAAAGGTGAACAATTTAGAAGTCTAAATGTAGACAAGTTGAATAAGGCTTTAAGGGAGATTCCTGACCAAGTCAGGAATGACATTATTATATTCCATTATTACCAACGAGATTGGATTTATATTCTTAAAGAATTAGATTTCAAAGCTATTATCTTAATAAATGGATCCTGGCATAGAATGATCCATGTCCGTCCAGAATTCTGGGAAATTGTTAACAAAAAAACTCCATATAAACTAGTTTCGGCTTTTGTAAACGAAGAAGAAGCAAAAAAGAAATTTTCAATTTTCAATTCACAATTTTCAAATAAAAAGTTTAAAAATTTAAAATTAAAAATTAAAAATTCTAAAAAAGATTTATTTACAATAGAGCAATTGATGCAAATTAGTCTAGATGCAGCATCTCATTCCTGGGATTGGGTTTTTCAAACTGGGTGTGCATTAGCTAAAGAAAACAACAAGGGCTATGAATTTTTACTTTCTAGCCATAACACAGTTGTTCCATACGAAAGTTATTCTTCACATTTTGGATCTGTTCGAGAAAAGAATTTCTCGCCGCCAAACGATGCAAACCATTACGATACAAATCATGCGGAAGTGGAGCTCTTAATAAAAGCAGGTGATCAAAAAATAGATTTAGATGGAACAACACTTTTTATTAATTTACTACCCTGCCCTTCTTGTGCAAAAATGATAAGTAGAACAAAAATTAAAGAGATTGCTTACAAACACGATCACTCAGATGGATATGCATTTAAACTCTTAACCCAATCTGGAAAGATTGTAAGAAGAATAATTTAATTGTTATACGTACTACGTCATACATAATACGAAAAACTCAATGTCCCATCCAGAAATGCAGTATTTAAAATTAATGCTAGAAATTGTTAGAGACGCTAGAACAAAAGCAACTCGTGGCATTCATCCAGTTAAATCTACGTTCGGATATCAAATGCGGTTCGATTTGCGTCAAGGATTTCCGCTTCTAACTACAAAAAAAATGCCATTCAAAATTCTAGTTCATGAATTGCTTTGGTTTATTTCTGGAAATACAAATATTAAATACCTTCAAGAAAATGGAATTCATTATTGGGATGGATTTGCAGATGAAAATGGAGACTTAGGTCCAGTTTACGGTTCTCAATGGAGAAAGTGGCCCGCCTACACTAACGTTACGGTGGGTAAACCCGCTAACATCAACATTTCGACATATAATCAGCCAACCAACCATACTGCTAGTGCAGAGAAGTCAAATTTATATCAGGAAACCTATATAGATCAATTGGCAAATGTTATTGAAGAAATAAAAACAATGCCAAACTCCAAAGCTATGATTGTATCTGCTTGGAATCCAGCTCAAGTTAAAGAAATGAGGTTGCCGCCTTGTCATGCTTTTTTCCAATTCAATGTCACAAAAGGAAAACTGAGAATGCAATTGTACCAAAGATCTTCAGATGTATTTTTAGGTTTGCCTTTTAACATTGCTCAATACGCTTTGCTTTTGATGATGATTGCTCAAGTTACAGATTTAGAGGCAAGAGAATTAATTGTTTCTATTGGAGATGCACATTTATATACTAATCATATAGAAGCAGCAATAAAACAAATTAAAAGAAAGCCGTATCAATTTCCTAAAGTTGAACTAAATTCTAAAGTAAAAAATATCGATTCTTTTAACGTTGAAGATTTTAAATTAATCGACTATAAATCTCACCCAAGAATTAAAGCAGACCTTGTAATCATTTAATAAATTAAATGATAAATTCCAAATAGCAAGCATCAAATTTCAAAAGAATTAGAAAAATTTGCAATTTTAAATTTGAAATATTCTACAACTTTGCAATCTACCCAAAACTTTCATAGAATATTTTAAATATATCTTAAGAACTATTAATGGAAGAACTACGATCTAAAGCTTACAAGAAAGCAAAAGAAAAAGCAGATTTTTTTGGTCATTTGGCAATCTATATCTTGGTTAATATAATGTTGATTGGAATAAATCTAATTTCAAGTCCAAACGACCTTTGGTTCTTCTGGGTAACTTTTGGATGGGGAATTGGAGTGTTAGTTCACTTCTTTGGAACTTTTGTAGTAGATGGAATGCTAGAAGATTATATAAATCATCAAACAGAGCGGGAGATGGAAAGGATGAGAAAAAAATGACTAATATCTAAATAACTGAATGACTAAAATAATTAACTTTAAGAATGAATACCGAAGCCAAATACTGAGATATAAAGATATATTAGCTGCAATTAAAATATCTTAGTATCTCAATACCTTTGTACTGCAATATACTGACACAGCTATATCATTTCTGCTAAAATTCCCTAGTTATAAATATAAATATGAAAAATGATAATAAAGTCAAAAATGACCCTCTATCTGAAGTTGAAAGTCAAAAAGAAATCGATGAGGTTCGTAGTGAGGAAAGCAATTTAGAACAACTGCTTCAAGAAGAAAAAGAAAGGCGAATTTTGCTTAAGGCAGATTTTGAAAACTATAAAAAAAGAATGGAATCTGAAAGAGCTACATTTGGTGCAATTGCAAATATGGGATTAATTCAAGAATTATTAGAAGTTCATGACGATTTACAATTAGCACTTGATGATTCCGAACTCGACCTGAATAGATCTAAAGAATCTATAAAAACAGCTCAACAAAAATTATTAGGAGCTTCGGAACGTGCTGGAATAGAAAGAATAGAAGTAAAGGTGGGAGATGAATTTAACAAAGAAACCATGGAAGCAATTTCTGCAATTCCAAATGAAGAAAATAAAAATAAAGTTATAGCAGTAATCTCTTCTGCATTTAAATATAGAGGTCAAACTAATATCTTAAAACCTGCTAAGGTTATTGTAGGAAAATGATTGACATATAAAACTACAATTCATATAATTTAGTAAATCATATGAATCAAATGAGTAAATCTAAAATTCCACCCATTTCCATAGAAACAAACGTATATCATCGTTTGCAATTAATGTCCGAAAGAGAAGGCATTTCCGTATCTCAAAAAATTCGCAATCTTGTTTACAACCATGTAAAAAATACCAAAAAAGTAGATAAGATAGTAAAAGAACAGTTAAATAAATATGGTTTTGTATCTGAAGTTAACGACAAAAGTAAATTACCATTGGATAGCACAAACTATAAAGAATTCTTATACGGTAACCATAGTTCTTTTGAGAAAAAGATTAAAATTAAGAAAAATGATAATAATTGATACTAACTTCTTTCTAGCTCTTTACAATCTCAACGACTCAAATCATACCAGAGCAAAAAAAGATTTTAAATATCTTGCAAGTACACCAACACCTAAAATTATAGCAAGCACAGTTATAGAAGAAATGATTACTGTTAGTAAGTTAAAAATGTGGGATGTTTTAAACATAGTATATTCGCTGAGCGAAGATATTATTAGCGGAAAGAATAATTTCTACTTCTATAAATTTGTAGATGAGTATTTATTTATGAAAATTTTAAAATTAGTACAAGAAAAACAATATAGTAAACTTTCATTTATTGACTGTTCTTTAATTGCTATACTACAGGAATATAAGGATGCTCAATTGCTTACATACGACAAGGAGTTGGATAAACAAGCAAACAAAACTACTTGACATCTTCTTTTAGCAATCTTATACTTAAAGTGCTAAGACAACTGCCGTTGTAATGGCTAAAGTTCTGAATAACTAAATATCTAAAATATCTCAGTTTAGAATTTTGGTCATTTAAGACTTAGATATTGTTTGGAAATTCGGATTTATTATTTCGAATTTTCAAAATTAAAATAAATTTTAATTTTTGCATTATGTCTAGAATAATCGGAATCGACTTAGGTACAACAAATTCAGCAGTTGCTTTTGTGCAAGCTGGAAAACCAGAAGTTATAACAAATAAAGATGGCTCAAGAACAACTCCTTCTGTAATTGCTGTAGATAACACAAGCGAAATTGTAGGTATTACTGCAAAAAATCAAATGGTAATTAATCCTGAACAAACTTTTTATTCAATAAAAAGATTAATTGGGAGAAGATATTCAGACGCTTCAGTTCAAAAAGATATTAGTCTTTTACCTTTTAAAATCCAAGAAAGTTCCAAAGGAGGGGTTGAAATTCAATTTGGAGACAAATGGGTTGCGCCAGAAGTAATTTCTGCAAAGGTTTTAGCAAAAATAAAAGCAGACGCAGAAGCGTTTCTTGGTGAAACTGTAAAAGAAGCTGTAATTACAGTACCAGCTTATTTCGACGATTCACAAAGACAAGCTACAAAAAACGCAGGTAAAATTGCTGGATTAGACGTAAAAAGAATTATTAATGAACCAACAGCTGCAGCAATCGCATACGGATTAGATAAAAAGAACGACGAAACAATTGCAGTTTACGACTTAGGAGGAGGAACTTTCGATGTTTCAATTTTAGAAATTGGAGATGGAGTTTTTGAAGTTAAATCTACAAATGGAGATACTCATTTAGGGGGAGATGACTTTGATCAAAAATTAATAGATCACTTTGTTGAATTTTTTAAGAAAGACCAAGGAATAGATTTAAAACAAGATCCTGCTGCTCTTCAAAGATTAAAAGAAGCTGCAGAAAAAGCAAAAATAGCACTTTCAAATTCTGAATCAACAGAAGTTAATCTGCCATACATTACAGCAGATGCAAAAGGACCAAAGCATTTTAGAATGAATTTAACAAAGTCAGACTTTGAAAAACTTGTTGGAGATTTAGTAGATAGAACTTTCGACGCTGTAAAAGCAGCAATTAAAGATGCAGATGTAGATAAATCTGCTATTCAAGAAATAATTCTTGTTGGAGGAATGACTCGTATGCCTTTAGTTAGAAAAAAAGTTGAAGAATTTTTTGGAAAACCTGGAAATTTAAGTGTTAACCCCGACGAAGTTGTTGCAGTGGGAGCTGCTCTACAAGGAGCTGTGCTTTCGGGAGATAAAGAAGTTGAAGATATTACACTTTTAGATGTAACACCGCTTTCTTTAGGTTTAGAAGTTAATGCTGGGGAAATGTTTGCATTAATTCCTAGAAATACAACCATCCCTACAGAAAAAACAGAAGATAAATTTACAACTGCTGTGGATAATCAACCGGCAATAGATATTAAAGTTCTACAAGGAGAAAGACCTTTAGCTAAAGACAATAAAATTTTAGGAAATTTCAGATTGGATGGGATTGCACCTGCACAAAGAGGAATCCCTCAATTCGAAATTACATTCAAATTAGATGCAAATGGTATTTTGAATGTTAAAGCAAAAGATAAAGGGACAGGAAAAGAACAAACAATTACAATTACTGCATCTACTCATTTGGACCAAGCAGAAATCGATAAACTAGTTAAAGAAGCTGCAGAAAATGAAGCAAAAGATAAAGAAGAATTAGAAAAATTGAAAACTAAAAACGATGCTGATGCATTAATTTTTCAAGCAGAAAAAACTTTGAAAGATAATGCAGATAAAATTGAAGAATCTGCAAAAAAAGAAATAGAAGAAAAGATTTCAGAGATGAAAAGTGAATTAGACAAAAAAGATGAAGCAGATTTAGAGAAATTAAAAAAAATGACAGAAGAACTCATGACTAAAATGCAAGAAGTAGGAGCAAAGATTTATGAATCTGCAAATGCAGCTAGTTCAGAGGCATCTACTGAAGAATCCAATGAAACAACTTCATCCGAAGAACCAAAAGAAAAAGCAGAGGAAGGTGAAATTATTGAACCGAACGATAAAGATAGTAAATAACAATTAGTAAATAGTAACTAGAAAAAGACCGCTGGATTTATCCAGCGCTCTTAACATTCGTATCAATTTCTTCAAATAACAAGTAACAATAACTATCTTCTAAAACGAATGTTTCTTATCTCTTTTTTCTATTCAGAAATTTTACAAACTAAATGTTTGTCTTTAGCTAGAAATATGTTTAAGATTGTATTAGAAAATTTTCTAGTTATTTTAAAAAATGTTTCATGAAGCGAATAATCATTTACACACTCATTTTTCTTATTATTGCTTTTGGCGCAATTAGTTTAGCAATAGCATTGAATTTATTTGGAACAGGAAATGTTGAAGATCCAGACGATACTACTCCACCAGCTACAACTGCAGGTACAACTACAGGAGTTGCAACAACAAGTGGTGGAACTACAGGAGACGTAGGTTCTGCAGATCAATGTATTCCAGGCGCAGATTTTGTTATTTTAGTTGATGGATCAGGTTCTCCATATGCAAAAGGTATTAGCGAACAAATGAAAACTGGAATTAATACTTTAATAGATAAAATTCTTGCAAATAATAATCAATTTGGAAATACAATAACTATGGCCGACGTAAGTGGGTGGACAACTCACTATGGAAGTCAAACTGTTAATTCCACATCTCAAGCTGCTCAGTTAAAAGAATGGTATACACCAATATTGGATTGGCCATTTGTTGCCGAACAACTTGGCACTCAAGGTGCATTAAACTGGTTTCATGAAAATTATCAACAGGCACCGAGATTAACACTTACACTTTCACCAACAGGAAATGTAACTACTAGACCAGGATCTCAATGTGCCTTCTTTCCTAACGAAAATCCAGGTGTTCCAGATGTTTTAGGTAATTCCGAATGTCCAGGCGGAACTTCTATCAGTGAAAGAATTAAAAGTGGATTAACTCAATACAGACAGAATAGTGGTTCAAATAGAAAAACAATAATATTAAAAATTGACGATGGTGATTATGTTCAAGTTCCTCAAAATTGGATGGGAGTTGGTGCTACATTTGATGGAGCGCAAGGAGGTGTTTTAACTTTCGATAAATGGTTCAATGGACAACCTATTGCAGGTGCTATTGCAGATTGGCAAAGCATTGGTGGAGCTCAATATGGTAGTGCTGATGCATACTGGTTAGTATTTGGAGAGTTCCACGATATGAGTTCATCCAGTCCATACAACTTTGCTCCAAATGCAAGCAAATGGACAAACCCAGGTGTAATTACAATTGGAGATGGTCAGTATGAATATTTCGATACAAGAGATCCTAACAACGTTCAAAATTTTGCAAACTATATTTCAAATTTTGTAGAACAAGTTAATCTATGTCCTCCTACACCTTGTTATAGATGTACAACTGGAGAAACAGATGAACAAGATTGTGAAATGTTTCTATCTACAGACCCAACATGTCCTGCCGGATTTACATCGGAAATTGCATGTGAGTCTTCAAATACATGTCCAGCAGAAAAAGTTTGTTACAAATGTACAGACGGTACTGGAGATTCAAATACTTGTGTTGAACAAATTACAGTTGGTGCAACACAAAGTTGCCCTGTAGGAACTTCAACAAACGATATTAACGGTTGTGCAGTTGCTGCGGGAGGAGCATGCCCAGGTCCAGAAGAAAAAACTTCTACGTGTTATAGATGTACTTCCGGATTATCTGATAGTAATACATGTGAATCTTTTACTGTATCCGGTGAAACTTGTCCAACAGGGAGTTCATTAAATTCTACTGGATGTGCTGCTGTTAATGCTGGAGGTGTATGCCCTACGGAACAAACAACCACAACATGTTATAGATGTACTTCAAGTTTAATAGATCAGCAAGCATGTGAAGGATTTACTGTAACAGGGACAGCATGTCCTGCAGGAAGTTCTGCTCAAGCAAATGGTTGCGGTGCAGCTGCTGCTGGAGGATTCTGCCCTATGACTGAATGTTCAGATGGAATTGATAACGACGGAGATGGGAGAACTGACTGTACTGCCGGTGCAGAAGATCCAGGATGTTATCCAAATGGAAATGGTGGAGGTGGAGCTTGTAACCCATTAGATCCTTCTGAGATAGACGGTGTTGTTTATGTTGCTCCAACCACTATTCCTACAACTGGACTGTTCGATGGAAACTATAGTGCTTTAATATTAGGATTCTTGTTTATGATTTTTGGAGTATATGTTTACAGACAGAATTCATTTAAATTCTTAAATGATGTATTCAATACTAAAGTAAAAAATCTAACTTTCGATGGAAAGCTAGAACGAGATTACGATAGTAAAACAACTACTTTAAGAGAAGATGACTGATAGCACATAGCGAATAGCTAACAGAATAATCTAAATCTTAATTTAACAGAAAAAAGATTTTGATTAATTAATTCTAAATATCTATTTTGCTTTATGCTATAAGCTATCTGCTAAAGGCTAAAAACTCTTGCCAAAATATCTAATTTTGATAGTATGGGATATAACTGAAATTTTTAGAAATCTTTAATGAATAAATTTGCATTATATTTGCTAGCCTTTATAACACTTGCATTTGGTGGAATTAGTTTAGCTATTGCCCTAACATCGGGTGGTGGAGATGACGATACAGAAACAACAGAAGACGTATCTTGTTTTTCAGGCTATACTTGTACTTCAAGTTCAGCATGTGGAAGTAATCAAGACCAGAGTGGAACATGTTCTCAAAATGGAGTCTCTGGAGTTTGTTGCAAAGCAGAAGTAGCGGAAGAAGAACCAGAAGATGTTTCTGTTGCAGAAGTAGCTTGTGGGTCTACATGTGATGGGTTAACAACAACTTGTGGTACTGGTCAAACATGTAGTGGAGGTACTTGCAAATATAATGGTTGTATTGGTTACCCTGGAGCTTGCGATGCAGCAGGATGCAATGCTGTTCCATTAGCTTGCGGTGCTACTTGCGCAACAGATGTTAATTGCCAAGCAACAGCTGGTTATAGCTGTACTGTAAATATAGGACTTTCGGATCCTTGTTTATTAACTGGAACATGTGCGCTAGGGAAATGTGTAGCAAACAGATGTATTGGATACCCAGAACTTTGCGATAGTACGAAATGTGCGGCACTTGGAACAGGTGTATGCGGCTCTACTTGTTATGTAGATTTTAATTGCGCATCTGGTTTAACTTGTTCAGCTAAAGCAGCATCTCTAGATCCATGTTTGAAAAATGGAACTTGCACACCGGGAACTTGTGGCGGAGCTAGTTGTCCTGCAACAACAGGAACAAGCACAAGTACAACTGGCACTTCTGGAGGTACTGTTGTAACAACACCTCTCCCAACAACTGGTATATTAGACGATAGCTCTGCTCTGCTAATGCTTGGATTCTTACTTGTAGTATTTGGATTGATAAGTCATAAAGTTAGTTTATTGCACTTAGCAGCTAATGTTTCTAGAGAAATAGCAAAAACTCCAGGATTAATTAACAAAGATCTTTCTAGAAGAAAAGAAAGAAGTCTTAAAATTAAAAAATTAAAAGAAAGAAAAAATTTTGAAAATGCTACATACAACGATCTTTTAAGCAAAGAACAGTACGATAGTGGAGATGAAGTGGATAAATGAAATGATAAAGAAATTTAAAGAAACTAGAAATTAATAGTTAACAATAAATTTCTAATTTCGCGAACAAAGTGTGCATATTTCGTAATTTCAAATAACTGCATTCAATCTTACATTGCATTTAAATCTTCATTCACCTAGAATGTCTCATAAAGGCTTTTGTATCTAAATTTTAATGAGGAAATTTTACATTTACATATTAATATTTTTAATTGTTGCGGTTGCAGGAATTAGCATTGCTATTTCT
>Ga0163144_10009361_pt1 | contig 21054 bp, 16 predicted proteins | sample OliLak19BULKMAT1_FD_123175 | JGI IMG/M metagenome (GOLD analysis project Ga0163144, IMG submission 123175) | Freshwater microbial mat bacterial communities from Lake Vanda, McMurdo Dry Valleys, Antarctica - Oligotrophic Lake LV.19.BULKMAT1 | ecosystem: Environmental > Aquatic > Freshwater >... | reverse complement strand
TCCCCGATTTCTCGTTGCCCTGTTTTTGGGTATGGGCGCCACCATGCGCCTCGAAATCGTGAAAAACTGTCCTCGCTCTCCCACTCGGCTCGCTACGATCGCTCAAGTCCGACAGACTCCTAGCCCGGACTATTCATGAACATTCTGCTGCGGCTGCCAATTCCTGATGGTGCCGATGTCGTGCATTCATCATCGCCCAGAGTGTCTGTGTCACTTCAGGTACCTGCATGCCTTCACCAAAACTGATCGGCCCCAGAATCTCCACATGAGCCGGGCCTGGCCGCGCGTGTTTTTGTCCCTTTGGTCGAAGTGCGCGCAGACCGTCGAGATAAACCGGAACGACCGGAACTCCGCATTCCAGTGCCAGTCGGGCGACACCGTGCCGAAAGTCACCAAGGCGGTCAGAAGTGGTGCGAGTGCCCTCCGGAAAGATCGCCACATTGCAGCCTTGCTGGAGCAGCCAGCGAGCATGATCAAGCGCCTTCGCCCCGCCGCCGCGAACGATGGGAAAGTTCCCATACACCAGGGACTGATACCAGGGCTGCAGTTCCAGCTTGGACCGGCCTTTGACATACCATCGATCCTGCGCCGCGCCGAAATACAGGTTTGCCTTGATCTTTTCCGGCAGGGCCGTGAACAGGACCAGAGAGTCGAGATGGCTCTGGTGGTTGGCAATGATGATGCAAGGCCCCTGGAGACTCTCCAGCCGCTCGCTGCCCGTGATCGTCAATGGCCGACAATAACGATCCACCCATCGGGTGTAGGTGCGGTAACGCATCGCCCGTCTGACCAGTTTGGCCCAGGGTGCAATCTGCCAAGGGTGTGGGCCACTGTACTGTGGGAGTTCAAGCGGGAGAGTTGCGGATCCGGCCATGTTGCCTCCAGCGGTCATTGATCGTGCGTCTGATTCGGGCTTCCATCGAGACACCTCAGCCCGATCGGGAGAGATTGAGCAATCTTCGGGCCAACTATTGTCCCAACCTTCACCTTCGATGGGACAAATCACGCATGACTTCAGTACAGGGGACTACCGTTTCCCGATCCGATGCGCGGTCACGGCGCGTGCATCAGAAATAACCCCTGGACCTGCAAAACATTTATAAAATTGAATGGCACCACCTTCTGAGAATAAACTTGCGCCGCTTTCGCTACAGGGCTGTGACGGCTTTGCGGTGAATTCTGAGATTCATGGCGTTCAAGCCTTTCTCACGCCAACTTGCCGCAGCAGTACTGTTTCGCAAGAGGTAAGGAGGGGAGGCGCTGAATCGTTACATAGACCAGCCTTCGAAGGGATTTCGTTTGAACACCACCGTCCGATTCCGGGGAGCAGCGCCTCCACGTAACGCTTGCGCATCTGCCACTCGTATTCACTCGAATGGCCGCCCGACGTCTCCGCAAGCACGCCGGGTACTTAGCCAATGAAAGACGTTCTGATCCGCAAACTGAAATCTCGTGAAGCGATCATCGGCGTGGTTGGCCTGGGATATGTCGGACTACCGCTGGTACTTCGCTTTTCTGAAGTCGGCTATCGAGTTCTAGGACTCGATATCGACCAGCGCAAGGTCGATGAACTTGGCGCCGGCCGCAGCTATATCGAACACATACCCTCGGCCGCCATCGGGCGCGCGCTGGCTCGTGGCTTCACCGCAACCACGGATTTCCATCACGCCAGCAAAGCGGATGCTCTGATCATCTGCGTGCCCACGCCGCTCAATCAGCATCGCGAGCCGGATCTCAGCTTTGTCCTCAATACCGCCGACGCGCTATTGCCACATTTGCGCAATGGGCAGGTGGTTTCACTGGAGAGCACGACGTATCCGGGGACGACCGATGAAGAATTGTTGCCAAGATTGAAGTCGCGCGATTTCCGGGTAGGCACCGATATCTTCCTCGTCTATTCGCCGGAACGGGAAGACCCCGGCAATCCGAATTTCTCCACTCGGACCATTCCAAAGGTCTGCGGCGGGACGACCCCGGATTGTCTCGAGGCGGGGATCGCGCTCTATGAACAAGTGATCGATCGGGTCATTCCAGTCAGCTCAACCCGCGTCGCCGAGCTCACAAAACTGCTGGAAAATATCCACCGGGCAGTGAATATTGGCCTGGTCAACGAGATGAAGATGGTTGCCGATCGGATGGACATCGACATTCACGAGGTCATTCGCGCGGCAGCCACCAAACCCTTCGGCTTTGTGCCGTATTATCCCGGTCCCGGACTGGGCGGACATTGCATCCCGATCGATCCGTTTTATCTGACCTGGAAAGCTCGTGAGTATGGAATCCACACCCGGTTCATCGAACTGGCTGGAGAGGTCAACTCTGCGATGCCGGACTATGTGGTGGGCAAGGTTACAACTGCACTCAACGCCGCAAAACGATCGATCAACGGCAGCCGAATACTGGTGCTTGGTATCGCCTACAAAAAGAACGTCGACGACATGCGTGAGTCTCCATCAGTCATCCTGATGGAAAAACTCCGCGATCTCGGCGCCGAAATTGCTTACAGCGATCCACACATTCCTGTCTTCCCGGCCATGCGGGAACATCACTTTGAGCTTTCCAGCGTGACGCTGACAGCAGACTCGCTGGTCACATACGACTGTGTGCTGCTCGCTACCGATCACGACCGATTCGACTACCCGCTGATTCGCCAGCACGCCCGCCTCATCGTTGACTCGCGAGGCCGTTACCTCGAACCGTCAAGCAAAATCATCAAGGCCTGACTCATGCGCAGTTTCCCGGCACCGATCACCAATCGCAAAATTCGCTTCGCCGTCGTGGGTTGCGGACGCATTGCAACCAACCACTTCAATGCAATCAAGGAACACTCGGACCGATCCGAACTGGTCGGCGTGTGCGACGTCGACGCTCATGCGCTGAAGCGCGCAGCTGCGGAGACAGGAGTCCATCCGTACTCCACACTCGATACATTGTTGCAGGACACCGATGCTGACGTGGTGGTGCTCACCACGCCCAGTGGTCTGCACCCTTCGCAGGTGATTGATGTGGCAGCATCGGGTCGCCACGCCATGACGGAAAAACCAATGGCCACGCGCTGGCACGACGGACTGCGCATGGTGAAAGCCTGTGACGATGCTAGCGTGCGGCTTTTTGTTGTGAAACAGAATCGGCGCAATGCCACCCTGCAACTCGTGAAAAAGGCCATCGATGGCGACCGATTTGGTCGCATCTTCATGGTCAACATCAATGTTTTCTGGACCCGGCCTCAGGAATACTACGACAGCGCCGCCTGGCGGGGCACCTGGGAGTTCGATGGTGGCGCGCTGATGAATCAGGCCAGCCACTACGTGGATCTGCTTGACTGGCTGATCGGGCCAATTGAAAGCCTGCAGGCGTATACCGCCACCCTCGCACGCAACATAGAAGTCGAAGACACCGGCGTGATCAGCGTGAAATGGCGTTCCGGCGCCCTCGGTTCGATGAACGTCACGATGCTTACCTTCCCGAAAAATCTGGAAGGCAGCATTACAATCCTCGGTGAAAAGGGCACCGTCCGCATAGGCGGAATGGCCGTGAACGAAATCCAGCACTGGGAATTTGCTGAAGCCCTGCCGGAAGATGATCAGATCAAACAGGCCAACTATGCCACCACTTCGGTCTACGGGTTTGGTCATCCCCTGTATTACGACAACGTCATCAAGGTGCTGCGTGGCGAAGCGGAGCCGGAAACGGATGGTCGCGAAGGACTGAAATCGCTGGAGGTGCTGATCGCCACATACCTCTCGGCCAGGGACGGAAGACGGGTGGCATTACCACTGGACTATTGAGCAGACATGACAATCAACCCCACAGCCACCATTCACGAAAGTGCAATCGTCGATGAAGGCGCGACCATAGGCGCCAATACCCGCGTCTGGCACTTTGTTCACGTCAGCAGCAAAGCACGAATCGGCGAAGGCTGCTCGCTCGGGCAAAACGTGTACGTGGGCAATGATGTCACCATTGGCAACAATGTCCGGATCCAGAACAATGTGGCGGTCTATGATGCAGTGCGTCTCGAAGACGATGTCTTCTGCGGTCCCAGCATGGTGTTCACCAACGTCTACAATCCGCGTGCGGCTATTTCACGCAAGGATGAGTATCGCGAAACGTACGTCAGAAAAGGGGCAACGTTGGGCGCCAACTGCACCATCGTATGTGGTAACGAAATCGGCGCTCATGCCTTCATTGCAGCTGGCGCCGTGGTGAACAAACCAGTGCCTCCATTTGCACTGATGGCGGGAGTTCCTGCCCGTCAAAAAGGCTGGATGTGCCTGTGTGGCATCCAACTGAAGGGGAAAGGTGCCGTCACCTGCGAATGCAGTGCTCACTATCAAATCGACGACGAGTCCTGCACACCAATATGAGCAACAAGATCGAGTTCATAGACCTGAAAGCCCAGTATGCCTCGCTGAAAACCAGCATTGATGCGCGCATGGCAAAAGTACTCAATCATGGTCAGTACATCATGGGACCGGAAGTTCGGGAACTGGAGCAGGCACTGGAAAGTCGAACCGGAGCCGCACACTGCATCACGGTGGCCTCCGGAACCGAAGCACTCCTGATCTCCCTGATGGCAATTGGCCTGAAGGCCGGCGATGAAGTCATCACTACGCCGTTCACGTTTGTGGCCACCGCCGAAGTGATTGCGCTTCTCGGCGCCGTCCCCGTGTTTGTCGATGTCGAGCCTGACACCTGCAACATCGATGCTCAGAAGATCGAAGCCGCTATCGGCCCACGAACACGCGCCATCATCCCCGTTTCACTGTACGGCCAGACCGCGAACATGGATGAAATCAACGCCGTTGCAGCCAGACACCCGAACGTCACCGTGATCGAAGATGCGGCACAGAGTTTCGGCGCCACTTACAAGGGTCGTCAGAGCTGCAATCTCTCGACTATCGGCTGCACCAGCTTTTTCCCTAGCAAACCGCTTGGCTGTTACGGTGACGGTGGTGCCATCTTTACCAGCGATGACGGACTCGCGAAGGCGATGCGTGAAGTTCGGGTACATGGTCAGGAAAAGCGTTACTACCACACACGCGTCGGCGTCGGTGGTCGAATGGATACCCTCCAATGTGCCGTGGTGCTTGCCAAGCTCGAGCAGTTTGATTGGGAAATCGAAGAGCGACTGGCGGCCGGTGAACGCTATCGCTCTCTGTTTGCAGGGTGCAATGGTGTGCAGTTGCTGGCAGTGCGTCCGGACAGAACCTGTGTATGGGGACAGTACACCGTTCAGGTAGACCATCGAGAGGCCGTCTTGAATGCACTGGCAGAAAACGGCGTTCCAACGGCAGTTCACTATCCGGTACCACTGCATCGCCAGCCGGCGTATGAGAACTCCTGTCGTATTTCTGCAGGCGTTTTGCACTCCGATCATGTTGCGGGAAGAGTCTTCAGTCTGCCGATGCATCCGTACATCGACCTTGCCACCCAGGAGCGCATCGCCGGCACCGTGATTAGCGCTGTCGCGTGAAGATCGTTACCGTCGTTGGTGCGAGGCCACAGTTCATCAAGGCTGCAGCAATATCACGCGCAATACGCAGGGACCTCGCAGGCAGGATCCAGGAAGTGCTTGTCCACACTGGCCAGCACCACGATGAAAACATGTCCGGCGTGTTCTTCCAGGAACTGGAAATTCCTGAGCCCAAATACAACCTTGCTATCTCAGGCGGTCTGCATGGTTCAATGACAGGACGCATGCTCGTCGGAATTGAAGAGGTACTGGTCGAAGAAAGGCCGGACTGGCTGCTGATCTATGGCGACACCAATTCGACCCTCGCCGGCGCACTTGCGGCCGCAAAGCTGCACATTCCCGTCGCACATGTAGAAGCAGGATTGCGGTCGTTCAACACGCGAATGCCGGAAGAGATCAATCGCATTGTTGCGGATCGTGTATCAACACTCCTGTTCTGCCCAACCGAGACGGCGGTAACAAATCTGCGCAATGAGGGCGTCACGCGGGGTGTGCACAACGTCGGGGATGTCATGTATGACGTATCGCTCTATTCTGCAGAGCGCGCACGGCAGACAAGTTCGGTAATCAAGCGTCTGGGATTGAAGCCCGGTCACTTCGCGTTAGCCACCTGCCATCGTGCAGAGAACACCGATGACCTGGGTCGGTTGAACTCAATTCTCGAAGCACTGGGCAAAATCTCCGAAGATCTGCCTGTTGTCATTCCGTTGCATCCACGCACCCGCAAACAAATCGAAGCATCCGGCTTGAATTTGCTTGTCCGGAAGCTTCGCGTCATCGAGCCCTTGGCATTCCTGGACATGGTTGCCCTCGAACAAAACGCAAAGGTCATCCTGACCGATTCCGGCGGTGTTCAAAAAGAAGCTTTTTTCTATGGCGTTCCTTGCGTCACGATGCGCGATGAGACTGAATGGACAGAGACAGTCGAGCATGGCTGGAATCAGCTCACTGGAGCGGATACGCATGCGATAGTTTCTGCTGCACGATCAGCAAAGCAAGGGCGACCGGCCTCTCCATATGGGTGTGGTCGTGCCGGTGAATCCATTCTGGACACAATGTTGAACGCCTGATCCTCAGGCATCCTCCAACAGGAACGATGTGAAATCCCATGAACTGCCTGCTGCTCTACAACGCCACCCAAACCTACACAAATACGGTTCACGAGCATCTCGCCGCGTTTTCAACTTACTCCCGTCACACCTTTTTTTTTGTTCATCACGATCAGTACCATGACTTAAACGTGAAACCCGGGTTCTTCGATTCAATAGGTATTCATTACTCCGTTCGGTTGCCATACGACCAAATTTCCGAGAGCGCAGCTCGATTGTTCGAGAGCTTCGTCGGTCTGAAATGGCTGTTTATCCAGGACGAATACAATTTTACCTACCGAGCCTGGTATTGGATCAAACGTCTCGGAATCGACCTGGTGTTCACTGTTGTTCCGGCAGGAAGCATCAATAGGGTTTACCCAGCCACCGAGTTTCCAAAAACCCGATTTATCAGTGTGTTGACTGGTTATGCGCCGGAATCGATTCCAGAGGGTCTGGTGATCCTGCCTCCCTCCCAACGTTCCGTATTGATTGGTTACCGAGGGCGAAACCTACCCGTTGAGTACGGAGCTCTAGGGCAGGAGAAGGCTGGAATCGGTCGATTGGTCCGGAACTATGCAGACACGAATCGCTTCCACACCGACATCGAGTGGACCGAAAGTACCCGGATTTACGGAGCCGAGTGGTATCCCTTTATCGCTTCGTGCAGATCTATGCTGGGCTCCGAGAGCGGGAGCAACGTGTTCGATTGGGATGGAACCTTGCCTGACAAGGTGGCGCGATTTCGAGCTGAAACGCCTGAAGCAGATGACTCACACGTTTACGAAAAGCTGGTCAAGCCCCTTGAACAACCTGGCTTGATGAATCAGATTTCACCTCGTGTATTCGAATCGATTGCCTTACGTACCGTGTTGGTGTTGTTCGAGGGACAATACTCAGGAATCCTGGTTTCTGATCGACACTACATTGCGCTTCGAAAGGATGGATCGAATCTGAAGGATGTCTTCAGACAACTTGAGGATTCGCAACGAGTCGACAAAATGGCTGATCAGGCCTACGAAGAGCTGATCGCTTCTGGCCAGTTTTCCTATTCCACCTTCGTCACTCTGTTCGACAATCATCTACAGGATTCCTGGCGCAGTGTCAGGCAGCCAGCCAACCCGGACCTGCAGCACGGACAATTTGCGAATCCGACAGCGCTCACGATGTTTCCGATCCGAGCCAGCCCGGTACCACAATTCACAGTCGCAGGTGGTCCGCGGGTCATCATGAAACGCCTGTTGATCAAGCTTTGGTTGATACTTCCGGATTCACTCCGATCAACACTCAAGCCTCTACTCAAGGCACTGCGCGGCGCATGACATCAGCCGGCAACTGGAATAGAAATGCCGGCAACTTCAACTCACTGCAGTTGACTTGGCACCGACCTCAATCAATCGATGACTGCGGCTCGTTGGAGTTTTCGAGCAGAGGCAGATTTGGTAGGCAGGATGTCGCCTGCGTCCACGCAAACATAAGAATGCGTTGGTGACGCGGGCGTAAGTCATAAAATATACTTCTGGTCGACTACATTGATTCCCGGCAATTCCAAGAGCACCGGATGCAAATACGAAATTGTCGCTGGACCATGAAGAAACTTGGGTCGACATCAAATGCGATACAGATTACCTTTCAAAGAAAGTGAACCCTGACTTCAGTCAGATGACTTCCTCTCATTGATCTCCCGACATCCCGGTTTGCGAACTTGAACCGAGAGGCCAACCGTCCACAACATTCATCAGAAAACTGCTCCATTGAGAGAATTCACCATGCAAGAGAATCCAGAACCCTCTCAAGACGACATTGATGAAGCCAATGCCAAGTTTTGGAACACACTGTGCGGCAGCAGCCTGGCGAAAATGCTGGGTGTAACCGATGACCAACCCGAATCGCTCAAGCGTTTTGATGACTGGTATATGAGCTACTACCCCTACCTCACTGATCATGTTCCAGTGAACAGTTTCGCTAACAAGAAAGTGCTGGAAATCGGTTTAGGGTATGGGACTCTCAGCCAGAAAATTGCCGAGGCAGGGGCCGACTATCTAGGTATGGACATCGCGCTCGGACCCGTGTCGATGGTCAAACACCGTCTCAAACAGATGAAATTGCCAGGGGACGCGATCCAGCGTAGTTTCCTGGAGAACCGCTTACCAGACGAGAGTTTCGATTCGATAGTCGCAATTGGCTGCTTTCACCATACCGGAAATGTGCAAGGCTGCATTGATGAAACGTTCAGGCTTCTGAAACCCAAAGGAACCGCCCACCTCATGGTTTATAACCGCTATTCCCATCGGCGATGGGTCAATGAGCACGAAACGTTCATCAAGGAATTGGTAGACGAGGAGTTTGGCTTTGCAGATTTCGGTCGCACCGCCGAGCATGAGCGGGCAGCCAGTGACACTGATCTTGATGGAAACGCTGCTCCTGAAACGGCGTTCTTGTCGCGGCACGAATTTGAGAGACGGCTCGGTGCGTTCTCAACCGCACAAGTTCAAAAAGAGAATATGGACGAATCCATGGAGCCGAGTATGGATCGCAAAGACGTACTAGGGACCTGGGGAAAACGAGCTGGTCTTGATCTGTACGCAGTCGTAGTAAAATAAACTCGGAACCTGCTCTGGCCTTGGAGCAAGAGGCACACCGACTGCGACTATTAAATCAATGCCTACCCTGCGTCGCTCTTCTTTTCCAACATGCGCATCGCGACGTTGTCGGAGCACATTTGCAAGAACGCCAACTCTCAGGACGACGCTTGCTCCATGAGCAGGCTCGGCTTGAAATTGTTTCGAGAGCCTGAGGCTTACCCACCATATTTTTTTGGCCAGATCATCATTCATGAAAAAAGCGGCTACTCATTTCGAAGATTTTTTTGACGCTGTTGTCTTCCTGACCTGGTCAAACTGGAAGACGGAACCGAGAAGTAACCGATACCACTACGCAACAAGATTCGCTAACAGACTGCCTACATACTTCTTTCAGCCCAACTTGATGGACGCAGAAATTGTCGAAGAAGACTCGGGGGTAACAGGCCTGACAATTGTCAACTGTTCTGGCACATTTGACGACGAACAAAGTAACGCAATAAAGGTCTATCTTCGTAAGGCAGGGGTTAAGCGGCCTTTGTTGTGGGTTTACAACTTTCAGTTCGAGTCGTTTCTCCACACATCATCTGAATGGTTTAGTGTCTTTCACGCGACAGAAGACTTCACCGTTCGCGACCTCACTTATTTCACCGAAGATCAGCGCAGGCAGATGACACGTGTTGTACCAATGTGCGACCTACTGGTGGCGGTGTCCGAGTCGGTCAGACAGAACTATGTGGATCGCCTCGAACTGAAAATACCAGCCATAACGCTCGCCAATGGCTGTGACTATCAATTCTGGGTTATGCACAGAGCTTTTGAGTTCAGTCCGGGTGATGACGGATCCAGAGTTGCACTCTATCAAGGTGGAGTGAACTCAAGGCTTGATTTCGATCTGTTGGAACAATTGGTCGCGAATATGCAGGACTGGGTTTTTTCATTCTGTGGCCAGGCAGACGAGCGCCCACATATGGCTGAAGAAATGTCCGGCTGGAGCCGGATACTTCAGATGCCGAACGTCCGCTACCACGGAGAGGTTTCGCCGGATCAGATCGCTGCCTTGTCGAAACAAGCTGTCGTCGGGCTCATACCGTTCAAGGATGTCGACACAATCCGAATTTCACTTCCGCTAAAAGCCTATGAGTACACGGCTTGTGGGTTACCAGTCGTGTCGGTACCGATCAGAGCTCTGGAAATGGACCCGGACAACTTTTCAATCGCACACAACGCCGCAGAATTCGAAGACGCTATTCGAGCTCTCGCCCCTACAAGGGAAGATCCGAGCAAGGTCAGTCAACGGCTCGACTCCGCTTACAAGATGGGATACGACTTTCGCTTCCGAGAACTTGAAAGCGAGGTATCCGGACTAATGGATTCGAAGCTTCGCAAAAACAAATGCCTCAACGTTCTGATGCTGCACGATGATGCGTTTGCCCATATAAAGACAATTCAAGAGCATCTTCGAGCCTTCCGCACACACTCCCGCCATAACTACTATTTCCTGCCTTCATCAGACAATCCAGCCTGGAAATTTTTTGAAGACTATCGTAGTGGCGGACCAAAATCCTGGCCCCAGGCGTGGGATTTCTCCGTCTACGACGCCATTGTTTGGCACTACGGGATGACGGCGGCGCTACCTGATTTCTTTTCCAGTATCGTCGGGGAAAAGCTGTCGCAATATGACGGTCTGAAAATACTCTTCGTACAAGATGAGTACGAAAGCACGCACGTGATCTGGGACTGGATTCGGAAGACCGGCATACATCTGGTAATGACTTGTGTGCCGCCTCAAGGAATCTCATATGCCTACCCTCCTGAGCACGCCAAAGGCGTGGAGTTCATACAGACATTGACTGGCTTCGTCCCCGAGGATGAGGGGCTTGATCGATACATCGTGCCGATGTCACACAGGGCAATCAGGATCGGATACCGTGGAAGGATCCTTCCGTTTCATTACGGCAGTCTGGGCTACGAGAAGTTCGAAATCGGTGTGAAGTTGAAAGAACTGGCTGACGTCAGGAATGTTGCAATAGACATAGAGGTGGATGACCACAAGCGTATCTACGGCGATTCCTGGTATCACTTCCTGGGGTCAGTTCGTGCGACCCTCGGCACGGAAAGCGGATCCAACGTATTTGATTTTGACGGCACGCTAAAACCTCATGCCCTGGCAGCCCGTGAGAGTGGCCGCGACTTCCAGTCGTATTTTCAGGAGCACCTAAAACACCGCGAGGGGCACATTCACATGAACCAGATCTCACCCAAGATTTTCGAATCGATCCGTCTGAAGACGGCACTTATATGCTTCGAAGGTGAATATTCCGGCGTTATCAAGCCTAACCAACACTACATTCCGCTGGCGAGAGATTTTTCCAACGCCGACGAGGTATTTGAAAAGCTGGAGGATTTATGCTACCTCGAGGAACTTACCGAGCGAGCGTATCAAGACATCATTCTCTCTGATCGATACAGCTACCGTCAGTTTGTTGCTGCCTTCGATACCATTGTTGAACAGCGTGTCAAGAACGACGCGAAGTACGAGATCTTCTCAGTACCCATCGCATTGCGTAAACGTGGCGAGGAGTCGCTTAAGGTAATTGTCAGGGCCACACCTCTGGAATACATCCTCACCGATGGTGTGTTGAGACGCCCTTTTGAACGTCGCGATATTGAAGCAGCAATGACTCAGGGACATAAAGAAGACGGTGTACACTGAATATCGTAGCTTCGTACCTTGAAATGCAGGGCTGACATGCCCTCATCGCCGATACTCGTCTCCGAAGCGGAATATGGGTTCCTCGTGCAGTCCGTCTTTTGATGCGATTCGGTGTATTGAGGATGAATCGTGTCAGCGAAAGCTATTCGTAGCACGATGGTGTCCTAAGAGTTCCGCACAATGGATGCCTTGCCGAACCTCAACAAAAGCCGCATCTCCAGTATCCGCAGCGATACATTTCATTCCACTCTGAAAGACTGATCCACCGCCACAAAGCCCACGAGTGATTGGCAATTCCAGCCTGATGCTCACTCCATTGCTCTTGCATTACGTCAGGGTCGAAACCTGGCATATCGCGCATCGAACGATCGAACAACCGCTCTTCCGACCAGGTACGGAGACTCTCGCGCAACCAGCGATCGAGTGGCGCGGCATATCCAACCTTGTCAGCACGCCATGCAATGGCCTGGGGCAGTCGACGCTCCGCTGCCTTGCGCAGGACCCATTTTTGCCATCCTTCCCTGATGAGGTAGTGATCAGGCAGCTGATTGCAAAAATCGACGAGCCGATGATCGAGATAAGGTGTACGCGGCTCTCTTCCGAAGGCCATGGCATTGCGATCCGCGTACCGTAGCAGCATAGGTAATCCGTTGTAGAGCAAGGTCTCGGACAGTACCCGCCGCATTCTGTTACCGGGCTCAGCGCTCGCTACTCCGGGGCCGTAGTTGTTTTTCCAAACTCCCGGACGATCCGATATCAATCCCTCCAGGGCTTCCTCGGAGTATGCAACATTCGGGTTGAAACGCCGGTCTACCTCAGCGAATCCTCTTGCTGCCACTGCAAGTCGCTCATTGAATAGACGCGTTTCTGCAATCGCGTCGTCGACTTCACCTCGATCCAGCAAGTCCAACTGATGCAAGCGAAAGAACGATTGGTAACCGCCGAGCACCTCATCTGCGCCTTGCCCATCCAGTAATACAATGGTCTCATGCTCGGCCGCGAGCCGTGCCACCGTCCACTGAAGATAAATTGATGCAGAGAGAAAAGGCTCTTCCTGGTGCCAGTGAACGAGCCGCGATTCCGAAGCCAACAGGTCAGCAGATGGTGTTACGCGCCACGAATGGACTCCTGTGTGTTCAACAACTGTGTCAATATCCGGCTCTTCTGACAAAGTTGGATCCTCCGGAAAACACGCAGAGAAGGTGTTTTGAGGCAGGTTCTTCTCTTGCCGATGTCGGGCGATTTCAGCCACGATTGTCGATGAATCCAAACCACCTGAGAGACTCGAGCCAACTGCAACGTCCGACCGCAATCGCATCGAGACACTCTCGGTGAAAAGTTGATCGAATTCCTCCACCGCCTCCTCAGGTGTCAGATCCAAACGAATCTGCCCGAAGTCGGGTGTCCAGTACCGCCAGCGCTTGCGTTCACGCCCTTGCTCGTCAAACACTGCTGCATGGGCTGGGGGCAGGCGTTCAATATTCTGGAAAAAAGTCCTTTCATCATCCTCTCGCCATAGTCCCTCTCCATAGCGTGTGAGAGCGGTGCTATCTGTTGTCTGCATGATCAGGTGATGCGCCAGAAGCGCCTTCATCTCAGAAGCTACGCCTAGCAGGCCGTGCCTCCCTCGCCCGATGAAGAGAGGCTTTTCGCCAAAACGATCACGTGCAACGATAAGCTGCTTCCGCGCCTGATCCCAGATTGCAAAGGCGAACATGCCATTGAGGCGCTGCAATGACGCCTCACCCCACACTTGCCAGGCAGCAAGCAAGACCTCGGTATCCGAGCGAGTACGGAACGGATGACCGAGGCGCGCAAGCTCAGAACGCAATTCCACGTAGTTGTAGATCTCACCGTTATAGACAATGCGCAGTTCACCGTCCGCCGACAGCATGGGCTGGTCGGCTGAAACTGATCGATCAATAATCGACAGACGACGATGCGCGAGACCGACTCGCCGGTGATCTGCCAGCCAAAGGCCTGCACTATCCGGCCCCCGGTGCGTCAACCGATCTCGCATGGTTCTCAGGATTACCTCTTCAATGGGTACTGCAGGTGACAGCAATGCAACCAGACCACACATGGTGTTTTTCTACCCTACGACGTGAAGAGGCTGAGAAGCTTGGCGCGTATCCGAAGAGGCAACGCTCGGAAGGTCAGCCTCATGAGCCGGAAGCCGGGAGATGAAGTGCTCTTGAGATTCGAACTCCGATGCAACAGATTATGTGCCTTGCCGAGCAGTCGAGTCCGCATGAATGCAGGGATTACTCTCCAGACTTTCCTGGCAATGCGTGCCGTGAGTCGTTGACGAGGAGGCGCGACTGGAACTGTCGCCTGTGGCACCTCGGGTGCGCGGGGTAGCGCAACATCCGACGCTAGCGCAACGCCTCGCATGATGTCAGCAACCTGCTCACGCTGGAGTGAGCCTCCGAGAACGCGAGTGGACAGCGCAAAACCAACTCCGGTGCTGGCCAGAATTGCAACGCTTGTACCGTCGGCCATTCGGCCGATAGCAGGGACGCTAACAATCTCCAATCGTGGTGGAGCCATCTGACGCTCGGCGATATTCGCATCCACGCCCTCAACAAACCGTCGATATGAATATCGACCACTTTCAATAACGTCGCGATAGGCCCTGTCAGTCAATTCCGCAAGGTAGCCAAGGTCCTCCAGCTTTGTGAATACTTCGTCAATGTTGCTGTAGTCCTTTCGCAAGGGAATAAAGTGAACATCAGGTTGGACAACTCCAGAGTACTCGCCATCAAACAATACGAGCGCCGTCCTCAAGCGTATGGCTTCGAAGATCTTTGGTGAAACCTGGTTCATCTCAACCGGCCCTTCATATTTGTGGACGACCTTTTGGTGCATCTGCGCAAAGGAAATGCCGGGTTGTTTGCTTCGCTCCTTTGCAACTGCCTTGGCAACTTCGCCTGTGTAGTCAAAAACGTTGGAACCGCTTTCCGTGCCCAGCGTCGCGCGAGCTGATCCCAGAAAGCGGTACCAGTCGTCTCCATAGATACGCTGCGCATCCCCTGTTTCGATATCTACAGGGAGGAGCCTCTCCTCGGCCAGTCGTTTTACGTCCACACCAATGCGGTATTTTTCGTAACCAAGTTCTCCAAAGATGTAGGACAACTCGCGCCCACGATAGCCAATATAAAGGGCTCTATCTTCAATCGGTATCGCAAACTGATCGAGGCTTCCAGATTCGGGAACGTAACCGGTGAGCGTCGAGAGAAACTCTGTTCCAGGGAATCGATGGCTGGGGTATATCAACTCCCTGCCACTTTCGGGCACACACGTATAGACGATATGGAATTGCAACCTTTCCATCCATCGTCGAGCCGTCTCGGTACGTTCGTACTCGTCCTGAATGAACAGTATTTTCAGCCCATTATGTCGCTCGACCTGACGTGCCAGTCCCTCGGTGAAGTAGTCGTACAGGCATAGACGAACTGAGTAGTGGACAATCACGACATCAAAGAGCGAAAGATCGATCGCCGCCTCGAGGGCGTCGTCCGTCGCGGGCCAGACACCCGTCGCGGGAAGATAATGAAAGATATTTTTCGAATACCGCCGAAATGAATCCAGATGTTCTTGGATAGTGCTGATATACGTGTAGCGATCGTCATATAGCATCACCACATTGAGTGGTGGTTGGCTTGCAGCAAGCGCTTGCCGGGTACCCAGAATCAATCGGACGGTCTCGTCAAAACGTCGATCATTGGAATGCTCTTCAGCAAGGGCGAATTGCTCGTCCGCAAAGGCAGGATCCGCGTGCAAAGCGCGTGCCTCGATCATCGCCTGGACAAACTCCGCAGCGGTCTTCGCTTCGAAGAACGTCGATGGTGCCTTTTTCAAAGCAGCAATCGGTACGGTCACCACCGGCAATCCATAGGCTGGATATTCATACGACCCGAACGGCAGTGATCCAAATGTCTGCTCGTCCTGGACATAGGGTATGAGCCCCACCGTCGACTGAAAGAGTCGCTCACCGATTAATTCGCGTGACGGCTCGTCCAGGTACTCGACGTTGGGGTGGGACTTGAGAATCCGCCACTCAGCGAGGGTTGCATCTTCTTTTCCACAGAACAAGAAGTCCCAGTCCGGCAAGAGATGTGTAATTTCATGCAGCAATTGAAAATCGACGCGTGAATCAATTTCGCCCTGATAGACAGCTGACGGTCGTTTCCCAGGTTGCCATTCGCGACCGGCAATGAGGGCTGATGCAAACTGCCATTCGCAGCCGCTTTCAATCGTCGTAACGCGCCCATGGAAGGTAACGTTTTCCTTGCAGGCTCGAGTGATTGAATCTGAACCGCAGACGATGATGTCCATGTCAGCGCAAGCCCGACGCACTGTCTCCTGTATGGGTGAAGTCACCACTTCCTGTGGATCGTTCAAGGGTGTAAAGCAGTCTTCCGTGACTTGAAAGAGAAACAGGCAGTTGCCAGTCTCCTTGAGCTTGGTTATGAGGGGAGAGAAATCACGGGGGTTGTACATGCATACCAGCGGCCGGGAATATCCCCTGTTTCGAAGAAGACTTAGGAACTCGACTGCGGCGGCGCTATCTTGCTCATGATCGTAGTGACAAATCTCGACGCCTTCGAGCTCTGTCCTTTCTATCAACAACGACGTTTGCAACGCTCGCCCGATTTGCGGATCGATGAACTTCGGTTGTACGACCAATACAGGCAGGGTCTGCACGAACCGGGAAGCATAGTGAAAACAATGGCTACGTAATCCGGTTTTCCAATTGGACCATGTCAGCATGACTACGACATCAAAGTAGTCCGTCATTGAGCGGTTATTCATCTCTTTTTGAATACCACATTGATTTCCAGAGGTTCAACGAGATCAGAGGCTAGTTCCGCAAACAATTCGGGCTCTTTATCGCGTAATTCATAGAGCCAGTTCATGAATTCCTCCGCAGATACCGCAGTTGATCGACGAAGTGTGTCAAGCGCTGGATGATCCGATTTTTTGGAGAGATTTCGCGCCGGATCATTTTCTTTCAACAGCTTGAGTTTCATTCGTGGATGCCCCTTCAGGTAAGGGGAAACGAAACTGTGTTCTATAAACTGCATGCCCAGTATCTTTTCGAACTGCAGTCGAAGACCCGCAAGATCAAAGCTGCGCACGTGTATGAATTCATACGGCAAGTCTTCGTTCAGATATGCGTCAAGGTCATCCAGGTAGGGAACTCTGATAATGAGCGAGCCCCCCCTCTTGAGTACCCGCACGATTTGCGTGCAGCAGGCATGCAGATCGATGACATGCTCCAATACATCACACGCCACGACTGTATCGAACAATTCGTCGCGATAAGGCAACTCTTCCAGCTTGGAGAATGCCACCTCGAACCCATTGCTTCTGGCGACACGCAAGTACTCGATACTGATGTCAACTCCAAATCGCTGGAGGTTGCTCAGCGGCCCGAGGACTCGGCCAAGTCCCACGCCGGCATCCAGGACCCTGGAGCCTTCAGCGGCATACTTGCCCACCAGCTTTCGAGTCGACTCCTCCATCTGTAACCAAAGGCCCTCGCTGATGTTCGGGTTGCCGTCGCCTGACCCGGTCGACAGCAGATGGTCATGAGCGATCTTCAGGTAATTATCTACATAGTGATCCCGTTTGGAGAACAACGGGATACCATCAAAATAGGACAACGGTTTCCTGAGATAGTGGGCTTTAAGAGAGTCTGCACTTTCCGAGGATCGTTTAAATGACAACGTATTACTCCGCTTCTAGCTGGTTGCACCGAAATGCCACTCGGCTGTGTGAAGCATGATCGACTCCAGAGCAGTGAGTGAATCGGGCAGTCCAACCGAAATTACGAAACTTCTGCTGAGCAGATCATACCGAGCAGTCGAGTTCAGGGTTTCCAACGGTCCATACTTCAGCACGCTGACGCCTACGACATAGTTACCCGGTCCGAGTTGATTCGGGTTCAGCAGCATTCGCACCTGCCGCATTTCACCGGCTTGTATCGTGAACTTATCTTGCGGACTGAAAATTCGCGTGATGCAATTGCCCAGGTAATCGTGAATGGCAATGCCATGTCTGAGGTCGTACGCACCACCCTCCTGCGCCACTAGCGTAACAACAAACATGGCTGGTCGATACGTAATCAACTCGTTAGTTATACCTCTCTCTGTTACGACCGAAAAACCGCAAACCTTTACGCCGATCAGAGAGTCCCAACGGGAGATGCCTCCTTGTGCCTGGAACAAGAGCGCCGTTGGAGAGATCTCTCCCAAGGCGGTCATTTCCGGTGCGTCGGCATGCGGCAAAAAGTATGGTTCCTGCATCAGGACTGATACGGGCAGAGACAAAGTTCGAGCGGCTACCCCCCCAGACGATATCTCACTTACTTTGGTTTCCGGAGCCACGAAGTCGAGAGTTTCTGGAAGCAGAATCTTCTGGATTGGTCCGTGAACGAACTCCTCATAAGCCTTGACTACCAGAAATGCCTCGTCGTTCAATCGAATCTTGCCTCGATCCAGCCAGATAGCTCGTGTGCAAAGCTCCAGTATCTGCGACATGGAATGAGACACCAGGATCATGGTGCATCCTGAATTGACAAGTCGCTCAACACGAAGTTTGGATTTGGCGATGAAATAGGCATCGCCCGCTCCCAGCACCTCATCCACAACCAGTATTTCCGGTTTTACTGCGGTTGCAACTGCGAACATGAGACGTGCCTGCATACCAAGCGAATAGACCTTGAGCGGTTGATCAAAAAATTCGCCGAGTTCACAGAACTCCTCGATGTCACGCATCGCTTCTGCCTGATCGTCTGCCGACAGGCCGTTGTACTTGAGTGACATCTCGGCATTACGACGACCCGAGTGATCCGGATGGAATCCGGTGCCCATCGTCATGAGAGCCTGCACGGTGCCGTTTACCTTTACGGTGCCAGTCGTCGGCGTGAAATTCCCGCAAAGCAGCTTGAGCAATGTCGTTTTGCCGGCACCATTTCGTCCAACCAGACCAATCCTTTCGCCTTTGCCAACTGTGAGCGAAATGTTGTCGAGCGCTACAAACTCCCGGGAAGAAGCGAGTTGCTCGCCAGCCTTCTTGCCAAACCCGAACAGACTACCCAGCGTTGGACGCTGCTGGGAAGTCCCCTGCAGTCTGTAGACCTTCGTAGTCTTGTCGAGGACTATCGCAGCTTCTTCAGACATGATCAGCTACCGCATGTTTGAATCGGCCGAACCTGTTAAGGCCAAAAAAGAACGCGCTGAAGGACAACACGACCATACCTCCAAAAATCTGAATATCGGGCCACCGGTCGTAACAGATAACACTCTGGAAAGGTAAAACAAAATAGGTCAATGGATTGATGAGGATGATGAACTTCATGCCTTCTGGAACCATCTCGGGCGTATACGCAAACGGGCTCAACATGATGAGCATCATGATGATCAACCCCATACCATGCTGGACGTCACGCACAACGACGGAGACCAGGGAGAGCAGCCAACCAATACCAATGACAAATCCCAGCAACAGCAACCAGAAAAAAGGCACTGCTACAACGGCGAGCCAACCTGTTCGTCCCAGAATTGCGCCCAGTATCAGAGTCGCAAGAAGGCCGATCATGGGAGGTACCTGAGCTGCCAATGCAGCGCGTACCGGAATGAGTTCCATCGGGAACGTTGTGTTGATCAGAAGGACTTTGTGGGCCAGCAATCCTGATGCGGCGTTCGTTACACCGTCATTGAAAATGAAGAGTGGTACCAGCCCTGAAAAAACCATGAGTACATACTCGAACTCCGTGAGTCCGGAGGGTCGGATCTTGAATATCGCGACGTACAGCAAAGCATAGATAGATAGCTGCGCGAGCGGAAAAAGGACCATCCAGAGTATGCCAAACGCTGATCCCGCGTACCGATTACGAACATCAGCATATACAGTCTCAAAAAGCAGACGCTTGAACCCAGCCAGTCGAATCAGCTCGGAGAACACTTCAATCCGCTGCTTGAATCATCATCTTGTCATGTCGGCGAATGCACGTCTGGATGAGGTCAGAGTTGGCCTGTGTCCACGCCACTGTTTCACGAATCCCTTCTTCAATCTCCACGGTGGTGATGAATCCCAGATCTCTTTCAGACTTTTCAGTGGAAGCAAATCGCTTCCCCGAGCGATCCCAATCCCGCGCTGGACGCAGATCGAGTGGAGTCTTGTTTCCAGTGGCCGCGTTGATGCTTTCAGCCAGTGAGAGAATCGTGGTCTCTCGTCCCGTCGCAAGGTTGTACGCTTCCCCTGGTACTCCACGCTCAGCGCAGGCAATCAGTCCCAACGCCATGTCACGCACGTAGATGAAATCCCGGCTCGCGTTGCCACCGTTGTCAAGAGGCAGGGCTTCACCATGCAGTGACTTCCAGATGAACGTTGGAATCACATTGCGCCATACGGTGTGCACAGTTCCGCGCCATTGTCCCGCGCCCAGGATTTCTCCCGGACCGAAACAGTTGGAGAAGCGCGCTTTCACAAAAGGTAATTTGTATCGCTGAAAGTAATAGTTCCCATACAGCTCGCCGATTAGCTTCGAGATGGAATAAGGACTGTCATGAAACAGGGATACAGGTTGATCTTCCGTCGTAGGTGAAGGATCGTCATACGTTTTTTCGGCTACCGCGCAGGCTGCCGCAGCATAGACGACCTTCGATAGAGAGCGCATGTCCTTCAGTTTCTCGAAGAGCTTGAGCGAGGTCAGTGTGTTGTTTTCGTGATCTGCCATTGGATCAGCGATGGAAGACTGGTTGCCATGAAAGCAGGAGAGATGGAAGACAAATTGGAGATCATCCGGCAACGAAGAGAGAATCGCGTTCGAAGTGATGGAACCGAAAACAAGTTTCACCCTGGCGTCCAGCGGCACATTCGAGGGGTCAGAAGACAGAAAATTGTCGACAATGGTCACCCGAGATACGCCTTGGACAAGTAACTCGCGAACCAGATTGCTGCCGATGAAACCGGCACCACCAACGACCAACACGCTTGCGCCACGCATTGAATTCACATCACCCCCTTTCGCGCGTGCCGAAGTCCATGCTTACGCTGGATCTAGCAGCCTGTCGGACTTGAGACTGATCTACTGCGCCGGTGGGAAGAGCGGTCCATTTTTCCCCGATTTCTCGTTGCATGGTTCCACCATGCGCCTCGAAATCGTGAAAAACTGTCCTCGCT
>Ga0163144_10009356_pt1 | contig 21059 bp, 20 predicted proteins | sample OliLak19BULKMAT1_FD_123175 | JGI IMG/M metagenome (GOLD analysis project Ga0163144, IMG submission 123175) | Freshwater microbial mat bacterial communities from Lake Vanda, McMurdo Dry Valleys, Antarctica - Oligotrophic Lake LV.19.BULKMAT1 | ecosystem: Environmental > Aquatic > Freshwater >... | reverse complement strand
GCCATGGACGAAGGTCTGCGCTTTGCGATCCGCGAAGGCGGCCGTACCGTTGGTGCCGGTGTCGTCGCCAAGATAATCGCGTAATCGACGTTGCTTTAAAAGCGGACGCCTCTGAGCGAAGCGTCCGCGGTCTCTGCCGCAGGGGTGTAGCTCAATTGGCAGAGCGGCGGTCTCCAAAACCGCAGGTTGGGGGTTCGATTCCCTCCGCCCCTGCCAACGAATTTAGCATTTGCGCACTATCGATTGGGATTTATGGCCGATAAACTGAAGTTTGCGCTGGCACTGTTGCTTTTGGCGGCAGGTGTAGGTGGGTTTTACCTGATGGGCGAGCAGCCGATGATTGTTCGGGTGCTTGCCGTGCTCGCTGGATTGGGCGGAGGTGTTGCGGTAGCTTGGTTTACTGAGCCCGGTCAGAGATTTTTTGATTTCAGCCGTGAGTCCGCTAACGAAACCAAAAAAGTTGTTTGGCCTTCGCGCCGAGAAACGGTGCAAACCACGGGTGTTGTGTTTGCCTTTGTTCTTGTGATGTCGGTTGTGCTATGGATGACGGACAAGGGCCTCGAATGGGTGCTCTATGATCTGATTCTGGGCTGGAAAAAATCATGACAAAACGCTGGTATGTGGTTCACGCCTATTCGGGTTATGAAAAATCCGTACAGCGAGCCTTGGTTGAGCGTATTGCTCGGGCCGCCATGCAGGACAAGTTCGGGCAGATTCTCGTTCCGGTTGAGGAAGTTATCGAGATGAAGGGCGGTCAGAAAAGCATTACGGAGCGCAAGTTCTTTCCGGGTTATGTCTTAGTTGAGATGGCTCTGGATGATGACTCTTGGCATTTGGTTAAAAGTACCCCTAAGGTGACGGGTTTCATTGGCGGCACTTCAACTCGCCCCACTCCAATTTCTGAAAAGGAAGTGGCGAAGATAATGCAGCAAGTCCAAGACGGCGTAGAAAAGCCCCGTCCCAAGGTGTTGTTTGAGGTCGGTGAAATGGTGCGAATCAAAGAAGGGCCATTCACGGACTTCGCTGGCAATGTGGAAGAGGTTAACTATGAAAAGAGCCGTATCCGTGTCTCGGTTACGATCTTTGGTCGGGCAACCCCCGTAGAACTGGAGTTTGCTCAGATAGAGAAAGCGTAGTTTTTCGTAGATCGCGCCGTGGCGATCGTCGTAGTTTTCAGAATCACGGAATCAGAGGAGCGCTGGTAGGCTGGAACAATCCGGTTGAACGCGCGCTAAAACTCAACTAGATGACAGGAGTCAGCTATGGCAAAAAAGATTATTGGTTATATTAAGTTGCAAGTACCGGCCGGGAAGGCGAATCCATCGCCGCCGATTGGCCCGGCTTTGGGCCAGCGTGGCCTGAATATCATGGAGTTCTGCAAGGCATTTAATGCGCAGACTCAAGGGCTTGAGCCTGGATTACCCATCCCAGTGGTGATTACGGCTTTCGCCGACAAGAGTTTCACCTTTGTGATGAAAAGCCCTCCGGCTACGATTCTCATCAAGAAAGCGGCGGGAATTCAGAAGGGATCGCCAAAACCTCATTCGGACAAGATTGGAAAGATTAGTCGCGCGCAAGCTGAGGACATCGCGAAGGCCAAAATGAAGGATCTAACCGCGTCCGATCTGGACGCCGCCGTGCGCACTATCGCGGGCTCGGCTCGTAGCATGGGCATCACGGTGGAGGGACTTTAATCATGGCAAAGCTATCCAAACGCGCTAAAGCACTCGTTCTAAAGGTTGATCGCAACAAAGCCTATCCCATTGCCGATGCATTGGTCCTGATCAAGGAATGCGCAAACGCGAAATTTGACGAGTCGGTTGACGTCGCGGTAAATCTTGGTGTTGATGCAAAGAAATCTGATCAAACCGTTCGTGGTTCGGTTGTTCTTCCAGCCGGCACAGGAAAAACTGTTCGAGTTGCTGTCTTTGCTCAAGGCGAAAAGGCTGAGGCCGCGAGGGCTGCGGGAGCCGACGTGGTTGGTTATGAGGATCTCGCTGCAGAGGTTAAAGCAGGGAACATGAATTTCGACATAGTCATCGCAACGCCGGATGCTATGAGAGTGGTCGGTGCGTTGGGGCAGATTCTCGGCCCTCGAGGCTTGATGCCGAATCCCAAGGTGGGCACGGTCACGATGGATGTGACAACTGCTGTAAAGAACGCCAAGGCGGGGCAGGTCCAATATCGGACAGACAAAGCCGGGATCATCCATTGCACCATCGGTCGCGCCTCGTTCAGTGTTGATGCGCTCAAAAGCAATTTGTCGGCACTGGTTGATGCCTTGCAAAAGGCTAAGCCAGCGGGCGCCAAGGGCCAATATTTTAGGAAGCTTTCATTAACGAGCACGATGGGCGTTGGCGTTCGCGTAGAACAGTCGAGCTTGTCGGCGTAACAAACTTTGGGCCGCTCGAGTGCTACAGCACTCGTAGTGGATCGTCAAAGACCGCAGGTGTTCTGATGGGTGAAAGTGACCACTAGGACTTAAGGGCGTAAGCGTCCTGCGTAGATGGTGTGCCCAGAACAGGATATTTCTTCCACTCGATTGGGGTGGTAGCCTTATTCCTGATCCAGGTCGCCGTGGGTGTGGTGGCAAGTTGATTCGCCGTCACGTGTTGACTTGAAAGGAGGTAGGGTTAGTGGCTCTCAATCTGGAAAGTAAAAAGGTAGTTGTCGCTGAGGTTTCGGCGCAGATAACCAAGGCGCAGACGTTGGTAATCGCTGAGTATCGCGGTCTAGGGGTCGTGGCATTGACTCAATTGCGCGCAAAGGCGAGGCAGTGCGGTGTATATCTGCGTGTGCTGCGAAACACGTTGGCAAAACGTGCTTTGGCAAACACAACGTTCGCTACGATCTCGGATCAGTTAAGTGGTCAGCTGATCTATAGCATTTCGGCTGATCCCGTAGCCGCAGCAAAAGTGTTGAGCGACTTCGCTAAGACCAATGACAAATTGGTCCTCAAGGCTGGAGTCTACGCGGGAAAATTGCTTGACAAGTCAGCTGTCCAGGCCTTGGCGTCAATCCCTAGCAGAGACGAATTGCTGTCAACCCTGCTAGGCGTGATGAAGGCTCCAGTATCCGGCTTTGCCGTGGCACTGGGTGCGCTGGCTAGAAAGCGCGAGATCCCCGAAACGCTTGAACCGGCCGTGGCCGTCGAAGCTTGATCCTTTACGTATTGAAACTATTTTGACATTGGAGTAATTCAGCATGGCGATTAGCAAAGACGATATTTTGGAAGCCGTTGGAAACATGACGGTGATGGACCTGAACGATTTGGTAAAGGCTTTTGAAGTTAAATTTGGTGTTTCTGCGGCCGCCATGTCTGTAGCCGGGCCAGGGGCAGGTGCCGCCGCTGCTGTTGTAGAAGAGCAAACCGAATTTACGGTGATTCTTTCAGTTGTCGGCGAGAAGAAGGTAGAGGTCATCAAGGTTGTTCGTGCCGCTACGAGCCTGGGTCTTAAGGAAGCCAAAGACCTTGTGGATGGAGCACCAAAGGCAGTCAAAGAAGGTGTTTCGAAGGCGGACGCCGAGGCGCTCAAGAAGTTACTTGAAGCGGCTGGCGCAAAAGCAGATATCAAATAGTTGCAGGTGTCAATTCGGGTTGGCGGAGCACCGCCAACCCGCACTTCATTTCCCACTAGAGAAGTGATCGTAGCGCTAGATGTAACACAGGCTAGCGTCCATTTCGGGGGTTATACGAGAGCGCTGAACAGATGTTGTCAGTTCTGTCTTTTGACCTTCGATGTTTGAATTTTGAGCGGAGTCCCCATGGCGTATTCCTACACAGAGAAAAAGCGTATTCGCAAGAGTTTTGCGAAAAGAGCCAACGTCCTTGACGTACCTTTCCTTCTGGCAACCCAGATCGAATCGTTCGCACGTTTCCTGCAGGCGCATGTCCATCCAGGGCAGCGCATGAATGAAGGACTGCAAGCTGCTTTCACCTCAATTTTTCCGATCGTTGCGCACTCTGGCAATGCACGATTGGATTTCATCGAGTACATGTTGGGTGAGCCGACATTCGATGTGAAGGAGTGTCAGCAACGCGGACTCACCTTCGCCAGTCCGTTGCGGGCAAAGGTCCGTTTGGCACTTCTGGATCGGGATACAAAGGCCGTAAAGGAAGTTAAGGAAGATCAGCCGCTTTACATGGGCGAAATTCCGCTGATGACTACGACAGGATCCTTTGTGATCAATGGGACCGAGCGAGTAATCGTATCGCAGCTTCATCGCTCGCCAGGCGTGTTTTTTGAACACGATAAAGGTAAGACGCATAGCTCGGGCAAGTTGTTGTTCTCAGCGCGGATTATTCCCTATCGCGGTTCTTGGCTTGATTTCGAGTTTGACCCAAAGGACATTCTCTTTTTCCGCGTCGACCGCCGACGCAAGATGCCGGTAACAATTCTATTGAAGGCGATCGGCCTGACACCCGAACAAATTCTTGCGACATTTTTCGAGTTTGACGCGTTCCATCTTGGGAAAAAGGGAATTCAGTTCGACGTTGTGCCGGATCGCCTTCGAGGCGAGGTGGCGAAGCTGGACATCTATGACAAAGCGGGCAAGGTAATCGTTGCAAAGGACAAGCGAATTACCGTAAAGCATATTCGCGAAATGGCCGAAGCAAATGTCAAGAGCATTCTCGTCGCAGACGATTTCATTCTTGGTCGAGTTATCGCGCACAACATTGTTGCCCCAGAGACTGGTGAAATTCTCGCAAACGCCAATGAAGAAATTACCGAAGATCTGCTGACCAAGCTAACCGAAGCGGGCGTCGAAAGTATTCATACGCTTTATATCAATGACCTCGACCGCGGTGCGTACATCTCGTCAACCTTGAGAATGGATGAAACCACCGATCAATGGGCTTCTCGAGTCGCCATCTATCGGATGATGCGCCCGGGCGAACCTCCCACGGAAGACTCGGTCGAAAACCTCTTTCATGGTCTTTTTTACTCCGACGAGCGCTACGACTTGTCCGCGGTAGGTCGCATGAAGTTTAATCGGCGAGTGGGGCGAGACGGGTTAGAGGGGAATGGAACCCTTTCGAACGATGACATTATTCAAGTTGTCCGCATTCTCGTCGAACTCAGAAACGGACGGGGCGAGGTGGATGACATCGATCACCTTGGAAACCGCCGGGTAAGGTCGGTCGGCGAACTTGCTGAAAATCAGTTTAGAGCTGGACTCGTGCGCGTTGAGCGAGCGGTGAAGGAGCGCTTGAATCAGGCCGAAAGCGACAATCTTATGCCGCATGATCTGATCAATGCAAAGCCGATATCGGCGGCGATCAAAGAATTTTTCGGATCGAGCCAGTTGTCGCAGTTCATGGATCAAACGAATCCGCTGTCTGAAATAACCCATAAACGCCGGGTTTCTGCGCTGGGCCCCGGCGGTTTGACACGTGAACGCGCTGGTTTTGAAGTTCGCGACGTGCACCCGACGCATTACGGACGCGTTTGTCCCATCGAGACGCCAGAGGGACCGAACATTGGCCTTATTAACTCCTTAGCCCTTTTCTCACGCACCAATCATTATGGCTTTATGGAAACACCTTATCGCAAGGTGGACAACAGTCATGTGACTGATCAAATTGAGTATTTGTCCGCAATCGAAGAGGGTAAATACGTGATCGCTCAGGCGAACGCGCAACTTGACAAGAAAGCCAAACTTACCGATGCGCTCGTTTCATGCCGGTTCAAGGGCGAGTTTGAATTGAAAGAACCAGCAGACGTACAGTACATGGACGTCGCACCAAGTCAGATTGTGTCTGTGGCCGCGTCATTAATCCCGTTCCTTGAGCATGATGATGCGAATCGAGCTTTGATGGGCGCGAACATGCAGCGTCAGGCAGTTCCCTGTCTTCGTCCGGAAAAGGCGCTTGTCGGTACGGGTATTGAACGGACGGTCGCCGTCGATTCGGGAACAGCCGTACAAGCCCTGCGAGGTGGCGCGGTGGATTACGTTGACGCCGATCGAATTGTGGTTCGGGTCAACGATGCTGAAACGGTGCCGGGAGAGGTTGGCGTCGATATCTACAATTTGATCAAATACACCCGATCCAATCAGAATACAAATATCAATCAACGCCCTATCGTCCGCGTCGGCGACATGATCGCAAAGGGAGACGTCGTTGCTGATGGCGCGTCGACCGACCTCGGTGAACTGGCATTGGGCCAGAACATGTTGGTTGCGTTCATGCCCTGGAACGGCTACAACTTTGAAGATTCAATTTTGATCTCGGAGCGGGTCGTCTCAAATGACCGTTTCACCTCGATCCATATCGAGGAACTGACGGTTGTCGCGCGCGACACCAAGTTGGGGGCAGAGGAGATCACGCGCGATATCGCAACACTTGGCGAATCGCAGCTTGGGCGCCTGGACGAGTCGGGAATTATTTATATCGGCGCTGAAGTAGAAGCCGGCGATGTACTGGTCGGCAAGGTAACTCCCAAGGGCGAGACTCAGTTGACGCCAGAAGAGAAGCTTCTTCGTGCCATTTTCGGCGAGAAGGCATCCGACGTAAAGGATACATCGCTCAGAGTCTCCTCGGGTATGTCTGGGACCGTTATCGACGTTCAGGTGTTCACGCGCGAGGGAATTGAGCGCGATAAGCGCGCGCAATGGATCATTGAGGATATGCTAAAGGGTTATAAGCAAGACTTGGCAGATCAAATGCGAATTGTGGAGCGGGATACCTTCGCGCGTATTGAAAAGCTTTTGACAAACAAGCTGGCCAGTAAAGGTCCCAAGAAGCTAGCAAAGGGCGCAAAGATAACCAAGGTCTACCTCGAGTCTGTTGAGCACTATCATTGGTTTGATATCTCCCTCGCTGATGAAGAGGCGCAACAGCAACTTGAAAGCCTGCGTGACAGTCTGGACCAGACCCGAAAAGACTTTGACGTGGCTTTTGAGGCCAAAAAGAAGAAACTTACCCAAGGAGATGAGCTGCCTCCTGGCGTTCAGAAAATGGTCAAGGTCTATCTTGCGGTGAAGCGTCGTCTTCAGCCGGGAGACAAAATGGCGGGGCGCCATGGCAATAAGGGTGTTGTCTCAAAGATTGTGCCTATTGAAGATATGCCCCACATGGCTGACGGTACGCCGATGGATATCGTGTTGAATCCATTGGGTGTTCCTTCTCGAATGAATATTGGACAGATTCTTGAGACGCACCTAGGGTGGGCGGCAAAAGGACTTGGGAACAAGATCAATCAGATGGTGCGTGAGCAAGCCAACGTGACAGAGGTTAGAAAATTTTTAAACAAGATTTACAACTCATCGGGCCGTAGTGAAGCCATCGACGGCCTCACTGAAAAGGAAATCCTCGAATTGGCAGAAAACCTGGAGGGTGGCGTGCCGTTCGCTACTCCGGTATTCGACGGTGCCAATGAGGGTGAGATTAAGGCCATGCTGACATTGGCGGGCTTGCCAAGTAACGGACAGGTTGAGCTGTTCGACGGCCGTACCGGCGAATCCTTCGAACGTCAGGTAACCGTAGGTTATATGCATGTGTTGAAGCTGCACCACCTGGTCGACGACAAGATGCACGCAAGGTCCACCGGACCGTATAGTTTGGTTACGCAGCAACCGCTTGGTGGAAAGGCCCAGTTTGGCGGCCAGCGATTTGGTGAGATGGAGGTCTGGGCCTTGGAGGCTTACGGCGCGGCATACGTATTGCAGGAAATGCTCACGGTCAAGTCAGATGACGTGAACGGGCGAACCAAAGTATATGAAAACATCGTCAAGGGCGAACACAAGATTGACGCTGGTATGCCGGAGTCGTTCAACGTACTAGTCAAGGAAATTCGCTCATTGGCGATTGACATTGATCTTGAGCGCATCTGATGCATTTCCTACCCTATAGCTGTCCACTGGAGAAATTTCTATGAAGAGCCTCTTTGCAGACCTTTTTAAGCAGACTCTCGCGGCCGAAGAGGAGTTCGACGCGATTACTATCGGTCTTGCTTCCGCGGACAAAATTCGCTCGTGGTCGTACGGTGAAGTAAAAAAGCCAGAAACGATCAATTACCGCACCTTCAAGCCGGAACGTGATGGACTCTTTTGTGCCAAGATATTTGGCCCAGTTAAAGACTATGAGTGCCTGTGCGGCAAATACAAACGCCTTAAGCACCGGGGTGTGATCTGCGAAAAATGCGGCGTCGAGGTAACGCAGTCGAAAGTTCGTCGTGAGCGCATGGGCCATATCGAGTTGGCCTCCCCTACGGCACACATTTGGTTTTTGAAGAGCCTGCCCAGCCGTCTGGGCATGGTGCTCGACATGACTCTGCGAGATATCGAACGCGTTCTGTACTTTGAAGCATTCGTCGTCGTGGATCCCGGAATGACTCCGCTTAATCGAGCGCAGTTACTCACCGAAGACGACTACTTGGCAAAAGTCGAGGAATATGGAGATGACTTCACTGCGGTCATGGGTGCCGAAGGAGTGCGCGAACTGTTGCGTACCTTGGATCTGAATCGCCAGGTGGGCGTATTGCGTGAGGAGTTGGAAACCACCGGCTCCGAAGCAAAAATGAAGAAGATTTCGAAGCGACTCAAGGTTCTTGAGGGCTTCCAGCAGTCCGGCATTAAGCCGGAGTGGATGATTCTCGAAGTGTTGCCGGTCCTGCCGCCCGATCTACGCCCGTTGGTGCCATTGGACGGGGGACGTTTTGCCACCTCTGACCTAAATGATCTCTATCGGCGGGTCATTAATCGCAACAATCGCCTTAAGCGCCTGCTGGAATTGAAGGCACCGGACATTATCGTTCGTAACGAAAAGCGCATGTTGCAAGAAGCCGTCGATTCGTTGCTCGACAACGGCCGTCGCGGCAAAGCGATGACAGGCGCAAATAAGCGACCGCTTAAATCATTGGCGGACATGATCAAGGGTAAAGGTGGTCGCTTCCGTCAAAACTTGTTGGGAAAACGAGTCGATTATTCCGGACGTTCAGTAATTGTGGTCGGTCCGCAACTGAAGCTGCATCAATGCGGTTTGCCAAAAAAGATGGCCTTGGAACTGTTCAAGCCATTCATATTTGAACGACTGGAGAAAATGGGAATCGCCAGTACCATCAAGGCGGCGAAGAAAGAAGTGGAAGCCGAGACGCCGGTGGTGTGGGATATTCTTGAGGACGTGATTCGCGAGCATCCGGTGATGCTTAATCGCGCTCCGACTTTGCATCGTCTCGGCATCCAAGCCTTCGAACCCGTCTTGATCGAGGGCAAGGCGATTCAACTCCATCCGCTAGTCTGCGTGGCATTTAACGCTGACTTTGACGGCGACCAGATGGCCGTACATATTCCTTTGTCGCTGGAAGCGCAGATGGAAGCTCGAACCCTTATGTTGGCGTCCAATAACGTCCTGTCGCCTGCAAACGGTCAACCAATTATTGTGCCGTCGCAAGACGTTGTGTTGGGACTCTATTACGCTACCCGCGAGAGCCTGTCAGCGCGCGGAAACGGAATGATGTTCGCCGATATAGCGGAGATCACACGCGCGGTTGATTCTCGCCAGATTGATTTGCACGCGCGGATAACTGTGCGCATACGTGAATACGACGCGACTGAAGATGGTCAATGGGTCGAAAAAATTACACGCTACTCAACGACAGCGGGTCGTGCGCTGCTGTCGGAGATACTTCCCCGCGGATTGCCGTTCAAAGTAATCGACAAGGCATTGAAGAAGAAAGAAATCTCGAAGTTGATTGACGAAAGTTTTCGGCGCTGTGGCCTGAAGGACACCGTTATTTTTGCCGATCAGTTGATGCAGGCAGGCTTCCGCCTTGCAACGCGCGCAGGCATATCGATTTGTGTTGATGACATGTTGGTCCCAGGACAGAAGCGGAATCTGCTGGATGCCGCCGAGATCGAAGTGAAAGAAATTGAGAAGCAATATACCTCCGGTCTTGTTACGGTGGGAGAGCGCTACAACAAGGTGGTCGACATTTGGGGCCGGGCAGGTGATCAAATCGCCAAGGCCATGATGGATCAACTTGCTCAGGAACAGGTAACGGATTCTGCAGGTAAGGTCGTGAGTCAAGAATCGTTCAACTCCATCTACATGATGGCGGATTCAGGCGCACGCGGATCGGCCGCTCAGATTCGCCAGTTGGCTGGAATGCGGGGTCTGATGGCCAAGCCGGACGGATCAATTATTGAGACGCCCATTACCTCCAACTTTCGCGAAGGTCTTAACGTTCTGCAGTATTTCATCTCTACACATGGTGCTCGTAAGGGACTGGCCGATACGGCTTTGAAAACCGCCAATTCAGGCTATCTAACCCGTCGTTTGGTTGATGTAACCCAGGATTTGGTAGTGACCGAAGAGGACTGCGGCACGCAGAACGGCTTTGCGATGAAGGCGCTGGTCGAAGGTGGTGAGGTTATCGAACCGTTGCGTGAGCGTGTTCTGGGCCGCGTCGTCACTAACGACGTTATCCATCCAGATACCCTTGACGTTCTGTACCCCAGTGGCTATTTGCTGGATGAAGATGCCGTTGACGAGATCGAATCGCTTGGAATTGATGAGGTTCGCGTGCGTAGTCCGCTTTTCTGCGAAACCCGCTTTGGCCTATGCACGAAATGTTACGGTCGAGATTTAGGGCGTGGGACTCTGGTTACGACCGGCGAAGCTGTTGGCGTCATTGCTGCCCAATCAATCGGGGAGCCCGGAACACAGCTCACCATGCGTACATTTCACGTCGGCGGCGCTGCGTCCCGTTCCGCCGCGCAAAGTAGCATCGAGGCAAAGAGCACAGGTATCACGCGATTTACCTCGGCTATCCGCTACGTAACGAATCCAAAAGGGGAGAAGGTTGTGATTTCGCGCTCAGGCGAAGTGATGATCACGGATGATGCCGGTCGTGAGCGCGAACGGCACAAGGTGCCTTATGGCGCGACGTTGTCAGCCGATGACGGAAAGCACGTCAAAGCTGGAACGCAGCTCGCGACCTGGGACCCCCATACCCGACCCATTGTGACCGAGTACGCTGGCAAGGTTAAGTTTGAAAACGTAGAGAAGGGCGCTACGGTCGCGGAACAAATGGACGAGGTCACGGGTCTTTCCACCTTGGTGGTCATTGATCCGAAGCGCGGGGCAAAGTCTGTAAAAGGCGTACGTCCGCAGGTCAAGCTGATCGATGAAGCGGGACAGGAAGTCAAAATCCACGGAACCGATCACGTCGTGACAATCACCTTCCAGGTTGGCTCTCTAATTACGGTAAAGGACGGCCAGTCTGTCTCTGTCGGCGATATTCTCGCTCGAATTCCGCAAGAGTCGTCGAAGACGCGTGACATTACGGGTGGATTGCCGCGCGTAGCTGAACTTTTTGAAGCACGGTCGCCGAAGGATGCAGGCATGCTGGCGGAGGTGACAGGTACGGTTTCCTTCGGTAAGGACACCAAGGGCAAGCAGCGCTTGGTCATTACTGAGCCTGATGGAACGCCGCATGAATACCTGATCACGAAGGACAAGCACGTGATGGCCCACGATGGTCAAGTGGTCAACAAGGGCGAGTCGATCGTTGACGGACCTGCTGATCCCCACGATATTCTGCGACTCAAGGGTGTCGAGGAACTGACCAGATACATTATTGATGAGGTGCAAGATGTTTATCGTCTCCAAGGCGTAAAAATCAACGACAAGCACATTGAGGTGATTGTTCGACAAATGCTCCGGCGTGTTGTCGTAACGCAGACGGGGGACTCGAGTTTCTTAAAAGAAGAGCAGGTCGAACGCGCCTCGCTGTTGGACGAAAATGACCGTCTAGTCGCGATAGGAAAGACGCCAGCGCTATACGACTATGTCTTGCTGGGGATAACCAAGGCTAGCTTGTCAACGGACTCGTTTATCTCCGCAGCGTCCTTCCAGGAAACCACTCGCGTACTTACTGAAGCCGCAATAATGGGCAAACGAGATGAACTCAGGGGCCTTAAGGAGAATGTGATAGTTGGACGATTGATTCCGGCGGGTACGGGAATGGCTTATCACCGCGCACGCAAGCGAGGGTCTAAGTCTCAAGATGCTCAAAACCTTTTCGATCTTCCAGCTCCGGCAAGTGATGTCTCGAACGTCGCAGAGGATGCATCAGTGGCTTGACGGGTGCTTTGCATTAACCTATAATCCGGCCTCTTTGCCCTTTAAGGGGCCGGTTTCCGCACCACATTCGCGCCTCATTAAGCGCCGTTTTCAGGACAAGAAATGCCTACCACTAACCAGTTAGTACGCAAGCCGCGGCAGGCGGCGCAATCCAAAAGCAAAGTACCAGCGTTGGGCAACAGTCCAGCGCGACGCGGCGTTTGCACCCGGGTTTACACTACAACGCCGAAAAAGCCGAATTCTGCGCTGCGCAAAGTGGCGAAGGTGCGGCTTACGAATGGTTTTGAGGTGATCTCCTATATCGGGGGCGAGGGCCACAATTTGCAGGAGCACTCGGTCGTCCTGATTCGCGGTGGTCGGGTTAAAGATCTTCCCGGCGTGCGTTACCACGTTGTACGCGGTAGCTTGGACACCCAGGGTGTTAAAGATCGCAAACAGAGCCGTTCGAAATACGGCACCAAGCGGCCTAAAGCCGCCTGACCTTAGGAGTTAGTCCATGCCGCGTCGTCGTGAAGTCCCCAAAAGAGATATCCTTCCTGATCCGAAATTTGGCAGCGTTGATTTGTCGAAATTTGTCAATGTGTTGATGTCTAGTGGAAAGAAGTCTGTCGCAGAGCGCATCGTTTATGGTGCGTTTCAGCAAATTCAAACCAAGAGTGGGAAAAATCCCTTGGAAGTCTTTTCCTTGGCAGTTAGCAACGTTAAGCCAATCGTTGAAGTCAAGAGTCGGCGAGTCGGCGGTGCTAACTATCAGGTGCCTGTTGAGGTCCGCCCGTCGCGGCGAGTCGCGTTGTCGATGCGTTGGTTGCGTGAGGCTGCACGCAAGCGCTCAGAGAAGTCGATGGGGCAACGTCTTGCTGCCGAGCTGCTCGAAGCATCTGAGGGTAGAGGTGCGGCAATGAAAAAACGTGAAGAAGTTCATCGTATGGCCGAGGCAAATAAGGCTTTCTCACACTTCCGTTTCTAGATATCGTGTGGCGTCGCGCCTTGCCGGACATCCGGCGAGGCATTTTTTTTAGTTATGTGCGGTCGATTCGGTAGTACGGCTCGATCGCGTAGCAATTTGACTTAGACAAGGTAGGTATTCACGTGGCACGCAAGACTCCCATCGATCGCTATCGAAACATCGGCATTTCCGCGCACATAGACGCTGGTAAAACGACAACAACCGAACGAATCCTTTTTTACACGGGCGTGAGCCACAAGATCGGTGAAGTCCACGACGGCGCCGCAGTGATGGATTGGATGGAGCAAGAGCAGGAGCGCGGAATAACGATTACGTCCGCTGCTACTACTTGTTTCTGGAAGGGAATGAGTAAGGAGCTCCCTGAGCATCGGATCAACATCATTGATACGCCGGGGCACGTTGACTTCACGATTGAGGTGGAGCGATCAATGCGAGTGCTGGATGGTGCATGCATGGTCTATTGCGCGGTCGGGGGTGTGCAGCCGCAATCGGAAACGGTGTGGAGGCAGGCAACCAAATATAAGGTGCCGCGTCTTGCATTTGTAAACAAGATGGATCGCCAAGGGGCAGACTTTGTAAAGGTCCATGATCAAATGCGAGCCAGGCTGAAGGCGAACCCGATTCCAATTCAAATTCCTATTGGAGCTGAGGATAAATTTGAAGGCGTAGTTGATCTGGTTAAGATGAAGGCGATCATTTGGGACGAGGCGAGTCAGGGTACCAAATTTGAGTACGGCGACATCCCGGAAGCCCTTCTGTCCAGCGCAAACGAATGGCGGGAAAAGATGGTCGAGGCAGCGGCTGAAGCGTCCGAAGAGCTGATGAATAAATATCTAGAGGACGGCGAATTGTCGGAAGCTGATATTAAGCTCGGACTACGTGCGCGTACCCTTAGCGCCGAGATTGTTCCAATGTTGTGTGGCTCCGCATTTAAGAACAAAGGCGTGCAAGCCATGCTTGACGCAGTGATCGAGTATTTGCCAGCGCCAACAGATGTTCTCCCAGTCAAGGGGATCCTTGAAAACGAGACTCAGGGCCAGCGGCGCGCCGCGGACGATGAAGCGTTCTCAGCGTTGGCGTTCAAGATCATGACCGATCCCTACGTTGGACAACTCACGTTCTTCCGTGTTTATTCGGGAATGGTGAAAACGGGCGACACAATTTACAACCCGATCAAGGGTCGCAAGGAGCGTCTCGGCCGAATTCTTTTGATGCACGCAAATCAGCGCGAAGAGATCAAGGAAGTGTTTGCCGGTGATATTGCGGCTGCGGTCGGCCTGAAAGAGGCGACGACTGGAGATACCTTGTGCGACCCCAGCAAAGTGATCACGCTTGAAAGGATGATATTTCCTGAGCCTGTTATCCACGTAGCAGTCGAGCCGAAGACCAAAGTCGACCAGGAGAAAATGGGTATAGCCTTGAATCGGCTGGCGCAGGAGGATCCGTCCTTCCGAGTCCGAACCGATGAAGAATCAGGGCAGACCATTATTTCCGGGATGGGCGAATTGCATCTTGAAATTTTAGTGGATCGGATGAAGCGAGAGTTTGGCGTCGAAGCCAATGTGGGTGCGCCCCAAGTTGCCTATAGGGAAGCTGTTCGAAAGACCGTTGAACAGGAGGGCAAGTTCGTGAAGCAATCCGGTGGCCGCGGTCAGTATGGTCATGTGTGGATTAAGCTAGAGCCTAACGAAGCGGGGAAAGGCTTTGAATTTGTCGATGCCATCAAAGGCGGTTCCGTGCCACGAGAGTTTATTCCTGCGGTCGAGAAGGGGCTGAGAGATACATTGCCAAACGGCGTGCTGGCTGGTTTTCCGGTTGTCGACGTAAAGGTTACGTTGTTCGATGGCTCCTATCACGATGTGGACTCCAACGAGAATGCCTTCAAGATGGCTGCTTCGATGGCATTCAAGGATGCGATGCGCAAAGCAAATCCGGTATTGCTCGAGCCAATGATGTCGGTGGAGGTTGAGACGCCTGAAGACTATATGGGTAATGTCATGGGAGACTTATCCGGGCGGCGCGGCATAGTCCACGGCATGGAGGATCAGGTGGGTGGAATTAAGCTTATTCGAGCCGAAGTCCCTCTTGCTGAAATGTTTGGCTACAGCACGCAGATGCGCTCCCTATCTCAGGGGCGGGCGACTTATTCGATGGAATTTAAGCATTACAGTGAAGCGCCGAAAAACGTCGCCGAGGCGATAATTAACAAGAAGTAATTGTTCTTTAAAGGAATCAAAATGGCAAAAAGCAAGTTTGAGCGTAATAAGCCTCACGTAAACGTAGGAACGATTGGACACGTTGATCACGGCAAGACGACATTGACGGCGGCGATCACGACGGTGTTATCGGCGAAGTTTGGTGGTGAGGCGAAGGCCTACGATCAGATTGATGCGGCACCGGAAGAAAAGGCGCGCGGCATCACGATCAACACCGCCCACGTCGAATATGAGACCAAGAATCGTCACTACGCCCACGTTGATTGCCCGGGGCACGCTGACTACGTCAAGAACATGATCACCGGTGCCGCGCAGATGGATGGCGCCATCCTGGTCGTATCCGCCGCTGACGGCCCCATGCCGCAAACGCGCGAGCACATCCTGTTGGCGCGCCAGGTTGGCGTACCGTACATGATCGTCTTCATGAACAAGTGCGACATGGTCGATGATGCCGAGCTGCTTGAGTTGGTTGAAATGGAAGTGCGAGAGCTTCTGTCCAAATACGACTTCCCAGGCGACGACATCCCAATCATCAAAGGATCTGCACTCAAGGCCCTTGAAGGTGACAAAGGTCCGTTGGGCGAAGGAGCCATCATGGCCCTGGCCGAAGCACTGGATACCTACATCCCCATGCCTGAGCGAGCCATTGATCGTCCCTTCCTGCTACCGATCGAAGACGTCTTCTCAATCTCCGGACGCGGTACCGTAGTTACTGGTCGTATTGAGCGTGGCATCGTCAAGGTTGGCGAGGAAATCGAGATCGTCGGCATCAAAGCCACCGTCAAGACCACCTGCACCGGTGTTGAAATGTTCCGCAAACTGCTTGATCAAGGCCAAGCCGGTGACAACGTCGGCGTCCTCTTGCGCGGCACCAAGCGCGAAGACATCGAGCGTGGTCAAGTACTGGCCAAGCCGGGCTCAATCAACCCGCACACCCACTTTCAGTCCGAAGTGTACATTCTGTCGAAAGATGAGGGTGGTCGTCACACCCCCTTCTTCAACGGCTATCGTCCGCAGTTTTACTTCCGGACGACCGACGTCACGGGCAGCATCGAACTGCCGGCGGGAATCGAGATGGTCATGCCGGGTGACAACGTGGCGATGACCGTCAAGCTGATTGCCCCGATTGCCATGGACGAAGGTCTGCGCTTTGCGATCCGCGAAGGCGGCCGTACCGTTGGTGCCGGTGTCGTCGCCAAGATAATCGCGTAATCAGTGCAATAGGTATTGCACTGGCTTAGTGATTGGCGATAAAATCGCGGGTTGCCGCGCTCAGCGGTAGAAGGTTTGCTCTTTAAGGGTTTAATATGCAAAGCCAAAAGATACGTATCAGACTTAAGGCGTTTGACTATCGGTTGATAGACCAGTCGGCGTTAGAGATTGTTGAGACGGCCAAGCGGACAGGGGCGGTAGTTAGAGGTCCTGTACCCCTGCCGACGCGGATAGAGCGCTTTGATATTTTGCGGTCACCGCACGTCAACAAGTCCTCGCGGGATCAGTTTGAAATTCGAACGCATCTCCGGTTGATGGACATCATCGACCCGACAGACAAGACGGTCGATGCGCTAATGAAGCTTGACTTACCTGCGGGCGTCGATGTGGAAATAAAACTACAGTAAAAGATTTTCTCGCCTCGCTTCTGTCGGGGATGGTATTTTTTAGAATCAACCGAGCCCGGCCAATCGTAGCTGGAGTTTAGGAGAATATATGAGTTTAGGTTTAATAGGGCGCAAGGTCGGTATGACTCGCATTTTTGCTGCGGATGGTTCGTCAATCCCGGTGACGGTGCTGGATGTCGCGGGGAATCGCGTTACGCAAATAAAAACAGCCGTAACCGACGGCTATACAGCCGTTCAGGTCGCCTATGGCGCGCGTCGACCAAGTCGAGTGAGCAAAGCGGTTGCTGGTCATTTGGCAAAAGCGGGTGTAGAGGCAGGGCGAGTGCTTCGCGAATTTGTGGTGACTTCCGCGCAGGTCGCTGAATTCAAGCCTGGTGATTTGGTAGCCGCGACAATCTTCGGTGTTGGCCAAAAGGTTGATGTCAGCGGAACCTCCATTGGAAAAGGTTTCAATGGTGCGATAACCCGTCACAATTTCTCCTCGAATAGAGCAACCCATGGCAACTCTCTGTCGCATAACTCGGCAGGTTCGATAGGCATGGCGCAGGACCCGGGGCGGGTATTCCCGGGTAAGAAGATGGCCGGCCACCTTGGGGATGAAAACTGCACAACCCAAAATCTAGAAATCGTTCGAGTGGACGAGGCGCGGCAACTGCTTTTGATTAAGGGGGCCATTCCCGGCGCCAAGGGCGGTGACGTGATTGTTCGTCCTGCCGTCAAGTCGGCGAGTTAAGGGGGAGCATATGGAACTCAAGCTAGTCAATGCCCAAGGTAAGGCGGCGTCCACGGTAACCGCATCGGATGCGTTGTTCGGTCGCGAATTCAACGAGTCGCTTATTCATCAGGTCGTTGTTGCATATCAGGCAAATGCACGATCAGGAAGCAGTAAGCAGAAAGACAGGGAAGAGGTAAGGCACAGCACCAAGAAGCCCTTTCGCCAAAAAGGTACAGGTCGCGCTCGTGCGGGGATGACCTCATCTCCGTTGTGGCGGGGCGGTGGTCGGATTTTCCCTAATTCACCAGAAGAAAACTATACGCAAAAGGTAAATCGAAAGATGTATAGAGCGGGATTGGCGGCAATCCTATCCCAGCTCGTTCGGGAAGATCGATTAACTGTTGTTGAGTCGTTTGTTATTGATGCGCCCAAAACTCGAATGGTGGCGGACAAACTAAAAGAGTTGGGATTCGGGTCGGTGTTGGTCGTTACAGACAGTCTCGATGAAAACCTAGCTCTAGCGAGTCGTAACTTGCCGAATGTACTGTTTTTGGAGGCACATCAGGCGGATCCAGTTTCTCTTATTCGCTTTCCCCGCGTGCTAATGACTCGGGCGGCAGTCAGCAAATTTGAGGAGATACTGGCATGACCAAGGTTTTTAGTCAGGAAAGGCTGCTTCAGGTGGTCGTCGCTCCTCAGATATCTGAGAAGGCGACATATATCGCTGACAAGCATCAGCAGGTAGTGTTCATTGTGATACCAGATGCGACGAAACCAGAAGTAAAGGCGGCCGTGGAGTTGCTTTTTAAGGTGCAGGTTAAGTCGGTGCAAATACTGAACGTTAAAGGAAAGCTTAAGCGTTCAGGGCGTAGTGTCGGGCGCCGCAGCGACTTGAGAAAGGCCTTCGTTTGCCTGAAGCCTGGGCAAGAGATCAATTTTGCAGAAGGGGGGGCTGCCTAAATGGCTCTCGTAAAAGTCAAGCCCACATCACCAGGGCGTCGCGCGGTAGTAAAGGTCGTTAATTCGAGTTTGCACAAGGGGCGTCCGTTTGACGATCTACTTGAGAAGAAGACGCGGACCGGTGGACGTAATGCGCACGGGCATATCACTACTCGTCATATGGGTGGTGGTCATAAAAAGCACTATCGAGTAATTGACTTTCGTCGTAATAAGGACGGAATACCAGGCAAGGTGGAACAGCTTGAGCATGATCCCAACCGTTCGGCGAATATAGCGCTGGTTTTGTACGCGGATGGCGAGCGACGATACATTATCGCGACCAAAGGAATGGTGGTTGGCCAGGCGGTACTGAGTGGAGCTGATGCGCCGATCAAATCGGGTAATGCGATGCCGATTCGCAATATTCCCGTGGGAACAACGATCCATTGTGTGGAAATGTTGCCTGGAAAAGGGGCGCAGATTGCGCGGTCTGCTGGAGCGTCGGTTCAACTGCTGGCCAGAGAAGGGACATATGCGCAGGTCAGGCTACGTTCGGGCGAAATTCGGCGTATTCACGTAGAGTGCCGCGCCACCATAGGTGAAGTTGGCAACGAAGAGCATAGCCTTCGTAAGATCGGAAAGGCGGGAGCGATGCGGTGGCGCGGAGTCCGTCCAACGGTACGCGGCGTTGCCATGAATCCAGTTGATCACCCTCACGGTGGTGGTGAAGGACGAACGGGTGAAGGACGAGTACCCGTCAGTCCATGGGGTACCCCAACCAAGGGCTACCGTACCAGAAACAACAAGCGTACCGACGTTATGATCGTTCAACGTCGTCACAAGCGTTAAGAGGTTAGAGATGGCACGTTCGATTAAAAAAGGCCCGTTTGTCGATGGACACCTGCTGAAGCGAGTTGACGTCGCTCGCGCGTCAAAGGACAAACGTCCAATCAAGACATGGTCTCGTCGCTCGACAATCCTTCCCGATTTTGTTGGCTTGACGATTGCCGTGCATAACGGCAAGCAGCATATCCCGGTTTATGTCTCGGAAAACATGGTCGGTCATAAGCTAGGGGAGTTCGCGCTAACGCGTACGTTTAAAGGTCATACCGGCGGCAAAAAGGCCGTGGCGAAGAAATAGGGCTGATGATGGAAACTAACGCAAATTTACGCGGCGTACGGCTTTCTGCCCAAAAGGGTAGGCTGGTTGCAGACTTGGTCCGCGGCAAGTCGGTTGATCAGGCTTTGAGCATTCTTAGTTTCTCGCCAAAAAAAGGCGCAGGAATTATAAAAAAGGTACTTGAGTCGGCAATTGCCAATGCTGAGCATAACGACGGTGCGGACATCGATTCGTTGAAGGTTACCTCCATCTATGTCGAAAAAGGTACTGTGCTTAAGCGCTTTACGGCAAGAGCCAAGGGGCGTGGCAATCGAATTTTAAAGCCGACCTGTCACGTCTTCGTGACAGTGGGCGACTAGGGGAAGAGATATGGGTCAGAAAATTCATCCGACCGGCTTCCGCCTGTCAGTCAACAGAAACTGGTCTTCCCGCTGGTACGCAAATACCAAGGTATTTGCGCAGATGCTCAAAGAGGACATTGAAGTCCGTGAGTATCTTAAGCGCAAATTGTCCCACGCTTCGGTAGGGCGAATCGTGATTGAGCGCCCCGCAAAGAATGCCCGCGTTACAGTCTACAGCGCGCGTCCCGGAGTCGTGATTGGGAAAAAGGGTGAGGATATCGAAAGTTTGAAGGCCGAGCTCCAGCGGAAGATGGGAGTTCCGGTTCACGTAAATATTGAGGAAATTCGCAAGCCCGAAATCGACGCCCAACTTGTGGCGGACTCAATCGCTCAGCAGTTGGAAAAGCGAATAATGTTCCGCCGCGCTATGAAGCGTGCGATGCAAAACGCGATGAGGTTAGGTGCTCAGGGTATCAAAATTATGAGTTCCGGACGATTGAACGGGGCAGAAATCGCCCGTCGGGAATGGTATCGTGAAGGCAGAGTGCCCCTCCATACGCTTCGCGCAGATATTGACTACGCAACTTCAGAAGCCAAAACGACGTACGGCATCATCGGGATTAAGGTTTGGGTTTTCAAGGGTGAGGTGCTTTCACGCAATGAGGTTCTGACAGCCGCCCCAGAGGTCGTTGCAGATGATGCACGCAAAGTACGTAGAACACCGGTCAAGCCAAAGGTTGAAGGCGAAGGTGATGTGAAGACTGCGCGTCGGGCACCAATCAAGGCAATCGATGAAGTCAAGGTAGATGCCAAGCAGGAACCCGGTACGGTTACCAAGGCGCCCGTAAAGCGCGTTCGCAAAGCGACGGTCAAGCAAGATGATGCCGGCGCGGCGACAGAAAGCAAGGAGTAAATTATGCTGCAACCTTCTCGTAGAAAATATCGGAAAGAGCAAAAAGGCCGCAATACGGGTCTGGCAACGCGAGGCGCAAAAGTAAGCTTCGGTGAGTTTGGACTAAAGGCAATTGGTCGTGGACGATTGACGGCACGTCAG
>Ga0163144_10009355_pt1 | contig 21060 bp, 18 predicted proteins | sample OliLak19BULKMAT1_FD_123175 | JGI IMG/M metagenome (GOLD analysis project Ga0163144, IMG submission 123175) | Freshwater microbial mat bacterial communities from Lake Vanda, McMurdo Dry Valleys, Antarctica - Oligotrophic Lake LV.19.BULKMAT1 | ecosystem: Environmental > Aquatic > Freshwater >... | reverse complement strand
TCTCGATGGCCTTTGCCTTGAGGCGCTCGACGCTCAATCCAGCGCCATCGTCCGCGATCTCGATGTTGACCTGACCGCCCTCGTGGAATGCGTGCAGCCTGAGCACGCCTTCCGCCGGTTTGCCCGCGGCGGTACGGCGATCGGGGAGCTCAATGCCGTGGTCGATCGCGTTGCGGACGATGTGAGTGAGGGGATCCTTGATCGCTTCGATGATGGTTTTGTCGAGCTCGGTCTCCTCGCCCTCCATTTCGATGCGCACCCGCTTGCCACAGGCGTGGGCGAGGTCGCGCACGACACGCGGGAACTTGCCCCACACGTTGCCGATCGGCTGCATGCGTGTTTTCATCACGCCTTCTTGCAGCTCGGTCGTGATGAGGTTGAGGCGCTGGCACGTCGCGAGGAACACCGAATCGTCCTGCGTTGTCGTGTGCTGCAGGATTTGATTGCGTGCGAGGACAAGTTCGCCCACGAGGTTCATCAGGCTGTCGAGCAGCACGACGTCGACGCGGATCGTGCTGTCGGTGACCGCACCTCCCGCGACCGCCCGGTGCACATCGTCGGCGGGACCGGCGGATGCGACGGGTGTCGCGGATGCAGCGGCCGCGGCGCGCTGCACAGGATCCCACTGGGGCTCCGCTTGGGCCACAGCCGTCGCAGGCGCAGGCTCGCGGGCGGGTAGTGCGGGAAGCGGGACGGTGCTGTGGGCTGGCGCGGCCCCTGCAGCACGGAGCGCGTTGTGCTGCAGCTTGGCGAGCAGAGCGATCACGTCCGCGTAATCCTTGTCGCCGTCGTTGCCCGCGGCTTCCACCGCAGTCAACATCGAGCGGATCGCGTCGACCGCCTGGAGCAGCGCGGTGGTGATCGCGGGATCCAAGGCGAACTCGCCGTCGCGCAACTTGCTGAGGAGGTTTTCACCGGCATGGGCGACCTTTTCGAGGCGGCTGAACCCGAGGAAGCCGCACGTGCCTTTGATCGTGTGGATCGTCCGAAAAATGCTGCTCAGCGTGTCACGCGAGTTAGGTTCCTTCTCCAGTTGGACCAGATCGCGATCCAGCCGATCGAGTCCCTCGTGACTCTCGACCAGGAAGTCGTTAACGACGTCGTCAAACTCGTTCATTGCGGGGCTCAAGGGGGAGGTGCGTGACTTTGGACCGCGGGTTGCATCGGTGTCGACGTTGCGCGGGCAATCGGGGGGAACCCGAAGGAGTGGATCGTCGTTTGGCGGCTGCGGCTTGAGCCCGCCTCTGCCTGCACCCCCGGCATTTCCCGAGGACCGTTCGCCGCTCGCGCGGTCAAGCCGCCCGGCGCTGGTGCAGAACGACCCGCATCCGGCTGCCGCGGGACTCTAGTCGCGCTTCCGCAACGGGGCTGCTGCCCACCACCGTCACGCGGTAGTCGCCCCCTTCGGTCACGGTGGGCAGGGAGAGCTGCGATCCGCTAGCAATACAGCCTTTCAGGCTTCCCGCCAGTTGGTTGGCGAGCTCACCGAGCGCGTCGCTCATCTCGTCCCGGCCGGCGTGGTCCTCCTCCACGAGGAACATAGCCGCCGCGGCGGAGCGCGCGAGGCTGACCGGCACCTCCAGGGTGAGCGCGCCTTGCCATGGGCCCGAGATGCCCACGTAGGCGACGAGCGACGCCACACGCTCGAGGTCGCAGGCGTCCTCGACCGCTGTGGCACTAAAACCGAGGGTCAGCTCGAGAACTTGGATGACGGACTCCGCGATGGTCGCACTGGTCGGAATCACTTGAAACCCCCGGTTTGGAGTCGATAGAAGGTCGATCCCTGGGAGCGGACCGCCGTGAAGTTGTCGTCGAGACCGAGCGTCGATTCCGCTCCTCCAAGGAGCAGCGTTCCATCGGGCCGCAGCGTTTTGCGGATCTTTCCGAGGATCGCCGTTTTCGTCGGTTGATCGAAGTAGATGAGCACATTGCGGATGAAAACGATGTCCATCGGTTCCATCGCGGCCCAGGGCTCGATCAGGTTCATCTCCTTAAACTGCACGCGCGCGCGCAGCTCCGGCTTGATCTGCCACTTGCCTCCCTGCCCGTCGAAGTACCGCACCAGCATCTGGGCCGGAAGTCCGCGATTGACCTCAAACTGGGTGTAGATGCCCGCCCGAGCCTTGCCGAGGACTTCGTTCGAGATGTCCGTCGCGACGAAATTGATGCGCCAGTCGCGCAGCTCCGGAAAGTGCTGATCGATCATCATCAGCACGGAGTACGGTTCTTGGCCGGTCGAGGCCGCGGCGCACCACATCGAAATCGTGCGTGTCGAGCGCCGCGCCGCGATCAGGTTGGGCAGCAGCTCGAGCCGCAGCAGGTCGAAAGGTTTCAGGTCGCGAAAGAACGACGTCTCGTTGGTCGTCATCGCCTCGACGACCGCGCCTTCGAGCTCTCGCGCGCCCCCTTGCCGCAGGGTGCGGATGAGGCTGGCGATCGATTCGAGTCCTTCCTTCTGGACGACGTGGCTGAGTCGGGTCTCCGCGAGATACTCCTTGCCGGCGTCCATCACGATGGCCGAACGGCGGCGGACGAAGTCGCTGATGAACGCGAAGTCTTCGACCGACAGGCTGCGCGGTTTGGGCGGGGCGAGGCCCTCGCCGCTTCCCGCGATGGGTTGCTGCATGGTTGGATCCTCAGGCGGCGCGCTGGCCAAGGCCCAGCAGCGCGAGCTTCTCGGCGATGACGTCGCGGGTGAAGGGCTTCATGACGTACTCGTCGGCTCCCGCTTCGAGCGCCTTCACAACCCGCGCGAGCTCGGTTTCCGTCGTGACCATCATCAGCTTCATCCGCGACCACGCCGGTTCTGCGCGCGCCGCTTGGACAAACTGAAGCCCGTCCATCTCGGGCATGTTCCAGTCGACGAGCGCGAGGTCCATGGGCCCCTCGCGTTGGAGGACCGCGAGCGCCTCGAGGCCATTTGCCGCGTCCAGGGTCTCGAAACCCAACTCGGTCAGCGTTCGGGACAGGATGAGCCGAATGGCTCGCGAATCGTCGATCACGAGAGCGCGCATGGGCGGATCGGGGCGGGGGTGGCGAAGGCCCGTCGCGGGAGCGCGAACGGGGGGAGCCCCCTAGATCGTCCGTCACTGCGCCTAAGCTTGACCCTTAGGCTCGGCGCCCATTCGGCAGCCGAGCAACCCGCTACCGCTCCAGCGCCGCAAGGCGATGGGCCAGAAGGCAACTGACAGCTACTTCGCTTGGGTCGTGCCGATCCTTTCCCAAGCTACCGCTCCAGCGCCGCAAGGCGATGGGCCAGAAGGCAACTGACGGCTACTTCGCTTGGGTCGTGCCGATCCTTTCCCAAGCTGTCACCCGTCGAACACCGACTCGACCATCCACTGGAGGTCTTCCAGGGGGAGTCGTCCCAGGGTGATCACGTGGCGACCTTCGGTTTCACCCTGGAGCAGTTGGATGCCCGCGATCCGGATCGTTGTCAGATGCGGTTCGGGGCCGGCGCTCGTCCCGGGGTTCGAGACTCCGAAAGTGCCCCAGGCGCCACTCGCCGCGGTCGCCACGGCCAGCGACTGGGACTTGGGCCGCGTGACGTAGAACGCGACATCGATCCCGTCGGTGTAGGTTGCCTTCAGCCAGATGTGGCCCGCGGGATCCTCGATCTTCGCGGTCGCGAGCAGGTGATACCCGTCGGGGAGGATTCCGGGGAGATCCGCCGAGAAGCCGAGAACTGCGTCCAGTTCCCGCCCGGGCGGCAGGACGACCTCATCGTTGGAGAACGTGTGCGGCGTCATGGTCGCGGGCGCTCCCATTTCGATCGATTCGTACTCCATCCACGCGAGGAGCGCGCCGTCGCCGCCGCTCGTCCGCGCCGATAGGACGAGTCCCGTCTGCGCGTCGATCGCAAGATCGTGGCGGATCGGTTCGCCGATCTTGCGAACGAGCTGGAGACCCACGGCAGGGCGGCCCGCGACCGCGAGCAAATTGCCAAACGCCGCCACCGTGAAGTTCTCGATGACGAGCGCGATGTCGCGAAACTGGACGTCGCGGTAGCGCTGGTAGAAACCGGCGCGGATGTCCTGTTGCAGTTGGAACTGAGGCCAGTTGATCGGCGCGTTCGACATCAACTGCGTCGTGCGAAGGTCGAACCGGCCCTGGCCGTCGATCTCCACTCGCTCGCGGTAGACGAAGGACTGCGGCGCGCTGCCACCGGCCGGGTCGCCGCTCAGATCACCGTGCCAATGGAATTCCACCCGACGGTTGCCCGTGTGCGCGACCGCGAGCGGAGCCACCTGAACCTGCGTCAGAATCTGCCCCAGCAACTCCTGCGAAGCGGCGTCCAACTGCACCGATTCCCCACACCCCAGGGGGAGCAGCGCAGCGGCCGACAGTGCAAGTTTGAGGAGGAGTTTCATGGTCAGCGCCCCCGCAAGGGAGCGTTGTTGCGGGCGGGACTCAGCGCGGTCGCGCCTGCGGGGTGATCAACGCAACGGGCATGCCGCCCGCCAGGGATTCGGCGAAGGCACGCGCGAGCGGGTCGAGCTCTGCCAGCGAGGTCGCATGCACGACCTGCAGGCGCAGCGGCGGGCGGTCGGCGCGCGAGATGGCGGTCCCCGGCGCGGCTACGACCTCAGATGCCGCCGGAGGGCGTGCGATCCAGACGACGATCGTCAACGCCACCGCACCCATCGCCGCGGCGACGACGCCCGCGACACGCCGCGAGGTGTGGCGGGGTGCCAGATCGATGGATGCAAAGAGCTCCCCGGGTGCTCGCTGCTTCGGCAATCCGCCCACGGCGCGGCGGACAGACGCGGCCAACGGCGACGCGATTTCCTCGGCCACGAGGCGTTCTAGTACGGCCGGCGCGTTGTACCGCGGCAGACGTGACAACGCGCGCTCGAGGGGCGCGGTGTGCAGGGACGCTTGCACCAGGGCGTCGAGTCCGACGGGCGCCCGGCGGCGGGAGAGACCGCTGAGCAACTCGGCGCGCGCCGCATCGCGCAACGCGCGCGCCCGGCAGCCAGGACAAGCGCCCCCTTGGGCGGCGCTCCCCACGGAGCCGCTCACCATATTCGCGGACGCCGCCATGGCCGCCGACGCCGTCGCACCTGACGTCAGGCTATCCGCCGGGGCGCCTGTGGCGTCGGCTGCAACGGAGCAGGTGCAGCGCAGAGGGTCGTGGGCGGGTTCCATGGTGGTGGGTGGGTTTGGTGAGGACGGGCGCGCAAGCGTGCCCTCATCCGAGATAGTGCTGATCGAGGGTCGGTGCCAACTCGCGGTCGAGCGCCGCGTGGGCGCGCGCGAGGCGGGACTTCACGGTGCCGAGCGAGATTTGCAGCGTTTCGGCGATCTCGTCGTAGGAAAGGCTCTCCGTGTACCGCAGCACCGTGATGGCGCGCAGCTTCGGGCTGAGCGTGTCGATCGCCCGTTGGACCTCGACTTCGAGCTCATGCCGCGACGCGCTGTGTATCGGCATCTCGATCGAGTCGTCCGACAGGTCGAACCGCGCGGACCCTTCCCCGTCCAAGCCCGCGTCGAGGGACGTCAACTTCCGATGCTGGCTGCGCCGCTTGAGGTCGATGCTGGCGTTCACGGCGATGCGGTATACCCAGGAACTGAAACGGGATTGGAAGCGGAAGTCCGCGATCTTCCGGTGGAGCGTCCCGAACGTCTCCTGAGAGGCGTCAAGGGCGTCGGTGGCGTTGCCCGTAATGCGATAACAAACATTATACACCCGGTCCTTGAACCGCTCATAGAGCGCCCGAAAAGGTCCTTCCAACCCCGCATCGGGGTCCTGCTGGCAGGCCAGCACGAGGTCATGGTCCGGGTCGGGCTTCAAGGGAGCTTGCGATGGAAGGCGCGGGTTGAGACGCAGCGGGTTCGCGGGGGGTTCCACGGCGACTGCCTTCCGTTGCCCGTCTTCCCATCCAACAGGCTTGCAAACCGTGTCCGCTGCCTCCAAAGAGTCCAGGCCAAGCTCCCCGCATCCGGGACTTTCACCCGGCGTATACCTCAAAGTTCCCTAACTCCGTCCGTCGCGGTGACGTCACGCGCTGCCGCTCCGGTCTTGGTCCCGGTCTGCAGCGGGGCCGCGCGATCGCTCGCGCGGCGGGCCCGAAACGGGGTAGCCCCCTCAACCCAGAGTTCCCGCACCCCAGGCGCGGACCGCCGTTTAGCCGCCGATCAGCGCGAGCGGGTCGAACATCTCGAACTCCGTCCCGGTCTTCAGTTGGCAGAGGCTCGAGCAGTAGCCGTCGGCCAAGGCGCATTCCGCCGACGTGACCTCGTACACCAGCATTGAGCCCGCCGACCCACCCAGGGCCGCGAGCTGGAAACAGAGCTGGCCGGGGAACATCGTTCCGCCGATCTCTTCGGCGGGCTGGAGCGGGCGGTAAACCGAGCCGCTTCCCAGGTACCCCAATCCGACCTCTTGGGCGTCGACGATCTCCTGCAGGATGCCGTCCGCGAATACCAGGTTGACACCGTGAGCGTCGAGGATCGGTTTCGATCCGGACCCGGCGCCTCCGGTCGCGGCTTCGGCGACGGTCGCGAAAAAACTTGCAGAGCCCAGCTTAGCCATCACCCAGACGGGAATCGTGGTGGTCACCGCGATCATGGAGTCGAAGGGAATGTGCGGGTGGAACGTGAAAGTAGCGCCCGCGAGAAACAGATTCGGGTCGATCGGGATCGTCTCGCCCTGGGTGTGGATGTAGAGCCTGTAATCTGTCGTCGAGATTTCCCCGCCCGGTAGGTAGACGAGCTGAGTCAACCGCATCAGGCCGCCCGCGGAGTGGGCGAAGAGCCGCACCGACCGGTCGTACGATGTGGGGAAGGACGCGTACTGGACCGGGGAGCTCCCAAGGGTGTACTCCAGCATGTCGGAGTAACCATCCCCGTCGCTGTCCGCGCTGAGCGGGTTCGTCTTCAGGATTTGCTCGAGGACGTCCGACAGCCCGTCCCCGTCACTATCCACTTCCGCGCCGCCGCTCGTCCCTGCGGGCCCCGCCTTGAGCGACCCTGCCGGCGAGAGGTTGAGGCCCAGCCCCGCGGCCACGGCCGCGAGGAGACAGCTTGCAACGCCCACTCCCAAGAGGCCTCCGCGGGGAGCAACCGCCGTGCGAGCGTCGGAATCAGCGTTCAAGTCCGAGGGGGTGGTCGAGTGGCTCATGGCGGTCGTGCGGGGGAGAGACCTCGCGGGGTAGCGTCCGGCCAGCTCGGGTCGGGGCGCGTCCCCGGATTGTAGTTCCCCCCTTCGAACCTGTAACCGGCAATCGCTCCCCACCCCCACGGCCCCCGCGCCATGGGGCGCCGGCCCCCGCCCGTAGGCCCCGATCCCGCGCGCCGGGGTGGCCCGCGCCGGCACTTGTGGCCGGGCGTTCGTCCCAGCATACTCCGCCCCCTTCACCGGCGCCGGTAGCTCAGCTGGATAGAGCGTTGGCCTCCGAAGCCAAAGGTCACAGGTTCGAATCCTGTCCGGCGTACCACTTCTTCCAGGGGCGGTACTTCGAGGGGCGGCGCGGCGGCTGCCGCGGCCGGGTGGCGCGGCGGCTGCCGCCGCGGGGTGGCCCGGCGGCCCAGCCGTGGGACCCAGGCCCCACGGCCGACTGCCTGAGCCTGGGCCGGGAAAAGCCCGACCCCCCAGGACACGGTTTTCAGTCCATGTGCGCGATCACGCGCTCATCGCCCATTTGGAGCTTGAGCGCGAGGTTCGTTCCGCGCTTCGTGAAGCGGTCGACGAACCGGGCGAAGACCACCTGGTAGACACGCAGGAGCCCCTTGGTGGCGAGGCGGATGACGAAGTCAACCGACGCCCAATAGCGCGGGCCGCTGAGTCCCTGGGCGTGGGCGTAGAGCTTGGCTTGCTCGGCCACCAGGTACTCCGACCACAGCATGTACATGACGAGGAACGGCTTCATCAGCCAGCGCTGGCGGATGAGGCGCGGAACGATCGGCATCAACCAGGGGAAGCGCACGACGATCGGGAACAGCTTGTGCAGGTTCTCGATCTGGTGCTTGTATTCGAACTCGATCGACGACGTGCGGTTGAACTTCTGCGGGAAGTCGTCGTACCCGGCGACGGCGTACCCCATGTCCTTCGTCATGTCGGCGATGTCGAACTCGGGGTAGGGCTGCATGATCGAAACCAGCGGGTGGTCGGCCTTGCACTCGACGTTGAGGCGCAGCGTGTCGAGCTCGTCCTCCATCGTCCCACCCGGGCCGCCGAGCATGTTGAGCGTGCCCAGGCGGATGCCGTGTTTCTTGATCCACTTGGCCGCGTCGGTGAGCTGCTGGCGCGTCGTGTTCTTGCGGAACACCGCGTTGCGCACGTAGTCGCTCGCCGCTTCGATCGCGATCCGCGCGTACACACACCCGGCGTGCTTGAGCAGCTCGATGTGGCGTTCGGTGGTCATGTTCGCCATCAGGATGACGTCGAACGGCAGGCCGACTTCCTTCGGATAGCGCTCGCAGAACTCCTCGAGCCAGGCGTTGTTCATGTTGAAGATGTCGTCGACGAAGTGGACGAACTTCAACGGGTACTTGGCCTTCACCGCGATCAGCTCCGCGATGACGTGGTCGACCGAGCGCTTGCGGACGTACTCCTTGTTCTTCGCGCCGTAGATCTTGCCCTTCCACGCGTGGTGGAAGCAGAACGAGCAGTTCATCGGGCAGCCGCGCTGGGTCACGAACACCTTGCGGTCCGTGTTGCGGTAGATCTCACCCGCTTCGTAGATGATGTCGCGGTCGGGGAAACCGAGCGCATCGAGGCTCGGCGCCAGCGGGCGCTGGCAGTTTTTGATCGCCTCACCACCCTTCGGGTTCTTGAACCAGAAGTTGGCGGTGTCGGTGACGTCCTGGCCCGACTGCATCTTGTTCAGAAGCTCGGCCATCGCCAGCTCCCCTTCTCCGCGGCAAACGGCGTCGAAGTCGCCCTGCTCCAGGTATTCGGGGCTGAAAGTCGGGTGCGGACCCCCGGCGATCGAGAACACCTTGGGCAGGACATCCTTGACCTTGCGGTTGATGTCCGCGAAGTAAAGGTGCATGCCGGTCGTGACGCTGAAGCACACGACGTCCGGGTTGTAGGCAACGAGCTTTTGCACCCACTCGCGGTCCGGGATGAACAACGCCTTGGCATCGTGGCCTGCGTCCTTGATGGCGCGGCTTAGCCACATGATCCCCAGCATTTCCTGCGCGAGGTACTCGTCGATGAACAGGACCTTCATAGCGTGATTCTCAGGCGTGTTGCGCGGGGCGCGGCGAGGGGCGGGAAGGGCGGGCAACCGGCCTCCCGTGCACGGAAGGTTCGAAGGACTCGGGGCCGCGCCAGTGCGGATTCCTAGGAAGTGTACCCGAGGGTCCTGTCGGCCGCAGGCGCTTGGCAAAGTCAGCAACCGGCGGAAAATCGACGCTCCGTCGCCCCGCGGGGCCATCCGCAGGGGGTTGTCCCCGTGGCGCTGGCGCGGGCCGTAGCCCCCGGCAGGGCCCGGTGGCCAGTTCCCCGGTCGTGGTATCGTCCCGGCCATGAGGGTTTTGCGCGGTGCCGTGCGGGTTTTTCTGACCCTCCTTCCTGCCGCCGCGGCCCTGACCGCCGCGGAAGTTGTCCTCCTGGGACTCGGTCTTGGGGGAACGCCAGCCCTCACTTCGCGAGGTTTTGACGCGGCCGCCGCCTACATCGTGCCCGACCCCGCCCGGCCGGGGGGGTGGCGCACCCAAATGTTCGATGGAACCGCCCCCGAACGGGAGGTGCCCCCGCGCGACCCCGCCAAGCACCGCGTGCTGCTTTTTGGGGGGTCCAACACGGGCGGATTCCCCCCTGCGGCCCTCGCGTTTGCGCTCGACCACGGGACCGATGCGTCGACCCCGCGCGCCGAGGTCATCAACCTTGGCCGGGCCGGTTACGGCAGCGGGCGCGTCGCCATCCTCTTCGAGCAGGCGCTGGCTCTCAAGCCGCAGTCGGTGGTGATCTACGCGGGCCACAACGAGTTCGTCGAAGCGGGCTTCGAGGCCGAGGTTGCGGAACACCTGTCGCCGACCCTGCGAAAGGCCGCCACGGCGGCCACTGGCCTGCGCACGTTCAACGCGCTGTGCGACGCCATCCGCGCGGGTGGAGGAGCGCCCCAATCGAATCCGACACCCAAAGCGTGGAGCGGTGAGTTCGAGCGCTTCAAGGACTTCACCTACGACCAGACGCTGGCGCAGCTCGAGCAATATCGCGCCAACTTGACCACGATGTGCCGCATGGCGCGCGAGCGCGGAATCGATGTGGTGATCTGCACCGTCATCTCCAATCCGCTTGCGCCGCCCTTCTCGAGCACCTGGCCGCCCGAGTTGTCCGAGGCCAACCGTCGCCGTGCACGTCTCGAACTGTTCGCTGCGCACGAGGCGTTTCCGAAGCGCTTCGCAGCGGTGATCGCCGACGCACCCGCCGACCGCACGCACGCGCAGGATTGGCGTCGGCCGGCGCGCCCCTTGCCGCCCGATGGGAAAGTACCAACCCTGCGCGAGTGGCCCTCACCCGTGCGCGGTGGGTACCACCTGATCCCGCCACCCGAACACTGGTCGGACCTCGCGCGTGAGCTTGCGATCGCCCACGAAGCATTTTTTGCGCGTGTTTTGACCGACGCGGAGCGTGTGGCGCTCGAAACCGCGCGGTCCCACTTGGAAACGGCGCTTGCGATCGTTCCGGACCACCCGGCGGGTAATTTCCGGCTCGGCGCCGCGCGTTGGCTTTTGGGTGACGATCAAGGTGCGCGTGACGCTTTCGCGAATGCCGCGCGTTTCGATCGCGCACCGCGCAAGGGCAGCGACGCCACCAACGAGATTGTCGAAGCCGTGGCCGCAAGCGTCGAAGGTGTCCGCTTCTTTGATGCCGCAGCCCTGTATGCGCAGCGCGCTCCAAACGGCTTGATCGGATTGGAACTGATGAAGGACGAGTGCCACCTCCACGAGCGGGGGTACCGTGTACTGATGCACGACCTCGCGGATTTCATGCGCGGCCGCGCGCCGGAGGAAGGCCTGTGATGAAACGGATCGCCACCTTCTTGCGCGAACGCCCGCTGCGGTGGATCGCGCCGATCGTGCTAGTGTTCGGCGGCCTCGCATGGCTCGCCTGGAAAACTGTGCAGGTGCCCGCGCTGCCCTTCACGTACCGCGTCGACTTCCCTTAGGAAGAGGACGGTGGCGGCGCGCACAGGGCGCTCCAGTACTCCGGGCCAGGCGCGTCGCAAACGAGCGTCTCCTTGGCTCGCTTTGTCAGCCTTTTGAGCGCGCATTCGGCACGCAGCGCCAGCAGCCGGTCGCCGAGCGCGACCTGGTACACGAGTTCGAAGGGCCCGCGGCCGCGCAGGGCTTTGGCACCACGTCCGCTGCTGTGCCGCGCGCAACGCTGCTCGACGTCCGTGCTGATGCCCGTGTAGAGCGCGCCAGTGTGCGTGCGCACGACGTAGAGCGACCAACGCGCGAGCGGCTTGTCCGCGGGCGGCGACTGAGGCTTGGTGCCGTCCGATCTCACGGCTGCGCGGAGCGCACCATCGGCGTAGAGCGCGCGAGCTCGATGCCCGCCGCCTGCGCGAGGGTCTCCTCGACCAGTGGGAACGTCGCCGCGCGCGTGAACTGCTTGGCCTTGGCGCGCCCCGCCGCTGCGTACCGTGCACGCAGCTCGCCATCGCCGAGAAGGCGCAGAATCGCTGCGCGCAGGCCTGCATCGTCCCCCGGCGGAACGAGCAGGCCGTTCACTTCGTGCTCGACCACTTCGGGATTGCCGCACACACCCGTCGCGATCGCCGGTGTGCCGAGCGTGATGACCTCGAGCAGAGTGTGGCTCAGCCCCTCGTACTCCGAGTTGAGCACGAACACATCGGCCGCGCGGATGAACAGCGGGATCTTCGCGTGCGGCACGTTGCCGAGGAACTTCACGCGGTGCGCCATTTTGAGCTCGTTCGCGAGGGCCTGCCAAGGCTCGAGCATGTCTCCGTCGCCCGCGACGAGCAGCACGGCGTTCTCAGGGCCGTCTGCCATCGCACGCAGGATGCCGTCGACGCGCTTCCAAACCATGAGGCGGCAGATCGTCAGCACATAGCGCTGCGCTGGGTCGAGCCCCAGCGCGACCTTCGCCGCGTGCGGCGTTTCGGACACCGATTCGGCGCCGGGCCCGTGGTGCGCGTTGTGGATCAAGCGCACCTTGTCCGGAGCTTGGCCGTAGCGCTGGATTGCGATTTGCCGCAAAAACTCGCTGCACGAAATGATGCGCTCGCACCATCCCCACCAGATCTTTTGCAGCGCTCGCGCAAGTTTGACCGCGGCCCCGTATTCCTTGGTCTCGAACGTGACGATGTCGTCGCCATCGATCCAACCCTTGCGGTGGCTGATCTCCCAGGCGCCGTCCACCATCATGCGGATGACCGCGGGAACACCGCGCAACTTGGCGGCGAGTACGTGGAACAGCGCGAGGTGCTCTTGCACGTACACGACGTCCTGGCCCTTTGCTTCGCGCAGCACGGCGAAAAAAGCCTTCAGGTAGCGGATCGGAAGCGGCCCGCGCGGAATCGCGATGATCGCAAACGGATGGCCCTTGGGTTCGTCCTCGGAACAGAACGCCACGACCTTGACCTCGTGTCCACGCTCAAGGAGGAAACGCGCGACGCTCGGCACGTAGACGGCGGGACCGCCCAGGTCGGGGGGGAAAACCGGGGATGTGATCAGGATGCGCATCGTGAAGGGACCGAGGCGTCCGTGCACCTGGGCGGCGAAGTTTACCCCTCCCCCGGGGCGTTCGAAACGAGCCGGCGTTGATGCAGACGTCGGCGCCGCGGTCGTCGGCCAGCGCGCGGATCGCCTCGATGGCGCCGATTTCCTCGAAGTTGACGGTCTACGCGCGCGCCGTTCGGCGAGCGGCTTCTAGGCGATCGTCGAGGCGGTCGACGCCGATCAGCCGTCGGCCCCCGCAACCCAGCCGACGCTCCTTCAGGGGACCGCCTTCGGAGCCGCGCGTCTTTGGGTTCGAATGCTCGCAGCGACCCGACAAGCCTGCGCGGCAGAAATGACAGCCGCCGCAAGCGATCGGGAACGGCACGCTGACGCGGTTGCCGCGCGGTAGGACGGTCACGCCGGGGCGTTGGCCCGTGCGCCGCGTGTGGGCGCGACGGCTGGCAGGCATGCAGATCGGGGGCCGACGTGGGGGCGCCGCGGCGGGGGCCGCGCGTCCGAACGTTCCAGAGTAGGTTTTGGCGTGGACATCTGCTGTCGCACCGCGCGGTCCCGCCCCTTGAACCACCCCTACGCCACGGCCCGTGGCGGGCGACGCGGTGTTTCCGGACGGCCAGCGCCACGACGTCACCGAAATCGACCTGCTGCTCGACCACGCGCGCGCATTTGGCCCCGTGGCGGCGTCCGTGGGTGTGATGAGCTACCACTTCCCGAATGGGGTGGGTCAAAGCACGCTCGAGCTGCACGCCGGCGTCGCCTTGCCCGACGTTTTGCTTGCGCCGTCGCTCACGCTGATCGCCGATGTCGACGAGATCGGCGGGATGTACGCAAGCGCGGGTATGCGCCACGGATTTGCGCTCGGGGAACACTTCGCACTCGATCTGCGCGGAGCGCTCGGCTGGGTTTCGTCCGACCAGGCCGAAGACTACTTCTTCAGCGAGTCGGGCGGCCTTGCGGACGCCCTGGTCGCGGCCGACCTCTCCTACGCACTTTCCGAGCGCTCGCGCCTGACGCTAACTCTCGCGCAATCGGTGCTGATCGATAGCGCACTGCGCGACGGTGTGGAGGGCGTCGGAATCGACCCGACACCCACCTGGGTTGCGTTCAGCTTGGGCTGGACCCTGTGAGCGACGAGCGCGTCAGGACTGCGCGCCGTTCGCAGCTTCAGCGGCGGCCGCGCTGAACGCGAACACACGCTGGCTGTCCAGGCGTTCGCCCTCGATCGTGGCGAGCATGTCGCGTGTGATGTCGCCGGTCGGGTAGTCGCCGGTGAAACACGCATTGCAAAAGCGCTCGACCTTCGGGTTGCCCGCACGTGCGGCTTCGTTCATGGCTTCGCGGTCGAGGTACACGAGATGGTCGACCTCGAGCACCTGCGCGATCTCGGCGTTCGTGCGTCCGGATGCCAGGAACTCGGTTTTGGTCGCCATGTCGATCCCGTAGGGACACGGCGAAATCAACGGCGGGCTGCAGGAGGCAAAGTACACCTTCTTCGCACCGGCATCGCGCACCATGCGCACGATGCGCTTTGCCGTGTTGCCGCGCACGATCGAGTCGTCGACGAGCAGCACGTCGCGGCCCGCAACCTCGCTGCGGATCGCGTTGAGCTTGCGGCGCACCGAGCTCTGGCGCGCGCCCTGGTTCGGCATGATGAACGTGCGGCCGATGTAGCGGTTTTTGACCAGCGCTTCGCGGTACGGCACACCCATGCGCGTCGCCATCGCCATGGCCGCGTCGCGGGACGAGTCGGGGATCGGCACGATCGCGTCCGGGATGGGCGCTCCCTCACGCTTCCATTGGTCCGCAAGCGCTGCGCCGAAGCGTGTGCGTGTCGAGTAGACGTTCATGCCATCGAGCACCGAGTCGGGGCGCGCGAAGTACACGAGCTCGAAGATGCACGGTCGGTGCGGTTTGTCCGACAACTTGCGACGGATGACCTCCCGTTCGGCCGAAACGAACACGGCTTCGCCCGCGTCCAGGTCGAACTGGTGGTCATACCCGGTGACGTCAAGGACGACACTCTCGCTGGCGCACGCGTACCAAGTGCCGTGCTCGTCGACCTTCATGCCAAAGCAGATCGGTTTGATGCCAAACGGATCGCGGAAGGCAACGAGGCCGACGTCGGGCAGGGTCGCGACAACTGAGTAGGCACCCTTGACCTCCGCGTAAACCGCTTTAACGGCCGCGAACACGTCCTCGGCTGCCACACGCGCACCCGGGCGGATGCGCTCGGAGAGCGCGCGCACGAACACGAACAGGATCACTTCAAGGTCGCAGGAGCTGTTGAGCCGCGTGCCGCTCGAGCGAAAGTGGGCCCGGCGCAGCTCGTCGAAGTTGGTGACGTTCCCGTTGTGGGCCATCGCCACGCCGACCGGGAAGTTCAGGTGGAAGGGCTGAGCGTCCTCGACCCGTCCCACCCCGACCGTGGGGTAACGCACGTGACCGAGCCCAAGATTGCCCCGCAGGCTCGGCATGTTAGCCGGCGTAAAAACGTCGCGGACCAGCCCGAAGTCCTTCACCACGTGGAAGGTCTCGGTGAAGGTCGTGATGCCCGCGGCGTCCTGACCGCGGTGCTGGATCGCAAGCAGCCCTTCGTAGAGCTCGGGCGCGACGTCGACCCCTTCGGGGCCGTAAATGCCAATGAAGCCGCACATGGGATCGGTGGCGCCGGGGTCGGCCGGGCGTCGGAGGGGCCGTCGGGCCCTCGGCGCGTGCCGGCGGGATGGGGCGCCGCCGGCCGACGACAGTACCCCGAGGAGCAAAGAGAATAGGCCCCTGGGGGGGCTACTCACAAGGGGGCGGGGGCGCAACACCCGGGGCTCACCATCCGTGCGGCCGCCACGGCGTTCGACGGTGTCGCGCGGGCAGACGCGCCGGACCCCACTGCCCGGCGCGCCACCGTCACCGACAAACGTTCACGGCAGGCCGAGGATGCAGCTCCAGCTACTCGCGATGTCGGAGTCGATCGACCCCGTCTGGAGATCGACCCCGCTTGGAGATCGACCCGATGGAGCCGTGTGCGGCTACGAACGCGTACGGAATCCGTGAGCTGACCGGACGCGGGTGAGATTTCCGACACGGTCTGTCCGGGCAGCACGACGATCCAGCCGGAGCTGCTTCCGGGTAGGAACGGCACGGGAAGCGGGTCGATGGAGCCGTCGTACAGATCGAACTCGAACTCCACCAAGCCGAAGTCGTAGCCCGCGATGTCAAGGCCGCTCGCCGACAGAAGGATGCGCTCCTTGAACGTGCTGGAAAGATGGCGTTGCATCGCGAACCCCATCTCAGCCAGCTTTTCGAAGTCGTTCACGGCTTCGGCGGTTGCGGTCCAGCGGTCGTAATCCTGCTGTTCCTTGGGACCGCGCCCGCACAGGCCCGTGACGTCGTCGGGGTCGACGATGATGGCATGTCCCGTCGGAACGAGGCCGAGCTTCTCCGAGATCGGCACGCCGGTTTGTGTCTTCAACGGCACGGCCGTGATCGCTGCAGTGCTTCCCGTGGCGAGTTGGGAGATCAAGATCTGGTCCCTGTCCGCGTTGTTGACTTCGCGTTCTGCGGTCAGCGAGAACACGGTGCGCCCGGGGCGCTCGGGCAGTTCACCGTCGCGGCGGTCGACGGACAACGCGACGATGACGGCGTTCGACTGGGGCGCACCGAAGAGGTCGACCGCTCCGTACGCGACCATGGGCACCCAGTGCGCGCACAGGGCCTCCGCGGAGTAGTCGGGATGGTTGACGGTGATCGCGCCGAAGCGTGTTGTCGTCCACGGTTCGAGCGCTCCGTTCGTGATCCCCGGAAGGCGGATACGCAGTGCGGTTGGATTCGGAGGTGTCGTCGACAGGCCGAAGTGCTGCACGCCGAGCGCCGTGCCCGCGAACATGCCCTGCCCTTGGGTGTACGGGATGGCGGGCGCCTGATTCTGCGCGGCGAGCGACGCGGGACCGACGGCGAGGAGGAGTCCAGCAGAGGCCACCTGGGCCGACATTTTGACGGAGGGGATCATGGCAAGTCCTCGAGTTGCGGGAACGCGCGCCCGTGCCTTCACCGGTCGGTGACCGAAAGGACGCGTGTTCCTCGGACTTCGTCTTCGAGCGCTCCGAGCAGTGCTTCGAGCACTTGTGTGGCGTTTTCTCGTGGCGCCCGATCCGACGCATGTCCTCAACCGCGCCCGCACGATCACCGTGGTCGAGCCGAAACGATGCGCGGAGCAAAAGGGTCGGAAGCGGATCGAGACACACGGCCGCGGCGCGGTCGAGGAGATCACCAAGTTCGCGCCAGTCCGTTGCGTGCACCCACACGCGGTTTTGGGGATCGACGATCGTGAAGTTGGGCGGAAAACGGCGCGCCAACTCGAGCCTTTGTGCATGACGGCTTTCACGGTGGTGCCCACGCCACAGGACGGCGACGGCCACGGTCGTGAGCAGGGCACGGGTGGCGAGAATACCCCTGACCACACCGGAGCGCCGCGCGGTATGCACCGCGCGGCGGAACAGTCCGATTGGCCGCGCCGCAACCGGTCGGTGCTCGAGAAACGCGCGCAGGTCGCGCTCAAAATCGGCGGCAGAGGCATAACGGTCGCGCGCCCGACGGCTCATCCCCTTCTCGACGATGGCCACGAGTTCCCGCGGAAGGAGCGGGTTGCGGCGCGAGAGGGGTACCGGCGGGCGCGAAGCGAGCGCATGCAAGACGGCCGCGGGCGAACCCGAATAGGGCGGCTCCAGGGCGAGGAGGCAGTAGAGCACTGCCGCCAACCCATAGATGTCCGACTGGGGTGTCGCCCGCGCGCCGGGATGGAGGAGTTCGGGATCGCTGTACGCCGGCGTTCCCACGCTCGAACCCGCTTGAGTCAGGTTTGCCGACCCGGCGAGGTACGCGATGCCGAAGTCGAGCAGCACCGCGCGTCCATCCTCTCGGATCAGAATGTTGCTGGGTTTGATATCGCGGTGCACGACACCCGCCGCGTGCGCCGCCCCAAGTCCGGCCGCGATTTCAAGGCCCCATGACGCAACGGTGCGCACGTGGCCCTCGCGGTGCCCGGAAGAGTGCCCGAGGCACGGGTCCTGGATTCGGGAGTCGACTTGGGTGGGTGAGTCGACCGCTTCGGCAAGTGTGTCGACGAGCGCCCCGAGCTCCCGCCCCGGGACGAACTCCATGACAAGAAAAGAATCTCCCTCAGGCGTCGCCCCTCTGTCGTGGATTGCAACCACGGACGGATGCGCAACCATGGCAAGGGCGCGCGCTTCGCGGTCGAAACGCTCCCTTGCGCGCGCGTGCTCAAAGATGCCCGCGCGCAACCACTTCAATGCGACCCGGCGCCCGAGCGCCAGATCTTCGGCTTCGTACACCACGCTCATGGCGCCCGCGCCCAGCCGACGCAGGATCCGGTAACGGCCTTCGACCACCTGCCCAAGGGGCGAGTCGGCGCCGTAAGCGTGCGCCAAAGCCGAGGGCAGGGTGTCGGCGGCAGCCACCGCGCGCAGCACCATAGGTTTGGCCGCAGGTGCATCCTTGCACGCGGCCTCCAGCCAATCGGGATCGCCGCGGTCGCGCAGGTCCAGCGCGAGAGCAACGAGCGATTCAAGGTCCGCATCGACCCTGGTTCCCGATCCCTGCGTCACGCGGGGCCTTGCCCTGCGGAACGCAGATTGGACAGCCGAAGTGCGAGCTTCGACTGTGCTTCGAAAAATGCGCGCCGGGCGCTCGATTCCGAGCCATAACCCAGTTGCTCGGCCAGTTCGCGGAACGACGCGAGCCCTTCGATCCGCGCGCGCACGAGGTGCCGCAGGCGCGGCTCGAGCTCGGCCATGGCCTGCTCGACTTCTCGCGCCTGTTCGGCCTGCATGGCGACAAACGCGGGGTCGGGGTCCCTGCCCTCGAACCCCGTCGGCGAGTTGGCCCCAATGGGGCGCTCCACCCGACCGTCGCGGCGGGTAGCCGCGTGCAGCCGAATCGAGTCGACGATGCGGTCGCGAACCAGCGTTGCGAGCCAGCCACAGAACCCGTCCTCCGTTTTCCCTGCGAACTCCGTCAGGTCTTCGAGGACGCTGCGGAAAACCTCCTACACGACGTCGCCGGTGCTGAACCGGGCCCGCAACCACGGCCGCCCGATGCGGGCGTCCCGGGCGAGGCTGATGTGAACCTGGCTTTCCACGCGGGGTTAAAAACGACCGACGAGCTCCGCGAGGGCGTCCGCTTCCCTGGCGCGAGCCCGCGCGAGCAGCGCCGGGAAGGGGCTGTGCGCTCCATCTTGGACTCCTGTCTCTGCATGCCGCATGGGGGTGTCCTTCGATTCGGCCACGTGACCTCTCCGCGGACTCGCCACCCGTTCACGGCGGCGAAGTGGGCGAGTTCCGCCGCGAAATCTGAAATTCCCAGCGCGCGCGCGGGTGGGTTAGATCTTCCGTGGATCCGCGGCCCGCGCAACGCTTGCGGGCCGTTCGCGGCACTCGGCCCCCCCCGACCGCCGTCCACAGCGTTTCCGAATTCCGTCCGCAATCCCCTGAAGCCACCTCGCGGCTCGCGCGGGATTCCTCGAGCCTTGCCCCGCAAGGGCCAGGTATCGGGCGACGCCGAAACCCAAGGGCCGAGCGACGCGGCCGGTTACACTCTGCGCGATTTACCCGGGCAAATCGCGAGCTTTCACCCGCCCTGGGCGCGCGCCACAGCACCCTTGGAGCCGCGCCCGACATCAGCCTTTGCCACCCCCCTCCCATGACCAAGGCCCCCCGAGCGGCGCCGGACTCCGGTCCGCACCTCGTCGTCGAATCGTTCGGCGATGCATTCGTGGCGTCCCTGCACGGGCTGCGGGGTGCCCTGGAAAATGCCCTGCGGGCGGCGGAGGCGGATCCGGGCCGCCCCCAGGATGTTGCGCGCCGCTTCGACCTCAATAAGAACCTCGCATGGAAGGTCGCCAGGCTCGTGGGCACCACGGACCCGGCGGCGGCGCTGCGCTTCGTGCCGGGCACCGCGGGGCTGCGGAAAATCCGCGACGCACTTGCGGGCCATGCGGGCCTCGCGGCCACCGCGGAACTCGACCGCGCTCTTTCAGAGTTTGACCAGATGATGGCGGCCCACGCGGGCAACCGCGGAACGCTCGACATCCTCGTCCAGGGGCTTGGGCACGGTCGGCTGGAACCAGAGACGCTGGAGCAGGCCCGCCGACTTGCGTTTCAGGGCAATAGCGCCATCTGGGGTGTCCAAGCGCGCGCCCAGGTCTCGGTCAGCATCCTCGCACCCAACGGGGACGACCCGGACTGGGTCGACGTCGTCCAAGTTGGCGGCCTGATCGACTTTCGGCGGATGCGCCCCAATGTGCGCTGGTTGTTGTTTGCGAGCCAGGCGTACTCCCTAACAGACGGCACCGCGACACCCGGCAGCGGCGATCCGCTGGAGATGCCGCCCGGCGGAATCGACGCTGCGCCCCTCGTCGCGCATTTTTGCTCCAAACCGCTGCCGCGGGTCGATGTGGCCCGCAACGCAACCGAAACCCGATTCGAGTTGCCCGGGGGAACGATCGGGAACTCAAGTCTGCTGACCTGCACCTATGGTGTCGTCAGCCGGCGTCGCGGTCGGCGCACCTCCGACGACGACGACGGTTGGGGAGAGGTCGGCGCCAACCTCCTCACACCTGCCGAGCACCTGCAGGTCGACGTCCTCTTGCACCGGGACCTTGGGTGGGGTCTCGAGCCCGAGCTGCGGCTGCTCGGTCGTCTGGACGGGCGCCCTCCGCTAGGGGAAAAGGAGCGCGAAGGGCGGGAGGTGCCGTACGGGGAGCGCCTCGTGAACCTGGGCTCCGGGCTTATTGGGCTCGCGTCCGTCGCGATTCCGCGCTCGGCCGAGCTCGTGCGCTACACACTCCAGCGCATGGGCTGGGACCCGGCCCACTTCACGGCCTGGCGCTTCTCGATGCCCTTCCCGCCGGTGCCGACGACCGTGCTCGTCGCGTCGCGCCTCCCGCGGCGCTGATCCGCGCCGACGGGGATTGCGGGCGCGCCGTCCCGTGGCATGCTCGCACCTATGGAGAGCGCCGTCGCCGTCGTAACGGGCACGAGCCGCGGCCTCGGCCTCGCGGTGGCAAAAGTCCTTTTGGAGCGCGGATGGCGCGTGCTCGGCATCGCGCGCAGCGCCGGGCCAGCGAACCTGGACCCGCGGCGCTACCACCACGCGCGCATCGACCTTGGCGACCCGAATGCGCTTGCCGAGTGGATGGCGCACCAGCAGCCGCAGGAGTTCTCGCTCGCGGGCGTCACGCGGTTAGGCCTCGTCAACAACGCTGCACAGCTCGACCACGAGGCGACCCACGAGGTGCAAGCACGGACCATCGCACGGGCGCTCCTCATTGGCGCGGCTTCACCCACGTGGCTGATGGGCTGGGCGCTGCGCAACTCCGAGCACGCAGCCCTG
>Ga0163144_10009354_pt1 | contig 21060 bp, 13 predicted proteins | sample OliLak19BULKMAT1_FD_123175 | JGI IMG/M metagenome (GOLD analysis project Ga0163144, IMG submission 123175) | Freshwater microbial mat bacterial communities from Lake Vanda, McMurdo Dry Valleys, Antarctica - Oligotrophic Lake LV.19.BULKMAT1 | ecosystem: Environmental > Aquatic > Freshwater >... | reverse complement strand
TCTGGTATGGTAGTTTTTTTCATTTCTACAGCTTCTATATTTATTGCGATTTCGCCCATTTTGGTTTCGATTTTCAAAGGAACACCTTGTACATTTTTATAGAAAAAGCTTTGGCCATCAGAAGCATTTTTATAGAGCTGGGCATAATCGATACCAGGTATTTCAGTGGAGGCCCAGAGGAAAGTGGTGGTTTTAGTACCCGATCTTTTGTCTGCACCCTTTACTATATATTTTGTGCAATTAAAGCCGATTACCTTCATGGTTTGAGCGGTTTTCTCCACCGTAAATTCAGCTTCTTTGCCTTTGGAATCTGTGCTTAATTTAGTAAAAGTTTTGTTGTTATCATTGATAGATGTTACAAACTCCGAGCCCTTGATCATCAAATTACGAGAAGCCATTATGCCGCCTTCCATTGCTACAGAGCTGTTTCCACCTTTCATTTTCACAGTCATTGCCTTGGGCATCATGCGCGACATCATATTATCTCCGACTGCTGCTCCACTAGATTGCGACTCCATCATGTTGATAGTTTGCTCAATTTGCGATTTCAGTTGCGGGTTATTTTTGATATTAGGATCGTCCAATTGCGCTTTCATTTGGGCAATGCCGGCTTGCACTTCTGCATTGTCAGGTTGCGACACTTCCGGCTTTTTTGAGGCAGGCATACCCGTGAGGCTAAATTTCCATTTTATGTAGCCTTCAAATGATTGGGACACAGCCACTTGAACCAATATGGCACACAGGATAAAAGCGTTTACTTTTTTCATAATTGTAATTTGAAATAAATTTGGCCGTTTTACAGAACAATATTAATAATCTTTCCGGTAACCACAATCACTTTCTTTGGCACTTTACCTTCTAGCCATTTTTGTATTTCAGGCGTGGCAATGGCCTCACTTTCAACTGTTTGGTGGGTGGCATCTAATGGAAACAACATCTTGTGCCTCACTCTGCCATTGATGGATATCGGGTATTCGAAGCTGCTTTCCATGAGGTATTTCTGATCCCATTGCGGGAAGCGAACCGAAGCTATTCCATTAGGTTCCAATTTTGCAGAACTAGAAGGGGAGGTAGAATTTAGACCAAATTTTTTATCCGTTATTTCCCAAAGTTCTTCCGCGATATGCGGGGCATAGGGAGATAAAACGGTAAGGAATTCTTTGAGAATGGTTTTTTTGTGGCATTTTAGTTCGGAAAGCTCATTAACACAAACCATAAATGAACTGACAGAGGTGTTGAAGGAGAATCGCTCAATGTCTTCTTCCACTTTTTTGATGGTTTTGTGGAGCACTTTCAATTCCTTGTCTGTCGGAAGTTGGTCAGTGACCAGCCAGTTGTCATTTTCGTCAAAAAATAGTTTCCACACATTGCGTAAAAAACGCGAAACGCCACTGATTGAGTTGGTATTCCAAGGTTTGGACATCTCCAAAGGGCCAAGGAACATTTCATACAAACGCAAAGTATCGGCACCATATTTTTCTACCACATCATCTGGGTTTACAACATTGAGCTTTGATTTAGACATTTTTTCGACTTCAAAGCCGCAGATGTAAACGGGTATTACCTCACCCCCCGACTCTCTCTCCCATGTAGTGGGGAAGCCCATCCCGCTTTTAGATTCTAATATAAATTCAGCATTTTTATACTCTTCTCGTGAGCTTTTAAACTTTTCAATATCTAAAATATCGTTTTCAACCATATTGACATCCACATGAATTGCGGTTGTTTCATATTGGTTTTTCAGGCTGTGGCTTACAAACCTTGCCCCCACTCCTTCAGAGCTGGCAGTAGTTATTCGATAAACAAAGTTGCTTCTTCCCTGAATCATCCCCTGATTGATCAGCTTCTTGGCGTATTCTCTAGCATTAACGTAGCCCAAATCGAACAAAAACTTGGTCCAGAAACGGCTGTATAATAAGTGGCCAGTAGCATGTTCGCTACCTCCCAAATACAAATCTACATCCTGCCAATAGTTTAGGGCTTCTTTTGAGGCAAATGCTTCGTTGTTATTATTGTCCATATAGCGGAAAAAATACCAAGATGAGCCTGCCCAGCCCGGCATGGTGTTGGTTTCGAGGAGATAACTCCCCTGCCCTACGGAGTTGGGTTGGGGACGGAGCTTATGTTCCCATTCCACCGCCCTTGCCAACGGTGGCTCTCCATCTTCGGTAGGTAAAAATTTATCTACTTCTGGCAATACCAACGGCAAATGAGACTCAGGCAAAGCGTAAGGCAAACCATCTTTATAATAAATAGGTATAGGCTCGCCCCAGTAGCGTTGGCGGCTAAATATACTGTCTCTGATTCTGTAATTCACTTTGCCGTAGCCCACACCCATTTCTTCCACTTTGTAAATGGCAGCATCAATGGCTTCCTTTACTGCCATTCCATTCAGAAATTCGGAATTGATCATGGTTCCTGCTTTTGGATCGAAATCTGCTAGTGAAATATCGGTATGTGCACCTTCTTGTACTTGAATGATGGGCAAGTTGAAGTGCTTGGCAAAATTATAATCTCTTGTATCTGAACTAGGTACGGCCATTACTGCACCTGTGCCATAGCCCGCTAACACATATTCTCCAATCCAGATGGGTATTTTTTCATTGCTGAATGGGTTGGTGGCATAAGCACCAGTAAATGCGCCAGAAATCGTTTTTACATCTGCCTGCCTATCGCGTTCTGAACGATTTTTTGCATAGTCCACATATTTTTTTACTTCTTCCTTTTTTGACTCTGTTGTTAATTGAGCAATCAGCTCATGCTCTGGTGCCAAGGTCAAATAGGTGACACCAAATAGGGTATCTACTCTGGTGGTGAAAACTTCAATAGCTAAAAGCCCATCCCCTTGCTGATGGTGGGGATTAAAACTCGTAAAGTGTATTTTAAATGACACCATACAGCCTCTGCTTTTTCCGATCCAGTTGCGTTGTTGCTCCTTAATAGCCTCAGGCCATTGTACCAAATCAAGATCATTAATCAGTCGTTCTGCATAGGCAGTGATTCGCAGTTGCCATTGCGGCATTTCTTTGCGCAATACAGGGAAACCTCCCCTTTCCGACACCCCATCTTTTACTTCTTCATTGGCCAAAACTGTGCCCAAACCAGGACACCAGTTCACAAAAGTATTGGCCAAATAAGCTAACCTGAATTTAAGTGTGATGGCATGTTTTTCGTTTTCAGAATAATTATTCCAATCCTCAGCTGTAAATAAAGGTGTAGCTTCGTCACATACAGCGCGTAGGCCCTCTGCCTGAGTAGAGGCTGAGGTGGATATATTTCGGCCACCTAAGTTTCCTTCCTTTCCAAATATTTCAACCAATTCAGATATTGGTCGCGCTTTATCTAAATTTTTATCATACCAGCTGTTGAATAATTGAATGAAAATCCATTGTGTCCACTTATAATAATTAGGATCACTGGTTTTTACTTCTTTATCCCAATCGTAGCTAAAGCCCAAGTTATCAAGCTGTTGCCTGTACCGGTTTATATTTTCTTTGGTGGTGATTTCTGGGTGTTGCCCTGTTTGAATGGCATATTGTTCGGCAGGCAAGCCAAAAGAATCGTAACCCATTGGATGCAGCACATTGTAGCCCTTCAATCTTTTGTATCTGGCAACAATATCTGTGGCAATGTACCCGAGCGGATGACCCACGTGTAAACCCGCTCCAGATGGATAAGGAAACATATCGAGAACGAAATACTTGGGTAGCCCGCGGCCGTCTGTTGCAGGGTCTTTTGATTTAAAAGTTTTGTTTTTCGCCCAGAATAGCTGCCATTTTTTCTCTATTTCCTGTGGGTTGTATGCTGACATGGTTTCGCGTTGATGTAAAAAATTGGACTGCAAAATTATAGAAATTTGCGAATGAATGCTGCAAACCGAAAAGAAGCAATAATCTATTTTGACTAGACTTCAGCATTTTGGAAACCCAGAAAATCGATGGTATAGTTTCCTAGAGCGATAACTACGGCAGCAAATTTTTTGCGTTTTTTTTTTGAAGAGCAAAATAGCTTTAAGTCAAGTATTGTCTTAAAGTTGCGGTTTTGTATTTGGCACTGATTTAGCCTGCCTGAACTTGGAAAAAAAAATCCTAAACCAGGTTATTTATTTACACCTATTTTTTTCACATCAGCTATGATTTTTTCCTCCAATATCTGCTCGTCCATATTGTCAACAATTCCAAATTTGTAGAGGGCATAAATCCTTTCATTCTTGTCGGCAATATGAAAAGCGGCAGTTTCCTCACTTCCTTTCAACAAATAGTACCGCTTGGTTTCTCCTTTGTCTTCTGCAAATACTTTTACACCGATTTTCCTCAAATATTGATCCCTTGCAGCGACATTGCCAAATAAATGGTGGTCGCCTATGGCATCGAAAGTGTTTTTCGACACAATAAATACCGATTTGATTTCAGTTTCTGCATCGTTTTCCTTTATTTTTAAATATGGAGTGGTGGAAACCAAGTACATTTTAATCGATTCGGGCTGAACGGTGCGGCTGGTTCTGTCTTTTGATTCCACTTTTACCCATTGGTCTTTTTGGAAAGGCTCATATATGCGTGCGACTTCCTCCTTATCGCCACGCATAGCAGCTGCATTCAGGGCCTTCTGCACCTCTTTTGTCCAAGGCATTTTACCGAGTTCTATTTCTTCTAAGGTGGGTGCTTCGATAATTATCCTTGGGAAAATCGTCTTGATTTTGTGAGCAAGCTCATCTGCCCGAGCTTTGGCTAATCTCTTGTTGTTTTGTACTGAAGTTCGCCCTGGGATAGAGCTGCCATTCGGATTGATGTTATTGTCTGGCAAATCTGGGTCAAAACTTGTTGGAATTTGCGAAGCACTACCCACTATCTTAAGTGTTACACCTTTTCCCTCGTGATTTTTGCCCAAAAACTGATTTATTTTTTTTATTATGTCTTTGAACTCATTTTCACCATCTGCGGTAAAATCGGTCATATTATTTTTAAAAAGCTTAAACGCAGGGATATCCAAACGCACGTCTTCAAGTTCTATCAAATCGAAATGCACCGATGCCGAAGACCGAATCAGATTGGCTTTTACGTTCCGTTGTTGTTCGGGCAACTCGAGCTTATTCGGCTTTCTAGGTACTTTGCCCGGGCATTCGAGCTTGCTGTGGTTTTCAATTTCTACTGCCTTGTTGTGTAACTTTTCATAATTAGGGTTCTCATGTTTCAACGATTTTTGAGCAACTGCATAGCCAAGGGTTGTCCTCTTATTTGGCTTTTTATCTTTTCTAGAGGGAGAAAAAAGTTGAGCAAAGCCCTGTATGCACAATATTGAAAGGAGAAAAGTAATGAAAACAATGTTTTTAATCTGCACGGCTGGTACCAAAACTTGTTAACAATTAGGATACAAATATAAGTAATATAATTGTTGGATTAATACAATTCAAGAAATAGTTGTAACCACTAAACCTGTTAACAGAATAATATTCTGAATTATTGAATAAATTCATGATTATAAGAATAAAATATCTTAATATTGCAAATTAATAAAATATTATAGAAATGAAGAAATACTGGATATCGGCATTTATTACCTTAGGTTTATTGACAAACTGCAACAATAAAGTAGAGAATACAGGCGAATTAGAAGGCGAAATATCTATTTCCGGCTCTTTTGCTTTATATCCTTTGGCTATAAAATGGGCTGAGGAGTTTCAAAAACTTCATCCTAAAGTGATAGTGGATGTGACTGCGGGCGGAACTGGCAAGGGTGTGGCAGATGCACTGTCGCAATCGGTAGATATTGGCATGGTAGGGCGGGAGGTGAACGAAGAAGAAATCAAAAACGGAGCATGGTATGTAGCAGTGACGAAAGATGCGGTGATACCCACCGCAAATGCTAGCAATCCGGTATTGAGCACGTTATTGAAAACGGGAATCAAGGCGGATGTATTCAGCAAGATATATGTGAGCCAAGAAATAGATAATTGGGGGCAAGTGGCTGGTATTGAAAATAATACCAAAATAGAAGTCTATAAACGTTCGGATGCTGGAGGAGTAACCGAGTCGTGGGCAAAATTTTTAAAAACCGACCAAGATGACTTGAAGGGGATTGGCATATTCGGTGACCCTGGCGTGGCCGAAGCTGTAAAAAAATCTGTGAATGGAATAGGCTTTAACAACACCCTTTACGTGTATGACGTAACTAGCCGCAAGCCGCATGAAGGTATTGTGCCGTTACCCATTGATGTTAATGGCAACGGAACTTTAGACGCAAACGAAAACTTTTATGGCTCTCTTGATAGTGTTACTGCAGCTATAAATGATGGGCGCTACCCTTCGCCACCATCTCGCAACTTGTTTTTCTTAACCAAAGGCAAGCCAAAACGACAATTAATTATTGCGTTTCTCAACTGGACCATTACCGATGGTCAGCAGTACTGCAAGGAATCGGGTTATATTAACTTGCCAAAACAGGTATTGGAAGCGGAGCTGATGAAGTTTTAACCTTAGCTAAAACCCTAAAATTAGGGAGTTTGAACCAAACTCTTTCTGCAGCTGCATTATTTTAGAAACAAAAATGAGTTTATCACAGCAATTCCAAGGTAGTGCCCGGGGCAGTAGTATCGTCATTATCGCCTTCATTCAAATCTGGCATATCGCCTTTTTCGGCATCAAATAGCGACAAAGTAGTTTCATGCGATTCCATTTTTACTTTCGGAGGCATTAATTTGATGCTTTCTACTTCAAGGCTGGCTAGCTTATTTCCAATGGCTTTCCAGCCCTTGATATCGATATATTCTTTGAGAAACAGCTTGGTGGTGTGCCCTTTTTTATTGCCAGAAGAGGCGAATACGACCTCAATTTCTGGATTGTCGTACGTGGTAAAAAGCTCTAACTTAGAATTCTTGCTATCGGAAATAAATAGGAATTTCTTATCGGCTAGGGTATTTTCGATTTTAAAACGCTTTACATAATAGGTTTTGTCATCGCCCACATAGTGTACCACACCAAATACGGTTTCGGCATTGAATTTTTCTAGTAAATAAATCTGGCTGTTGTCGTAGCGATTGGTCAGATCAAAATTGGTTAGTTCGTATTCTCCAGTTTTATATACTGACAATATTTTATCTGCGGTATTGAAATTGCCAATAATCCTTCCCCTTCTATCCGTATTGAGCCTACTGGTAGTTTCGTCATAATAGATTTCTGTTCCACCTAGCGAAGAGCTGCCCAAGGCCTTGAATTTTGCTGTTTTTATAGGATAAACGGTAAGTGTGTTGCCTTGAGAAGTACGACCTTTGATGGCCAACTCACTAAAATCATAATCAAAAACCTTGTTGCGGGCGGTGCTGCTGGGTGTAAGGGTGATGGTTACAACTTCTGATTCTCCATTGGGGCGGGAGGCCAGATAAAGTACTTTCGAGCCTTTGTTGCCCATCGTGAGGTCATAATCTTTGTCGCGCGTAATACCGCCTGCCTGGAAGCGTTTTGCCATCGATTTTCCCGATTTGGCATCGAGGTACACCATGTTATATACCGTGCGGTCGTCTTTTCTAAACACGGCTACATGAATAATATCTTTGCCTACAAATACCTTGGCATCTACTCTCACGATCTTGAAGTTGCCATCTTTCCTGAAAACGATAATATCATCAATATCAGAGCAGTCGCAGACAAATTCATCTTTTTTCAGCGTTTTGCCTATGAAACCTTCAGCCTTATTCACATACAATTTTTGATTGGCAGCTGCCACAACCGAAGCATTGATAGTATCGAAAGTCTTGATTTCAGTTTTTCGTTCTCTGCCTTTCCCGTATTTGCCCAACAGGTTTTGATAATAATTAATAGTAAATTCTGTGAGATGACCTAAATCAAAATCCACTTTTTTGATTTCATCTTCCAAAGCCTTCATTTGTTCATCGGCCTTTTTGGCATCAAATCTGGTAATGCTGCTGAGTGGCTTGGCTATCAGTTTGGCATAGTCTTCATTTTCTATTTTTCGGTAGAATAAACTAAAAAATTGCTCGAAAAGCTTATTCAGAACTTCAAAACAAGCATCTGCAGTTCCAGCACTTTCATACTCCGCCCTTTTATACATGCCTTCATTGATAAATATTTTCAACAACGAACTGAAGAATATTTTCTCTTGCAAATCCCTGCGTTTGATTTGCAACTCCTGACGAAGCAAATCTTGGGTGCGGAGGGTGCAATATTTCAGTATTTCGCTCACGCCCATGAACCTGGGTTTGTCGTCAATAATCACACAGGCATTGGGCGAGATAGACGATTCGCACTCCGTAAATGCAAATAGGGCATCGATGGTGATGTCGGGCGAAACTCCGGGCTGCAATTGCACTTCTATTTCTACATCACGTGCCGTGTTATCTGTTACTTTCTTTATTTTAATTTTCCCAGCCTCGTTTGCTTTCACAATCGATTCCATCAAACTCACGGTGGTAGTTCCGAAAGGTATATCCTTGATTAAAAGCGTCTTTTTGTCAAATTCTTCGATCTTGGCTCGCACCCTTAGTTTTCCACCTCTCAAGCCATCGTTGTAGTTGGCCACATCTATCGAGCCTCCGGTTTGAAAATCAGGAAATATGGTGAAGGCTTCGTTTTTAAGTATTTTTATAGAGGCATCGATGAGCTCGCAAAAATTGTGCGGCATTACTTTCGTAGCCAAGCCAACGGCAATTCCCTCCACGCCTTGAGCAAGCAACAAAGGAAATTTCATAGGAAGCGTTACAGGCTCTTTTTTGCGGCCATCGTACGAGGCCTGCCAAACAGTGGTATCTGGATTAAACGCCACATCCAAAGCAAATTTGGAAAGCCTAGCCTCAATATAGCGGGCAGCAGCGGCAGAATCGCCCGTGCGGATGTCGCCCCAATTTCCTTGGCAATCGATTAGCAAATCTTTTTGTCCCAACGCCACTATGGCATCGCCAATTGAAGCATCGCCATGCGGATGGTATTGCATGGTCGAGCCTATAATGTTGGCTACTTTGTTGAATCTGCCATCGTCCATTTCTTTCATGGCGTGGAGTATTCTGCGTTGCACTGGCTTTAAGCCATCTTCGATGGCGGGCACAGCACGCTCCAGTATCACGTAAGAGGCATATTCTAAAAACCAGTTTTCGTACAGCCCAGCCACCGGCACCACTTCTTGTATCCTATCTTGGTTAGCGTCTGGGGTCAAATTCTCGGTATTTTCAGCCATTTTTTGTTAATTGTCAATTGTTGAATCGGTTTATTTGTAGATTTACGATTCCAATTTTGACTCGTAAAAATATAAAAATGAACTTTATAAAGCCTTTAATCCTGTGCATTGTGTTGATAAGTATTTGCAGTTGCGGTAAAAAAATTCAGCTCGGCAGCTTCAATCCTACCCGTTGGCAAGGCGATTTCAATGGCTGCGATGGCAATAGAGAAATTCAGCTGAGGTTTCTCAATGGCTTAAAAAAAGACTTTGAAGGCCTAAGCGAGTCTCAGTTGATAAGTATATTAGGCAAGCCAAATAAGCAAGAATTGAAAGAAAGAAACTGCAAAAGTTATTATTACTTTGCTGCTCCCGGCAAGCAATGTATAATGGAAAATAAGGAAACCAAAATCCCTTACGTAATCGTAGAAATGAATGCCATAAGCTATGTATCGCTAGTTAGGTTTGCTTTAGAAGATTGAATGATTGAAGCTTCTTGGTGAGGGCTATTTTTTGGTTAAATAGGTAATGGGAATTTAAGTGTCTCCAATGGGCATTGCTCTGTGATTGAAAATGTATTTCTTTGCTCTTGATGTTAGAAAATACAACGCATATTCTAGCCAATTGATATAGGTGAATTTCTTATACATGCCTCGGTAAACAGCTTGAAGTTCGTGCTTGTAGGCCTCCAATGCCGTAGCCGAACTTATGCCTTCTTGACTAAAATAGGCAACTATTATTTCTGTGTAGACAATGGTATGGCTCGAGAAAAATACTTTAAAGTTGAAATCTAAGTCGGCAAAGAGCTTGTAGTTGGTGTCGAAACAACCAAATTGAGCAAATAAATCTTGGTGATAGAATATACCTTGGTGGCAAATGTTTTTTCGAAACAATCGCATTTTTTGAAACTTACCAGCATGAATTTTGCCGCTTTTTCCCATCAACACATTGCCGTAAATCAATGAAAATGCATTGCCCTGCATCAGCTTGCTTATTTGTTCAAACACAGTGTTGCTGTACAAATAATCGTCAGAACCGATAAAATACATGTAATCGCCCGAACCCAACTTTATGCCTTTGTTCATGGCATCGTAAATGCCGCCATCTTTAGCCGATACCCATTTGATGTAATGGTATTCAGTGGCAAACGATTCAACAATGGCTACTGTTTTGTCGGTCGATTTGCCATCTATGACCACAATTTCTATGTCGGCATAGGTTTGCGAAACTATGCTTTGCAGACATTTTGATATACAGTTTTCAGAATTGTAAGTAGGGATAATAACTGATATTTTCATTCGCTTAAAAACCCCCAACCTCTCGATGAAAAATCGGGACAGGCTCCGAAAGGGACTTATTTATGGGTTTAATTTAAAGCCTTGTGTGCAAATCTTAATATTTTCATTGCTTATAATTTATTTTCGAAATACATCGGAATGTTTATTTAAGTTTTCCCCAGCATTTTTGCCAAGCCTTCTACATCACAATGGAGATAAGAAGCCACTATACCAATTAATGACCTTACTCGCCACCCAATTGATATAGTGCCCGGAATGCCAAGTGCTTTCATGTAGCTTTTTCTGGCAAGCTTATATTGTTTCAGCGCCAACATTGCCCTGCCATGTTTTGACAATGAAATCAATACACTTTCGGCAAGTTTTTCTTTTATTTTTGCTTCGCTCAATTTTATCACATGTTTTTCATCGCTGCTCAAGCTGTTGTAATAGTCAAAAATAATCTTCCCTTTTCCTTCGGCAATTTGAACTACCAGCACATTGGTAGCTTGTTGCGCTTGTTTTCTATACACACCCAAGGCTTCATCCATATATTTGAATTTGCCCAATCGGCTTAGTCTCAACAGAGTTAAAAGATCGACAGTAGGCATTTCGGGCACTTGTTGGAAGCCTTCGATTTGTACCAAGTATTTTCTATTAATGAGCCAAGACAACGGAATAGGAAAGTCTTCAAAAAACATATTAAAGATATTTCCCTTGGGTTGGTTGGAATAATATCCAATTTTTGACGGATTAAAATTTCTTGGATAGTCTAAAATATGCTTTTTATCGTCTTGCCACACATTTACTCTTCCCCAGCACATTACCAAATCGGGTTCGCTTTCAAATGCTGCTATTTGAGATTTAAGTTTAGTCGGGTGCCAATAATCGTCACCTTCCAAAATGGCAATAAATTGACCTTCACTTTGATTCAAAGCAAAATTATACATCTCACCAAGCCTATAAAGTCCTTTATTGGGTTGGAAGAAATATTTTATACGTGCATCTTTGGCTAAATAGAGCTGTATAATTTGCGCTGTACGATCGGTGCTACCATCATCTACAATTAGCATTTCCCAGTTTTGATAACTTTGGTCAATGGCAGATTGCATACATTTTTCTATGTATTTTTCGTGGTTATATGTGGGGGCAATGATAGAAACTAAAGGTTGTTGGGTTTGCATATCCATCTTTTTGTTGTCCAATAATGGGGGCGGTGAATCATAAAGTCTGCACTGCGCAATTGGCCTACAAACTTATTGTATTATGCCCATTAAATGCTTCTCAATGTAAAGTTTGGCAAGTGCCAATGTTGTGGCTCTGCCTTTTATTTGAAATAATTTATCGTCAATTTTGCATTTGTAAACCTTGGCAAGGAATTTGTTTTTTTGTTTCCATCTATTTTTTATGACTGATAGCACCCACACAAATGAAGAATTATTTTGCTTAAAGTTTGAGCTTGATTCGCTTGCCGAAGTAATGATAAAAAAGGAATCGGAACGATGGTTGCCCAACTTCACCTTTAATTCTGTGCATCACGACCATGTGAAGCGGTATGAGCTTGCTTTAAATTTTGTAAAAGGCAAAAAGGTAATGGATATTGCCTGTGGTGCGGGGCGAGGAAGCTATATGCTCTCGGCCAGTGGCCATGCACTCCAAGTAGATGGCTTTGACATGAATGAGGCAACAATTCGTTATGCCAATCACAGGAATAAACTGCAAAACATTAACTTCGAGGTGCAAGACGCCCTGACATTAAAAGCAGAAAATGAATACGATGTAATTGTGAGTTTTGAAACTATAGAACATGTGTCGGATGTGGACATCTATTTACAAAACACGTTGCGCGCACTGAGGCACGATGGGAAAATACTAATCTCGACACCTATAAGTGCTCAAACACATAATACAAAACCAGAAAACCCATACCATAGCCAAGAGTGGGGATTTGCAGCTTTTCAGCAATTAATAGAAAAATATTATAAAATTGATGCGCTATACATTCAACTTTACCCTAAAAAAAGTAGTGGAATCGTACACAAATTGATTAGAAAATTGGCAACTACTTCTATAAATCCGATTGCCAATTACTCTACAATAGAACCTTTCACTGGCCAATATGGTGTAAGCGAACTTGGCACAGTTAGAAGAGGGTTTCAGATACTGGTTTGTTCAAAAAAATGAGACTCGCCATTGTAATTCCCGCTTACAAAAGTTGTTTTCTTGAAAAAACACTAGCTTCATTGGCCAACCAGACCAATAAAGATTTCAAAATTTATGTAGGAGACGATCACAGCCCAGAGGATATCAGGGCTATTTGTGAAAAGTTTAAAGATCTGATTCCAATGCTTTACCACCGATTTGACGAAAATATGGGTGGCATTGACTTGGTAGGCCAATGGGAAAGGTGCGTTTCGTTGAGCAAGGATGAAGAATGGATTTGGCTATTTTCAGACGATGACATAGCCGATAAAAACTGCGTAGCAGCATTTTACGACACGTTGGCCATCACAAATTACAAACATGAAGTTTATAGATTCAATACCATAGTCATAGATGCGAACGATAATGAGCTATCAACTTCGCCAGAAAGCCCTTTTATAGAAAATCAGGCACAACTTTGTTTGCACATTCTTTTAAGTAAAAGAGGAAATTCAATGCCTGATCACATTTTCAAGCGATCGAAATACGAAACAACGGGAGGTTTTGTGAATTTCGCCTTTGGTCAGTCGGCCGATTGGGCCACTTCGATGCTTTTTGCCTCGCCTCACGGATTGGTGACTATACCCAATGCAAAAGTAAAGTGGAGATACAGCAGTGAAAACTTGAGTGCGTTGGCCTCGACAAAGAAAAATGAGATGATAGAAGGCTACTTTTCGTTTATTAATTGGCTGCACACGCATATTATTAACCCTGAAAAATCAATAATATTGCGAAATAGCCTGAAGGAAGCTTCATTGGTAAACATAAGAAAAATCTTGACAACACATTACCAAGGCGTGCCATTAGAAAAGTTCAAGAGCGTGTCGCAATTGCTTTCCACTTATTATCAATTCAGTTTTTTCTCTTCTTTGTCGTTTTGCGCTGCCATAAATGTAGCCGTGCTAAAATATCAGATCAAGAAAACAAGCAGAAAAACTTTAAAATATCTTGTTCATTCAAAGCATTAGTTCCTTTAATAGTGTTGAATCAATTCTTAACAAAGCACTTTAATTTTTTCCATCATATTGTGTCGGGCTATGGTGCTGTAGGTATAAATATATTGATTTTTGGGTTTCTCACACCCTACATGCTCCATAATTTGGGCAAAGAACAATATGGAATATGGCAGTTGGTGTCTAACATTTCCATGTATTTTTCGATGAGTGCCCTCGGACTAGGTAGTGCATTCCATGTAGAGTTTGCGAAAATCAAGAGCGATATCGAAAAATCGCAAAGATTGATCAATACCATTTTCTTCGCCTATTTAGCAGTTGGTGCGGTGAGCATTTTAGGCTTCTTGGTGCTACTTTCCAATTTTGAATCTTTATTTATCATTTCAGATTCACTCTTGGCCAAGGCCAAATTGACTTTCGTATTTTCCTATTTGGCCTTTTTGACCACCTTCATTTTTGGGTTTTTAGACGTCATTTTATTCCTGCACAATAAAATTACCACTAGAAACATCATTGACATTGCTAGAATTTCGGCCAACGGACTTGGCAGCCTATTATTGATATACTTGGGCTTCGACATTGTATCTATAGCCGTTTTGAGCCTGTTTGTTGTAATGTGCCAATATGTTTACAACTATTATTTCACCAAAAAGCTGCAACCCTATCGCATTTCATTCACCTATTTCGACTTTACTTACTTGAAATCGCTATACAAAAGCGGATTTTATTTCTTTGTATATGCTTTGAGTGGGCTTATAATTTTCAATACCGACAACATCATTATCTCTCACTTTATGGGCGCGGAATCTGTGAGCTTGTATGCCGTTATTTTTCGTTTTGTCACCATTTCAGAGAAGTTTATTATTGTAATTGCGATGGTAAAAGTACCCAAAATGTCAAATTTCATTGCTAGTGGAAACTTTACAGCCGTATTAGATTTATACCGCAAATCATGGCTTGCCACGTTGGGGGTTTCGGTGGCCGTGGCTGTGTTTCTAAGCATATTCGGCATCGATATACTCACTATTTGGCTGGGCGACAAGCTCAAATTCGACATTGTTCTCATGTGGATATTCTCTGCTTTTATAGTAGTGCATTCGCTCTCTAATGTCACGGCTCAATATTTTGGCTCACTCAACATCATAAAGACGCAAAGCGCAATCAGCACTTTGGAAGTAGTGGCCAATCTGGTGCTTTCAGTGGTATTCTACCATCAATTTGGCTTGAGGGGCATTGCGTTGGGCACGCTTATTAGCCATATCTTGATCACAAGCTGGTATCCTGGCTTGTATTTATTGAAGTATTTGAATAATAAGATCAAATTACAAAATGCCATACAAGCCTAATTTAGGGAATCTATTAGTACGTAAAAATTTTCTTTTCTCAATGCCAGACTGAAGTTTTGCAAAATTCTGTCCCTGGCCATGGAGCCTAGCTTTTCTGTATCTGAGTTTAGCGCTTGCAAAACTATATTTTCCAACTGTTCAATATTTTTCTTTTTCAGAATGAAGCCTGTTGCGCCTATTATATTCGGTATTGCGGCTACATCCGAACCAATAGGTACACACGCACTTAGCATACCTTCGCAAAGTGCATTGGGGAAGCCCTCTGCAATCGACAATTGGAGATAATATTGCTTCTCTGCCAATAATTTTACCAAGGCTTTACTTTCTAGGTAGGCTATGTATTCCACATTTGCGGGGGCTGAGGGCATGTCGTTTTTGTCTTTCATGCCTATAATTGTAAATTGGCAATCGGGAAACCTGATTGCCAATTCTAAGATCAAATCTATTCCCTTTCTGTAAAAAACCGACAGCGTATCTACACTTTTGCCTATGGTAACAAAGCTCTTAGGCACTTTTTTGTTGGGCAATTTTACAAAAATAGCAGGGTCGTAGCCATAATATATGGTCGAGAATTTAGCCTTTATATGGCTGCAAAAAGTTAAAATGCCTTGTTTTGTGCCATCTACCTCATAATATGCATTTGTGGTTTCAATGAGCGATTCATCGACCGGAACAATATTAGTACTCCATTGAAATGTTTTTGCGGTAAACCAACCCAACATTTTTTTTCGGAAATTTCCATAGTTTATAGAAGGATATGAATAAGCGTCCGTGCCAGCTACCACCACAAGACAAGGCTTTTTAAATAGTTTTGCCAACAAAGCAGGCAGGGCCGAGTGATAGCCAGCAAATTGACAAAATACCAAGTCGCAGGCACCTATGTTTTTAGCCAAGAAAATGAGCTGCTTCACAAATAGGGCTAAAATATCTCTATTGTTATGTAAATGAAAGTCAAAAGGAATCAAATCATATCTTTCGGCCAGAAAAGCAGTGTCTTTTTCTATAAAAGTGGCTTTGATATGTGTGATGTACAGTATTTTCTTCCTTTGCATTGTTGTAATTTTGGTCAAAAATAGAATTGTTCTTTCAAATAAAGATGAAAAATAAAGCTTTGTGGCAGCCTACCAAATTTGTAAAAACAAAAAAAGGCTGGCAGCCCAACCCCGATAGAACCATGGTGAGCAAAGGCTCTGTAATTGCCACCGCGGCCATGATTGCCTACTACGAAAAAGCCATTCTAGCACACGCCAACGGTCTTTTGCTAGACTTGGGTTGCGGCCATGTTCCTTTTTACGCCATGTATGAAAGCCAAATCGAAGATGTAGTGTGTGTTGATTGGGAAAATTCGATGCACAAAAACCATTTTCTCGACATTGCCACCGACCTAAATCAAAATTTACCCTTGCCCAACGACCAATTTGACACGATCATTTGTACCGATGTGCTGGAGCATATTTATAAGCCACACGGTTTGCTTTCAGAAATAAGCCGAATATGCAAACCGGGTGGCAAACTCATTGTAGGGGTGCCGTATTTTTATTGGCTCCACGAAGCCCCGCACGATTACTACCGATATACCAAATATGCCCTGAAACAAATGTTGGCAGACAACCACTTCAAAATACTGAGCTTGGAAGCCTACGGTGGCTCTCCTGAGGTGTTGGCCGATTTTGTAGCGAAGAATCTTGGTTTTTCACCACTACTGCAAATCATTCACAATTATATTTGGAAAAACCTGCTACGCATTTCTTTCATCAAAAAATTGTCGAAGAAAACAGGTGATAAATTTCCCTTGGGCTATTGCGTAGTAGCAGAGCGAATGTCTTCATTCTAATTTGGCACCATGCACAGTTTTAAAAACACAAACAGCAAGCTGAAAATGGGGAAATGGGAACTGAAATGTCTGAAAACAGGTGACTAAAAATAGATAGGTGATAGATGGTAACTGAAACCTGGTAACCAAAATTTGTAAACTATTCTTATTCATTGTAAACTACTTGCAGTAAAGTTTGCCCCACAGCTTTCAGCGTGTTTCTATCAATTACACTCATATTGTCGTTGTGTGTATGCCAATAATCACCAAAGAAATGATCGCCATTGGCATTGTATTCAATAATATCAATCATGGGAATCTTGGCTAACGTGTTTACATAAACATGGTCATCGATTATCTGCTCTACCTGTGTCGGGATAAAAAATGAACTGTACCCAATAGTATTTGCGGTATTCCAAACTTTACGCATCACATCTCCAGCGTAATACATTGACGAACCTTCCATCGCAAATTTGGCATTAGGTGCACCTACCATATCGAGCAATATGCCAAAGTATGCCGAATAATTGGGAACATGTGTATTTTTAGACCAATATTGTGACCCTAAACACCAAGAATCGGGCTTTTGAGCCAGAGGTGAAAACTCAGGCTGCCCGTAATCTTCCACATCGAAAAAAACCAAATCGATGCCAACATTTGGCTTTTGAGCCGCATTTTGTACGGTTCTTGCAAGCTCTATCAATATGCCCACGCCACTTCCACCATCATTAGCACCATCTATGGGCAAATTTTGGTCTTTTGTATCTTGGTCTGCAAACGGCCGACTGTCCCAATGGGAAGCAATCATTATTCTTTTAGTCGATTTAGGATTGTATGAAGCAATGATATTTCTGGCATTCAGTTGTTTGTTATCAAATGATGTAGCCTGAAAAGATTGTACTTTTACTTCCCAGCCATGTTTTTTCAATTGAGCAATAATAAAATCTCCACATTTTACATGAGAAGGAGTATTAGGAACTCTAGGCCCAAAAGCAACTTGTGCAGCTATATAAGTATAAGCCGAATCGGAATTGAAGACAGGTGCGTTGGTAGTGAAAGTTTGAATAGGTAGAGTATTTTCAGTTTGTTTACTTTTTTTATTGCAACTGATAAATATAATAGTGGCTAACAGAAAGATTAGGGTAGAAAATTGGGCCTTTGTATACATAATAATAGACTTATAGAAATTGGAATACAAAAAAGGCGATTTGGTAGTTGATTACCAAATCGCCTTAATGACTAAATCATGTTTAGTTTTGAATGTCAACCTTATGTACACTCATACCAGTTTCTGAAAGTATTTTCAATATATATAATCCATTAGCCAAATTACCTATATCAAAATTTGCGGTAGCTGAAAAAGAGAAAAATTGTTTCAATTCTGTTCCTTCTGCATTTATTAGCGTTGCTGCAAAAGACTCAAACGGACTTTCAATATTAATTTCACCTACAGCAGGATTAGGGAAAATAAGTATTTTTTCAGTTAGATTAATTGCAACTTCCTCTCTATTACCAGAACATTGTGGTGGTGCTTGTATATTAAACGAGGTTCCATTTGAAGAATTGGTAGTGCAATTGGCATCAGCCACATCTTTAACAATATAAACTTCTACGTAACCAGAACTATTCAAATTTACATTAAAGGAATAGCTAGAAGCCGAAGAAGTAGAAGAAATATAGGTAGGATTACTGCAACCTTGCCCATTAGAGGTGTTGCAATGCAAGTAGCCTCTTTGAAAACTCCATGGTCCTGTGCCAGTAAACTGTACAGTAACAGGCTTTGTTTGGGCTCCATTTGTAAGGCAAACCGGCATTCCGCCAGTAACTACTGCAGTTGGTAATGGTTTTCTATTGACGGTGCTGCTGCCTGAAGCCACCCCAATGCCACATTGAGAATTTGAAACGGAATTTAACTGATAGATATATGATGCATCAGCAGGTGGAGTAATTACATAAGGATTGCTCGATGTGCTCACCGATTTCAATACGCCATTTTCGGTATAGCTCACATTCCATGCGCTTTGACCTGCAAAATTGATGGAAACAGTAGGCACACTACCACCCGCACAGTAGCTACCTCCTCCATTCAAGCTAGCCGTTGGCGATTGGAATTGGGTATAAGCCATTGTATTGGTGGTGGAAGCGGTACAGTTTTGATCAGTAACAAAAATTTGGCTAATGACACGCACAAATCCTGGGTTATTTAAATTGATAGACAAAGCATATGTGGTAGCGCTGGTAGTAAATGATTTATTGGTGTAGGTATAGCTACCGTTGCTCATTGAAGCGTTACCTTCTTGATAATTGACTGTAAATGGAGGCACACCCGATAAACTAAAATTGATAGTTCGGGAAGTAGAGCCATTGAAACATACAGCACCTGCTTGACCACTAATGTTAACAATAGGAGCAATACTAGGATTGCTAGTTATAGAAAGTGTGTTGGACTGAGCGGTACAGCCGTTTTTCCCAAATACTACATAATAGTTGCCAAAGGAAGTAGCATTGTAAGTGCCAAAAGTTGCACCTGTAATGAAGTTGCCGTCTTTATACCAAGCGTAGGTAGTAGCATCGGCTACTGTGGGGGTGAGTGTGGTAGAAAAACTGCCGGCACAAAAGGACGTGCCATTGGAGGCGGTGATGATTACGGGCGGGGTTGTGCTTCCGAGCTTTCCTACATCAATAGAGGCGATTCCGTTCCAATTAGAAATAGCACTGCTGTAATTCAAAATATCTAATACCCCAGCTTTGGAGTTTCCACCACTGGAATTGAGTGTCCAACGATTTGCTGCAGTTGGGTTAATGGGTGTGCCATAATACATGAGTTCTGTGGTTGGACTGATGATGTGCATTAAACCCAAAGCATGGCCAACTTCATGTAAAAAAGCGCCATAAAAATCGTAGCTCCCATTGCTTATATTCGCTCCTGAGATATTGTAATCCCAGTTTAAATAAGTACCGTTTATTGGGTCTAATAAATAACCATTGGGTCTGATAGATATGTCGGTGTTGTAAATAAATGCTTGCTGACCGTTTGATGTGCCTACACTGAAGCTAGAAGCATTTGTAACCATAGCCCCATTTGAGGAAGGATTATAATTACCTAGACTGATGATATTGAGTTTATCAGTAGACAGAAATGGATCTGTACTTAAATCGTACACGTAGTTGCTTCCATTTTTTTTCAGGCTTAATTGGTAAGTGCTACCAATTGCAGTATTCCAGTCTGTTAGTGCTTTTTCAATGGCAGCGGTGGCTTTTGTTAATTCTGAAGAGGAAAGACTTAGAAAGCTATTGTGCAGCTCAAACTCTATACCATTTACACATTTTTGACGAACATAATTGATTTTTAGCTTATCCAACCCATTTCTATAATTTTTTATAGCGTAAGGCACAATTACTTGTTGTGTACTTACAACCGTGTTTTCCAGCGAGTTAGTAACACGAATAGTGCCTGTGCCTGCAGGAGCACCATTATTTTTGGATGTAGAAGGTAGCTTTACTTTTATTTCGGTGTCCGTCCATCCATCCACAATATAATCATTATCATCTGCATCAACATAAGATGGATTTCCTACTGCATCCAAACCTCCATTATTTGCATTTTTGAATTCTATCTTTCCACTACCTTTGCTTGGGCCAAAGCCTGAACCTTTTATGGTGATATAATCATCCGTCCCACCCCTTACAGCATCTATTAATATAGCAGAATGATGTTGGATACTTGTAATTAGCGGATTAGAACATATAGGTATGGTAATATCCGAATCCCACGCAAAACTGGTAGTGCCAAAGCTGTTGAGTGTTCCCGAACTTGTTTGTGAATTGGAATACACAGACAAGCTCTGGGTAAGTGCTATATTGGTAAATAATAAATTAGGATTTGCTCCACATGCTCCAGGCCAATTGTACTGGATTTTAACATGATATAAAACCACTTCATTATTCAGCGGTAATAGTGATCTATTAAATAAAACAGTACCTCCCGAGCCTACATTTTCTACGCCCATATTAATGAAAGTAGAATTTAATGTCTTATCTACTTGGGCGAAACTATAAGTTCCTGATGAAAAATAGCCGCCTTTACTCACCCTTACTTTACCATTTTTGTATACTTCATTACCAAACACGGCATCATTAAAAGAGTAATCTAAAAAGGCAAAATCGTAATATACGCCTGCTCCATCTGTTTTCACTGTCACATCATATTCGTAAAAATATTTCAAACCCAAGCTGTCAGAGAATTTTCTGTTTCTAATTGCATACTGCACATTTGGTACGGCAGCCTGCTGTTCTAAGTGCATGCTTGA
>Ga0163144_10009353_pt1 | contig 21060 bp, 19 predicted proteins | sample OliLak19BULKMAT1_FD_123175 | JGI IMG/M metagenome (GOLD analysis project Ga0163144, IMG submission 123175) | Freshwater microbial mat bacterial communities from Lake Vanda, McMurdo Dry Valleys, Antarctica - Oligotrophic Lake LV.19.BULKMAT1 | ecosystem: Environmental > Aquatic > Freshwater >... | reverse complement strand
CTCTCGATGGTCAAAATCAGTTCTGTTATTCCACTCGTCAATACGTTCTGAAATTCTACCGAAAGCTGGCGAACTATTAATTAATGTAGTCGAATAACTAACATCATATTGTATCTTATCTTTCGGAAATTGCTTACTGTAAACAGTACTTGAAATTTGATTTGTACTTGTAGCGAAAAAATAAAGTTCTTCGATTGCACCCATTTTTGTGGTAAGAACTGGCTTCAAAGAGCCTGTATTATCGAAGTCCATTTGGTCGTAAACGGTCTTAAAATTGGTTAATACATATTCTTGACCAGCAACTAATGTACTATTAGCTATTGCTGTTTGAAGTTCAGAAAATGTAATAGGTATTAGTGTTGCGCCACCTCCACCGCCTCCACTAGCTACACCTGTGTTTCCTATCAAAACTAATTTATTCGCAGGCAATAAAGTTAAAGCACCTTTGCCTATATCCTTTGCTATATATGTTCTTCTCATTTTTTATATATTTATTTAATTAGTATATAACTATCTTATAGTTAATGTTGCTGTAACTATAAAGAAAAGTTTATAAACATTGTCTTTCTAGCTTCATTATTTTGCCAAGCTGTTGTTTCTGCTGAAAAAAGAGTAGCTATATAATTATAACTTGTCGCATTCCAACCTCCAGGTTGCTCTAATGAGATTCTGTCTCCAAAAGACAAATAACCTTCAAAATACATAGCAACATCTCTATAGCCATCAGTACCTTGTGCAGTAGAATAGTTGTGAACTTGTGAAACAAGAACAGTGTTTGTTGTTAAGTTTCTTAATGACATAGTGTATGCTGAAACAGTTGAATAAAGTAATCTCATACGAACTGTAATTTTATATTGACCGCCTTGTTGCATAGTCATTATACCAGTTGTTGAATTTAACGTTACTGTACCATTAGCTAAAATTGACCTCTTTGCAAAAAATATTCTTTCGGTAGTATAACCAGCATCAGAAACAGTTGTAGTCATTGCTGTAGTAGGTTCAACAAAAAATTCATCTACGGCACTTCTTTTGGGTAATAATTTACTTTGATAACCTACACATTTCCAATGACCGAGCGCACCGTTTATACACACAAACTCTAATATATCTTCTGATGATATTTGCATATTTCCATTGTTAATACAAATCAAAGAAGTTACGTTGTGATTAACAATAAGACCTGAAACGAATATTAGCTTTCTTTTAGTCCCCGTGGTAGAAACTCCAAAAGAATTAATTGTTACTGACCCTGTTATATTAATAGTTTCTCCAAGACCCTCAGTTCCTATTGTTGTGGTTGAAGCAGAAGCAATATTAGCACCTAACCTTCCTTCAAGATAATCTGTTCCTACAACTGCTAAACTTGTATTACCTGTTGTTGATTTTAAAAGCCCAGTTCCCGCAGGAATCTTATCATATTTACCTAATAAAGCTGCCTGCCCTGCTGTTGAAACTGGTTTATTTACATCCGAAGTGTTATCAACCAAGTTAATAGCTAAATCAGCTTTTACTTGTGCAACTGTCAAATCTTCAACATCTCCTGTTGATGCCGTTGTTCTACCTTTAAAGGTTTTGCTTGGTACTTGTGCAAGTTTGGCGTTTGTAACTGCGTTAGGTGTGATTGTTAATGCCGTTGCTCCTGTAACATCACCTGTGTGTGTTGCATTTGTAATTTTTGCAGTGTTTAAACTTACAGCACTTGTAAAATCTGTATCAGGCACACTTCCTAACCCTACTTGTGATTTAGTAACTGTATGTGGATTATCTGTTCTTGTTAAATGTGCTAAAACCGTAGCTCCATTAGTAATAATCCAATTTGAAGCTGTATCATAAGCGGTTTTTAAAGCTGTTGTAAAAATAGCAGTCATGCTAGCTAATCTTGATATTTCAGTATCTGCAAGTAAACTACTTCCTGTTACTTTATCTACTTTTAACGCCAAATCAGAGGATAATGTCGCTGCTGTTGGCAAAGCGTCTAACTTTGATTTTAAAGCATTTGTAAAAGCATTAGTATCTGAATTGCTTTCATAAGCTGTTTTTATTTGACTATTAGTAAGAACTGCATTAAGTAAATCGGGGTCTGAAATTTTAATGTAAGTCGCATTTATACCAGCAGTTCTTGCCATATATAAAGCCCAATTTCCGTCACCATCGTCATCAACTAGAACCTTATCAAGTATGTTTACATTTAAAGCATTTCTTGCTACAATAGTAGTTGCGGAACGATTAGTACCACTAGCAATAACTAAGTTGTATAGTTTTTGTAAACTATCTCCTTGCGTTGGGACACCATCTTTTAATGCATTTACTAAAGATGTATCTGCATTAGTTCTATTTGTTATTTCGTCTTGAAATAAATCAAAAACACCATCACTACTAACAGGATTTGCACTCCCATTTGTTGGAACTGCATCTATTGTTATTGCTGGTGTAGTTATTGCTACCCAATTTGTTCCATTAAAACTATAAAATCCTTTCGCTCCATCAGTTTGATAAATTAATAATCCTTCAGCAGGAGAAACTATTGCTAATTTCTGCGCTTCTGTCATTCTAGTAATTAATATACCTTTATTATTACTATTATATTCTACTATTGCGCTCATATTAATTTTGGGTTAAAATATTAAAATTGTCATTTATCTTATAGCAATTACGCAATCTTGAATCCGTTAATGTTGCGTAACCATTCATTTCAACATTTATCATATTGTTTGTAATATCATCTGTTGTTATATTGAAATTTGCTTTGCCACCAATAAATTTATTGTTCGTGAAATCTGCAGGTGCTATAATATCTATAGTCACATTTACATTTTTAAATGTGTTTCCTGACATATTTAAAACAGAAATAAGGTTTTCGGCAACATTTAAGTTGGTTGAATTATTGTTTAATATATTTGCTTCTGAATATATATTTCTAACATTTACATCATTTAAAACATTGTCTTCGATATTCATTATTGAGTAAATATCGTCAAAGGTTGCGTCTTTAAATATGTTATTATTTATATTTTGAGCAACAACAACATTAGCTACTACATTTTTAAATGTGTTTCCTATTACACTATTTGAAGGTGCGCCAATACTACCATTGGTACTTACATTTTCAAATATGTTATCTGCTATGTTGCCAATATCAGCAGTAAGATTATTAATAATAAATACATTTTCAAATTTGTTTTCTGCTATGTTTCCTGCGACTGCAAGAATATTGTTAAATGACATATTGATAAAATTAATATTAATAATTCCATTTGGCAAAACATAATTATCTGTAACTATTAATTTGTTTAATTTGTCAACACTCCCAAATGAGGTGAATGGTCTTAAAGATACATCAGGCATAAAGTCAATTGTACCCCCTAATGTCATTATGCTGTATGGTGTATTGTCGTTTGGCAAAGTTGCAAAGAAATTTCTAACTTTTAAACCATTTTCAATTGGCGTTCCGTCTAAAATTAACAATACATGATTTGTGCCTTGTAAGTTAAAAGCACCTGTTAAAGATATGCTTACAACACTCCAAACACCATCGTTAAACACAAATTGTGCTACTTTTCCAACAGCTATAACAAAACCATCAACAGCAATAGATACAGTGCCTTTATTAATTAAGGTTAAGCTATATGTACCGATAGGCGTGATACCAGTTGTAATCAATGTCTTATTAATATTTTGCGTGGTTTGATTCAAAATCCAAACAGAATTTAACAAATCCTGTGGCGTTCCTAACTCTCCTAAATCTACTGTTTGGTCTACAAAATCAACACTGCTCTCAAATGCCTTTATACAACTCCAATTGTTTCCGCCAACATTAAAAAGGTCTAATTTAGTGTAAATTGGCAATTTAATCGTATTGCCAAGCGAACCTGGTGCAGAATAAATTTCACTTCCAACCTGTGTACTTAGATTTACATTTGAGTCCGATGCAATAAATTGAATACCTGTACCTTGCGCCACTCCTGTAGGTAAGGTGTAAGTTCCATTTACTACGCCAATATATTTTTTACTCCCAGATAAAATCTGTGAGCCAAATAATAAAATCCAACCATCTCCCTCCCAATTTGTGCCATCAAAACCATCTAATAAAAAAAAATATAATTCTGTTTCTGCAATAGTTAAATTTAAACTTAAAATATATGTCGCTAAAGCATTTTCAATGTCAACATCAGTATCTTGAGATGTCATTCCTATGTCGGTAAGTGTAATATTCACTACCTTTGGGACATTATCCTGATTAAATATTACACCATTTTCCCCGATAACAACTAGTCTATTAGAGGGTACTGAAGTTAATGCTCCTTTCCCTTGGTCTTTTATAATATAATTTCTAATTATATTATTATCAAAACCTTCTAATTGGAAAATATATATTTCATTTTCACCAACTATAATACCTAAAGATTCAATATATGTTGCAAGTGCATCTTCAATGTCGTTATCGTCATCTTGTGGTGTCATTCCTATATCAATAAGCGAAATGCCTACTGCTTTTGGAATATTGTCTTTTGGTGTATTATATATTTGTTCTGTATTTGCCATTTTGTAATATGTTTTTAATTTATAGTATCAATTACGATTAAATCACTAACACTTGTCGCCGTTACCGTAATCACATTAGTTAGCAATGTTGATGCGCTCCAACTTTTTGAATATCCAGCAAGTGCCACAAAAGGGACACCATCATTATCAATAGTTGCACTACCGCTTAATATTGATATACTTACGCTATTATATGTGTTTGCATTTAATACGATAGGCGTAAGACCTGCATTTACTTGAGTAACATTATTATTATATATTGGACTTAGTGCATTAACGATAGGAATAACAATCTCATCTACATTACATATATCCGTAATTGTCTTATTTAATACTATTGTTTTTTGAACAGATTCAGGCACTCCAACATCTACTCCTGCACAATCTTTTCCTTGAAAAATAATTATTGTTGGGTCTGCTGGTGGCGCACCTCCACCGCCTCCACCAAGTTGACAACTTGAGACAACTCCGTCTAGAAATGCTGGCAAATTAGCAAATGTAGGTGTTACAATTTGCTCATTTATATTAGGTGGATTAATGATATATACGTAATGGTCTCCATCTGTAATTGAATACCTTTTTGTATTAATATCATACGTATATGTTAGATTGTATGAATTTAATTCATCAATCTTTATATCGTCAAAATTGTAAAATTGCAACCTGCAATTTAAATTTACTATTTGCTTAATATCACTCATTTTTAAATATATTTTTTGTTTTTAAAATAAAACATACATATTCATTTAACGATACATCTGTTTTTGCGTAATAAATATTATTTGGTTGCAATATTTTAAATTTTAAACTATAATTCTCATTCAACTTAGATAAATCAATATTAAATGATTGTCCAATTGTGGCTTCAAATTCCACATTATATTCAACATTATTAAATGCGATTTCTAAGATATGCGTACCCGTTTGCGTCGCAATTAATGGCAATTGAGCCACACCGCAAGCACCTACACAACCTAAATCATAATATGAATCACAACATATCATTTTATTATAAATTTTAAAATTGTATTTGAAATACCAATAATTGAAAGCAATGCAAATAAATAAGGTAAATAAATAAATAATATAATCATTAAAAACGTAATCCATGTAGTGGTGCAAACGATACACCCGCCTATTGGTTTTTTCCAAAAAGATTCATTATTTTTTAGCCATTTCCCGTAAGATTGAAATATCATTCCATCTTGCAAACAATCGTCAAAAAAGTTCGCAAAACTAGCACTCGAAAACGCCACAAATATTATACTAACATATACATTCCAACTCAACATCTTTACAATCATTTAAAAAATCATATTCATATCTGAACACAACTTTTATTAAATTAAATTCGTTTTCTTTAATAAATTCTTCCCGTAATATAGTTTGTCTATCAGTTACAATTCTTACAATATTTAAATCACTTAAAATCGCTAAAACTTTAGCAGTTAGGCTTTCAATAGTAAACTCATTTGTCATTAATACTAATATTAATTGCTCATTTACTTTATAATAATAATCTTCACAATCTAATGAATCTTTGATGGCAAATTCTTTCACACCACTAGTACGAATGTAGCCACTATTTTCCTCATTAACAGATATAGTATCATATTCACCATCACTTCTAATTGCAACGATATTCACACCATTTAATAACACAAAGCTACCAATGCCTTTAATAGTAAATGGCATATTTTTGAACCTATCTAATATGTTAATTAAGTCTGTCAAATTGTGTTTTATTATATTCTTCTTCGATTACACTAATCACTATTTCTGTTTCTTCAACACTCGCTTCAAAAATTCTTTGATTTAAAAAATCTTCATTTTTACGACCTTTTATTGCGTCCTCTACGTCTTGGAATTTTAAAGATTTGCTTTCTTTATCATAACCAATTCCACGCCTCATTCTCATTGTCAATTGAAGATTTTTCTTACTTATGTCACCTCCTAATGCTAATCTGAACGCTTTATAATTTTCAGAATAACCACCAAATCCGCTTCCTGCAATATCTACATTTTCATTGAATACCCGATTTTTCAACTGGCTATTAAGTTCCTCACCGCCTATATTTATTGCATTATTCGTATCTTCATCAAATGAATTAATAGATTCAGTTAGCTTAGTTATATATTCTTGAATTGTCAATTCGTGACTTTCATTTTTTGAAGTTCCTCCAATGAATATGATTTTACAGATTGCGATTTCACAATCTTAGTCGGTTTACTAGGTGTTTGAATTTTGCTACCACAGGTTGAACAAGCCATAATATTAATTTTTAAGGTATTGAAATTTTATAAAAACTTGAGTTACATTCCAAACAACAAGAGCAATCAGGCGTAGGTATTTTTATTTTTTCTATTGCAATTTGATACATACCATTTTGAACTAATTTTGATGATTCTAAATCATATTTTAATAAGTTATATGTTGAATCCAACCAAGCTAATTGCGTGACTGCAGAACTGTTGTTTTCGCCTAATTTAATATTTAAAAAATCATTAAATCTATTGCTATCCAACATCTCTTTCCAAAGCAAAGCACTTAGTTTATATATAACTGCTTCATATAATAAATCAACATAATTACATAGGTATTCGTAAGGATAACAACGTACTTGCAAGTCAACAATTAAGCCATAATTTTGAACACCATTTACACTAAAATACAATTGAGTGCAATTGCAATCTACATTAGAATTGCCGTTACAAACAGTGATATTATCTCCTAATACTAATACTTGAAAATTAGAACTTATGTAATCATTTACTGCAATTTCTTGCACCGTATCATTTGCAATAATTCCATCAAATAATATTGAATCAACTCCATTAATTCTTATGATAATTTGTGTTTGACCTCCAATTTTTACACATAGTTTTATGGTTTTTATGTAAAATGAAGTAAGTTCACATTTTAATAAGTTAAATGTTATTCCTTTTAATCCAACAAATGGAACTGGTGCGATTTGGTTTATCGTTCCTATTGTTGATTTTGATAATATTTTATTAGCCTTGAAACCATTAAATGATATATCATTAAAAACTGTATTCCAAGCTTGTTCTACTTTGGTTTCGAATAGCTTTTTTCCTGTAAAATATTTATCGTCTGCGACCTTAGATAAGTGCTTCAAACCAATGCCATAGTCATCTATATAATATTTGTAATCCTTGTCTACACAAAGTCCTCTAACACCTATAATATCGCTCCAACATTTCATAAAAAAAAAGATAAATAGGGTTCGGAATTAACCTCCCCCCACATTCAGCAACCAAGCTAATTTATATTAATCTATATAATAATACTAGATGGAATATCTCCACAAACAATATTATCTTTACATTCATTTAAGAATTTCAAAGCAGGATATGTGTTGTCACACACAGCATCTGCTGGCAATGAGAATACATCGAATATTCTGTAACCTTGCCAAGTGTGAACACCGCAATCATACGTGTAGATAACGTCCCAAAGTTTACCATTCAACAACATAGTTGATAACTGTTTTTGAGCAGTCGAAATTGTCTTACCATTGATAACTAATTGCAAAGGAATAGATAGCGATTTTCTTTTAAAATCAGAATATTCCAATAATTGAAACGCTCCTGGAATCCAAGTTAAAATGTTATCGTCTGTCGACAATGGTGCATTTATTGCGCTATTAATTATATTAGAATAAAAGTGATTTGACAAATCTAAACTACCTAAATTGATGCCTGAATTTGCTAAGCCTAAAGATGGTTTCATCAAGTTTAAAATGTTTAATGCTTGAGAAACGAATATAGGTTTATCTGAATATCCTTTATTCATATACGCTTCAATAACAGTCGCAATTACACCTATATTAGGGGTCTTGTCTGCATTGATAAAAGGTAACGCAATAGGTGAAGTTACGGAAGATACACCATTGGTGTAAGTACCCATCAGTGCATTTAATTTTGTGATAATTTTCTTCTCAATATTCCTATCCGCTTGGTTTACTTTTGTCGCTAATTGTTCCATGATAAAACTATCTCGGTCTTCACATAATTTATAAAAATCTGCATCTGTTATCTGCAAGTTCCAACCACAATTATCAGTTACCGTAATGTCTGCATAGCCTATTGCATTTTGCGTCCCAACAGGAACGCTACATTCAGTAGGTATTGCTACAGGACAATCCCCATCACATGTTGGTTTTATATATGTGATTTGAACTTTCCTTGGTGAACCTGCTAATCCAGGTTGTAAGCCCCCGTCGTTGATTACTTCGGACATTTGAATTCCTTTTCGATTCTGAGGCGATGTCAACGCATCGGTTGCACCGGTGTAAGGTTTATTTGATTCGGAAGCCAACGTTCCAAAAGCTTCAACTGCTCTTTGTTGTAATAAGTGACATGGCTTAATATCCGTGCCGTTAAGTACTGTACCCATTTTTTTTTGCTATTTAAAGATTAATAATTAATTTATATAATTAGCTATTAATCCTGCAAAGGCAATGAGAATTTATTTTAAAACGTATTTCTCTACGTTCAATTTATTTTTTTATATATTATTGCATTTTTTTAAGATGCTCTACCATTAACATTTGTTCGCTCGACATCTTGCTAGTATCTGTGATTGCACCAAGTTCAACACCTCCACCGTTAGACTGTTTTTTTAAATTGCCAATTGCCAAATCTTTCACTTCGTTGTAATCGAAAAACGTTCCGTTAGCAGGATTAATCGCCTTTTCTCCAGCCAAATCAACAATTACTGCTTTGCCATCAATAACTTTAACGCCTAAATTTTGCTTTGAAAGACGAACTTTAAATATATCTAAAGCTTCATCTTTGTTTAAAATATATTCGTCTTTACTTAAATCAGAATTTAAAAAGAATTCTTTTTCACGGTCTGAAATTTTAGTATTAAATTCGTTTTCAATATTTTTTACCGCAATTTCTTTATCCTCTTTTGACTTGATAATTTCCTCATTTGATAAAACTAATTTTTCTTTCCATGCAGAAATTTCACCTTTTAATTTTTCAATTTCAACAGATTCACCATCTTTTGATTTAGTTGTTTTTTCTAATATTTGTTTGTCTAAATCATCAAAAATCAACTCCATTGTTTGTTCTGCATCTTCAATCGAAACATCTAAACCATAACGCTTTTTAAGCAATTTTTTATGGTCTTTTGTCGCAATTATTTTGCCTTCAATTCTTGCCTTATCAATGTCTTCTTTAAATTCTTTACGACCTCTAAAGGTGTCAACTTGGCTTTCAAAGAACGTTTTTAAAGATTCATCTAAATTGAATGTTTCGGATTCTAAATCTTCAATAACAAATCCTAATTTTTTTAATACTTTCTCTTGGTTGCTCATTTTTATTTGTTTTTTTGTGGTTTCGTTTCAGAATTTCTGCTTTCAAATTCTTCTCTTTCTTTTTTCAATTTTTCCTTTTCTGCTTCTAAATCTTGTGTCTTAATTATAAGTTTTTCATCTTCAATTAATTTATATGCTTCATAGTCTTCTTTCTCTTTTATTAATGATTGTTGCGTAGCATTTATTATGCCTATTGCAATATCTTTGCTCACTTCAATCGGGTCTGTGTCCCTTAGATAATAGCCAGAATTTACCAAGTTTTCAGCATATTTTTCTTTGTTTTGTGTAGTAAAATCTTTTATAAAAAGTTTATTACCAGTTCTTTTTTCGATTATATATTCCATAGTTCGGTTACTTTAAACAAAAATAGATATTAGTTTTGTTATTTTTTTTACAAAATACATATTTAATTCATATTAGTTATTATATTATTTAGGTCTTCTTGTATATAAAACTTCATGAATACAATTGTGACCACCACGATTAATCGCAAAATTATCAATATCTGTATCATTAAATAATCCTGAACCTTTTTTCTTAGTCATTTTAACACCATTAACAGTTGTATATGTTATCATTACATCTGAAGGTTTTCCATTTGGACAAAATTCATCTAATATTATCTTTAATTCATCTGTTGAAATTGCTTTACTTCCGAATTTATCTTTAATATGGTCGCACATCGGTCGAGTTGCCTCAATTTCAGCACCTACATAAAAAAAGTATTTTAAATCATATTTGACTTTTACCTCATTATTGATTGCACCATCATAGCTGTACATAACTGATTTTGCGACTGCAGTTGTGTACTTTGTCAACAAAGGTTCTTGCACAACTACACGATTAATAACATCAATAGTATCTGAAAAAACACTATTAGTTAAAACCTTATTTGTTATTATTTTTTCGATAGGTTCTAAAACTACTTGAACCAATTCTACCCCTCGCAATGCCTTTATAGCTGATTCTTTTTGATATTTAATTAAATCATTATCTTTTAAAATGGTATCAATTGGCAATTTATTTGACTTATAATAATCAGAACGTATTTTATCTATTTTGTCAAATAATTTTAAATATTCAGTTACACTTTTTGTATAAGAACTTTTTTGTAAAATTGAAATTAAGGAAGATTTTATTGTCGCAGTTTGCTCGATAGTTCCTGATAAATTACCATTAACACTATACTTAGAAAGCATTGCAATTATACCTGAATAAAGTTCGTCATTTGTTTTTTCTACTCCTTTTTGATATATATCAAAACTTGAATCTATATCTTTTGCAATTGTCATATTACAGATATTGGAATAGGTATTTTGTTTATTTCTGATTCAACTATTTTTGCAATCTCTTCAAAAGACATAACAATTATATTGTCATTCATCTTTGAATAATCAACTAATATTTGATATGCTAAATTGTGAACCAATCTATCTTTATCAGTAATTCCTGTTAATTGATTTTGCGATATATCAGAAATACCATATATAAATAATTTATCATATTTAGCTAAAAAGTTTACTATTTTTTCTAGTTCAATAGATTTACCAAACTTTTTTAAATAATATTTTTTAGTCAATTCGACAATTATCGAATTTGGTAAATTATTTTTTTTAGCATCTGTTATTTCAAACAATATGTCATTTGCTTCTTTAATATCAAAATCATCAGGAAATAATATATCTATTTGCGTTAATTTATTAGGGGTCCTATAATTGTCAATTACATTCAATAAATACTCATATATTACATATAAATCAGTAACAATATAAGTATTCATACTTAACGTATGCATATAATCATAAGACTTACTTTCCCCACTTTGTGAAGTCATATTCTGCTTAAATAATCCTAAAGATGAAATAGTCTTATCTATATAATATGCTACTCTATCAGCGGCGTGTTTCAAAATTTCGCTTGGTGGAGAAATAAATCCTTCAGGTACATTAAATTTTCCATCTTCCAAATCCTTAGCGTCAATAAATTCAGTACCCATCGGACTATCGTCTACTACATAGCCTGTCCCCTTACATCTAGAACATATTTTATTTTCTGATATAACATAACGACCACTATTTTGGTCTAAATGACACCCATTATCTACGTTATCACATTTCCTTTTAATTTTCCAATGCTTCGGAAAAACAAATCTAACCTCGCTAATTTGCAAGTCTGAATTTTGACCAATTGCCAAATCGCCGTAAGCGGCGGCACCACTAAAATCGCTTACATAATATTCTAATAGCGTATTGTCTTGTTGTTCAATTACCATTTTCCCGCCAATCACAGAAAATGGAACGTATTTTAAGTTATTATTATAATATAAAAAAGAGTTATACGATAAACCATGTTCACCTTTTTTTGGTAAATACAAAAGTGTTTTTTCCTTTGTAATGTGATAATAATAAGGTGCTGAATCATTCTTTGAATACTTGTAATCACCGCCAATAAAAATAAGATTATCAGTATCTATATGTTTAATGTTATTATATGTAATTAGCTTTATTTCTACATCAATCTTATTATTTTCTATATTAAAAAAGTTTGGTAATTCTTTTTCATACGTTGGAGCGAAAATATCTGTAGGGTGTTTCGCTAATACTACAACAACTGCGTTGGGGTCTGTTTGTCGATAAGTAGCTGGATTTTTAAAAAACCATTCCTTAAATTTTAATTTCTTAAGACCAGAATCTACAATTAAATTATCAATATATCCTTTATTCAAAGATGTTTTATAATCAATTGTAACGTCAATATTTTGTGCCAAATCCAAATAATGGAAAATAGCTTTATCAAATTCATTCTTAGTAATAGGTCTGAAATTTTTGGAACGATATTCTAAAACTGCTTCATTTGCCGACTCCATTGGTCGACGTTCTTCAAAAATATGTACAGGAATTGCACCCTGCGTATGCACGCTCATTCGCTTAAAAACCTCTTGCCACTTATCGTAGGCGAGAGGTTTTTTATCAAGAAATAAAATATTACTAAGCGAATATTGCATCAATTACTGATTGTGGTAATTTAATCCCTTTAACAGGTGAATTATACGTATTAAATTTAATATCAATTTTCAAAGTTTGTAAAGAACCTTTTACCGAAGTTCTGTTAACTTTTGGTGTCCAACCAAAAAAGCCAGGATTCTTAGTTGTCACCCAATTTCTGCTGTAATATAACAAACCATCACAACCAATATACATAAATGTATATGCGTTATATAAGTTTTTTATATCATTTTCAAAATCAAAATCTAAATATGTGACATTGTCAAATACTTTAGTCATAAATGTTATAGATGAAATTTCATCAACAACAACTGCTGGTGAGCAATCTATTTCATCTTCGGTTGTTTCCGCATCTTGGATTTCACCAATTCCATTCGGAGATACAATTAACTTATTTGTTGATTTCAAAGTTGTCCATTCAGCTGGATTTGTTAAATCAATTATTCCTAAATCACATTTAAGTAATAATAGATTACTAACACCCCCTTTTCTAGTGGCTAGGATTTTTCTACATGGTATTGGATAAATAGTGATGTCCTCTACCGAACATGGATTGCAAATTTCTAACATACTTTTTGTTGTTTTTTTTTATTAAAAATATCAGCTTGGTTGCTTGTATTTTCAACTCAAAAAACTATTGAGCATCTTTTTTTTCTGCGTCTTTTTTGACTTCAATTGTATTTTTTGCATTTTCTGCAATTAGAATTTCAGCATATTCAATTTTATCGAAATGTCCACGAACCGAAGCAATGTAGGCGTGTACAGAATCGCCATCTTTAATTACCTTGCTCTTTTTTGAACCGTTAATTGTGGTTATTTCGTATTTTTTGCTTAAATCTATTTCTATAGTTTCTTTCATAGTTCAAATATAATTTTTATATTTGTTATTATTTTTACAATATGAAAACACTTAAATATATATCAAAAGCAATCAATTTAAACGTATCTAAATTTAAGTTAGAATGTTATAAAAGTAGGAATTGCTATTTTAGCAAAAGCGATAAAACTTTTGTTGATTGCGACGAAATAACGCAATTAAATTTTATCAGATTAAGTAATAATATAAATTTTATTATATTAAAAGGTCTTAAAATAAAACAGTTAGATATTCAATTAAGAAGAAATTGTATAAAAACAATAAGTAGAATATTGTATAATAAATACAATATTAATAATAGTTCATTTGTCAATATTATAAATGATAAATATTATAATGAATACAACGCATATCTATTATATATCTCTAACTGTTTATTTATATTTATAAATCACAACAGCTTAGAATAACAAGTTCTGTCCCCTCTTTAACTAGTTCTATTTCCGAAGTCGTACGCCCACTATTTGCTCTACCTAAATCGTAATTGCTACCATTTTCAATCATATATCTTTCATTATTAATAAAGAAATGAGAATGTAAAAATGCACGTTCAATAAACGTATGTATATTATCAGTATAGTTTATTACTTTAAGTAAATATTTATCATACGAAAGATTATAATTTAAAGTATGTTTCCCGTTTGAATTTACAAATATACTTCTTGTTAATTTCTCCCCTGAAACACGTCTTATAAAGCCATCTACATATACATCATTTAACACACCGACTGGATATTTAAGTCCAGCAAAATCACAATTGTTATACCAAGATATACGAGTTTTTTTATTGAAACAAGGGTCTTTATTTGGGTCTAATATTTTAAATTTATTAGAATTATATACAACATCGTTGCAGTCTTTCATTTTTAAATTAAAACAAAAATCGTAAGGATAAATGTCTGCATCTTCAAATACAGATGTTAATATTTCACTTATATTAACAGCAACAATAACATGGCTTTGATTATCTATATTTATTACATTTGTATTTCCATTATTATCAAATATATCTATAATAAGATTATCTTTTATTAGCTTTATTTCTGTTATTTCGCAAAACAATAATTCTTTAACAGATATATTATCAAAGAATACTTGAGTAAAGTCTGGATTTGCTTGAGTGGCTGTAAATTCAATATTAACTTTATAAATATCATTTGTAGGGACGGTAAATATTAATGATAAATTACCGTTTAAATCTTGCACCAATGAAGTAGTAGTACCACCCGCTATATATTGATTTAATATATCTGTGATTCCAAATGCAACAATTATATTGCTTTTTAAAGTTGTGTAATCAAAATTTAATTTATATGTTTTCCCAGCTTCTAAGGCTAAAGGTATTTGTTTATTGTATATTAAAGCTTGTGTAATAAAATTTGATATAAATCCAAATTTCATTTTCTTAGTTATATTATCATAATATCCATTTTGCATATATGTTGCAATAGTTGGAGCCACAATAGTTGTAACATTAATTAATAAATTACCGAAATCATATACATAACTATTTGCTGGGACATTTGCAATTGTGATAACACCTAAATTGTCAGTTGATGTAGTGCCTATAATCGCATCTATATTCGCTACTAGAAATGTATGGATACGTCCTGATACTCCCATTTGAGTAGTTCCTATATTTTTCAACCAAACATTTGGCGCAATTTGCTCTTCATAAAATCCATCTCTCTTTAAAAAAACAATAGTTTGGGTTCCTAAATAAAGCTGAAAATATAAATCCGTAGCATTTGGAAGGTCAACCTCAAATACTAAATCATTGCTCGTAATTTCACTAAATGGATTTATTTCAAATTCTGTATCATCAAATAATTCGGCTGTATCAATTTCATCTTTTTCTAATTGATAATATAATTCTTGGTTTGGGAACGTTAAAATCTCGCAATTGCCACATATTTGAGGTTTGTTAAAAAAAATAGGCTGATACTTAGGGAAAGTTAACATATTAAATTATTTATTCAAAATTACAAAAAAAAATGTAATAAAAACGGAAAATGAAACCCAAATAATTTGTTTATCTCAATAAAAAAGTATATCATTACATAAATAAACAACCAAGATGAGAAAAATAGCGATAATAATCATGATTGCACTTTCATTAAGTGCTTGCAAGAAAGAGAGAATACAAAAATGTATTATTGGAACTTGGATGGTAGAAAACACAAGGTCTTTTTTCATAATATATAATTATGATGAATATGCCAAGATTGGAGACCCTAACAGTAGCCTTATTTATATTGATAATTCTAATAATATAATTTTAGATAGTAAACAAGTTGGCTATGTAAAATGCAAAGGCAATACTGCTACATTATATTATACAGGCAGACAACCAATACATTTAATTAGAGCATATTAACAGTTTAATTCATTTGTTAATAACAACATTTTACTATTCTTATTGATAAAATATTCAACTGATGAAATCCATGCTAATTTGCCATTGAGTAATATTGCACCTCTTTTATTCGCTTTTATTTTATTGTAATCACATACGGACAATGGATATTCAAAATCATTAATAAATGGTTTTGTATTTTGCTCATTGAAGTCCAAATTGATACATAGAAAACCATCTCTTATTAATTCAAAGCTTTGATAATCGCCTTCAAAATAAACAGTCGACCCTTGTAGATTATTAGGCATAAGCATTGACGATGTAATTTCACATAAAACTGTATTGCCTACTAATAATGCAATTAATCCTGTTTCTATATTAAAACTTTTAATATCTGTAATGGCATTATTTGCTGTGAATGTTTCTGTAAATTCATCTATTATTGTAGTAAGTGTATTATCTGTATATGTAATAATCTTAAATGTATGTGTTACATCAAAGCACCCAAATGAAGGGTCATCTGTTGGCACTAATCCACTCCCGCTGTCCGCAAACCTTTGCCTCCAGTTATTTAATTTTGCTCTAAAATTATACAATCCATTTTCTTGACAAGTGAATAAACTCAATGCGTCACCAGTTGGAGCAATATTTAATTGAATCGTATTTTTATTATCATATATTTTTGTGGCAAAAAGCACTTTATTTAATCTACTATCAGTTCCAACAAAAGTACCACTACTTAATAAAAAATTTGCTGTAAATCCACCATCTGCAATTATAAGAAATCCGTACTTTGAAGTCCTTTCCACAATCAAACATTTGCCTGCATAATCAATCCATCTATTTAATACAGTTTCATTATTTAGCGATATATTGTAAACATATTTACTATTTATTAATGTTCTTATTGGAGTTCTTACATTGTCAATTATTTCATAATTAAATAAGAAAATTCCACCATCATTTGCGCCCTCTGCATTTCCCTCATTCAATGATTGATATATAATATTACTATCTATGATAAAATCACTAGTCAAGTCTAAAATATTATCTTTGTCTGCCGAGCATGAGCCACAAAATCCAAAGTCTTCTTTATTCCATGCAATTAATTTCGTTTGAGGATATGAAGGAGTTTCGTTTTCAGCAAGTTCCGTAACATTACTACCCGCTTTAATAAATGAAAAATTTCTTTTATTATCTTTTTTTATCGTATAATCATTTCCTGTATTATTTATTTCAAAAAGTATATCATTGCTATAAAAATAATCTTCATCTTCAATTCTCAAAAATGGATTATTATTAATATCTTTTTCAATTGACATATATAATCTTACCTTTTTTCGCATCTCAATAAATAGCTTACTAAATGATACCTTTGGATATGTTTGATTTACATTTATTCCAAAATTATGCATATTAAAACCTGTTGTTATTGCGTATTTATTCGCTGTCAAATAGTCGCTCACAACTTCTATTTTATTATCAGTAAAATAACTTATTAAATATTTAAAAAGGTCTAATACATCAAATGCACTTATATTAATAAACCCAGTTTGATTATTTGGATTCTTTAGCATTTTAAAAGGTGCCAAAGGATTTGCCAATATTAAACAGTTTTTTGTATTTGTAAAAAACGGAACTATTTCATTATCTATATAATCTCGAATTACGCCACTAAATGAATTATCTTTTATATTCGTTATTTTCGCTTCTTTCATTAGTGGATTCCATTCGATTAGTTCCAAGCGAACCATTCCACTAAATTCAATTAATTCGTTTTGTATTATGATTTTTATATCCATCAATAAATCATCACATTGATTATTTTTATATTTTGAACATAAATAATCGTAAGCGCAACCCCTAACGTTCAATGTTGTTCTAGTCAATTCTCTTAAGATGTTAGCATCAGCAGTTACGCTATTATCTCTTAATATAGTAAGATTAAATGAATCTATTATATTAGATAAATCATCATTATCTTGTAGTAAATTATCGAAATAAATTCTATACGAAAACTCCATTATTTGTATTTTTTGATAAAACTTTTACAGTTTCATTATGATTTCTATTATTATGAATATTTAGCTTATATAATAAATCATTGTTTTCATTCATCAATTTTTCCATCTTTGAAAAATCAACTTTTGAATTATTTTGCCTCTCAAATTTCTGAACCGGCAACATACCAATTTTATTAATTGAAAATATATCAGGACTTAATAAACCCTTATTTAATTTACTTATATTATTTATTCCATATTTATCTAACATTGAACTTTTTATCACAAATTCATTGTGTTCTAAGTTTGCATTTACACCACCTTGCTCATGCTTCGCTCCCTTCACATATCCACTACCTTTAAAAATTCCACCATGTTTAAATTTCGGCAAAGGTGTTGATAATACTATCGCTAATTGCGCTAACCCAAGTGCGCCCACAATTGCACCTGTCACGATTCCTGCAATTCCTGTCTGTGCAATTGCCTTAGAAACACCTTCAGCAATATTAATTCCTATGTTGAATATCGCTTGCAATTTAGCTTGTTTCGCTTGCTTAATTTTCTCCTTTCTAATTTCCTCTTGATATTTTTTTTCCGTAATAACTCCACTATTTCGCTCAACTTCCAATATTGCAAGTCTCGCATTACTAGCGCCTGTTGCGAGTGCAAATAAATTAGTACCTAAGTCTTTTGCGAATGAAATTCTTCCATCTCTTATCTCCGCTTCCTCTTGAATCCGCTTCGCATCGTCGTCTAAAACAGAATTTCTAAGCTCATTATTTAACCGCAATTGGTTCGTGAAAAATTCCTTATCAAGGTCTTCAATTTGTTGATTAATTAAACCCTTCGCATTCTTTTTTTGCGTTTCTGTATTATTATTATCATTCAGATAGCCATCTAGATATGCAACTAATTGTTCTTTTTTCCTTGCATTTGCAATATTATTATCTTTATATTCATTCGATAATTTTGAAATTTCAATTGCTCTAATTTCTTGATTTGACTTTACAACATTTTTTTTCAGCTGTCCGATTTGACTTTCCTGTTGGCTAATAATTGCACTATCAGCTAATAAGTCACGATACATTTTTTCGCCTTGAATTTTGTCATTAACAAAATCCAAATACATTTGAGTCCTTTTATTTAAAGACTTTAATTCAATATCTTCAATAGTTTTCGCTCGCAATAATCCATCACTAATCTCAATTTCTGCTTTTTTAATTTCCAAAAAACGCTCGTTATCCAATAGCGATTCTTTGATTTTCAATTCGGCTTCACTCCCTTTCCTTACTATCGCTAATCGAACATCTAGTGACTTATTAGTTATTTGTGTTAATAATAATAATTGAGCGAAATTAAATGCTTCATTTAATTTTTCTCTATCTTTCAAAAATTGTGCTTCCGATAATTTGCTATTTGCAATCTTAACTTTATCTACATCTTTTGATAGATTTATTTCTTGGTTGGCTAAATCAAATTTCTTAGATAATAATTCATCTTGCAATAGAAATTCTTCTAACGTTCCCTTTTCAGTCAATAATAATAATTGATTTATTCTTGAACTTTCAATTTTAAATGTGTCACTTGCAATTTTTAATAATCTAGTTCTTTCTGTTTCCGAAATCGCTTTATTCGCTTCGGCTATAATTTTCGCACGCTGTCCTGAAGTGAATTGTTCTAATTTTAACGATTCTAAATCTATTTGTTTTCTTTTTTTTATTATCGCTTCTTGAGCAAAGAAATCAGCATTAGTACCCTCTTTGGTTTTTATTCTTTTCGCTTCCAAACCCGCTAATTCATCACTTAATATCTTTATCGTCTCATCTTTATTTGCTCTTTTTAAGTCTAAATCAGCTGAATAATAATCAGAAGTAGCTTTCGTTAAGTCTTCAAAAGCAGTCGCTTGCGCCTCTTTATCTTCATTTATTTTTGCGATTTCAAAAGCCTTTTTTTTCTCCAACAACGTAAATATTGCGGAGTTAAATTTTTGTCTCGAAGCCAAAACTTTTTGGTCTTGAGCCGACAAAAGTTCTCCGTAGGCTTCCGCCGCTTTTGAGGCTTTTGCGAATGCGTCCCTTTGGTCTGTTAATATATCTATTTTTTTACCATTTGATTGACCTTTAACAAATGCGTCTGCAGTTTCTTTACCAAATTTTTCAGCATCTTCTTTGATTTTTCCAAACTGACCTGTCATCACATCATATATTATTGAGCCTACTAATTTAATGGCTGGAATAATTGCATTAAAAACACCTAGTGCTACATTTTTAATATCTAAAAATAAATTTGAAAATTTTGAAAGTCCAGGAAACACATTGAAGATTGCATTTTTGACTTTCCCAAAATTAGTAATTAAAGCAAAAACTAATAATACAATTGCACCTATTCCTGTTGCAATTAAAGCTAATCGCAATCCTTTAGCGGCTAAAGAAGCAAGGTTCGTGGCGACTACTTGGGTTTCAGTTGCGACTACTTGTGCTTCGGTAGCTACCGTATTGGCGATAGTCGCCGCAGTCTGTTGTGTGGTGATTTTAAAACTTCCTGTTTGCACGAAATTCCAAATTCGTTGTAATCCAATTTGTATTACTTTTAATTTGCTATCCTCCCGAGAAAACTCTTCTTGTATCTGTTGTAAAGATGTACCAATCAACATTGCGGCGTTGACTTTTAGTAAAGTTTTTTGCAAATCTTCGTTTTCGTCACCAAGCAAAGCACTTGCACCTTGCAATAATCCGAAGCCAGCAACAGCAGTATTGGCTACACGAATAACTTGGTCCATACCTCTTGTATCGCTACCTGCTTGACTAATTTCAGCACTCGCATCGCCTACTGTATCAGCTAATTCACCAGCTACTTTTTTGAGTTCCAAAAATTGTGCGGTGTTTTGTTTGCCTTGTAATTTTAAAGAAATTAATTCATCTTTTAGCAATTT
>Ga0163144_10009352_pt1 | contig 21060 bp, 16 predicted proteins | sample OliLak19BULKMAT1_FD_123175 | JGI IMG/M metagenome (GOLD analysis project Ga0163144, IMG submission 123175) | Freshwater microbial mat bacterial communities from Lake Vanda, McMurdo Dry Valleys, Antarctica - Oligotrophic Lake LV.19.BULKMAT1 | ecosystem: Environmental > Aquatic > Freshwater >... | reverse complement strand
ATGATGAAAAACAATGCCTCCATCCATTCCAACCGGAGAAATTTTATTAAAACCACCGGAGCCATCGTCGTGGGGGGCTCTTTGGGTTTTCCTGAATATGCAAAAGGCCTGAATCGACAAGGACCGGTTTTAAAAGTCGGATTAATCGGTTGTGGAGGAAGGGGCACCGGGGCCGCAGCCCAGGCCCTGGCCGCCGATCCGGACGTAATCCTTACCGCTATGGGAGACGCCTTTCAGGATCGCCTGGATGAATCCTATAAAGCCCTGGTTGAAATCGATCCCAATAAAATAAAAGTCGACAAGGCCAATAAATTTGTAGGCTTTGATGCGTATAAAAAAGTGATTGAATCCGGTGTGGATGTGGTTATCCTGACCACACCACCATATTTCCGGCCGGATCATTTAACGGCTGCACTCGATGCCGGTAAACATGTATTTTGCGAAAAACCGGTAGCAGTCGATGTTCCCGGGATCCGCAAGGTGATTGAAGCAGCCAAAAAAGCCGCCGATAAAAAACTATCCCTGGTTTCGGGTTTTACCTTCCGTTATGATTTACCCAAAAGGGCTTTTTTTGAGCGCATATTAAATGGGGAAATCGGGGAAATTAAATCCGTCTCTTCAACGCGTAATGGAGGTGATCTGTGGTATAAACCCAGGCAGGCATCCTGGACCGATATGGAATACCTGATGCGAAATTGGTATTATCAAAACTGGTTATCCGGGGACTACCTGGTCGAGATGATTGTGCACAGCCTGGATATGATGTCCTGGGCTATGGGGGACAAAATGCCTATACGGGCCACTGGTACCGGAGGCCGACAGGTACGGGTAGATAAAATTTATGGAAACATCTACGATCATTTTGCTATAGAGTATGAATATGAAAATGAAGTACGGGGCTTTAGTTTTAGCCGGCAGCAGGCAGGATGTTCATCCAGAAATTCAGTAGAGATAGCCGGTACCCTGGGCAATGGTATGGTCACCAGTAGCGGGATTCCAAAGATCACTGGGAAAAATGCCTGGTCTTATCAGGGAGAACAAAACGATCCATATCAAACACAACACAATGAACTTTTTGCCTCCATCCGCAATGGGAAACCTATGAATGACGGTCTCCTCATGGCGAATAGCACGATGATTGCCATTTTGGGGAGAATGGTAGCGTATAGTGGACAAACCCTTGACTGGGATCAGGCTATGACTTCCAATAAAGTGTTGGGTCCTCCAATGGATCAACTTCATTGGGATTCCAAATATACCAGCCCTGATGTAGCAATCCCGGGAATCACTAAAGTATTTGGCTGATATAAAAAATCAGATGATTAATTCAATCAAAAGAATTGTCCGGTTATGTGCATTGATAGGTTTGTGCAGCAACGTTCATATTATGGCACAAACATCACCCTTATTGTTTGGTCGAGAATTTTATGACCTTGGCTCTTCAACCAAAACAAAAGCCAAAGGCACCCCTATACAATGGGTTAATGTCAATACCGCTTCCGATACCTGGTCTGTGCATAAGAATGAGCTGGTGTGCACGGGCAATCCCATAGGGGTCATGCGAAGTATAAAACAATATGAAAATTTTATCCTTCATGTAGAATGGAAACATTTGGAGTCAGGGGGTAATTCAGGAGTATTTGTCTGGAGTAATGCTGTTCCCGGTGAGCAAAATCGCCTTCCCAACGGTGTGGAAGTGCAGATGCTGGATCTGGATTGGGTCAAACTGCATACCAAAGATGGCATTGAACCTCCTATCGCCTATGTTCATGGCGAACTTTTCGGAGTAGGTGGGGTGGAAACTAAACCGGATAACCCCAGGGGAACACGAAGCAAATCATTGGAAAACCGGTGCAAAGGCCGTGGTGAATGGAATACTTACGACGTGGTCTGTGTGGACGGTGTCGTAAAACTTTCTGTAAATGGAAAATTTGTCAATGGCCTTGCCCGGGCTACTCAAAAGAAAGGATATCTCTGTATGGAATCTGAAGGAGCGTCTATCCGGTTTCGAAACTTTACCTTAATGGAGTTGCCACCAGGTATAACTTCACCCACCGAGGTCGCTCCGGTAATCAAATAGTATAAAGGAATTTAGTCCGGCCTGTCCATTTCAAATAAATTGTCTTCAGTTATCCGGATATACTGCTTGCCCCCTAGCCGCCCAATCGCCCCTAGTTTGAGGGCGTCAATCTTGTTCTTGTCAGTTAATATATCCCGATCGACATGAATTTTGAGGATTTCACAGATCATCAGGCTGCCGGCGCCACCCCCCTCGCCGAGCTCAACGATTTGATTGACTTTGCACTCAAAAGCGAGCTTACATTCTTTGACCCGCGGTGGTTTGACCAGATCGCTGGGTATCTCCGTCAAACCGGCTTCAATAAATTCATTTACTTCACTCGGAAAAGGAGCACTGGTGATATTCATTTTTTCTGCCAGTTCAAAATGGACTAAATGGATTACACATTCGGATACCTCTTTAATATTTTCATAGGTATCTTTTTGTTTTCCATCCCTCACTTGACGCACCGGGGCAAAAATCAGAATGGGAGGCCTGGTGCTTACCACATTAAAATAGCTGAAGGGGCTTAAATTGACTCCTCCCTGGAGATTGATAGTGCTTACAAATGCTATTGGCCTGGGGATTATGGCTGAGGTAAAAAAACCGTACAATGTTCGGTTGTCTAAGTCAGAGGGCAGAAAAGAATGTATCGACATGGTATAAGTTAAGTAAACTGATTGATTCGCGGATTAATAGTTAGTACTCAATTCATCTTCCGGCCAACTCAATATCCAGGGCACCCACATTCATGTTTTTTTCATGGGGTACGAGATGTATTGCCTGTTCAATGAGATATTCTATTTGTGGGATTGCTTCAAACAATTCCTTATAAGAGTTGATCACATAATAACGGTCCTGAAAATCGTTTTTATAATAGTGTTTCTCCAGTATTTCTTTGACATCAAAAGGCCGGCGGTTGGCTTCCTGGCCTAAGCAATAAATACTTTCTCCGCTGGATGAAAGTATGCCTGCGCCATAAATCTTTAGCCCTTCAGGTTCCCGGATCAGTCCAAATTCAACAGTAAACCAATAAATGCGGCCTACCAATTCAATAGCCAGGGCATCATCGATATACTTAAGTGCAATCCTCGAGAGGGCTTGTAAATAATCTACAAAAAACGGTTCCGTAAGTAAAGGCATATGAGCAAAACAATCGTGAAACATATCCGGCTCTTCCAGGTAATCCAGTGATTTTAGTGGCCTCAACCAGGTCGATGATGGAAATCGTTTTAAAGATAACAATTCAAAAAAGTCTTTGTCGGGGATCAGCCCGGGAACGACTTCAATGCTCCAGCCTGTAGTCGACGCCAATACGGCATTGACATGTTCGAAATTAGCTATGCAGTCAGCTTCAAACTGCATCAATTGCATGCCTTTAATAAAATCAACAGCTGCCCGCTCTGCCAGGATTTCCTGTTGTTTTTGAAACAACAGTTTCCAGACCAAAAAGTCTTCAGCAGTGTACTTATCGTATTCCTGTTTTAAATGGTACTTCATTCTTAATCCGATTTATTTTTAAGGTGAAAAGGGTTTGGTATTATTTTATTTTTAAGTTCACCAAAACCTATGCGTATATCATCCCGGGCACAGCTGCCCTGAATCATGACCTGGTCACCATCTTCTAAATAGGTACGGCCGGAATGATCAATGTTTAAAGGTTTTTTTCCATTATAGCTTATTTCAAGCAGGCTACCCCAACTGCCGGGGTCATTCCCACTTATGGTACCGGTCCCCAGTAAATCTCCAACCTGTAAATTGCAGCCATTGACCGTATGATGGGCTATTTGTTGAGACAGGGTCCAATAAAGATTGGAAGCATTTGTTTTAACCAGTTTTACAGGTGGCTGGTCCTTATATTCCAGGTAAACTTGTAAACCGATATCAAAAACAGAGGGTGTAGGGTCGCTTAAATAATTTAATACTACGGGGTTTTGCTCCCGAGCCTTAACACGATAAGTATTTAATGCTTCCATGGGTACAATCCACGGAGAAATGGAGGTGGCAAAGTTTTTACCCAGAAATGGTCCAAGCGGTTGGTATTCCCATCGTTGAATATCCCTTGCAGACCAATCGTTTAATAATACTGCACCAAACACATAATCTTCTGCTTCGGATACCGGTATTGGTTTACCTAATGGGTTTTCGCGGCCGATAATAAAACCCAGCTCTAGTTCAAAATCAAGTTCCTGGGTAGGTCCAAACACCGGTTGGCCATCAGATAAATATTGTCCCCAGGGACGATAAACCGGTGAGTCGGAAAGGATAATAGATGACGTCCGGCCATGATAAGCTACCGGAAGATTTTTCCAATTTGGCAATAAGGGATCCCCCTGCGGACGGAATAATTTTCCGGCGTTTACCGCATGGGCTTCACTTGAATAAAAATCGGTGTAATTATTAATCTTTACCGGGAGGTGAAGGGTAGACAGGGCCTGCTGATCAAAAAGTTCAGCATGATGGGATTGAATAAAGGTCGATTTTCCGGAGATTATTTCTTTCAGTTTATCTCGGATATCCAGCCAATATGGTTTTCCCATTGCAATAAACTCATTCAGGACGTTACAGTGAAAAGGGTTTTTTTCTTTCGCTGGAAAAATTTTAGAAAATATACCCAGTTCATACAGCATGGCCATATCGAGGATACCGGATCCAAAGGCCACCCCTGCTCGTTTTGATTTGTGCGCGGTCGAGTATATCCCATAGGGAAGGTTATGAATAGAAAAATCAGTTTCCTGATCCAGGTGAAGGTTTCGTTGAACAGAGGGATCAACTGACATCTTCTAAATTTTGTTCTATTTTTCTGGTGATGCGGTTCAGGTGGTTCATATCCTGATTGTCAAGACCTTTCCAACCGATCAGTCTAAATGAAATAACTTCGGGTAAGATCTTTTTGACCATGTTTCTTCCAGAACTGCTCAGTGAAATTTCAAATCTGCGGCGGTCAGCTTTTGAAGTCTTGCGCACTACCATTTCTTTTTGGATGAGTAATTCCAAAATCCGGGTGACTGTAGGCGCGTCTTTATATACTTTTTCGCACAGGGCAACCTGGTTCTGGGTCCCCTGTATATATAATTCATACAGAATGACCCACTGATCAACGGTAATATCCAGTCCCTGGTATAAAAACCTTTTCTGTAGGTATTGTTTTATCTTTTTTCCCGTCTTTTCCAGAACGAATCCGTAATTAAATTCCATATTCGATTTAAAGTTTCAGTTTTTGAGGTGCTTTATAGTGTGCCCCGTAATTCTTGTTCCCTTTCAATGGCTTCAAACAAGGCTTTAAAATTGCCTTTGCCAAATGACCTGGCTCCTTTTCGTTGGATGATTTCGAAGAAAAGAGTGGGGCGTGGTTGAATGGGTTTGGAAAATATTTGCAGTAAATAGCCATCTTCATCACGGTCCACCAGGATGCCGAGCTGCGATAACATTTCGATATTCTCATCGATCTTCCCTACCCGTTGCTGCAGGGTATGATAATAGGTAGTCGGTATGGATAAAAATTCAATTCCGTTGCTTTTTAAAAACTGTACCGTTTGAATAATATCATCCGTCGCCATGGCAATATGCTGAACACCGGGTCCTTCATAATACTGCAGGTATTCTTCTATTTGGGATTTTTTCTTCCCTTCAGCAGGTTCATTTATTGGAAATTTTATCCTGCCGTTTCCATTGCTCATGACTTTACTCATCAGGGCGGTATAATCGGTAGAGATATCTTTATCATCGAAGGAAACCAACTGGCTGAATCCCATAACCTCTTTATAAAAATCCACCCAATGATTCATTTCATTCCAACCCACATTGGCTACCATATGATCAATGTATAACAATCCCACCGGAGTGAATTGAAGGGGAGGTTGCCAAGGGACATATCCCGGTAAAAATGCGCCGGAATAGTTTTGACGCTGAACAAAAATATGCGCAGTGTCTCCATACAGGGAAATTCCGGATAAAACTACTTCACCATCTTCGTCATGGAGATGTTGTGGTGGCAGGTAAGGACGGGCCCCTCTTTGAACGGTGGCACTAAAGCTCTGTGCTGCATCATTTACACCGAGTGCTATGTGTTTAACTCCATCACCGTGCAGATCGATAAATCGACCAATGGGGGTCCCGCTTTTTAACGGGGAAGTAAGGACAATCACAATTTTCCCTTGTGAAACCACGTAACTTTCCACTTCTTTGGAGCCCGTGGATAATCCTCTATAGGCCAGGGGTTCGAATCCCAGAATTTTTATATAAAACAAGGCCGCTTGTTTGGAATTGCCGGTATAGAGTTCAATATGATCAGTACCGAGAAGGGGTAAAAAGTCCTGGGAATTTTTACTTGTTATCGGATTCAGGATGGTATCATTCATAGGATTTGGTTTTTAGAAATGAATTAAAATTCGGGTCGCCTTTCTTTAAAAATCTTCCTTTCAGGCTAACCAGGAGTTGTAATATATCCCATCATCAATATCCATTGCCGCCTGGGTCAATTGGAGAGGATGAAAAGTATCGACCATGACGGCCAGTTCCCTGGTTTCTTTGGCGCCAATACTTTTTTCCATGGCACCGGGGGCTGGTCCGTGCGGAATACCACCCGGGTGGAGGGTAAACTGTCCTTCCTTGATGTCGGTGCGGCTCATAAAATCACCTTCCACATAATAAATTAATTCTTCGGAATCGATGTTGCTGTGGTTATAGGGGGCCGGTACGGCCTGGGGATGGTAATCAAACAGACGAGGGACAAAAGAACAGATCACGAATCCTTTGGATTGAAAGGTTTGATGCACTGGAGGGGGTTGATGCACTCTGCCGGTGATGGGTTCAAAATCATAGATCGAAAAAATATAAGGATATAAATAACCATCCCACCCCACGACATCAAAGGGGTGGTATTGATAGATTAAAGAATGCAGTTGATGTTCCTTCTTTATGTTGATTAAAAATTCACCTTTTTGGTCACGGGGTTCACTGTATTCCGGAATTCTAATATCCCTTTCGCAAAATGGGGCATGTTCGAGCAATTGCCCGAATTCATTGGTATACCGTTTAGGAAATTCAACCGGGCTGGAGGACTCCGTAATCAATAATTTATTTTCGGGTTGATCAAAATGATATTGATATATGGTTCCCCGGGGTATAACTATATAATCCCCTTTTTTAAAAGTCAGTTTTCCGAATAAGGAATACAGTATACCGCTCCCGATATGAATAAAATGGACCTCATCGGCATCGGCATTTTTGAAAAAATACTCCGTCATCGACAGCCTGGGTAAAGCAAGGCTGATTTGGGTATTCCCATTGATCAGCAGGGTGGTCCGGGAATCCAAAAAATCATCCTTGGGTTTTACGTTGAATCCATTTAATTTTCTAGGGGTGATGTTTTTGGATACGGCAATTTCGGGATAAATGCTGCGAGACTCCAGGATACGGCTGATTTGGGTAGGCCGCTGAATATGATATAATAAGGAGGACTTGCCGTGAAACCCTTCTGTTCCGAATAATTGTTCATAATAATAGTTACCTGCTGTGGAAGTAAATACCGTGTGTCTTTTATGGGGCAGAGTTCCTAGTGAATGATAATATGGCATGGTCAGGAGGTGATTGAAATAGGATTATAGTTGCTATGCTAATAATTAGTACAACAACTAATTTATGGATATTCCTGACCGTTGTCAAGTTTTAGAGGGGCATTAACAATTAAATTTTAATACCCTGTATTTTTCCTTAAGAAAATGATCCCGTTTGTGATTTGGTGATATTTAATTTTGTTGGTTTCAGCTACGTTGACTTACGCTGTGAGCTGGGAAGAGAGCAAGGAGGCGCTGCTGGTATCCAAATACATGAAGCATCCGGAATGTTGTTGCAATATGCTGGCCGGATGGAGATTGTCGACCGGTAATTCCAAACAATTTTTTACAGCTATTGCTTTTCGCTGGTCTGGTACGGAACAAATAATATTTTTTGATTTTAATATTTGTTTTATAGACATGCTGATGGCCTGACGGGGCACCTCATTCATAGAGCCAAACCAGCCTTCTCCATATTGTTGATTTCGGCATTGCTCGTCCAACTCTACAACGATATAGGGTTGTTCGGTAACAAAATCGGCGGGAGGATCATTAAAGGCGAGATGCCCGTTTTCTCCTATACCGACCAGGGCAACATCAACAGGAAGTTGGGCAATGATATTACCAAGCCGGATACATTCTGTCGCGGGATCGGCCTCACCATCGATTAAATGGACTTGTTTTAAAGCGCCGACTTTTGAGAGAAATCTTTCCTGCAAATATTTTCTGAAACTTCCTGCATGGGTCACTGGCAAACCAATATATTCGTCCAGGTGGAACATCACAACCTTGCTCCAATCGATACCCCCTTCATGAATAAGTTGATTTAGGGTATCGAATTGACTGGTACCGGTGGCTAAGATAATGTTTGACTGACCATTGGCCGCAATGGCTTTTTTAATGAAGGTAGCCGCGGTATCTCCGGCGACCTGGCCTAATTCCTGTGGATTGTTGGTTATGTGAATTTTCATTTGGCAGACCTTAAGTGTTGTGGGAAAGATAAGGCTATCATATGACGTCAGTTTCCATTATGGGTTAGTTGTTATAAAATTTCTCCTTGGATTTATTTCTAACCTCAGCTGGCTCAATATTATCTAGGATAATGGAGACCAATTTGTCTATCTTTTCAATTTGAGGGGTCAAATGGTTTTTTCTATAGTAATGATAACAAATTTTAAAAGATGTGAAATAATTCAGGTTTAATTGATTTACAATGTTTGCGCTGATGTCAGGATAAAAGTTAGCAAAAATATAGTCCAATAAAAATTTATTTTCAACCAATTCTAAATTGAGGAAAGTGTTTTCAACCTTGGCTGTTGAATATTTAAAAGCTAAACCCACAGGATGTAAGTGGTTATTAAGGCCTTCATATCTTTCAGGTGCCATTGACATGGCAATATAAAGGGGATTCTCAATTTTATAATAATTTACAAAATGATGAACAACTTTTTCCCAGTTTTCGGAATACTTATTCAGGTCAATGTTGCCAAGGTCAAGGGGCCGGATTTTTAGTTTCTCAAAGATTACTTTTCGATAGTTTTCGTCCAACAAAAAGTCAATATTAATGATGGTAACATCTTCTCTTAAACTCTTTGCATCCTGTAACATCCAAAGCGGGTACGTATCATTGTCATGTTCACTTAGAATAACACTATTTGGTTCTAAGGACATTAAAACATTATAGGCATAATTCAGTAAACCCATGGAAATTTCATTTTGTTTGAACCACCGTTGATTTACGTCTTTTCTTAGATTGTCGTCAAAAATCGAAGTAGCATAAGTTGCCATGGTAGCATGAATACCCTCAAAATCAGGATTGAGTTGGTAAGCTTTCATTAAAAGGTCTCCATTACTTGATACCCCTCCAGTTGATCCGGCAACAAAATAATACGTAAAGGTTTCAGGAATATAGACCTTCATAGAATCCGCTATTTCCTGACCAAATTTTAATGCCGGTGATTCTTTAACAAAATCATCTTTCCAATCCGCTGTACCGTGTGCATTTCTGCATGCCCTGTAATAATTGAACCAGTTGTATTCAGAAGTATAGTCTTTTTTTATTTCAGTATACCAAAGCTCGGCTTGCCGGACATAATAAGAAAGTGATTTTTTCTCTCGTGCAAAAGAGATTTGTTTCTCTGGTTTCTGAAAGTTTTCAATACTTTCTTGTGAAAAACAAACCTTGGTAAATAACAACGACCAAGAACAAATTATTAACCTGGAATAAAGGCTCATCTCGATTTAATTGGGTAAAACGTATACTATCATAATTTACACAATATTGCATAAAAGTCATCAATTCAATTATAGTTTAAACTTTAACATACTATTCAAAACAAATAATTATTTATGCAAATGACTAAACATTTCCTCATAATGTGCTGATGGTTGGAATATCCCGCCACTTTCTTTATAAAACGATTGATCGGTGAGGTAGACGCCATCCCGGGTCTGGGTCCAACTGGCCCCGGCTTTTGGGTGGTAGCTCATCATTTTATCCCAGTTTTTATAATATTGATGTCCGTTTGTTTCCTGCAATCCAATACTTATATTGGGAAAAGGAGCCAGGCGGGCAGCCACATTTTTATTCCAATCCGCCAGAATAGGGTTGACGGTTAAGTCCGCACAAAAACAAGGGATGTTTTTATCGTAAGCAAGCTGGACAACCCGCATAGTCATGCTTAGGGTCTTTGCAATGGCTTTTACAGCAATCGCAGAATAACCCTGCTCAATCCGTGCAGCAGCATCCTCTGTGGTATGGGCACTTTCATCCGCAGCAATGGTCACGCCCATATCTCCTACAAACATCTCGTTCCTTTCACCAAAAGGTTCTTCGACCACCGCAATCTGATCAAAAGCCCCAATTTTTTTGGCGTGATCCAGGAAACGCAATAAAGTAACTTTCTCATCATACCGTTCATTGGCATCGAAATAATACGGGATCTTCCCTGTTTTAGTATAGGGTGTCTCGTAGTGACCAATAGCTTTGTGCACAGCCGTAAGAAAAGCGATATCCTTTTCCAACATTTCCTGCTGGGAGCCGGCTGACCCGGTCTTTAGTTTCATAATAAAATATCCCTGATCCGCTGCCGCCTTGATTTTTTCAACATCCGCACCCACACTAAAGGAAGGCATGCTGGCCACTTTTTCATGGCGATAGCCTAAACCCGGTTTATAAGTATTCGGAACCAGGTCATCAAATTGATTAATCCGGTTTTCAGCAGCATATAACAACCAGGCGGCATTATCGATACATACCAGGGCATTTAAGGCAAATGTTTTTCTTAAATCCGGATTACCGGTTATTTTCTGTCCGTAAGCATAGACTTCCGGCAGCAGCTCATCGAGTAAGGACTGCGGATGGGTAAAGGTATTCCCCTTCATGATTTGTAAAGCCCTCTCGCTCATGGCATACATCAGGGCATTGCCTCCTGCAGGGGAGTGGGCTGCAAAAACTTTTGAATCGGACCAAAGGATTCCCTGGCCTCCAAGACCTATTTTGTGGATACCGGATTCGGACTCCAGATAAGCCGCTGTCTGCCATCCCTCCGTGATAGCACTTCCTTTAAAGCGATACGGAATCAGTGGTTCACGTTCAAAATTAGAATCTACATTTTTAATCCGGATCATGGGTGATGGTTTCATGAAATTGCTTAAATGTTTAGTGCTTAACGAGCTTCCAACTAAGCCAGAGGCCATCCATGTCCCGGTGCGACCGACAAATTCCCTGCGGTTGATCTTTTCGTTTCCATATTGCAGATGGTCCATATTGGGGTTTTAGAAAGTTTACTCAGGAATATTATTTAAAGTGTACCAGGCTTCGGAAGACCATAGGGACTGCCCACTGACGCTTTGAAGATTCTCCGGTAAACGAAAATAAACCACATGTTCTTTTTTTAATTCCGGGATTTCCAAATATACCCGGGATCTGTCTTTTGAAATATTGATCCGTGTAACTTTCAATTTTTCCAAATCCATTTTGGGTCCGCCATAATTTGCCGTTGGAAGATAGCACCATTGATGTACTAAAAATTCAGATACCCTGATTTCTCTTCCCTTTTCAAGCGGTTCTGTAAATTCTATTTCAAAACCTTTTGCTTTTGCGCGGACAGCCAGCATTTCAAATGTCAGGTTCCCATTGTATTTCATTCGTTGGAGACCGTATTGTTTTTCTTTCCAGCTCCATCCACCCACCATCCCGACTCCTCCAATATAAAGTGCGCCATCCGGGCCCCAGCGAAGACGATTCACCCCTGCTTCCAATCCCTGGGTGAATCGAAATACTGCACCCTGATACGCACCATTTATTTTTTCCAGAAAGTCCCTTTTTATGCCTCCATGCGTCACATCACCATGCAGCATTTGACCTTTATATGGGCCGTCCTGCATCAAAACCGGCTCAGATGGTGAGTTGCCTATTTCATCTTCCGGGAGCCAAATGGCTGGCAGTGCAATGGGTGTTGTTTCCGGCAGTGAATCCGGAAGTCCCCAACGCATGCCATGATACTCTCCCTTTTTAACATGAATTAATTTATTACCGGGAACCCATTCTCCCTGGTTGTCGGTCACAAATATTTCGTTATCGATACCAAGGCCAATGCCGTTGGGTGTTCGCAGGCCATAATTAATAGATTCATAACTGCCATCCCGGCTGATCCTGATGGTCCTGCCACGGTCCGGCTGTTGTTTCTCATGGGACATGAGCCGCATAGCTAAAGAAAGCGTTGCGTAAAAATGTCCATCTTTAAAAATCAGTCCAAAAGCAAATTCATGAAAATCACCGGTAACTCCCCACCGATTACACACTGCCTCATATACATCAATAAGGTCATCGCCATCCTGATCGATCAATCTGGTTAACTCTTGCTTCTGTAATACAAATATTTCCCCATTAACAACTTCAATACCCAGAGGCTCTGCCAGTCCAGAGGCGATACGCTTCACTTTGATCTTGTTGGTATCACCAGTTTCGACACCATCCAGCAGGTAAACGGCGCCTATGGCATCCCAGGTAGTTACCAGTAAACGTCCATCCGGAAGAAAAGCCAGGCCACCTACACGTGGTTTAAAATCCTTTTTATGAATGGTGCTTACTTCATAGCTTGGATGGACACCTTCAAGCGGAGCCCCAAAACCAGGTTTGGTGGTTTTAATCGCCTGGGCTTTTTTATTTTCAATGACATTAATTACTTTTTTATTCTGCGCCGGTTTTAATGAAAGGATATAATCCAGCATGATCTTTATTTCATTTTCAGTAAGTTTTGGATGAGGATTCATCACGGTACTTTCCCAAACGCCCACACTACCTTCTTTGATCTTACGGATAAGATATTGAATAACCTTTTTTTCATTTGGATAACGTTGTGCAATTTGTTGGAAAGAAGGCCCCACTGTTTTTCTATCCGCCTCATGGCAAGTCATGCAGTCACTTTTTTCTATCCAATATCTACCCCTGTGATCATATTCAGCTTCCGGCTTGGGGGGAATTTGTTCGGGCAGTGAACTAAAATAGGAGGCTACACGTGTTTTTTTATTTGAATTCAATGTAAAGGTGTTGTCTGCAGATTGTACTGAAATTTTTACACCATCCGGAACGTGAGAGGTTTTGAATAATCTTTCCAATCCGGGCTTCCCGGTTTTACTTCGTATAAACTCCGGTTGCTCTTCTATATAAATGGTATCTCCAGAGGAAAGGAACAATTCATACCTCAGGGTAATCTGGTTTTGATGAAAAGCATAACCCTTACTTACCATATGATGAATTTTTTTTTCACCGTCCTCTTCCACAATCCAATTAGAACGATGAAGGCTATCGGAAAAGTAGGATTTCCCCCAGGTCGAGGGTTGTACATTCTTTTTGTCTGTATAAGCAGCACCTTCAAGTGTTACGCCTCCCTTCCAAGCTTTAAGCAGCGTACAACGAGCAAGATCATAGGCTACGTAACAAGCGGAATCCAGCGCCAGGGTGAGCATCCTGGGATGCTTGTCTAAAACGGAGCGGAAAGCCCAGGGATCCATAGGTCTCTCCGGTCTGTAAGGATCAAAATTATCGCAGGCAAAGAAATATAAAATTGCAAAAGCAATCAAAACCAGCTCCTGAACTTTACAGCTGGAAAAGTTTAAAATCAATCCGACACTTTTTGTAAAACCTTTTTTCATTGAATTAAAAAAACTTTCTTAGTTCAGGTCACGGCCAATTGAGCTGTTTGTGAAGAAATTTAAAGGTCCCGTCATTTCGCATGGAATGTCCTCCATTAAAAAATTCAATGGTTGTATTATCTTCAAGGTTAAACCTGTCATATAGATACCTGACCTTTCCATATTCATAGGCGACCCACTCATCCGGTTGGACCAGGTCATCGTGACCGCGCTCCACCATAAAAGGTTTTGGGAAGATGAGATAGGCCATCTCTGCATAACTGAATGAGTTTCCCATGTTAAAATAAGGCATCTCCCATTCCAGCGTATTCATAAAACTACCCTTGTGGTGCGTATCCATTACTTTTCGTGTCCAGTCTCCGAAATCACCTGAACATATGGAGAGGCAGTATCCTTCCAACAGCGCGGGCACCCGCATGGCAGTCTCGCCTCCGTAGCTAAGACCATAAAAAGCAATTTTGTTTTTATCCACAAATGCGAGCGACCCCAGCCATTGAAGGGTTTGATCGTGCTGGGAGACAATAAATGAAAATAATGTTTTTTTAATCGTGTTAGCCTTTCGGTGCAGCCACCGGTATCGGTCTTCTCCCCGATAAGGATTTTGGGGTGCATAAACAATGAATCCCTCATCGGCGAGTTTAGCCGCTACATTATTGTAAGCCGTGTAGTTTCCTTCGACCAGCTCATGCGGTATGCTGTTTCTCCCATGCTGGCAAACTACAACAGGTCGCTTTTCGCCGGGCTGAATATCTTTTGGTATAAGAAGGATTCCTGAAGCAAAAAGGTTGGCATACACGTCCAGCACTACTTCATATCCGGTCCAACGTTCGGTATCATAAACCTGGCGTGTATGTGGATCTGGAGGTGATAAAGCATCATCAAATTTTCCTAAAATTTCTTCTCCAAAATACTTTCGATACTCCTTTGCCTGTTCAATAAACCGATCCGGTGTATAATAAGGATGATAAGAACTGGTACTCCAATTTCTTTTCTCAAATTCCGGCATCACTTTATAAAGGAAAAAACGGTTTCTCTCCTGATCTGAATCACGGAGTATCCACTGAACATGATCCTCGATTTCTTTGACCTGACAGATTTGTCGTTCTTCCGGATCAAATTCGCTTCGTTTATCCACAGGAATGTCGTTTGAAATGGCTAAGGATGAAGTATACCCAAGAGACGATGTAAATTTCACTAATGCTTCAGCCGATCCAAAACGGACTGTTGTATTTTTCGGACCGCTAATGAGACTCCTGGGTTGAAACCCCGGCCTTGTCAATTCATCAATGCGGTTATACTCCGCTTTTACTGATACAAATGGTGGGGTCTGCAATCTGCCTTTGTATCCTGTATAGGTTAATCCTCCCACCTGTAGAGTGGTTTCACCGGATTTTTCGATTTGTTCGGTTATTTCTTCAATGGAGCTGTATTCAATAATCAGGGGACGTGGCGCAATGAGTGATGCTATTTCAGCGTCTCCGAATTCTGAGAGCAAACCCCATACATTGCGGTAAATAGGCTCATCCCAAACCTGTTGCCGTGAATTAAAGTAGCCACTTACCAGGGCAACGTCAATTCTTTTATCCACAGCCGCAGCATAAAATGCAAGGAGGCCTCCTTCGCAGTAACCGGCCACACCTGTCTTTAACTCTTTGTCTGATGATTGCTCGAACCAATCTACCGCCGAAAGTACTTTTTGTAATTCATATCCAATAATATGACGTCCTACATGGAAGGCCTGTCTGTAAAGCCATTCCCTATAGGTTTGCTGCTGCGGCCTGCCTGGAAATAGAAACGTTCTGCCGATGAGCACCGGGATTAAAACCTGGAACCCATTTTCTGCAAGATGACGTGCAAATTGTGATTCGAATGGGATACCCGGTGAAAGCCCAATAAGTTGTTCAGGAGTCTGGTCTGCATCGGGAATAGCAATAATGTTCGCTACAGGTTTTGTTTTAGGCTGGATCAAAAGCCCTTCGCCATAGACTCGATTTAATGCAGGCCACCGTACCTGATACACGCGGTATTTTGAAGTCTCTGCAATAAGATAATGATCATTATTGATAAACGTTTTTTGCATTAACACCGGTGGGTGTTTATCTGCCAGGCCTATGTTGTAATTATGGAGTGGTTTACTTTTATCTTCAACACCAATATATTGCGCGAATCGTTTGCGATTCGGCTCAACAGATATCTCATAGGCTGCCGGTGAACTCAAATTTCGACCCCATAATTTTAAGCGCCTGGACACGGACTCATCAATTTTTTCTTCAATGAATTTATGTGCTCCATCCAGCATTTTCACTGACAGATCGCCCTCCCAGGTTAACCGTTTTGTTCCGGGAAACACGTCCGGCATATTTTTGTAAGGAAAATTTAAATCATCCCGGTTACCAGAAATTTGAAAGGCCTCAACGTTAACAATGAAGCTGAACATAACTATCCCGGCAAGCAGGGTTTTATTTTCCATTAGTTTTTATTGTGACAAAAAGTTATACCCCTGGCTCATTTAAAGTTTATTTACTTTACATTAAAGCTAAACCCTTTTTAATTGATTTTACAATGGGAAGATCAATGCGGGTAATTATACCTTGACAAAAACCTTCATCCGGTATAAAAGGTATAAAAAAATCCATACCAGTAAAAGCGCCCCGATACTTTGAAAAACCGGATGCCATTTTTCAGGACTGTTGATATAAAACCCTTCAAACAACAAACGGGAAGTATACCCAAAATTAATAAATCGATAAGCCAGATAGATGGTCAGGCTATTCATACCAATGACCATAAAGAAGAAAGTCCACTTTCTAAATTGCAGAATATCGATGATCCAATAAAACAAGGCCAGGGACAAAAAGGACATCCCTCCGGTCAGCAAAATGAATGAACTGCTCCACATATGTTTGTTGATCGGAAAATGAAGTCCCCAGAGCAATCCAAGACTAGTACAGATAACTCCGAAAAACAACAGGTTTCTAAGTTTAAAATATTCGGTCAGCTCTTTATTCCTGAAGATATCCCCGGCCAGGCTACCCAATATCGTAAGGCATAAGGCTGGAAGTTGGGTTAGTATTCCGAGTTCGTCATAGGACTTTTGAAGTAACCGGCCGGGTAAAAAATTCCTGTCGATCCAGCCATTCAGGTTTCCTTCAAAAGAAAGGTCTCCGGCGCCATACCCGGGTACCGGCACCAGAAAAACCGCTGCATAATAAAACAACAATATCCCTGCAATCCATAACATCCTGCTTTTGAAATTAAAATTTAAATAAAGCAAGGTCGTGAAGAAGCCGGCAAAACCAATGCGCTGCAAGACACCGCCGATCCGGATTTCAGACCAATCGAAAAAGGGAACGGGAGCATTTTTATCTAAAATACCTAAGCCGATCAAAATCAGCATCCGTATAAAAGATTTTTTATACAGTTGCGTTTTTTTCATCCCTTGTTCTAGTCCTTTGTTTAAGGAAAAAGGAAGGGATACCCCCGCGATAAAAAGGAAAAGGGGGAAGATAAAATCATAAAAGGTAAAACCGTTCCATGGTGGGTGTTCAAACTGACTGGCCAGGGCTTCCACCCAGGCTATATCGGTTTTGCCTTTCAACAGGTAGATAAAAGTACCCGCTCCCGAAATCATGAGCATGTCAAAACCGCGAAGGGTATCGATGGATAGGTAACGCGGTGCGGAGGGGTTAGCTGTCCCTGGTGACATCTGTTTTATTATGCAGGTTCAGTCCGAAGATAATCATTTGTGTGGAGGTAGTATGGGGCGAGGAACGAAAGTAAAAACTTATAGCTTACACCTCACCGCACCATTGCAGAAACATTTTGTTGTGCGTTCGTTTTTTATTCTCCGCTCTCATTGAATATTCTTGTGTAGTCGGAGAATTCCGTGTCGGCCAAGTCTTTTCAATTACTTGTCTAGCAGTTTCAAAGTCAACCACGAAACAACAAACTTCCATTGTCCCGCTGCCAATACTCCCACCGTCACAGCGTCCAAGTCCTGTCCATCCAAGTGTCTCGTCCATTCTGGATTGTAATCGAGTCCGCTTTTCAACATCTTCCGGAGTCCCCATGCCGTCAACTTTGAACTCAATTAATAGTCGGGCATGGTCATCCTCGCCTACTGGTCCATAACCTAGTGCTATGTTAAGCATAATCTGTCCAAACTCCCACGACGACACAATGAGCACAACGAGTGAAGACCAAAGGTAAGCAAACGAATTTGACCGCCATAACAAGCTTAACTTGACACTAGTTTGATTTTCTCATCAATCTCTTTTTGAACCTTCTTTCTAAAACTTGACAGCAACTCAGATTTTACAATCTTATTTTCTCCACGTTGTCCCAGTTGTCCCCAGTGAACTGTTGCTGATTTGTCATCATTATCCCATGTCTCCCAATAGTCTATAACTCCGTCTCTGTTCCTATTAAGTTTTAATATAATCTTGTTTAAAAAAGTGACAAACAACGGTTGGCGGGCAGGCTATGGCACATGCACGCTGTTACCGGTACATTCCGCTACATTCCGCTACATATCTACGCTAAGGTTTAGATGCCCACCGAGTCCTTCACTTATAATTCTCATAAGTGTCGAAAGTCTGATGTCGCTGGCATTATTTTCAATGCGTGAAATATACGTTTTGGTCGTACCACATTTGTCTGCGAGTTGCTCTTGTGTAAGGCCTTGCTCTTTACGCATTTCTTGAAGCATAACTCCAAGATTGAAAGCTTCAAATCCTTCTTCGTATTCTTCGCGTTTTTTTGTTCCTCGTTTGCCGTATTGTTTTTCAATATGGTCGGCAAGTGAAGTCAAGTTTTTATTTGTCTTTTTCATGTAAGTATTGTTTTTTTAGTTTTTCAGCTAGTTCAATTTCCTTTGTCGGTGTTTTCTGAGTTTTTTTTGAAAGCCATTAACTAATATTATTAATTGGTCTTTATCAAAGAAACAAAACACTCTGTAAATATCCGATCTAACTTCAACACGAACTTCATAAAGTCCGGTTGTCCCGGATAAATGTTTAAAATATTTTTCTGGAATTCGGTCGATTGTCTCAAGGAGTTGCAAAATCCAGTTAAACTTTTTCTTAACTTCTGGCTTTAGTTTCCCAAAGAAGTCGAGGTAATAGTTTTTATAATAAAATATTTCTCTTGTCGATTTTTTGTCCACGAAGCAAAGTTAGCTAATTAGGTAACATTTTGCAAATTTATTATGAAGAATTCTCTTGGGATACGTTAGCCCGGCCCTACCGGTAACATCTGTGTTTGCGCAATAAGTGCGCAAATCTAACTATATCAGTGGCTTTTACGAGTACTTATAAGCAAAGGTTATTTATTATGTGCCTCCTAAAGATTACCAGGACTTAGTTTTTCGTCGGTATCAAGAAATGAATAGAGTTGGATTTCTCCTTTCCAATTTGAAAAACCTATTGGTCTGTGATATGATCTAAGTACAACATATGATAGCGAAATTATTTCCATAGGAGTTGTAATTTTATTCCTAAATTAATATTCCTGCCTTACTTTTTCCAATATTCAAGCTTTTTATCAGTCAAAGGCAGTTAGTAGCTATTTGCAAACTTTTGTATCCGCATGCACCCGATTAGAAACCCGGAATTGAGATGGGGACTGGGGGACGCATACCCTATATGGACTAAACTGGTATATTTATCCAAACTCGGGACCTGCTATAGCAGATTGTTTTTCCGGATAACCGGGAAACCGGTTCAATCCACGATACATTCTATAAAATGGCCGCTGTTCTTCAAATCCGAGGGAGATCAACCAGTCTCTCCACGTTAAATCGAAAAGCGATATATCCAGCATGACGGAATGTCCGATGCAATGATTCAACGCTGCCGTCACCAGGTCTTTGGCTGTCTCAGAAGATTCAGAAAACACAGGACCGATGTGGAAATAGTGTTCTCCTTTACGGCCCATGCAGTAACCGAGAATATTGTTTTCAACTTCTAAAATAAATCCAAATTGTGGTGCCCCTTCGTATAACCATTGAAGCAAGTGATGGCGATTTGACCCAAAAACGGTAGAATCATATTGCCCGATTCGCATCATATCGAGCTGGGTTATCGGCCGGGCGGAGTGGGGCGTTTGTGGACCATCCACTTGCTGCTTTATCATTCTGCACAACGGAAATTCTTCAATAAAATTTAATCTTAAATAAAGATTTCTCCCGGCAGGACTGGCATCCAGCTTGATGGTTTCCTGATGCTGCAAAAACTCCAGGGCTTCATAAAGCAGGGTTGTCCCAATTCCTTTACGCTGATACTCCGGATCTACCAATACCATCGAAATCCAGCTAAACCTGTTTTCATAATTCAGGGTAGTGACCGTTCCTATTACTTTATCTTCAACCGCGACCCTGCACCCATTAGGACTTAATTTTAAAAACAATTCCCAATCCCGAGCAACCTGATTCCACTGTGCATGACGGCAAAGGCGCAGCCCCATCGGGATGTCTGCCACCTCCATGTTTCGAAGAATCATTGGACGAGATTTGATTTTCGGGGGAGGAGAGCAATCGCAATAGTGCCGATGACTCCCAATATCATTAATGCGGTGAATCCCATGGCATAACTGCCATACCGGTCCCTCAACCAACCGACCAGCATGGGAGCAAAAGCTTCACTCAGTCCATCCATAGTGAGTATCAATCCCATGACCCTGCCCATGACACGAACCCCGAATAATTCAGCAGCCATCAATGGAATGATCATATAATCTCCACCCAGGCCGATACCGAAAATAAAAGCAAACAGATAAATCACTCCCGGTGTTGATGCATAAAAGAGGAGTGGGATGGCACAAGCCACCAGGGTATAGATCAGGATCATCACCTTTTTTTTTGAAAACCGATCGGCCAGCCAACCCATCAATAAGCGGCCTAAAATGCTTGAAGCAAGGATCAATGAAATGACATTCGCTGCCTGGGACTGGGTATATTGTAAATCGAATCTGAAAAAAAGTTTAAGGTTCTGGCTGGTGCCACTTACTGCACCGATCGAACACATGCTGCCAATAACCAACAAATAAAAAGGCCAGTTTTTAAGAATGGTACTGAGCGGAATTTTTTGTTGACTGGATTTCGTTTCGTCCGCATCATCAACCGGGTTTTCTTTTACAAACCAGGCCATTGGAAAAGCGATCACGATCATGAGGATGCCCAAAATCATCAAGCCCTGCCGCCAACCAAATTCGAGATTGAGCCAATTTGCCATTTGAGGAGCGAGCATTCCACCTACACCAATTCCCAGATAAGCTATTCCCATGGCT
>Ga0163144_10009351_pt1 | contig 21061 bp, 18 predicted proteins | sample OliLak19BULKMAT1_FD_123175 | JGI IMG/M metagenome (GOLD analysis project Ga0163144, IMG submission 123175) | Freshwater microbial mat bacterial communities from Lake Vanda, McMurdo Dry Valleys, Antarctica - Oligotrophic Lake LV.19.BULKMAT1 | ecosystem: Environmental > Aquatic > Freshwater >... | reverse complement strand
GGATGCAAGCCCACGGTGTAACGCAGCATGTCGCCATGTTCCGCCGTCAGGTCGCGATACGAAGCCCAGTCTTCCGGCGAGGTACCAATCGTGATCAGCGCCGTAACGCCCGCCTCACGCGCACGAGCCAGCGTCTCCGCCAGCACCCCGCGGCGGGCAAAGGATTCCAAATGCGTATGCGTATCAATCAGACTCATAAGGGAGTCACCCACGTGACGCGTGCACGGACACACAGGCGAACCCGCTGAATCACCTGCTCGCGCGCTCCCCGCAACGACAATTCTTCTCTGGACGTATTTCCACACCAGCCAGCCCAGCGCGCACCTGCTCACTCACCAGCGCGAAGACGTTCACTCAAAGATACAGCGATCCGTACCGTTCACGCAAATAACGCACCAGGTGCCTCGGCGAGAGCTCTTCCTCCGTGATTCGTCGGACCAGTTCCAACGTTCCATAACGACGAGCCTGCGCGTGCACGTTCTCCCGCAACCAGGCCAAAAGCCACGTGAAGTCGCCGCGGGCAAACTCCTCCTCGATCTTCGACCGCACCGTCTGCACATGCGCCCAGAGCTGCGCCGCGATCATGTTTCCCAAACAATAGCTCGGAAAATACCCAAACGCCCCGCCGCTCCAATGGACGTCCTGCAACACCCCCGCCCGATCGTTCCCCGCCTCCAACCCCAGCAATTCCCTCGAGGCCGATCGCCAGGCCGCCGGCAAATCCCGCACCGCAAGCTCTCCCGAGAAGAGTCGCTTCTCGATCTCAAAGCGAAGGATGATGTGAAGATTGTAAGTCACCTCATCCGCATCAACGCGAATCAACGTCGGCTCGACCGCGTTCACCGCCAGATAGAGTTCCTCCGAGCTCACCCCTCCCGTCTGCGCGCCGAAGAGTTCCCGCCACCGCGGTTCAAAGTGTCGCCAGAATCCACGGCTCCGCGCCACTTGGTTTTCCCACAACCGGCTCTGCGATTCATGCACCGCCATACCCGCATTGATGCCCAACGCCGTCCCCCAGTGCTCCCGCGGGAGGCCCTGCTCATAGAGCCCGTGGCCCGTCTCATGGATCGATCCAAAGAGCGCATCGAGCGGCTGATCCGCATGATAACGCGTGGTCATCCGCACGTCGCAGCCCGTGCCGGAACAGAAGGGATGCAACGAAACGTCAATTCGCCCGCAGGTATAATCAAATCCGAGCTTGGCCGTGACCTCGTTCAGAAAGGTCCGTTGCGCCTCCAGTGGGAATCCGCGGAACCGCCCCGAAATCTCGCGCGCCTGCGCTGCCCGCGGTGACGTGATGATCTCGTGCATCAACGGCACCAACTCCCGTTTCAGCTCCGCAAACAACCGATCCACCGCCGCGGCCGTCAGCCCCGGATCATGCTTGTCGAGGGCATAGTCATACGGTGCGTCTCCACGATTCAAATACGCTGCCTCCCGCCGGGCCAGATCGAGATGCGCTTCCAGCACCGGCGCATAGCTTGGGAAATCATCGGCCGCCTTGGCCCGCGCCCATGCGTGGTACCCCCGACTGCACAGCGTCGCCTGTTCGCGCACGAACTCCGCCGGCAATTTCGTCGCGCGATCGTAATCCTTCCGCGCATCCACCACCACCGCCCGCTGCTCCGCACTCAGCTGCGCGTCGGCGGCCTCGAGCGCCGATAGCGCCACCCCGATGCGGGGCTCACTCGCCGCCGTATGCTGCACCTCGGCGAGCACCGCGTGCTGACCCGCCCGCTGTTCGGCCGCACCGGCGGGCAGATTCACCTGCTCATCCCAACTCAGCAACCCGCTCACCGTTCCGAGAGTGTGCGCTCGTTTCACCAGCGCCACCAGCTCCGCGAAGTTGGATTCGATGTTCATTTCCTCTGATGCTGACGCACGTTCAACCGGGTTGCCAGCGCCTTGTCGCCAGCGACAAATTCACTCCGCGGATCCGTCCAAAACCTGACGTTCACCCTTTGCCCCACTTCCCGGCGCACCCGCCCCTTTAAACCTTCGCGCTATTATCGCACTTGAAGTGAACCTGCGACCGCCGGAGCCCATGGGCGCGGAGGGCGGATGTCTCCGCCGGATTCCGGCGTTGCAGAGCAAAGCGTTGCTGCTCGGCCGCCTCTTCCGCCGCGGCCAAGGCCGAGATGCAGACGAGCGCTTCGGCGCGTTCCGGCAACCTGCGCTGCGGAAAACCAGCGTGCCGGGTGAGCCAGTGCACTACGTCAGAAAGAGGTTCAGGTCGGGAGGAATTCATTGCCTTGGACGATCTACCGTAACGTGAACCGGGCCTCACGCAACCTTCCTCGCAGTTCCGGCTCCCGATTAGCCAATCGCCGCAGCCCATTTCGCCTCATCAAACCCCACGAGCGCCACTCCCGGGCCGATCGCAAAGGGACGCTTCACCAAATTGCCATTCCTGGCCAAAAGATCGAGCGCCGCGGCCGGGCTCAGCGTGGGTAAAACCCTGCGCATGTTCAGGTCACGATAATCGCGCCCTGCCGTATTAAACAAGGCCCGCACCACGCCATCCTGCCCCTTCAACATCGTCCGCAACTCCGCCGCACTCGGGGGCGTGTCTCGAATCGCACGCTCCTCAAATGGAGTATTGTTGGCCTTGAGCCACTTTACGGCGCGGCGACAGGAATCACAGGTGGCGAGAGTGTAGACGGTGAGCATGACAAATTTATTTCACCCAACTCGGGTCCTGAATCACAAATTGCCAGCGACCGCGAAACGCGCCGAGTTCCCCATAGAAACGCAGGGTGAATCCTTCCGAATGGGCAGCCCGCAGTTGGTTGCGCAGCCCCTCATCATGACTCCACACGTCATAGGTCTCGCCCCGGAATATGATCCCCAGCCGGCTACCGGCCACGACTACGCCTTCGACCCGGAAAATTTTCCCCTGATACGCGTCGGAACGAATACTCGCGCCTGCAGGGATCTCGCCGGCCTTCACCGCCAGCGTTTCCAAATCGAGTCGCGCGTATCCAATTTTCACATCCGGTACCGGACCGCCGACTTCGACGGATGGATTCGTAAGCGCCAGCGTGCGGTCCGCCCGCCCGTCCTTCACGACCGTGAAGCGGGCGAACACCGGAAAGTGATCGGAAAAACCGCGGCCCGCCGGGCCATCAAATGACCACCGCACCGGCAGGCCCATCGCGTCCGCATTAAGACCGCTGAATTTCGCCACGCCAAAGGAGTTATCTACATACTGCACCCCGCGATAATCATATAGCCCGCGCGACAGAATGAGGTGCATCAAGGTGCCCCACTCCCCGCGGAACACATCACTGCCCCGCTCCGGCGCCGGCAATTCATACCAGAGATTATACAGATCGCGCGGCGCATCGCGAATCGCCCGTTCGTTGCCTCGGGACCGCAGCACATCATTCAGTGCGGTCGTCGGCATCGCCGGGTACCGCTGCTTCTGATTATATTGCGAGTTGAAGTCGCCGCCAAGAATGATGTCCGCGTCAGGGTCCGCCGCCAAAATAGCATTGAGCCGGCTGCGCAGCGTTTGCGCATTCGCGATCCGGGTTGGCTCACTGGTCGGATCACTCGCGCCCGATTTCCAGTGGTTGGCAAACACGTATAACCGCGCGCCATCGATCTCGAGTTCCACTTCCAAAATCGCCCGCGCATTCGTCGTCGGATGCGACCGCACGGCCCGCACCGGAAGCCGGGTAAACACCGCGTTCTTCTGCTCGAGCCGCCGCCCCGAATCGGCTTCAGGCCCATTATCACCGACCACGATCTGGTAATCCGTCATCCCCAGATCCGCGAGGGCTTTGGCCAGCAGAACCTCGGATGGCAGATCGGCGATGGCGGCGTCGAACCGCGCGCCCAACATCTCTTCCAACCGCACGTTCGCGTACCGTTTCAAGACCGCCGGCACATCGAGCGGCCTGGCGGCAGGCGTAAGATCCACCTCCAGTTCATTCAGGATCAAAACGTCCGGTCCGCGACCGTCCTCAAACCGCGCGATCACCCGCGCCGTATTCTGCAGCTTCGTCACCACGTGCGCCCGGGTGTAATTCGGCGGACGATAGTCCTCGAAGCCCGCCTTCCCATCGAGGTCGAAAAGATTCTCCACGTTGTAGGCCACCACAGTGAACGGCCGGCCGAAAGCCCCCGCACTACCGAGCACCAACCAGAGCACCGCCACGAAAAGTTTTTGCATCCCCACCACTGTGGAAGAGTCCTGAGCCGGAAGACAACCCGTTTGCCTGCTGGAAATGGCCAGCAAGCGGGTCACACCGAACCAGTAGGCGGCGCCGAACGGGGTCAGGCCGTTGTTTGTTGATTTTAGGGCAGATCTGCCGAGTTCAGCTTCGCCTGAGCTAACGGCGAAGAGAAAGACGGCGCGCCACGAAGACCGTTGAGAGAGGAAGGACTTGGTATAAATGCCTAATAAAAAGGGCTATTGGGTAAATATGGTAGCTCGATTTCAATCGGTCGGACTATTTCTATAGGGAATCTCGGCAGAAAAGTGTGCGGCTAAAATCAACAAACAACGGCCTGACCCCATTGGTTGTCCCCCATTGGTTGTCCGCCGCTTCCGTTTGAAAAACCTGCTTCCTGCTCGCCGTCTCAAGATCCCCGTTTGACCTGACACAACCCGCTCCAGCATGGTCAGTCCGAATGACGCCCATTCTCGAAGTCTCCCAGCTCCGCGTCGCCCGCGGTCGCACGGACATTCTCCGCAACGTCAACTGGCGCGTAAATCCCGGTGAACACTGGGTCATCCTGGGCGCCAACGGCTCGGGCAAGACCACCTTGCTCAAGGCGCTCACCGGATATTTGTCACCGACTTCCGGCGGACTCGCCCTCCTCGGCCAGCGCTACGGCGAGTGCGACTGGCGCGAATTGCGCCTGCAAATCGGCGTCGTCACGAGCGCATTCGCCGCTTCGATTCCGCCTTCGGAAACCGCGATTGATACCGTGGTCAGCGGTAAATACGCTCAACTCGACCTCTGGCACCGCGTCTCCAGCCGCGATCGCCTCGCCGCCCGAAAACTTCTGGAAGCCAGTGATCTCGCGGAGCTGGCCGATCGCGAGTGGGCCTACCTTTCCCAAGGAGAGCGCCAGCGCGTGTTGATCGCGCGCTCCCTCATGGTCCGGCCGAAACTGCTGATCCTCGACGAGCCGTGCGCCGGCCTCGACCCCATCGCGCGTGAAAAATTCCTGCGCTTTCTCGGCACGCTCAGCCGCGGCGGCAGTCCCGCCGATCCGGCCTTGGTGCTCGTCACCCATCATGTGGAAGAAATCGCGCCGCTGTTCACCCATGCGTTGCTGCTCCGTGACGGTGCCGTCCTCGCCGCCGGTCCGCGCGCCAAGGTGCTGACGTCCGCGCAGCTCACCGCCGCCTTTGGAGCCGACCTGCGACTGCGCCGCACGGGCGGACGCTACGGCCTCACGTTTGCGCCCGCGTGAATCCGCTCTCCGAAGTCATCGACGCTCTGGGCCTCACCCACCCCGGCACTTACCTCGCCCTTTTTCTCGCTGCATCCCTCTTGATGATGTGGCGGCTGGAAGCGCTGCAGCATCACGGGCTCGAGGGCACCGCCTTGGGCACGTTGATCATGCCCTACTGTTCCGGGCTCGGAAACGTAATCTTCGTCCTTCTCATCGCCGGCGGTAAAGGCGATGGCGCGGCGATCGTCACCAACAGTCTGGTTAACAATGTCACGAATCTCACGCTGCTTCTCGGACTCCCCGCGCTGATCTGGGGCCTGCAACTTCGCCTGCCGGGAAAAACCGCCCGCGGCGCCATCAACCGCAAGAAAGCCGCGGCCGCCGGCACCGAGCGTCAGCTCACGCAACTTTCCCTGCTCCTCACGTTATTCGCGGCCATCTTTTTTAGTGGCGTGACCTGGGCTCTGGGCGCCGACGGCCAGCTCGACGCGCAGGACGGTCTGGTGCTCATTGCGCTCTTCCTTTTCTGGCAGTCGTTTCAGGTGTTCGATGTGCTCAAGCACAATGTCCGTCAGCACCGCACGTTCGGGCCGATGTTCTATTTCGATTTGCTCATCGTACTCGCCGGGGCTTTCGGTCTCTACACCAGCATCGACTGGTTGGTAAACTGGGTCGGCCAACAAAAGGCCTCGTTCGTCAACGCCTCGAATCTCGGCTGGTTAAGTGGCTGGCTCATGGTCGTGCCCAACGCCCTGCTCGCCTTCTTTTACGCCGCCCGGCACCGCGCCGACATCACCTATGCATCGCAAATCGGTGATGGCCATATCTGCATCCCGCTTTGTCTCGGCCTCGGAGCGGTGCTGCAGCCGCTTACGCTTCCGCCGTTCTTCGAGACTGCCATCGCAATTCTCATCGGGGTCAGCCTCGTGCACGCCATCAGCATCGGTCTTGCCGGCGGTCTACCCCGGTGGATGGGCTGGCCGCTGGTGGCCGCGTATGCCTGGTTCGTCGGCACCGGCCTCCTCTCCTAAACGCACCACCCGCGGTAAGGCCGCACGATGGGTGCGGGTTGAGTTGCTGATCAGTGGACTGACCCGCGCTCACCACCCCGCCCGACGGCCCCGCACAAAGTCACGTAATACGTGACATTGTGCGCGGGACGCTCGCGGGGATTTTCCGCGCGGTGAGAATTGATCCGCCTCAGAACTGCAACGGATCCGCGCGAAATTTTTCGCTGAGATCGAACAGCACAGCCTGCGCCCCCAGCCACTTCCCGTCGGCGCGAATCTCATTCATCGTTTTCGTAGTGTGGTTGAGCACCAGAAAACTCGCGGGACCGACTTTCATGAATGCATCATAACGCGTGTTCGCCGCGTCCGGCACAAATTCAAGATCACCTTCGGAAAACGGCTGCCCGGCCGCCCGTGCCCGCAAGGGCTCGGCGTCGTCCGGTAACTGTTTTTTGAATACGTCCGGCCGCGGACCTTCGTACGCCATCACACCGCTCTTCGTCCCCACCGCCAGAATCGCCCACTCATCGAAGACGGGCTTCAAATAGCACGCACGCATGCGTTCGTTCGCAGTTTGGATGTGCCGGTGCGCTGTCTCGAGGTCCATGCGCGGCAGAAAGGGCATTCCCTTCGGCAATGCAAGCCGCCGCACCCGACATCAACCCGTCCAATCACGCCCACGCCCGATTTAACGCTTCCTTAGCGGAGGAAAGCGCTGTCACGGCAGGAAAGCCCGCCAGGTCGAAGCCGCCCGAGGCGAGCGGACGGCCGCCTCCTCAGACCGAAAACCCGGTCGTTATATAATTCTTCAGATGCTCCGCCTCGACCCGATGCGAGTCCGCCATCCAGCGCGTGATGTCGCCAATCGAAATGGTTCCGACAAGTTTGCCGTTCGAGACCACCGGCAAATGCCGGAGGCGCTTCTCGGTAAATAAGACCATGGTATCCTCAACGGTCGCATCCGGTGAAATCGTGACAACGTTCGCTGTCATCACATCGGCCACCGTCGTGCGCTTCGGGTCCACGCCGGCTCCGACGACGCGTCGCAAGACATCGCGCTCCGTGAAGATTCCAAACAAGCGGCCCGCATCAATCACGAGCACGGAGCCCACGCGGTTGCGGTTCATCTCATCCACAGCTTCCGACACGGTCGCACTGGGCGACACGGAAAAAACAATCCGACCTTTCCGATCCAGAATAGCAGTAATAGGAGCATTCATAAGGGTAACTAGGGGTGCTCGCAGTGTGTCGCTTTTGAGGATGACTGCAACCCGTAAAGTTTGCTGATTTTCTCCGGCCGCCAAGCGGAAGACCCTCACGAAAAGCGGGTGGAGATATCACTTGTTCCGGCCGCCGCTCGACTGCCTGAACGCGGCCATAAACTCCAGTCAGCTCCATTCCCCGGGCTCGCCCGAGGAATCTTTACCCAGTCTCACCTATCGCGCGCACTTGCCGCGGAAATCGTTGTCTCAGCGCAGCATGAGCGCAGGAAAAATCGCCCTTATCATTCTGGGGTTGCTGGTCGCCGGACTCATCGCAGTGGCCCTTTGGGGCGGCGGGATCTATAACCGCTTGGTCACCTTGCAGCAGGCGACCGACGCTGCCTGGGCACAGGTGGAAAATGTCTATCAGCGACGCACCGATCTGATTCCAAATCTCGTCAACACCGTATCGGGCTCCGCTAACTTCGAGCGCTCAACCATCACCGAAGTGGTCGAGGCCCGCGCCTCCGTGGGTCGCGTTCAACTGCCGGCCGCCTCCGCCCCGACTGATCCGCAACAGCTCGCGCAGTTCGAGCAAGCGCAGGCCGGGCTCGGTGGCGCTTTGTCCCGCCTGCTCGTCGTCGCCGAGCGTTATCCGGAGCTACGAAGCGCCGCCGCGTTTCGCGATTTGCAGGCTCAACTGGAGGGCACCGAAAATCGCATCACGGTCGAACGGGGGCGATTCAACGAAGCCGTCCAGGCGTACAACACCGCCATCCGTCGCTTCCCCGCCGCCTTGCTCGCCGGCATGTTCGGACACTCCCCGCGTCCCTATTTCAGCGCCACTCCCAGCTCGGATCGGCCGCCGGAAGTGAAGTTTGATTTCGGCAAGAAAACGACCGCTCCCCAAGTGCCGTGAACACGCGGGCTCATCGATTCCCCTGCGAACTGGCCACCCCAAGCGGGCCGGCTGCGGCCGTCGTCACCCTGCCGCCGCACTTCCGACGGGCGGCGCGGATTCTTCTTATCATTCTTGTCGCACTCGCCGGGGTCGTCGTCGGTCAAGGTGACGGTCGCGCCGCGGAAACTATTCCGCCCGCTCCTCCAAAACACTTTAACGACTTCGCCGGCGTGGTGCGTCCGCAAACCGCCGCCCAACTGAACGCCGAACTCGCGCAGTTCGAGCGCGCGACTTCCAACCAAATCCTCGTCGCCATCTACCCGCGGTTGACCTCGGATTCCTCCGTCGAGGACTACGCCGTTCGCGTCGCGGAAAGCTGGCGCGCCGGCCAGAAGGCGCGCGACAACGGAGCCGTCCTATTTCTTTTTCAAGAGAGCCGCGATGTGCGGATCGTCACCGGCTACGGTCTTGAGGGCGCTCTGCCCGATGCGCTGGCGAAACGCATCATCGAGGATGAAATGATCCCACACTTTCGCGCGGGCGACTTCGACGCCGGGCTCACTGCCGGCGTCCGAGCCATGATGGCCGCCACCCGCGGCGAATATCGCGGCACCGGCCGCAGCACCGCCGGGGGCCAGACCGGTTCGTCCAGCCGGAGCACTTTAGTTTTCCTGATCATCGTCGCGCTTCTCATGCTCTCGGGGCTACGCAATGCCTCCCGGCGGCAAACCGTCTACAGCCGGCGCGGACCGCGCACCCTCTGGGCGGATCCCGGCACGTTCGGCCGCCGCGGTGGAGGCGGCTGGGGCGGCGGTGGCGGCGGAACGTTCTCCGGCGGTGGTGGCCGTTTTGGCGGCGGCGGCGCAGGAGGGCGCTGGTAATGAAACTGCTTCCCACCGTTCCTCACGTCGACGATGTCCGGATCGTCGCCGCCATCGCCGCCGCCGAAGCCCATACCTCCGGCGAGATTCGCATTGTGCTCTCACGCCAATCCATCACCGACCCCGTTGCCGCGGCGGCGGAGCAATTCGAGCGTCTCGAAATGATGACTACAGCCGACCGCAACGGCGTCCTCATTTTTGTCGCTCCCAGTTCCCATACTTTCGCCGTGATCGGCGATCAAGGCGTCCATGAGAAATGCGGCCAAGACTTCTGGCACGCGCTCACCGCCGCCATGAGTGCACACTTCAAACGCGGAGAGTTCACCGAGGGCCTCGTCCTCGGCATCAGTCGCGCCGGCGCCCTCCTCGCGGAGCATTTCCCGCGGCGCCCGGATAATCCCAACGAGCTGCCGGATCATATCGAACGCACCTGAACGTGGTTCTCTCGCGCGCCCGTACGGCCCAACCTTGGGCGCGGCCGGCCCTCACCGCCCGAACAATTTGTCGAGCGCGTTCAGGCTCTTGACGGGCGCGATCTTCTTCTGGCCAATCGGCGCGGCCACGATCGGCCGCGGACCCGGCGCAGGAGGCGACTTGGGTGCTGCGGGAATCATCGCAACCCCACTGCTGCCCTTCGATCCACCCGGAATCGCCGCGACCGCTCCTGCGCTCTTTGCCTGCAGCGAGGCCAACCCGCGATCCAGTTTCACCGCTGACACCGGCTCGGCCGTGCCGAGTTCCTGCGCAAAGAGGCTGACGCGGAATTCCTCCACCAACCACCGAAACGCCTCCGCCCCCTCCCGGCCTCGCACTTTGTTCACCGCCGCTACGTAAGGCGCCAGCTGCGCCGCCCGCTCAACATCTTTCGCCGGATTTTTGCGCGCGCGTTCCGACCGGAGTTTCATCGCTTTCAGATAACGCGGCAAATGTGCCAACTGCGCGAACGGCGTCTGCCGCAAAAAATCCGCCGGCACGAGTGATTCAAGGTCACGCGCCAAACTCGCCGGCGCATCCGGGAGCACCTGCAGTTCATTGCGCAGCACCAAAATTTCCCGCAACAACGCCACTAGCCGCGGCACCAGCCCGCGCAGGTCGGCCTTGGCGCGATCAAGCACCGTCGCAAAAACGGCCCCCGTCAGCGGCGCCACCGGGCGCTCGATCAACCAGCGTCGCACCGATTGAAACCCCTGCTCCTGCAACTGCTCCAGCGGACCCAGCATCGCCGTGAGCGCGCCCAATTCGCGCAGCGCCCGCAGATCCCGTTGAAACCAGGTGAGCTCGTGCCCGAGTTGCCGTTCGAAGAGTGCAGCCACTCCGCGGCGCGTCGCCTCCTGCGCCTCTTCCGGGGTCTTGAAGATCCTCCGCGCGACGCCGTCGCGGCCGACTTGCAAGCCAGGAAACGCATACACCGGCGCTCCGCCCTGCTCGGTCACCAGAACACGTTCCGGCAACGCATCGAAAACCCAGTCCGTGTGCTCCGCCGTGTCCCACTTCACGCGCACCGCCCGCCAGGCCGGGGGATCTTCCCGCGCCACGGCTTCACTCGCCACGCGCGATTGCGAAGCCAACGCGGCATGGAGCTCACTGAGTTCGCGACTCGCAGCAATTTCCTTCCCGGCGCCATCGAGCACGCGGACGCGCACCCGCAAGTGATCCGGCGGCGGCTTGTCCCGCCACACCACCGGATCAATCGAGAGGCGAAAACGCTCCGCGATCTGCGCGGCGAGCGCTTCCGTCAATGACTCGCGCCGCGCCGTGAGGCGGTCGCGCGCGGCCACTTGATTCGCCAGACTTTTCGCGGTTTCCGCCAATGGCACAAATCCCCGCCGCAATTCTTTCGGCAACGTGCGCAGGTAGTGCTCCACCTTGGCTTCGAGATGACCCGGGATCGCCCAGTCCAGCGCCGCCGGCGTCAGCGACTCGGCTTCGCGCACCGTAACGTCGAGCGTTACGCCATCGTCGGTCTGACCCGGCTTGTACGCATAATTCAGCGGCAACGCGCGGTTCACCAACGGCAGGGCTTCAGGAAACGCCTCCGCGTCATGCTCGATCGTTTCCGGATCGCGCAAGTTCTCCGGCTCCATGCACAGAAACCGCGGTTCGCCACCCCGTCGTTCGCGCACGAGATCCACCAGCTCCGCCACACTGCTCACGCCCGGCCACGCTTCTTCGTCGGCGTTGCGATCATTCCGACCGGAGCCGCCGCCATGGCTCCCTGTGGCGGAGCGCCGCGGGCCACCCGCGCTCGAGGAACCGGCCGACGCCGAACGCGCCGATTCCGGAATCAGTCGCGCGGCGTAGAAGCGATACGCCGCCTCGTCCAGATTCAGGTAACCACTGTCTCGCGCCCGCGTCAGCAGGTCCTCGAGTTTCTCCCGTAGCGCGCGGTTGTGCGTGATGAAATCGAGCGGGAAGGTCACGGTGTCATTCACCAGCCCTTCGCGAATGAAGATCTCCGTCGCGTGCACCGGATCGATTTTCCCGTAGCTCACGGAGCGGCTGTCCAACTCGAGTCCATACAAGCGCGTGCGTTGCTTCACCATCACGCGGCCCGCTTCGACATTCCAGAACGGCTCGCTGTGCGCCACGCGGACGAGATGCGCCCCGAGTTCGAACGCCCACGCCGGATCCAGCCGCGCACAGGTGCGGGCATAGAGGCGGGTTGTTTCCATCATCTCCGACGCCACAATCCAGCGCGGCGTCTTCGGACCTTTCTTCGGGCCTCCCCGCGCGGGCGCATCCGCCGCCGGCCGACGTTTCGGCTCCTCGCGTCGAAACAACACCGAACCGGGAAACAGATTCACCCGGCGATCCTGCGTCGCTTTATACGCGCCGGTTTCTTCATCGAGATGCGCGATGTTGCCCAGCAAGCCCGCGAGAATACTCCGATGAATTGCGCGGTACGACGGGCTGCCAAACGCGGTCGCTTGGTCGTCAATCTCGGCGATGCCGTGAAACGCAGATGTCATCCGGAAGTCCTGCCGCTCCTTCAACACATCGAGCAGTTGCGTGTGGATATCGCGCCACTCGCGCATGCGCGTGTAACTAAGAAAATGATCGCGGCAAAACCGCCGCAGCCGCGCTTGCGACATCGTTTCAAACTCGTCGTGAAACGCTTCCCAGACATTCAGCAGCGTGAGGAAATCCGAGTCCGGATGCACAAAACGCCGATGCGCCGCATCCGCCTGTTGCTGCTTGTCCATGGGCCGCTCGCGCGGGTCCTGAATCGAAAGACCGGCCGCAATCACGAGCACTTCGCGCAATGCTTTCTCCGCCCGCGCCTGAAGAATCATTCGCCCCACCGTCGGATCCACCGGCAAGCGGGCCAGCTCGCGCCCGACCGCCGTCAGCTGCCGCGTTAGACTCGAACCCGCCGGCGCAACCGAGGCCGGCGAAGCGACCGAAGCAGCCAAAGCAGGTGAAGAAGATGAAGCGGCTGACGAGGTCGAAGCGGGCGTCGCCGCTTCGGCGACGGGCGCACTCGGTTCCTCGTTCGATGGCGCATCGGTGCCAGATCGCCCGCCTTCGGCGTCCAGCGCCCCGAGTTCCTCCAACAGCCCGTAGCCCGCGCGAATCGCTTTCGCCGAAGGCATGTTGATAAACGGAAACCGTTCAATGTCGCCGAGACCGAATGCCTTCATGCGCAGGATCACGTCCGCGAGATTGGCCCGCTGGATTTCCGGCTGGGTAAACCGCGGCCTCTCCAGGAAGTCCTTTTCTGAATACAACCGGATGCACACGCCCGCGGCGACCCGACCGCTGCGGCCTTTGCGTTGATCCGCACTCGACTGCGACACCGGCTCGATCGGCAACCGGCGCGTGCGCGCTTGCGGCGAGTACCGACTGAACCGCGCGAGGCCGGTATCCACCACGAAACGGATGCCGGGGATCGTCAGCGAGGTCTCCGCGATATTGGTCGCGAGCACGACCTTGCGCCGCTGGGTCGGTGAAAACACCCGTTGCTGCTCGGCATTCGAAAGCCGGCCGAACAACGGCACGATTTCGCAGTCGCGCAGCCGCCGTCCTGTCAGCACATCGCTCACTTCGCGGATGTCGCGCTCGCTCGGCAGGAACACGAGCACGTCACCGTTCTGACTTTCGCGCACGAGTCGCTCCAGCGCCTCCACCACGCCATCGATATAATGCAGCGCCTCGGCTCGCGCGGACGCCACTGCCTGCGCATCTTCGCGGTCTTCGTTCTCGTCGTTGTCGGAGTAATCGCGGCCCAACTCGTCAAGGGAAGCATAGATCACTTCCACGGGAAACGTCCGGCCCTCGACGAGCACCACCGGCGCGCCATCAAAGGCCGCGCTGAACGCAGCGGTGTCGATCGTGGCCGACGTGATGATGACCTTTAACTCGGGCCGCTTGTAACGCAGCGTGCGCAGGTGACCGAGCAGGAAGTCAATGTTGAGCGAGCGCTCGTGGGCCTCGTCGATGATGATCGTGTCGTACTCACGCAGCATCGGATCGCCCTGCACTTCCGCGAGCAGCATGCCGTCGGTGAGAAACTTGATGACGGTCTGCGGCGTGGTCTGGTCGTTGAAACGAATCTTGCACCCGACCTCCCGGCCCCAGGCCACCCCGAGTTCCTCCGCCACGCGCCGCGAAATCGACAAAGCCGCCACCCGTCGCGGCTGCGTGCAGGCGATGCGCCCGCGTGAGCCGCGACCCGCCGCCAGGCACATCTTGGGAATCTGCGTGGTTTTTCCGGACCCGGTCTCGCCCGCCAGGATAACTACCTGATGCGCCTGAATGGCTGCGGTGATTTCCTCCGCGCGCACGCTGATCGGCAGCTCGGGCGGGAACTCGATGCGGAAGGGAAAAGGTTTTTCAGATTTCGGTGCAGACACGGCAAAGTGGCAATGAGCGCAGGCCCGGAGGCGCGGTGCAATCTTGCGTGGGACAGCCCCGGAACCCGGCTCCGGGCGTTCGTCACGCAAACAAGAGGCTTGAGCTTCGAAGCCCACAAAGGAATGACAACCCTTCCATGCAGCAACCTCCGCTATTACCCGAAGAGACCCTGGCCCGCGTCACGCGGCTGGCGAAACTGGACGGAACCAGCGTGGTGATATTGGGTAGCGTGTTCGCCCTGCTGGCGGCGGCCCGTGGCGATACGGCATTCGCCATCGTCGGGTTGCTCGCCACCGGGGCCGGCGCCTTCGAAATTCACGGCTCCGGGCTCCTCCGCAAAGGTGAAGTCAGCGGCATGCGCTGGCTTCTCGCCAGCCAGCCCGCGCTTTACCTCGTGATTCTCGGCTACTGCGCGTTGCGGCTCATGCATTTCGAGATGCCGCCAATTCCCGAGCGCTTTCAAGAAGCCTTCGAACTCAGCGCGCAACAGGTCGGCCTGTCGGTCGAGGATTACATGCGCACCCTGAATCGGGTGAGCGTGCAAATCCTCGCGATCGCCTCGACGATCTATCAGGGGATCATGACGTTTTATTACGCCAAGCGCCGGGCCGCCGTGGAAGCCGCCCTCGCGCCCGATAGCAGCATCGCGTAAGGATGCTCCCGGGAGGGCCGACCACCGCGTCGTCCCGACAGCGCCTCTGATGTACGGCATGGCCGCGGCACTTGCGCGAACGCGCCGCGCCCGTAGCGTCGCCGGATGTCGAAAGCGCGCTACATCGAAGCGAAGCAAAAATGGGCGGAAAAACAGAAGGCGCGAGGCGTCACCGCCCGGCCGACCGCATCCGGTGAGCGCCTCCCGCCCAGCCAGAAACTCACCGCCGGTTTTCCCGTGCTCGACCTCGGCGTGCAGCCCGACATCCCGCTGCCGGAATGGCGCCTGAAAATCGACGGGCTCGTCGAGAATCCCACGGAGCTCACGTGGGAGGCCTTTCACGCTCTGCCTCAGGTGGAGGATGTCAGCGACTTTCACTGCGTGACCACGTGGAGCAAATACGACTGCCGGTGGCGCGGGCTCGCTTTCACAACGCTGTATGAACACGTGCAGCCCAAGCCCGAGGCGCGGTTCGTCTACTTCACGAGTTTCGACGGTTATTCGACCAACGTACCGGTGGAAAAATGCCTCGATGACGACGTCCTGATTGCGACGTCGTTTGACGGCGCTCCCGTTCCCCGCGAACACGGTGGCCCCGCCCGGGTGATCATTCCGAAACTGTACGCCTGGAAAGGCGCGAAGTTCATCCGCGGCATCACGTTTCTCGCCGAGGACAAACTCGGATTCTGGGAAGTCCGCGGTTACTCGAACACGGCGGATCCGTGGACGGAAGACCGCTACGCGTAATACCGGTCGCTCGTAACACCCAAACGGGTCATGGCGAGAACAGGGATAAAGGAAAGCGCTTGCGGGAAGACGGCAATAAACCCCCAGCCTTGTCATGGCGAGAGCTGGACTAACGCCGCATTGGGTGGCTAGGCAATGAACCTCCTCAATTGTCATGGCGAGGAGGGAAGCGACGTGGCCATCCAACTGGATGGATTAAAGTGGGGCGGGTCTGTGACCCGCCTCCGACAGGTCACAAACCTGCCCTACGCTTCCCGCAATGACCGATGAACTATAATTTGCGGCGGGTTTGCGAGTAAGCGTGCCACGATTCGGCTTAGGGACTCGGTCAGAAATAAACGCGCAGAGCTGCGCCGGGATTGGGTCGCCAGCCAAGGCGCTGGCGACGGAGCCTATCTCCGATAGGTGACTGATCCAGCAACGCCGGATCGCGACTCAAGCCCAAGTAGATTTGAGCGTTTATTTCTGACCGAGTCCCTTAGTGCTCCCGCGGATGTGATACGCGAGCAGGCGCATTGCTCAGCGCTGCGAGCGCGGCTCATTCCAGTTCGCAAAGCGTCCCGCGTCCGCCGGAGCGATTTCGATTTCACAGAATAATCCGTCCGCAACGCCCCGCGCAATCAATCGCTGCAACGAATAGTCGCCTGCTGTAAGTGCGGCCAGCGCCGCCTCGTACGCAGTCTTCGGATACAACGCCGCCAGCGGTTCGAAATACCCCTCGCGCCGTCCCACCACGCCGACTTCGGGTTCTCCTTGCACCGCGAGTGTCGCCAGCCGGTGAAACCATGCTGCATCCATCGCGGGCAAGTCAATCGCGAGCACGGCCAGATGAGAACACGCGGCGCGTTCCAGCGCTGCCACGATTCCACCTAAAGGCCCGCAGTCTGGCTTCGCATCGCGTACGATCGCATCGAAACGCCCGACCACGGCAGGATCCTCTACCCAGAGCTGATCGGTTCGCGCCGATAAAAAAACCTCCGTCGCGCCGGCTTCGCGCAGCACGTCGCATTGTCGCTGCCACAAGGCCCGCCCCTCGACGCCAAGCAGCGCTTTGTCCGAACCCATGCGCGTGGAGCGCCCGGCGGCCAGCACGACCGCGCTGAACTTCGTCATCATCTCGAGCAGTCAAATGCGAACTCAGAGCCGGTGAACAGCAGGAAACCCCGGCAGTTCATCTGAGGCGCCAAAGCTTTCCCGTTCGACAACGCCGCTACGGGCTCTAACGCTGCGCGTCCAATATGGGAGAGACTAATCGGCCGCTGGCGAATCGCATCCTTCTCGGTCTTGTCATCGGCGTCATCGCCGGACTCGTGACCCTCGCAATCGGGTCGTTCAGTCCCCCAGTACTGGTCACGATGCGGGCCGTCGCCACCGACGTACTCGATCCGTTCGGACAGATCTTTTTGCGGATGCTGTTCTTTGTCGTGATCCCGCTGGTCTTCGCCTCGCTCGCCACCGGCGTCGTGCAACTCGGCCGCCTCGATCGGCTGGGGCCCCTCGCCGGCCGCACGTTTTTCCTCTTCTTCCTCAACATGGTCATCGGAGTCGGGCTCGGGCTCCTGATGATGAACGTGCTCCAACCGGGCAACCATCTCGATCTCGAGGCGAAGACGCGGCTGCTCGCCGAGTTCGGCGGCGCCGCCGAACGCCACATCGCGACGCGCGCGGCCTCGCCGGTCATGAGCTTCTCCACGGTGGTCGAAATGTTCATGCCGCGGAACTTGTTCGGCGCCGTCGTCGGTCAGACCCGCACCGCCCTCGGCGACGTGCTCCCGCTGATTCTCTTTGCCATCCTGGTCGGCGCCGTGGGCACGCAACTCGCGCTGGCCAAGCGTCAGAAGATTACGGATGTGCTCGAACTCGTCACCGAACTCATGACCGGCATCGTGAACTTCGCCCTGCGGCTCGCCCCGTATGCCGTTCCAGCGATGATCTACAGCGTCATCATCAAAGTCGGCGTCGAGATCGTGGTCGCCCTCGGCGTGTTCGTCCTCGGCTGTGTATTCGTTTTGTTGATTCACCTGTTCGGCACGATGTCGCTCTGGTTAAAATTCTGGGCGAAACGAAGTCCGGCCAAAGCCTGGAAAGACATGCGCGCTGTGCTCATCACTGCGTTCTCCACCAGTTCGAGCAATGCGACCCTCCCGACCGCACTCGCGTGCGCCAAAGACACGCTCAAGTTGCAGCCCAGCGTGGCCGGTTTCGTCCTGCCTCTCGGCGCCACCATGAACATGAGCGGCACCGCGCTTTACGAGGGCTGCGTCGTCCTCTTCGTCGCCCAGGTTTTCGGGATCGACTTGAGCATGGGCCAACAGCTCACGTTGCTTTTCCTGTCGGTCCTCAGCGCGGTCGCCGTTGCCGGCATTCCAGGCGGATCCCTGCCGCTCATCGCCGGACTCCTCGCGACCTTTGGCATCCCGCCGGAAGGCATTGGCATTGTCCTCGGCGCCGACCGCATCCTCGATATGACCCGGACCATGACCAACGTCGGTGCCGACCTGGTCACCGCGATGGTGGTCGATGCCCAAGTCGTGCACGACAGCGCCGCACCTCCCGTCGAAGTGGAAGCGGCGTCGCGCTGACGCCTCCCTCCGCTGGGGCAAGGTCGGGGCTGATATTAGCATCGCAAAAATTCCAGAGTCCTTGATTGACCAAACGTACTGTGGACAGGTCAAGTTTTCCAAACCGTCAGATTTTTCACCGCTGACTACTCCGATCTCGCGGATCAGACTGAGAGTACCTTCTCCTATCCGCTCCTCCCGCGAAATCTGCGGTTGATTGATGTTTTAACCGCATCGGTCTGAGGCACCGCCTTGCTAGATTCTAACCAGTGACGATACGGACGAACTCATGTCTCCGTGCCATCCGAGTGATCCGTGGTCAAAAATGCCGCGCTCGTCGGTGGCATGGCTCAGGACTTCACGAGCGATTAGTATGAGATCCGATTAAGATCTCAGATCCTCATGCTCAGTTCGCGTTCATTGCTTCAGACCGTGTTCCAAAGCCGTCACATAGTTACCGACTTCGCGCAAGTCTTCCGGGCTGCGTTCTGGAATAGCACCCGCCTCGGCGGCCAGCAGTTCGCCCAGCGTCGCCTGTGTGCCTTCGATCCGGCTGGAGTAAACGGCTTCCCGCCGGATGAAGGGCCGGATGAGCAGGTGCGGGTTGGGAAGTTGTCGCCCTTCTCCCGCCAGCCGCCCGAGCAGGCGATCAGCTTGGGACAGGATTCGGACCAACCGGGGCGTCCAGATAGTTTCCGGCGGCAGCGGATGGGGAGACCGGGCCGATGGGGTCAGCCTGTTGCACGTTGCACAACGACGGATTCTGCAACACGCAACTCTGAGAGTTCTGGGTCGCAGCAGCCGACACAGGACTCCTGTTGAACAAGCCCGTCCGAATTGAAAATCCCGCACCGACTAAATACATGGCACGAATGGTGCGTTTGATTTAATTTGTGTTTGGCTTGGGCAGCCAACGAATAGCGCGATCCACGGTTTTTGCGAGAAACTGCGACTTACGGAGCCCAAGACTTTATTTTCGCGTCCGACTTTATCATCGTCTCCGGAGAATCGCTTGTGCTCCTCGAAATGTCCAGACCCCTGCGCCGCGCAGCGGCTTCGTTCAACAGGCAGACCCCGTCCGACCGGCAGCTACTCGTCAAATCAAGTGTCACTTTCGCGCGGGAATCAATTTCCCGCGGACTGCCCTTCCTCCATCGAGGCGACCGGTCCGATGGGGCCTTCCTTTGCGACACCAACTAGGCTTTCATGGATTACGCGGTGAGCGCTCCGCGGCGGCCAATTGCATGCCGAGCGCGCGAATCAGGGTTTCAGTCCGCACGTCCTTCCGGTGGCGGGCACCGGTGATGGCGAAGAACCGCTCGGTTAGCCCGGGGACGCGGGCCACCTTGAGGTCAGCGCCCGCGACGAGTTCGCGCTCCACCACGATCTTCGGGACCAAAGCGAGGCCGGCGCCCGAGAGCGCCAGAAGGCGGAGCAGCGCCATGTCGTCTACCTCGGCGCGCACCTGGGGATGCACGTTGGCTTGGGCGACCAGCGTATCGAATTCCACCCGAACCGTGCTCCGGCGCGAGGGGAGGAATAGCGGCAGGCCGTCCAGCCAGTGGGGGAACGGCTTGCGCGGAATCCGAAAGGGCGGGCGCCCCACCAGGTAAACCGGCATCTCGCCCAGCAGCACCTGTTGAAGCGAAGGTGCCTCGGCGGCACCGGCCGGCAAGCTCGTGAGCACGACGTCGAGACGGAACTCCCGCAGGTTGGTGAGGAGTTCGTCCTGCGACCCCTGTTCGACCGTCACCCCGTCGACCGAATCCCGCAGGAGGGGCCAGACCAGGTCAAACTGCAGGTTCTTGGAAAGGGTGCTCAGCGCCCCGACCCGCAGGGGACGCCGGGCACCGCCCGTTCCACCGCGAAGCCAGTCTTCCAAGTCCCGCCCGGCCGAGAAAATTCGCTCCGCATATTCCAGCGCGCTCCGACCTGCGGCGGTCAGCACGAGGCGGCGACCGGCGCGGTCGAACAAGCGCTGGCCAAAGGTGGCCTCCAGCTGCGACACCTGCATGCTGAGGGCCGAAGGAGAGACGCGCATCGCCGCCGCCGCGCGCCCCATGCCGCCTTCGATCGCGACGTGCCAGAACGCACGAAGATGATGAAAATTCAGTTGGGAGACTGCAGCGGTCGGTTTTTTCACTGTTCAGTTTTACTGAACGATAAGAAACAAACAATCGAGTATTAACAAGAGTCAGGACCGGATATCGTGAGCGCATCCATCCCACACCTATGAATGCCACCGCTCCTGCTCCCTCGTCCGCGGTCGTCCCGCCGCCCACCGTTCGCACCGCCGTGACTGTCGCCCATGGCGACGGCATCGGTCCCGAGATCATGTCCGCCACGCTGCGCATCCTGCAGGCCGGGGGCGCCCGGCTGGACCTCGAAACCATCGAAATCGGCGAGAAGGTCTACGCCCGCGGCCATAGCGCGGGTATCGAAGCCTCCGCGTGGGAATCACTCCGGCGCACCGGCGTCTTCCTGAAGGCGCCGATCACGACGCCCCAAGGAGGCGGCGTGAAGAGCCTCAATGTAACGGTCCGCAAGGCGCTGGGCCTTTACGCCAATGTCCGGCCCAGCGTCGCCTACGCTCCTTACGTGCAGACGAAGCACCCGGGCATGAACCTCGTCATCGTGCGCGAGAACGAGGAGGATTTATATGCCGGGATCGAGCACCGGCAGTCGGCCGACGTTTACCAATGCTTGAAAATCATCACCCGGCCGGGCTGCGAGCGCATCATGCGCTATGCCTTCGACTACACGCGGGCGCAGGGCCGCAAGCGGGTCACCTGCTTCACGAAAGACAACATCATGAAGCTCACCGACGGACTCTTTCATCAG
>Ga0163144_10009349_pt1 | contig 21061 bp, 18 predicted proteins | sample OliLak19BULKMAT1_FD_123175 | JGI IMG/M metagenome (GOLD analysis project Ga0163144, IMG submission 123175) | Freshwater microbial mat bacterial communities from Lake Vanda, McMurdo Dry Valleys, Antarctica - Oligotrophic Lake LV.19.BULKMAT1 | ecosystem: Environmental > Aquatic > Freshwater >... | reverse complement strand
GTTCAAGACATTGCTCACTTGCGGAGCCTATCGCCCCGCTCGATTCAATGTCCTATCCGCTATTCCCTATGGCCGGTTTTCAGGCGACCATCCATGGCCGGTTTTGGGTGACCGCCGAGGTCAAACTACAAAGTCCCCGGTCTGACGCCGCAATCAGGATCCAGCCCAGTTCTGTCGACAGCACGACATAGGAAATCTCCACTCCCCGCCCACGCGCCTTATACTGCGTCGGCGTCATCCGAAGCTCGCTGTTCACCTTCTCATACAACCGGCTAGCAGAGCCAAACCCAACCTCATAGAGAGCACTCGTCACAGTACCTTCCCCATGCAGAGCCTGCTTCACCCTCTCCATCCGGCACCGCGACTGAAACTGCTTTGGACTCACACCCAGCGCCGCCTTAAACTTCTTTTGCAAATGAAAAGCGCTATACCCTGTGACGCGGGCCATGTCATCGAGCGAAACACTCTCATCGCAATGGTCCCGCAGATACTGGCTCAAATAGGCAATTGGATCAATCGGGATGATCACGGTTACTCCTACTCCTTCGTTTTCCAGCCACCAAGCGCCGTACCAATGATCAGACACTCGCCGTCGGAACCCTCGAAATGAGCCTCACCGGCGCGCACTACAAACACCGTGCCGGCCTTGTCGAGCCGCTGCCAGACAATCGACTCCTCATCCCATACCCGCCTCTGAGCTGAGTCGCTCAAAGCAACCACACAAACCGCAATGATCAAAATGAACTTTTTCATGCTTCGAGCTTAGGGCGAACACCCCTCACCCGAATATCCGTTTCTTGCTCCAACTCGTAAGCGTAGTCAACAACAACCAAACCCTCTCTCGTTTCTCAATCTTCGGTCGCGCATCGAGCACCCGATACCGCACCGCTTCGATCTTGTGCAGGATCGCCAACCCACCCCGTGAAAACAGTTCAATATCCAGCGCCAGCCGGGCATCCAGCGTCGGAATCAGCGGCAGCCCCTGATAAAACTGCTCCCGAGCATACCGCACCGCCTCAGCCATTGCCGACTCAAACTCCCCGCTATGCCGCAACGCCAGGACATCGGCCTCCTTCACGCCATGCAACAGCAGAAGCTTCTGCGGAATATATATCCTGCCCTTCCCCACATCCACCCGCACATCCTGCCAGAAATTCGCAAGCTGCAACCCCGTGCAAGTGAAGTCGCTCAAACGCGCGCGCTGCTCATCGTGATACCCGCACAGCGCCAGCACAAGCCGCCCCACCGGGTTTGCCGATCGCACGCAATAGTCCAGCAAATCATCCCAGTCCCGATATCGCTTCACCGTCTGGTCCTGCACAAACGCATCGATCAGATTCTCAAAACAAACCATGTGCAGCCGTCGTCGCTCAATGGTCCTCCGCAACGCGACAAACACCGGATGCCGGTCCTGCCCACCGCCGCCATGCAACAACCCCCGCCACCACTCCAGCAACCTCAGCGCCTCGGACTGAGAATCGATCTCGTCCCCAAGGTCATCCGCCCACCTGCAAAACGCATACACGTTGTAAAAATCCTGATGCAGTTCCTTCGGCAGCAAGACACTCACAACATGAAAATTCTCGTAGTGGTGCGTGGATAGCCACCGCGTATAGGAATGAGATTCTTCAAGCCCCCATTGCCGCTCCATCGCCGCTTGATCGGCAACGAAAGCCGCAGGCTCAAGGAATGATTGCGGTCTTGATGGCGCCATTCTTATGCAACTGGTGCGAAAGCACTTCGTTCAGGTTGCTCAGCGGCTCTTCCCCGGTCACGAAGTCGTAAGCCGTGATGTAGCCGGCCACCACTGCTTCGAGAGCCTTCCGCACATGCGCTGGCGTATGGTGGAAGCTCGCCGTGCAAGTGATCTCCGAATAGTGCATTAACTGAGTATCCAGGTGTACCGCCGTATCAGCCGGACATCCGCCAAAGAAATTCGCTACCCCACCTCGACGCAACATCAGAATCGCCTGCTGCCATGTCTCCGTAGTCCCAACAGCTTCCATCACCACATCGGCGCCATAACCCGCCGTTTCACGCCGCACCGCCGCCACAATGTCTTTCTCTTCAAGAATCGACAATACAATTTGCGCACCCAACTTCGCCGCACGATCCAGTTGTGGCCGCCTGCGACCGATCGCAATCACCTTGCACCCGCGCAGGGTCAACAACCTGACAAACATCAATCCAATCGGCCCCACGCCGATCACAACAACGGTATCCCCGGCCCGAACCTTCGTCTCGTCAATTCCGCGAATCACGCAGGCAAGCGGCTCCACCAAAGCGGCGTCCTGATAAGCAACGTCGCCCGGAATTTCGTACATATTCCGGTCCACAATGCGCGCCGGAATCCTGATAAACTCCGCGTAAGCGCCATTGTTGAACAACAGATTCTCACAAAGGTTTTCATTGTTGCGCTTACAGTAAAAACATTCCCCGCAAGGCGCGGAATTCGCAGCCACTACACGCTGCCCCGCCTTGAACGCCCTTACCCCTGCCCCCACAGCAACGATGTCCCCAGCCAGCTCATGGCCAAACAACGCAGGCGGCACAATCATCCGCGCATGATATCCCCGCCTGAAAACCTTCACATCCGTACCACAAGTCAATGCCGCTCGAACTCGAACCAAGACGTCGCCATCGCCCAATTCAGGGACGGCAACTTTCTCAATTTCAACGTGTTCCTTACCGTATAAAACGGCTGCGAGCATTTCCTGCTTCACAAATGACTTTTCTCTATTCCCGTTCTCTAGCTCTGCTGAGGCAATATCACTATTTTCAACGATTTCTCGTCCGGATGTGTGGCCAGTTCTACACCCGCCATGATTTTCTGCAACGGAAATCGATGCGTTACTAGCTCTGCCACCGGAATTTCCCCCGAAAATACTAGCCTAGCTGATTCTGACTGCAAATCAACATCGGCAGAATATGCACCCATCAGGATTCTTTCGTCTTTACAGATGTCCGCGCCAGACACATCGATTCGCTCTTTGTCCGATGTCTGGGCAAAAAGTACAATCTTCGCCCCCGGCCTCGTTGCCACAACCGCCTGCTCGACAATGCCCTCGGCGCTAGCCGCCACAAATGCAACATCCGCACCTCTACCCCCGGTCAGAGCCTTGGCTTCGGCAGCCAGATCACCTGCCATCGGATCCAGTGATGAGCCAGCTCCAAATCGAAGCGAATGCGCCCGCCGTTCAGCCATCGCATCCGTCGTCAACGTCTGAACTCCCAGCCGCTTCAGCAGCATCGTGAAAATCAGCCCGATCGGCCCCTGACCCAGCACCAGCGCCAGATCTCCAGCCTTCACGCCCGATTGCTCCACCGCCTTCAGACACGTGTTCACCGGCTCTACAAAACTTGCCTGCTCAAAGCTCACTCCGGCTGGGATCTTCTCAACCCCACGCTCAACGATCCACGGCATCACCCGGACATACTCGGCATAGCCACCGCCCGCGGCTGCAAAGCCAGCCGTGATTCCCACCTTCTTGTACTCCGCGCATTGCGCATACAACTTCCGCTCGCAATAAAAACATGCTTTGCAAGGAATGTGGTGAAACGCAATTACAGCTTCGCCAGCCGCAAACCGTGTCACGCCCTCGCCCACCGCTGCAACAACTCCCGCCGTCTCGTGCCCGAAAATGCGCGGTGGCTCCAGCAACCCATACTCGATCTTCTTCAGATCCGTATGGCAGATCCCACATGCCTCAACGCGAATCAATATCTCGCCTGGGCCAATCTGCGGCACGGGCAATTCTTCGATTACTACGTTCTGCTTGCCGCGATAAACAGCGGCCTGCATGGTGGTGGGTAACGCGTCAGCTAATGTTGGCGAGTGATGATTCAATCGCTTCTCCCAGTTGTTTGGCGGCTAGCTTCGATTGCTGCTGCAGCCGCATAAGATCAGATATTTTCATGATGCCAGCAAATGCGATCCGGGCGTGCTGAAATCTACCCGCTTCATCCCGGTACAAATTAAAGTCCAGCGGCAGATCCTCTGTAGCGAGATCGCTCACGGCCTTCAAACAGGCAAAAGGCAATGCCTCGGCCTTGCAAACCGTAGCAATCGCCGCCGCCTCCATGTCGACAATCTGTGCCCCGCCCTCAAAGAGCAAACGCTTGTCAGCCGCAGTAACCGCAACCCGGTCCTGCGACCGCAAGACACCCCCAACCGCGCCTAGCGCCAACGGAAAAAATTCTCCAATCGGCGAATCAATGCGCGTCACCATCCTGACGTCGCCAATCGCAAGCGTTGGATCCAGCGCCCCGCATGTCCCCGCCGAAACCACCAACCGCGGTCGCTCCTCGGCAATCGCCGCCTCCACTGCCGCTCGCGCCGCCCGAAAACCAGGCCCGCTCTTCACCACCCGGTACGACGCCGGCATCGCCTCTGCCTCAAGCCCCATCGCGCAAACCACCAGCACGTCCTTCATGCCGCCACCATGCCACGCAGCCGGAACCACTCCACCGCCCGCCGCAATGCCCCGTCAACAGCCACTGGCTGGTACCCTAGCTCCCGCTCCGCCTTGGCCTGGCTCACCCACATCTTGATATGCGCATACCTCACCCCATCCAGCGGAATCCCCGGATGGCGCCCGGTCACTCCAGCCCAAAGCGTCGACACCCAGGCCGCCGCATACGCTATCGAATAGGGAACCCGCACTTCAGGCGCGCGCTTTCCCGAAACTGCTCCCAGCCGGTCCAGCATCTGTTTCAACGTTAGATTCTCGCCGCCAAGAATGTATCGCTCACCCACCCTGCCCCGCTCAGCCGCCAACCAATGCCCCTCCGCAACATCCGCGACATCGACATAGTTCAACCCGGTATCGATATACGCGGGAATCCTGCCCGACAGAAAATCGACAATCACTTTGCCCGTCGGCGTCGGCTTGAAGTCGTGATCCCCAACCGGCGTCGTCGGGTTCACAATCACCACCGGAACCCCCTCGCGCGACGCCTCAATCGCCACCTGCTCGGCCAAAAACTTGGATCGCTTGTAGTGCCCCTTCATATCCTCGACACCAACCGGCGAAGCCTCATCCGCCACTATCCCTGCCCGCATCCCCACGGCCCCAACCGTCGAGCAATACACTACCCGCTCAACAGATGTCCCTTGCGCCGCGCGCATCACATTACGAGTCCCATCGACATTCGACGCATACATCTCAGCCGGGTCCGCCGTCCACAAACGGTAATCCGCCGCCACATGAAACACATGGCTGCACCCGTCCGCCGCACGCTTCAAAGAATCCGCATCCCTCAAGTCACCGCGCACCACGTCCACGTCCAGTTCCTCCACAACGCCTGAGCGCGAAAGAGCGCGGACTTCCACTCCGCGCTCGATTAACTTCTTTGCCACATGCCACCCCACAAAGCCGGTGGCGCCTGTAACCAGCGCCCGTTTCACTCTTACTTGATCATCCAGCTCAAGTAACTGAACGCATCCTGCCACTTCGAGTTGATGCCCATCGCCGCCGAAGGCTCATACCCGCAGTGCACCATGCAATGATCGCAACGCGGATCCGCCCCATGGCCGTAATTCTCCCAGGGCGTCTTGGTCATCAAGCCCTCAAAAGTATCGTGGTGCGCGTCCGTAATCAGATAACACGGGCCCTTCCACCCCTTGATGTTGTAAGTCGGATTTCCCCAGGCCGTGCACGGCAAATCCCGCTCACCTTCGAGAAACTCAAGGTACACCGGCGAATTGTTGAACTTGAACTTGGCGAACTTTTTATTGAACCCGGCGAACTTCTCGAGAATGTCTTCGCGCGTCATGAAGATCTCACGGTCATTCACAGCCGAATACCCGTAAGCCGGCGAAATGCTGTGCCCGTCCACCTTCAGATCCTTCAACATCTGGAACATCTCAACCAGCTCATCCATATCGGTTTCTTTGTACACGGTCGTGTTGGTGCACACCTTGAAACCGGCGGCCTTGGCCGCCTTAATCCCCTCCACCGCCATCTTGAACACGCCCTCGCGCTCCACAGCGATGTCGTGGTTCTTTTCCATCCCATCCAGATGGACGTTGAAGAACAAATTATCGTTCGGCTTGTACTGATGCAGCTTCTTCGCAATAAACATGCCGTTCGTACAAAGAATCACCAGCCGTCCGCGCTGCAACAGCGCCTCAACCAGTTGGGGCAAATGCGAATAAAGCATCGGCTCCCCGCCGCAAATTGCAACCACTGGAGCCCCGCACTCATCGCTCGCCTTCAAACAATCCTCAAGCGACAACTGCTGCGTAATCGTCGATTCGTACTCGCGAATCCGTCCGCAGCCAGTACACGTCAGATTGCACGCATGCAGCGGTTCCAACTGCAACACCAGAGGAAAACGCTTGGCGATCATCGGGTGAGGCTTCTTATCCGGCGACTCGCCAAACCGGGCGCTCACAATCCGAAATGGATTCGAGGAATCGTATTCCGTCTTCACATTCTTCTGCCATTCAGGCTTCGGACTAATCTTGTTCTTGGCGATATAGGTCGCCAGTGACGCCATCGTCGAAACGGTAAAACTCATTTCGTTTCTTTTCCTCGATTCAGATACATCGCCAGCGCCATCATTGGAAACGCATTGCGATACATGTGGTAAGTCAGGTAGAAGACCTTCGGGAACCCAGTCCCCGTAGCAAGTTCCTCGTCCCAATTCCCTTCCGCCAATTGCGTCTCGATCAAATGCTCAACGCCCTTGCGGACACTCTCGCTCGTATCGTCGCCGCCCGCGAGCAAGCCCATCACAGCCCATGCTGTCTGGCTCGCCGTCGACGAACCGTTTACATAAGAATGCTTATCGTAGCTGCGGCAAGATTCGCCCCATCCGCCATCCGGATTCTGGATCGAACGCAGCCACTCCCCTGCCCTCAGCACATATACTTCGCGATCGCTAACGCCCGCCTGCCTCAATCCCTTCAAGGCGAGGAAGGTCCCGTAGATGTAGTCCACGCCCCAACGGCCATACCAGGACCCATCCGCTTCCTGCGAATCGATCAAATACTTTATGCCACGGCGCATCGCCGGATGATTCCCGCCAATTCCGTAACGCGACAACGCATCGATCACCCGCCCTGTTATGTCCGGGCACGACGGATCGAGCATCGCATTGTGATCCGCAAACGGTACATCGCTCAGGAAATTCCAGTTGTTGTCGACATCGAATGCCGCCCAGCCGCCGTCCTTGCCCTGCATCCCCAACAGCCAATTCACCGCCCGCCGCGCCGCGGCTTCCTGCGCTGTCCGGTTCGTCGATTTCGCCTTATCAAGGCCGATCAACACCATCGCCGTATCGTCGATATCCGGATAGAACTCGTTGGCGAACTCGAAATACCAGCCCGAAGGCTCAAGATTCGGGCGCTTCACCGCCCAGTCACCCTTGCGCCGGCATTCTTTCGTCAACAACCAATCCGCGCAACGGCTCAATGCCTGCTGCACGTCCAGATTGGCTGGAGTAGCTTCCACTTCTGCCAGCGCGTAAGCCGCAATCGCCGTATCCCACACCACCGAGAAACAGGGCTGAAAGTAGAATCCCTTCGCATCGTCATCCACCATCAAATTGTCAAAATGACTCAACGCATCCACGCGCCGAGGATCGTCCTTGGCATACCCAAGCACATCCATCGCCATCACCGAATACATCATCGGCGGATAGATCGCCGCCAAGCCATCGCTGTTCTCCAGCCGCTCCAGCATCCACTTCTCACAACGCTCAATCGACATCGGCCGCAACAACGACTTCAACGGCGACTTCTCGTACACCTTCAACACGCTATCCGCCGTATAGAAGAAGTTCTTGAAGCTGAAAAATTCTTCCGCCGGCCGGAAGTCAAAACTCACGCCAGGCTTCACAATTTCTTCGAGCGTCAACCCATCCAGCGCCGAACACTGCACATCGGATGACGCAATGATGGCCAACGGAATCACAATCGCTCGCGACCAGCTCGACATCTCATAAATGAACCGGCTGAAAAGCATCATCTCCGGCGGCACACTCGGCACGCAGTGCCTCGGATATAGCCCGAACAAACTCAGATTCAGCTTCGTGTAACTGTTGGCGGCCTGCAAACCACCCAATGCCAGGATCTGCTCCCGCAACCGAACCATCCGCTCATCGTCCGCCGCAATCCCCGCCACTTTTAACGAAAAATACGCTTTGACGCTAGCCGATACTTCTGGCGGTCCCTGCGGATAGATGTTGAACCCGCCATCGGGTAACTGCCGCGACAAGATCGAAGCCGCAGCCTTGTCGATCTGACGGCGCGTCGGAGGGTTCCAGACTCCGTTCTCAACCCGGTGCAGCCACAGTTGAAAAAGAATGTAGTCAGATTCGAGCGTCGTATCCGCAGTCAGATCTTCCCACCAGAATCCAGACGGGTGCTGCCGGCTCAACAGGAAAGTCGAAGCCTTGCGAACTGCCTTCACCGCGCTCGCCGTCACCGGGTCCGCGAATTGCAGTTGTGGACTCATCCCTTGGCACCCACCGGTATGGCATTTGAGATCGTGTGCAATCGCATGGCACCCTCACTCAGCTCATTCGGCAGGGTGAAGCGCACGTCTTCTTCCTTGATCTCCATCTCAACCATCTCACCGAATCCATGCTCGATCTGCAAAAACGCCAGCAGTTCTTCAACAAGGTTCTCGGGAGCACTGGCACCGGCTGTAATCGAAACCGTGTTCACGCCAATCAACCACTCAGGCCGAACTTCCGATCGATCATCCACCAAGTAAGCCGGCACGCCCGTCTTCTCGCAAACCTCAACCAGCCGCCGCGAATTCGACGAATTCTGGCTACCCACCACCAACAATAACTCGCACAGCGGAGCAACCGCCTTCACCGCAATCTGCCGGTTCTCAGTCGCATAGCAAATGTCCTGCGCCGGCGGCCCCTGGATCAACGGATACTTCTCCTTGAGCGCAGCAACAATGTCGCGAGTCTCATCAAGCGACAGCGTCGTCTGCGTCAGATAAACGATCTTGGCCGGGTCAGGAAACTCGATATGCGCAACATCCTCGGGCCGCTCAACGAGGAATGTACAATTTGGAGCCTCACCCATCGTCCCCACAACTTCATCGTGATTGGAATGCCCCACTAGCGCGATTGAAAAGCCCTTCTTCGCGTAGCGGACCGCCTCCAGATGCACCTTCGTCACCAGCGGGCACGTTGCATCGATCACATTCAGGCTGCGCTCCGATGCCTCAGTGCGGACTGCCGGCGATACCCCATGAGCCGAAAAGATAACGCGACCCCCACTCGGCACTTCACTCAGTTCGTCAACGAAAATAGCTCCAGCTTCGCGCAACTCATCCACGACGTGCCGATTGTGAACAATCTCTTTGCGCACGTAGATCGGGGCTCCGTATAGGTCGAGAGCGATCTTGACAACATCTATCGCGCGGACCACACCAGCGCAGAACCCTCTAGGTGACAACAATATGATTTTCTTGTTACCCGCGTGACTCTTGGAAGAACTCGAGTTTGGCATCGGAACTTTTATTATAGCCGACCACAGGCTAGAACACCCTCTGGCGCAATCATCCGCTGCTCCACCACATAAACCCCCGCAACCGCCTCTAACTTCACCGCATCCTTAGCCGTAGTAATCAGCACCTCCCCCTTCGCACGAAGCAACTCAAGGTCACGCACCCCATATTCGTGGTGGTCGCCAAACACAACCAGTTCCACATCGCGAAACCCCAATCGGTCAAGACTCTGACGAAACGATCCAGGGTTGCCCAATCCACAAAACGCCACCCGCCTGCCCTCCGCAGGCAACACCGGCGCATTCTCCACAACTTCCGGGACAAACACAGGCTTGGCCCCCAAAATCCGCTTCAGCCCAGTCCAAGGCACGCCCTCCCGCGTTCGCGTCAGCACAAACGCATCCGCTCGCTCCAACCCTGATAAGGGCTCCCTCAGCAATCCGGCCGGCGGCACATTCCACCCGGGAAAAGGCCGCAGCGCATCCACGCAAACCACATCCAGATCCCGATGCAAACGACGATGCTGAAACCCATCGTCGAGCACAATCACATCCAGTTCCCCGCGCTCCAGCAACGCCTGCCCCAACCGATACCGGTCCCCGCCAATCCCGACCGCAAATCGCCCCTCACGCAAGAACAACTGCGCCTCATCCCCAGTCATACTCCGGTCTGCCTGCTCACCCGCCAGCAACACCAGTGGATGCGAACCCTGCCTGCCATAACCGCGAGTCAAAATCCCCACACGCTTACCCTCATCCGCAAGCCGCCCAGCCAGCGCCAAAACCAGCGGCGTCTTCCCCGTCCCGCCCATCGAAAGATTCCCCACCGATACAACCGGCACACCCAAACGCCGCGCCACAACAGACCGGCGCGATACCCAAATCCACGGCGCGCAAAATGGCTGCAAGATGCTCGACAACGGCAACAATCCCTTAGGCACACCCTCACCCAACAACTCCACCAGCGGCCCGCACAATCGCGCGGCCGCCCCACGCATCCCCAGCGCCACTTCACGCGCTCGCGGCCCCAATCCCAAATCCCCCATCGCCGCCAACACCGAATCCTTCAGCAACTCCGGCCGGTCCACTACCCTAACCGCATCCGCCTCGACAAACGCCGCATGGATCTCGGCAAAGTTCCGCATCTTCGGCCCAGTCAGCACCGGCTTGCCATAATACGCGGGCTCCAGAATATTGTGCCCCTGCGTTTCGTTAAACGAACCGCCCACAAACACCACCGCCGCACTTCCGAACAATCCCGCCAATTCCCCAATCGAATCCAGCAGCAACACATCCGCGTTCTTCAATTCGCTCCGCCGGGCAAAAGATAATCCCCGCGAAGCGATCTTAGCAGCCACTGCCTCAAACCGTTCCGGCTTCCGCGGCGCAATCAACAACCTCACTCGCCCGTGCATCCCCTCAAACGCATCCAGCACCGCATCGTCGTCATCAACGCTCCCGCCCGTTGTCGAAGCCGCCACCCACAACGGCCGCGAATCCGCCTCGAGCCATGCGGCCAGATCCGGCGCAATTGGCTTCGAGGCAGGGTCAAAATCAAACTTCAAATTCCCCGCCAGCACCACCTCGCCAGCAAACCCCAACGAACGAAACCGCGACCCATCCAAATCACTCTGAGCGGCCAGAAAATCCACCTGCGGCAGCACCGCTTCAAACAACCATCTCAACCGCTCATAAGACGGCCAGGCCCGGTCTGAAATCCGCGCATTCACCTGCGCCCACTTCGCCCCGCTCCGCTTGGCCTCCCGCAATCGATGCGGCCAGATCTCCGTCTCAAAATTCACCACCAACGCCGGTGCAATCCGCCGCAATACCCGTCGAACTGCAAACGGAAAATCCACCGGCGCAAAGAACACCCCATCGCACAACCCCGCCAGCCGCGCCTCCGCCAATTCCCGCCCCGCCAGCGTCGTAACACTCACAAACACCGGCGTCTCCGGCACAACCACCCTCAATTGCTTCAACAACGCAATCGCACTCAATACTTCGCCAACGCTTACAGCATGCAACCAGATGCCGCCCGGCTTCGTCGAGGGAATGTGTGTGGGCAACCATCCAAGCCTTTCTTTCATACCCTTGTAGTAAGCCGGTTGCCGCAGGCACCGCCATGCCGCATACAGTAAGAGAAGAGGCAATAAGGCCGCTCCGGCCAACCGGAGCAGAAGGTAGGTCATCTTGACGCGAAGAGAATGGATCGTATTTTCGAGTATAGCCACCAAGCTGTCCGCAGTCGGTGAGTCTACCTTCAAGGCACCCAACGCCGAAGACATGAAGTCCAAGGTCGCCCTCGATCAGGTCATCATTGGCGTCGAAGCCTTCAACACCCCTGAGAAATCCTCCAAAGCCTTCGGCAAGCTCGACCCCAACAAGTACGAAGTCCTGCCGGTCCTCATCGTGATCAAGAACAACCGCAAGTCACCCCTCAAGGTCTCTCCCCTCGAAGTCCAGTACATCGTCCCCGGCATGGGCAAGATTGATGCTCTCCGCTCCGACGAAGTCACCTCTGCTGCCGCCGGCCCCACCGCCCCCAATCTCGGCCCCAAACCCTTCCCGATCCCCACTCGCCGCAAGAAGAATCCTCTCTCAGCCGCCGAGATCGAAGGCCGCTCCTTCGCCGCCAGAATGATCGCCGCCGGTGAATCCGCCAGTGGTTTCTTCTACTTCAACATCCGCCACCGCTCTACCGCCAAGATCTACATCAACGGTCTGGTCGACGCCGCCTCCAATCGGGAGATTTTCTACTTCGAGATACCCTTCGAAGATTAGATTTGTCATTCCAATATTCGTTTTTGAGAAACAGATTCCATCTCTCACTCCCTCTAGTGATTGAGATGTCCAAGTTACGATTCCTTTATCCACCTTTGGCGGCAATAGCCTTTTCCAGCATAGTCTTTGCCGCTATTACCCTAGAAACAAACTTTCCACAAGCCACTCTCGGTCAACCCTACACCTATAATCTGGCTCCTGCCGGAGGGTCTGCGCCTTATGCCTTCGCAATGAATTCCGGCAGCCTGCCCTTAGGGCTCACGCTTTCCCCTACTGGTACCCTGGCTGGTACTCCACTCAACGCCGGCCAGTACAGCTTTGCAATTCTTACGTCCGATTCGACTAACGCCAATGTTGTCAGTAACATCACGCTAAAGGTCAACGGTACTAGTGGACTAACAGTCACTAACACCGCCATGGCTCCCGGTCGAATCAATACCCCTTATGACCTGAATTTGACCGCACAAGGCGGCTCGGCCCCATACTCCTGGGATCTCGCAATGGGCGGAGGCTCACTGCCCGCCGGCTTGACTCTCTCCAACCAGGGACGACTTTCAGGTACACCCACGGCCGGAGGAATCTATCCCCTCACGCTCCGAGTCACGGATTCCAGCGGAAACTCTTACCGGACAGCCCTGGTGCTTACGGTCGAAGTCACAACCCTCACCATCACCACTACTTCTTTGAGTGGCGCGTCTACAAACGTGCCGTACAGCCAGGGACTTTCGGCCATTGGAGGCACTTCGCCTTACACCTTCAGCATGCTTTCAGGCGCCCTCCCCGCTGGCCTCACGCTCTCCTCCGGCGGCGTAATTTCCGGATCACCCACAACGTCCGGTACCTCTAATTTCGTCGTTAGGGTCGCTGACTCCGCCACTAATGTCGCTCAGGGCAATTTTTCGATCGTTGTCACTGGCTCTGGCCTCGGCGTCGTGATTTCCTCATTGCCCACCGGCACTTTGAACCAGCCCTACAACGCATCCTTTACCGGCCAGGGAGGCACTTCCCCCTATACCTTCTCAATCACCAATGGAACCCTCCCCGCCGGACTCACTCTAAATCTAAACGGCACGATCACAGGCATGCCCACCGCGACGGGCGTATTTCCGGTCACGGTTCGGGTAGGAGATGCCGCGTCGCAATCGGCTCAGACCGCAGCCAACATAATTGTGAATTCCAGCGCCTTCAGCTTCACAACTTCAAGCGCTTCGGATGCCTCCCTCACCAACAACTACAGCCTCAACCTCGCCACCAGCAGCGGCATGGCGCCAATCACCTATACACTCCTGAGTGGCAATCTTCCGGCCGGCATTACGCTGAGTCCAACCGGTTCATTTTCAGGAATGCCAACGACAATTGGCACATCCTCCTTTGTCATCCGGGCTACGGATGCTTCGGGTGCTACCGCCCAACTCCCCCTCACCATCCGAACCAATCCCGCGCCCGGCCTCGCTATTTCCGCATTGGGTGTGGCCAACGGCCAACTAGGCCAGGCTTACACATCAACGTTGTCAGCTTCCGGTGGAGCCTCCCCCTACACCTTCAATCTCGTGACTGGTTCTCTCCCCCCGGGCCTGACGCTCTCCAGCAATGGAAACATCTCGGGCACACCAACCACCGGTGGACTCTACCAAATCACCTATCGCGTGATCGATTCCAACCAGAAGATGGCCGAGGCCACTCTGCCGATCTATATCTCTGGCGGAATCGTTAACGTCACTAACCTCGTGCTTCCAGCAGGCCGGCCAAATCAGGCATACACGAGCACACTGGCCGCTACCGGCGGTAGCGCTCCTTACAACTTCCAGGTTACCAGCGGCTCCCTGCCGACCGGCCTCACTCTTTCGCCCGGTGGCATTCTCTCCGGCACCCTCACGCAAACCACCAATGGCGCCTTCACGGTGAGAGTCACCGATGCGTCCGGCGCAACCTCCCTGGTCAGCTATTTGTTCAACGTGAACAGTTCCGCCATGGGCCTCACCGCCAATGCCCCTGCAACCGGCATGCTCGGCCAACTCTACAGCACCAAACTCACCACCACCGGAGGCTCCGGCGCATCCACCTTTGCGCTCGACTCAGGCGCGTTGCCAACGGGCCTCACGCTCGCATCTGACGGAACACTTTCGGGCACCCCAACCGCGGCGGGTACCTTCGTATTCAATATCAAGGCGACCGACGCTGCCAATGCCACGGCCACCTTCAGTCAGGCAATCACGATCGGAGCAGCGCAGTTTGGCTTTGCAAATACGAACCTCCCCAATGTGTCCCCGAACACGCCTTACACCTTCACATTCAATGGCATCAATGGCATAGCGCCATACAGCTTTGCACTAGTGAGTGGGAATCTTCCTTCAGGCTTGACGCTAGCATCAGGCGGGGCGCTCACGGGCACTACAACCGCAACCGGCGGCGCGTTCCCTGTAACCATCCGGATTACGGACGCCACTGGCGCAACGGCCACCTCGGCAATCACACTGAATGTCGGGACGGCCTCAACGTTTGCGATCACAACCGTCAACCTAGCCTCCGCATCAACCACCCAGGCCTACAACATAATGGTGGTCGCCTCAGGTGGTTCTTCACCCTACACCTTCCAACTAGCTTCAGGAAGCTTGCCAACAGGCTTAACACTAGCCCCCTCAGGCACGATCTCAGGCACTGCAACAGCCAACGGACCATTCACCTTCACGCTGAGAGCAACTGATGCCGCTGGCCAAACAACGCAGAAGATGTTTACCCTCACCGTGGGCTCTTCCACTCTCAACATCGCAAATGCGCAATTCTCGAACGGGATTGTTGGAAGACTCTTTACCTCCCCGCTTACGGCATCGGGAGGCCAGCCAGGTTACACATTCTCACTGTTGAGCGGAACATTGCCCCCAGGCTTGAGCTTCGCGTCAACCGGGATACTTTCCGGGATGCCAACCACCGTAGGCTCATTCCCTGTGGTAATCCGCGTGACCGATTCGGCATCTACATCGGTCGACAGGAATTTCAACATCATCGTGAGTTCAAGCGATCTGGCATTCACCGATGTCAGCCTTCCTTCGGCTTACATCGGGCAAAACTACCGGGCCAACATCCAGGCAGCCGCAGGTACTCAACCGTTTACCTTCTCCATCGTTTCCGGCTCTCTCCCTGCTGGCCTGACTCTCAGTCCCGGAGGTCTCATCTCCGGCTCTCCAACCACTGCTGGACAGTCCACCGTTACCTTTAGAGTTACCGATGCAACCGGCAAAATGTCTGAGAATACCCTGTCGCTCGGAGTCATCCAATCGGCTGCGAACTTCAGCTTCACTTCGATCCCCAATGGAATCGTCGGCCAGCCCTATCGCTTCACCCCAACCGGCAGCGGATCGGGCGGCTTCATCATCGTCGTTGGCGGACTGCCTCCAGGTCTGGTCGCAACCGAAAGAGGTGATATCGCCGGTGTTCCTACCCGTGAGGGCACTTACTTCTTGACCCTGCGAACCCAGAATGGATCTGGCGAGTCGGCGATTTCATCCTTCCCGATCACGATTTCGGGAGCAGGATTCCGCATCGCCAACACCACTTTGCCTAGCGCTGAGCTGAATAGGTCCTACACGCAGACGCTCACCGGGGCTGGCGGCAACGGAGCAACCACCTTCGTTGTCCAGTCTGGCGCCCTGCCCCCAGGCATTACTCTGACCCCAGCCGGTGTGCTCTCAGGCACCGCCACCACAGCGGGCAACTACACGTTCACCATTCGAGCTACTGACGCCTCGAATGCCACAACTTCATCTACTTACACATTCGCGGTCACGGCGCCCGAAGTCAACTTCGTAACCAGCACCCTCCCGTCCGGCACGCTCAATCAGGCTTACAACCAGACATTGATGTTCTCCGGTGGAACGGCGCCCTACACGGTAACAGTTACCAATGGAACTCTCCCGACGGGACTGTCTATCTCACCGGCTGGCGTAATTAGTGGCATGCCAACTGCGGCCGTCAATTCGCCATTCACCTTGCGGGTCACCGACAGCACCGGTAAGACCAGCACCGCCGAGTACCTCATTGGCATCGGCGTTGTCGGCGCACCCGCCCTCGGCGCTATCGTTAGCGCTGCCAACTACCTCGGCGATGGCGTTGCTCCTGGCGAAATCGTGGTGATCTACGGAACCAATCTTGGCCCCGCGAACCTCCTCTCAGCCACAGTTTCTAACAACGCTTTTGCAACCACATTCGGTGGTACCCGCGTTCTGTTTGACGGCACACCAGCCCCGATCGTATACACCTCGGCCACCCAGGTCGCCGTCGTCGCGCCTTTCAATCTGATGGGCAAAACGAGCACGCGGATTTCGGTCGAAAGCCTTGGAGTCACCGCGGCTCAGATTCAAGTCCCGGTTCGCGCTGCAAGGCCATCCATCTTTACAGCCAATGCTTCAGGGACTGGGCCAGGCGCAATCCTGAATCAGAATGCCTCCGTCAATACCGCTCAGAATCCAGCCGAGAAGCAGACCATCATTAGTGTCTATGTCACAGGTGTTGGACAAACCAGTCCCGCATCGGTGGATGGTCAAATAGTCTCGACCCAGTCCACGTTGGTCACGCCGGTAACGGCGACGATCAACGGTCAAACTGCGGAAGTCATCTACGCAGGCGGCGCTCCCGGCCTGATCCCAGGCTTGGCGCAGATCAATCTGCGCCTGCCCGCGAACACAATCTCCGGCCCAAACAGCATTCAGCTCACCTCTGGCGCCACAACAACAACAGGGAACGTAACGGTCTTCGTCCGTTAAAAAAATCCCCCACCCGAACAAAACGACCCCGGCTCCTCATAAGCCGGGGTCGTTTTGCTTTTATTGCCTAAGTTCAGCACAAAGGCTAGCATCAAGTTTGGAGGTAAAATTTCATGCTCGACTGGTCACAATGCAAAGTCATCGAAAGCTCACCAGGCAAAGTGAGCGGAGCTTGGGTTTTCCAGGGTACACGTGTGCCCGTCTCAGCGATCCTCAACAACCTCAAGCATCTCACTCTAGATCAGTTGGTTGAGGAGTTTGCCTCGGTCCCAAGCGCAAGCATCGAAGAGTTGCTCAATTTCCTTGCCCGCTCGGCCGACCCGGTATTCACTGAAGAGCAGGCTCAATCTCTCGAATTCCATGCTCATCCTGCTCGATGAAAACTTACCTCATAAGTTGAGGCGCCTGCTGATCGGTCACGACGCCAGAACCACTGCCTACCAAGGCTGGTCAGGCCTTTCAAACGGAGCCCTGCTCAAAGCAGCGGAAGAGGCGGAATTCGAAGCAATTCCTACGGCGGATCAAGGCATTAGGTACCAGCAAAACAGAACCAATTCGCGCATAGCACTGATCGTCCTCAGCGACAATGATGAGTCGATTCTAAGCGCAAACGTGGCCCTGATTCTGCAGGCGATCGAGCAGGTTGAACCGGGCCAAATCGTTTGGGTTGCGCCTGAAAATCCACCGCTCCCGTGAAGATCAACTTCCCCAGCGGACCAAACGCCTATGCAGGCTTCTTCGCCACCGGCACCGCTTTTTTCGCCGGAGTCTTAGTCCCCGGAGTCTTATTCACAGGAACTCCCGTCTTCGGCGCCATCTTCTTGGCGGGCACAGCGCTCGGCCAAAGCGGCGTCCCCAACGGATAACGCGTAATCGTAACCTTCTGCATCACGATCGGATCATTTGGGCGGTCATTCGGACCACGAGGAACCCGCGCCAGCGATCCCGCCAGCTCAATCCCCTCCACCACCTCGCCAAAAATCGTATGCTTCCCGTTCAACCATGGCGTCGCCTTCTCAGTAATGAAAAACTGCGAAGACCCGGTCCGCGGTCCGGCGTTCGCCATCGCAAACAACCCGCCCTTGGTGAACTCAAGCGTTGGATGAAACTCGTCCACAATCGGCTCGGTCCCGCCAGTGCCATCCCCCTTCGGGTCGCCACCCTGAATCATGAATCCCGGAATCACCCGGTGAAACGTCAGCCCGTTATACAAAGGCACTGCCGCCTTCCTGCCCGTCTTCGGATTCACCCAAGCCTTCTTGCCCACCGCCAGATCCACAAAATTGCGAACCGTCACCGGTGATTCCTTGTCAAACAGCTTGCCGACGATCTTTCCCACCGGCTGCCCCATGTGAGTCAATGCAAATGTCACATACAGTCCATCCGGACGCGGCGGAGGCGGAGGCTCGACGGCCTTCTTCGCCACAGCAGCCGCCGCCTTTTTGGCCGGTGCCGCTGCTGCCGGGGCGGTCTTCTTTACCACCGGCGGAGTCTGTGCGAGCATCAGTAACGAGCTTGCGCTATAAAGCGCCAAAATCAGGGAACATTTCATCACTATGAATTATATCGAGCGCGCACTCATCCCACTGATTCTGCTGACAACTTCCCTTACCGCCCAAACCGCCAAAATCTCCATCCTCGCCACCACAGACCTCCACGGCCATATCTATCCCTACGACTATTTCACCCAGAAACCAGCCAATTACGGCCTCGCCAAGGTCTCAACCCTGGTCAGCGAGATCCGCAAGCAGACCCCCGACGCGCTCCTCATCGACGTCGGCGACACCATCCAGGGTTCCCCCCTCGAGAGCGTCTATCAAACCTACAAGCAGACCAGCCGCTTCCCGGCCGGCGTCACCGTCCCGGCGCGCGCCCTTTCGATTGACCCCATGATGCTGGTCATGAACGCCATGAAATACGACGCCATGACAGTCGGCAACCATGAATTCAACTACGGCCTCGACAACCTCAATGCCGCTCGCCGCATCGCACGCTTCCCCTGGCTCAGCGCCAACACCGTCCCAAGCGGCCCCAACACTAAAGCTTTCGTCCCATACCTCGAAAAGACCATCCAGGGCGTGCGAGTCGCCATCATCGGGCTGACCACCACCGGCATCCCCCAGTGGGAAAAGCCGGAACACTACAAAGGCTACAGTTGGGAAACTCCCACCGACTCCCTCAATCGCCTCTTCGCGATCTGGGGCTCAAACAAGCCCGACCTCGTCATCGTCGCTGCCCACGGCGGCATCGACAAAGCAAACTCATCGGGCAAAGAAGAAAACTTCGCCTGGCAGATTGCCGAGATCCCCGGCGTCAATGCAGTAGTCTTCGGCCACACCCACGGAGAAGTCGCCGAAATCTACAACGGCGATACACTTCTCACCCAACCCAAGAACTACGGCGGCTCGCTCACCCGTCTCGACTTTGAATTCAATCAGGACGCCGCCGGCAAGTGGCAGATGACATCCCGCCGCAGCCACCTCGTCAAAGTCACTGACGCGACCGCAGCCGACGAGAACATACTCAGCCTCGCCAAGCCCTACCATCAAGCCACCGAGCAGTACCTATCAAGTCCCATCGTCGAATCCTCTACCGAACTCTCCGCCGCCAATGGCCGCTATGAGGACACTGCGCTGGTCGACGCAATCCACGAAGTCCAGCTCCACTACACCAAGGCCGACGTCAGCCTCAGTGCGTTGTTCAACCCGCGCCTCACCATTCGCAAAGGCCAGGTCACCGTGCGCGAAGCCGCCGCCCTCTACATCTACGACAACACTCTCTACAAGATCGAAGGCACGGGCGCAATGCTCCGCGCTGCCTTAGAAAATGCCGCTAACTTCTTTCAATCCTGCGCCACGCCCGCCTGCGACACCGGCAGCCTTCTGAATGCGAAATTCATGGGCTTCAACTTCGACATGGCCGAAGGCGTAACCTACGAAATCGACCTCCGCAAGCCAGCCGGCCAGCGCATCGTAAACCTCAAGTTCAAAGGAGCACCACTCAAGGACAGCCAGCCTCTTACCATCGCCCTCAATAACTACCGCGCCGCCGGCTCAGCCGGCTATGACATGTTCAAGTCCGCCAAGGTCCTCTGGCAATCAAACGATGCCATTCGCGACTTGATCGTCGAATACTACACGAAGAAGAAGTCCTTCCCCACTCAGCCCAGCGGCAACTGGAAGCTCCTGCCGGATGCTGCGCGCGAAAGGCTCCTCAGACAATAACTATGCAGCCGTTCATCGTCGGCATCGCCGGCGCAAGCTGTTCTGGCAAGACGGAACTCGCCCGCGGCCTCGCCCGTCACCTCCGTGAAGACGCCTTGCCTTTGGCCCTCGATCACTACTACATCGACCGCTCGCACATTCCTGAACCAGCGCGATCCAATTTCAACTTCGATCAGCCTGAAGCTCTTGACGCGCAACGTCTGATCCGGGATGTCGAAAGCCTCAAGCTCAGCCTTGCCATTGAACAACCGCTCTACAGCTTCGTCACCCACTCAAGACTGCCTGAAACCGAACCCTTGGCACCCCGCCCGGTAGTAATCGTCGAAGGTCTCTTCACACTGCACTGGAAGCGGCTCCGCGACACCCTCGATCTCAGCGTCTATGTCGAAACACCCGATCAGGAATGCTTCGACCGTCGGCTCAAACGCGACGTCCTCGAAAGAGGCCGCACACCCGAATCCATCCGCGAACAATATGCCGCCAACGTCCGCCCAATGGCCGAAGCCTTCGTCCGTCCATCGGCGCAGTACGCGGATCTAATGGTCTCCGGCCTCACCCCCCTCGACACCTCAATTGCCGCCGTCTTGAACGCAATAGAAACCAGGCGCGCATCTCAGGGCGACTAGGAGTTACACGCCGAAAACCGGCTCGTCCGGACGCCAAGCCCCGTCAGCCGTTCCATAATCCGCTCAAATGGGGTGTGCGTCAAATTTGTGGGTAGGGGTTACCCGGCGGAGCGTGTTTCCCAGAACTCCTCCCAGCGGCCACTGAGTTGGCAGCAGCGGAGCGCAATGATTTTATTGGCGCCGCTGACGTTC
>Ga0163144_10009348_pt1 | contig 21064 bp, 33 predicted proteins | sample OliLak19BULKMAT1_FD_123175 | JGI IMG/M metagenome (GOLD analysis project Ga0163144, IMG submission 123175) | Freshwater microbial mat bacterial communities from Lake Vanda, McMurdo Dry Valleys, Antarctica - Oligotrophic Lake LV.19.BULKMAT1 | ecosystem: Environmental > Aquatic > Freshwater >... | reverse complement strand
GAACATTGGCATATCAATACTTCCTTCGTTTGGGACCGCTGCCTAACCAGTCATTCAACGCGACCGTCTAACCTTGGTCGCAACCCTGTGCGCCGTCGCGCGGCGCGTTAATTCCACTGTTAGACCGCAAGGCGCGGCGCTCCTTTGTACTGCGGCTTAGGTGCCTCTCGCGGCGGACGGATCAGGCTCGCGACTATCAGTTTCCAATTCTTCGCCGTGTTCAGCACAACCTGCCCCGCATCGCCGTCAATCATCCCGGCCTTCACTGGCACTGAAACTTTGTCCAGCACATCGCACCGCACGGCGACATTGCTGCAACCGCTGTTGTAATAGCCAAGCCTGCCGAGCACGTGCTCCTCTGCGTATCTGCCAGCCCGTTCTGTCGCCAACGAGTAGCCACGGTCATCGGGTCGCCAGAGGGTTATGTAGGGGTCGCTCCTGTGGGTGTGGTGCACGCTGATGATGTAGTAGCTCATGGCTCGCTCCGTGTTGCGGTCTAACATTAGGTCGAGCGGACCGGCTAACCCGTCCCGCGTTCGTGTCGTTAATCGTGCAGGCCGCTCACCACGCTGTTAGGCGGCGCGACAATCTTGCTCTGCACCCATGCGCGCATTCGCGTCCAGCGCTGCGCTGGCGGCTCTTCCCAATACACCGCCTCGTCGTTCTGAAACACGATTTCCTGCGCCAGTGGCTCGGCGCTGTCGAATTTCTGCGCCACGGTAAACGAGTCATCTGGATCGATGGCGGCGAGGTCAATCCCGCGCGCGGCACCCACGACGCCGAGCGCGCAATGGCAGCCATCTTTTTCCAAGTCGTTGGCAATCAAAACCTTTTCCGGCATGGCATCCATTGACGCCGCTAGCTCTCGCAACAGTCGCTGGCCGCGCTTGCCGCGCATCGCCGACACCACGCTCCCGCGCCACATGATCATCTGCCAGTTGTCCTCGCCTTCTTCGGTGTAGCCGCTCCTGCTCATAGATCACCCACCACCGCCCGAATCGAGCACCTGCAATTCGGGTGGCTGTCGCGCATCGGCAGCGGCCCGGCGCCCAGGGTGTGTGGGCTCGTCGCTTCGTGCCTGCGGCAGATTGCCGACACGCGCTCATCCTCGGCGGTGATGTAGTCGTATTCGGTCACGCCGAGTTCGGCGTATTCGGCCTCCTTGCCCATCACTTGCGCCTGCGCGATCTCGCTGCGGGCCAAGCGCTCCCAGTCGTAGTCGTGGGCACCGAAGCGGGCGCGCAGTTGTTTGGCTACCTCGGGAGGGCTGAGGCCGTTGTAAGCGCCGTCGGCCAGCTCGGCGAGGATGTCATCGCGATACGTGCGTGCGACGGTGGAGCGAATCAGGCCGAGGGCGCGCTCGCGCATCAGGATGCGGGCATCTTCGCTGACGGCGCGCAGGGCGGCATCCACATCCAGATCGCCGGCAGCGTTTTCGACGCCGCGCAGCCATCCGTCAAGCATGCCGCGCATCAATGCGCCTTGGTCTGCGCCCTGCTGCAATTCAAACTTGTCAGCCATCTGCGCCAGTGTTGTTCGCAGCTCGGGCGCGAATGACCACGCCACGGCCTTGCCGACTACCTTGGCTTGCTTGGCGGGCAGGCTCAGCGCCGCCAGCGTAGCGGCCTGCAATGCGCCCCACGCGCTGAGCAATTCGCCGGTGGCGCGCGCTTCGATTCGCGGCAACTCGGCATCATCTTCGGCCCACGGCTCGCCGGTGCCGGACGCCTTGGTGCGCGGATGGCGGGCGAGCGCGCGCGCGCCGTGAATCGTGACGCTGCCATCGGTGTGAACGGTACCGTGAATCGTGATGCTGCCATCGGGGTGCATGGTGTAGCTCTTCGCTGCGCCCTGATCGGTGCCGGGCGGCGTGGGCGGCATGTTGCCGCCACTGCTGCCGCCGCGGCGCATGAATTCGGTTTGCGCATTGAGGAACGCCGCCTGCGCGCGCTTCAATTCGTCGTGCAGGCTGGGCAACTCCTGCACCAACTGCCAGTCGCCCGGTTTCCATGTCAGCCCGCGCCCGCGCAGCCACGTTTCAACAATGCGGCGCAGTCCCGGCAAGCGTCGCTCAAAGCGCGTACGGCTCTCTTGCAGCACCATCTCGCTCTGCTGCTGCGCCAGGCGCTCGGCGGTGGTCCACTGCAAGCCCAGCAGCCACGCCGGCACGCCGGTTTTGCCGACGATCTGCTCAAGCATGTGCCGAGCAGGCATCTCAATTTCCATCACCTGATCTTTGCCGCCGATCACTTCCAGCAGGATGTCGTCATCCGCGCCGATGGCCTGCACAAAGTCGGCACTATTGCCGGCGCGCTTGGCGTTGATGGTGGCGGCCAGATCGCGGGCCAAGCGATCGCGGCGCGTCGCCAGCGCGGCGGCGTCATCGGCCAGCCGGCGATTCTTGGTCTTGTACGTGAGTTTGTAGGACGGGTCCCCGAAGCGGTCCCACACGTGGCCGGTGGCGTTCTGGATTTTTAGCAGGATCTGCGCGACGAACTCCATCGACCGCATCACGCTGACGCCATACGGGTTATCGGCCTCCGGCTGATTGACTGCGTAGACCATGCGTGACGGGTCCAGCTGCGTGTAGTCGTGACCGGTCAGCACCGCGCTGGTGACGGCGCTTACACCGCGCCGCAACACCGCTTCCACTTGATCGGTGCCATCGCGGCGCAGCGACCCGGACCGCGCCGGGGCGCGATACCACCAGCGCAGCTGCAATGTCTCCGGATCGCGGTCGAAAGCGATGCCTTTCGCATCGGGCACGCGCAGGCCGATCAACTCGCGGCCGCGCTTGTCCATCACCATCTCGACTAATCCCAGCCCTTGCTCGTAAAGCTCGCCACCTTGCGAGGCATAGGCGGCTTGCAATCCGGCCTCCGCATCGTTGACGGGGATGCTCGCCATTAGGCCATCATTGATGGTGGCCACTAGCTCTTTGTTTGTGCCGGTAACGCGCACGATGCCGTCGAGTGTGACCAGGCGATTGATGGCACCGTCGAGGATGGGCAGCGCCTCGCGCAGCGCCTCGTAAAGATGGGGATTCACTTCGCGCGGGGTGAACGTCCCGAGCGCGCCTTGCCACGCGCCCAGCGATTGGCCAGCGCGCACGATCACGCTGCTGGCGTCGGGGTTTTTGGTGGCGGTGCGGCCGGTCAATTGGCGCGTGATCTGGCTCACACGTGACAGCAGGTTCATGGTTACCACTCCGTGATGACGTCGATGTTGGGTTGGCCAGCGGCGGCCAGGTGATTGCGCACAAACAGGCGCAGCGATGACGCGCTGGGGCAAGCCTCTTCCACGTAGACGCGCACACCGCTGTCGCCGATGTCCGTTTCGTAGCGCTCTGCGGAATTGCAGCGCAGGCGCGCCCAATTCACCACGCCGCCGATCTCGGTAAAGCGCGCCTTCGCTGCGTCGAGCGCTTCATCGGTGAGCACGCGGATGGCGGCCAGGGACAGGGTGCTGGTCATGCTGCATTCCTCGCATAAGACCCCGACGCGAACACATCCACGCTGCTGCCAAATTCGGCGTACAGCTTGCGAAGCATTTGCACGCGACGGGCGTCAATGTTGTGGTCGTTGGTCTTGCTGTAGATCGCCCACTTCGCGCCCTCGCGAGCGGTGTGGCTTGTCATCCAGTTCAGAGTTTCGGCGTCGTATGCCAGCGCGTAGCCGTGACGCTGGAAGCGCCGGATCATGCTTTGCGTGGCCCAGTGCTTGGCGGGCGCGCGCAAGGTTTTCTCGCCGGCGTCGTCGGTCGGATCACGCAAGGCCTCGCCATCCTCGCCGATGCAATCCACGCTGCCGGCGAACTGGTAGCCTGTCATGCGCTCGTCAAAGCGCGCCGCGCCGAACAACTCAAGCGCTTGCAGATCGCGCACCACCGCGGTGCCAGCAGAGCCAAGGTCTGCGCCCCACTGCGGCAATCGGCCAAACAGCGCATCCAGCCCATGGATCAACTCGGCCTGAGCGAGGTACGGCAAGCCACTGACCGACACGCGCAGATCGTCACGCAGGCGCTCGCCGATCTCCTCGCTGATGACGATCTCGGTGGGGTCGTGCGTTTCGCCAAAGTCGACACCGGCCCAGTACACACCGCGCACGCGCGGGCTGATGATGGGGTCGAGCAAGTCACGCATGGCGCGACGGCGCTCGGCATCGTCGCGGGACAAAAACGGCTGCAAGTCGACCACGGTATCAACGTCGCAATGCGCCTGACCGGACTTGCGGCCATCGGTCAGCACCAGTTCAATGCGCTCAAGCGTTACCGCCAGTTGATGGCGGGTGCGGTCGGCCTTGAGTTTGAGCAGGCGGAATGCGGGCAGCGGCAGAATGTTTGGCAGCAGCAAATCCCAACCGAACACCGGTGCCTCTGCGTCGCCCCACTCGCCCAGCACGTTGCGCACGTAGCCCGGTGATTGACGGCTGCCGAACAGGCGCACGAATTCGGCGTCGCGGTCATCTGACCAGAACGGCGGCGGCATGATGGTTTTCGGCCAGTGGAACTGGCGCCAGCCTTTGGCGCCCACCGGCAGATTCAGCACGGCCTGCGTGGACAACCTGAAGAATTCGGTATTGCGATCACCGTCCGGCACGCTGTAGATGCGACGCCGGCACCCCGGCTCACCCGCACGCCAGAATTCTGACCAGTGCAGTGCGCGCTTGAGCTTGGCGGCCTCGTCCATCAGTAGCAGACCGTTGACGTGCACGCCACGGAAGGCTTCGCCGTCGTGACCAGCGGGGCGGTAGTAGACACGCCCGATGCCGGGTTGCTCGCCATCACCCAGCGGCACAGTCAGAAAGCGCTGCATCATGTGCGGCGTGCGTTTTGGCTTGAGCCAGAACTGCGACAGCAGCCGCCCTTTGGCCTGCTCGCCGCCTTCGGTCACGCCTACCTGCTCTTCGATTGCAAGGATGATTTCATCCAGGTGCGTCTGCTGCGGCGCACCGACCAACACCCAGGGTCGGCGTACGGTGAAGCCCATCGCCGTGCACATCGCCCACAGCACGATGCAGACGATCTCGCGGGTTTTGCCTACCTCTGCGCCGTCCTGATGCACCACGTCTTGCCGCCACGCGCGCAGGCTGTCGCGCTGGTAGTTGAAGAATTTCCACGGCTGACCGGTGCGCGGCTCCAGCAGGTAAGTTTCACACCAGCGCACCGGGCATTCGAAGGTGAACAGCACGGCCGCGCCGGACAAATCAACGCCGTAATCGCCGCGGTCGAGGCCCTGATAGGACCAACCACGGCCCGCCATCCACGCGTCAAACTCGGGGATATCGAGCGTGCGACGCTCGGCAATCGACTGCACGAAGGCGGCGCGTTGAAGCTTGGCGGCGTTACTCTTCATCGGGGCCAAAGTGACCAGCGGGGCGGGGCCGCAATTCGGTGGTAACGGTCGCGCCTTCGATGTTCAGCGCGTGCTGGCGCGGGTCGAGGAACAACACAAGCTCGGCGCGGCCATTGCGCACGCTGGCATCGGCGCGCAACTCAAAACGCCAGCAGCCGTGCAGGGCCTCGCCGGTGTCGGCATTCACCACGCGCGGCTTGCCGTCGATGTCGATGCCCAGGTGCAGGCGCATCAGCTGGTCGCCTTCGGGGCGGGCAGTGTGCGGCCCGCTTTCGCGAAGATCGCACCGATGGCCGATTGCAGCGCACCTGCCCCTTCGTCTTCATCGGCCATGCGCTGGCGGGCCTTGGGTGTAGCCATCAGCTCGGACAGGTTCACGCCCAGCTTGTCTTGGAACATGATCAGTGCGCCCAGCGCGGGGTTCATTTTCAAGTCAAACACCATCGGCGCACCGGTGCGCGGATCGAGCACGGGGTCGCCGTCGCGATTGGTCTCGTACACCGGCCGCATCACGCCATGCTCGGCAACAGCCTGGCGAATCTGGTCGATGATGTGCAGATTGCTGGCGACCTCGCCGGCCAGCACACCGTGCATGCCATCCATCTCACCATCCGCCATGGCGTCCATGAGCGCCGTCAGTGCGCCGACGTAAACGGTCTTGTCCAGGCACGAGCCACCGGCGCGGGTGAGCCCGTCGAGCACCAGGCTGCACGGGTGCTCGCGGCGGGCTGCGTTGTCGGGATGGTAGGGGCACGTCGTCAGGCATGGCTTACCAAACATCTTGCTGATGCTGGACGCGCCCAGCCCGAAGCGCTGCAAGTTGGCGGCGGAATAGCGACCGTGCTTCCAGCTGTTGCGGCTAACGGCCGCCTTGCCTTCTTCTGTGATTGGCCCCGTGCTTTTGCCATTCAGCGCGCCAGCGGCCAAGGCAATCGGCGCATTTAGGCGGCGCTGCGCGACGGCCGCTTCGCTCATGGTGTACGCCCGCTTCGGCGGCTTCTGCGCCGCGATGCGCTGACGGTTGACAATGCTGCGAGAGCGCGGCGTTTTCATCGCGCGCCCTTTACCACGCGCGGCGCGCAAGTGTCGCCAGCAGTGTTGGCCAACGCGGTGTACACCGTCTGACGGCATAGGCCGAGCTCCGCGCAAATCTCGGGCGTTGGCACGCCAGCCGCGCGGGCTGCGCGGATCGATTCATCACGCAGCGGCCGGTAGAGCGACTGGATAAACCCGTTCCGCGTCGGAATCCGCATCGACTCGCCGCCGAACTCATCCATCACAGTAAGCACCGCCGGCAGCCCAATGCGCTGAGCGATCAGCGCCCATTGCCCGACCGTATCCGAAACTCGGCTGCTGTCGAACGCAGCGACCAGAGCGAGCTCGACAGGGGTGGGTGGATTGCCAGCTGAGCTAAGCTGTTTCATCGCCCAACCCTTCCAACTGGCGGGCCCAGCGCGGCAAGCCCTCAGGTGCGGTACCAAGCGCGGCGTGTTGGCGGTACGGCTTGAGCCTCACGCTGCGCTGGCGATTGCTGACTGCGATGTAGCGCCGAGTGGTTTCGATGGATTCATGACCCATCACGATGCGGATGCGTTCGATGTCGGTGCCGTCGTCGTACAGCTGCGTGGCGAACGTGCCGCGCCACACGTGCACGCCGGAGTGACGCACCTTGGCGCGAGCGGCATAGCGCGCGGTGACGCGCTCAACGCCGCCGACAGACAGCGCGGGCGGGTTGTCCAGCTGCTGCAGGCCGACGAACAGGCGGTCGTGATTCGTGGCAATCGTGGCGCGCACTTCCAACCACGTGAGCAGGGCCTTGATCACCGGCCCTTCGATCGCGACGGTTCGCTGTTTTGCGCCCTTGCCGTCGATTTTGACCACGGCTATCGCGCCGTCCAGGGTGATATCGGAAATCCGCAAGCGACTGGCCTCCTCGCGCCGCGCGCCGGTCGTGAGCAGCATCAGCAACATGCACCGGTCACGCGCCCGCAGCGACTCGGTTCGGCCTGACTCCACGACGGCGAAGATGGCGCGCAGCTCGCGGTCGCTGTGCCGGCGAGGTATCTGCCGGTCGACACGCGGCGCCACCAAACCCAGCGAGCAATCGCGCCCCCGGCCGCGGTGCGACCGCCAGCGGTAAAAACTCTTCACCGCCGAGCAGGCCACGGACCGGTGCGATTTGCCGTGCCGCCGCCCGATGAACATGGCTTTCAGCCAGCCTTCCAGCGCGTCAAGGTTGATCGCCCGCCAGTCCGCGCTCGGCATCTGCGCAGCCAGCCAGCCGCCCAAACTGATCAGCGCGCGGGCGTAATTCCCGGCGGTGGTCTGTCCGCGATATCCGCGCACCATGACGAGCCAGCACGCCCACCGCCACAGCTCGGCGAGCATGCCCGCCGGCCAGGTGGACGCCTCCGCCAGTCGCATCGACGCCGCCATCCGCCCGCCCATCCCGAGGATCGCATCGCGCTCCATCGCCTCCGACGCACTCAGCTCGCCCAGGAGCCCCGACTGCTCGACCGCTGTCATCGCACACCCCCGCAGCCCGTCACAGCGCTCAGCGCAGCGCAACCGGGCCAGCGTCGAAAATTCAAGGCGAGCGAAGCGGGCCCGCCGCGCGGTTCCCCCCGGACCCCCTTCCCATTTTTCGAGCCACCACCAGCTACGCCCGCCCCCTCGCCATGGCTGTGCTTTGGGTGGGGGGTGGGGCCCGCGCGTTCGGTCCCGACCCCGACCGCCACACCACAACCGTTACGAATCAATGACTTACGCCATGCGCCCGGAATCATTTCGGACTTGGCTGGGTCCGCCTTAGGACACCTATCCCGCCCCGAGTACTCACCGGGCATAGCCATGCTCGGGGCGGCTCTCAGCTCAGCGGCAGCGGAGCGGACAGGAAAGCATGCGCAGCGGTTCAGGGCGCAACGCAAGGGATTGCGATTGATTCTCATGCAGCCCGCCCCTCCTCATGGCTCCGCCCATGGCGCGCCATTGCCTGCTCGATGAGCTGATCTCGGTGGCTGGCATCGATCACCCCCAGGCTGTGCTGGTGTCGGACGAACTTCAGGGTGGATGTGAGTTGATCCTCGCGCGGCTTGTCCGGCGACGGATTGACCGAGACCCGCGGCGAGGCCGCTGCCATCGGCGATGACCCGGCGATGATGTCGCCGAGGATCGTGCTGATGAACCCGATGTTCAGCGGCTGAGCACTCCGTGCCGCCGCCCGCTTTGCCCGCCCCATGTCGATCGCAGCCGCCAGGTGCTCGCCGGTCACCCGCATCGCTGCCCACTTGGCAAGCTCCGAGCTCTTGAACGCCCGATCCAGCAGACCCCGGTGAATGCCGGCCGCCTGCAACCGCTGTTCGATTTCGATCACCGATAGCGCGTGCGCGTCGCTGTTGCTTTTGCTTTCGAAGCTGCTTACAGAGCAAGAGCTAGAAGCTGCAGAAGCAGAAGCTAAGAGATCGAGAGCTTCGCTCTCTCTCTCTAGGGGCGTGACAGAACGTGACACCTGTGACAAGGGCTTGTCACACCCATTCGCGCGGTTATTGTCAGCTTTTGCGGGCTCAGAATCTTTGGTAGCCCTGCTTTTGCGCTGACGTTCCGCCGCCGTTTCGTCGGTCTTGAGTCCCTGCCGTTTGCTCCACTCAGTCAGACGGCCCTGCTGGTTGATCATCCCGCGACTTGTCAGCGAGTTGATGATGCGTTCGACCATTGCCGGATCGATCTCTGCAAATGCAGCCCAGGCCCCGGCATCGAAGCTGAGCACCGACCCACGCGGCCGCGCCTGGCTTGCGCATTCGAGCAAGGCTGCCCAGGTCGCAGACACCTCGCAACGCCGGCACTCGGACAGCTTGGCGATGACCAGCCATTTCGAGTCCGTCATCGTGCCGTGGTAGAGGCGCAGCCAATCCATCAGGCGTGCCGCCGCGGCACCACTGAAACTCGCGCTTCAGTGACTCGATCCGACCCTGCGCTAAGCTGCCCCTGCCAAGCCTGTGCTTGGCGACCCAGATTCATCCCTGACACCGAGAGTCCCCGGCGGCATCGCGAACGGGTAACCTAAATCAATCAATATTATGTAGAAACGTGGCAGCACCTTGCGTGCTTTCGCGAATCTACCTAAAAATTCAATAGGTTATCTACCGCTGTGCCGCTTGTGTGGGCTCCGCTTTTGGCGGAACTACGTGATACCACGCGCTTATTGTATAGACACTCCGCCGCTCGCCAATCAGGCGAGTTTGTCGGATGAGCAGCAGGCGGCGTTGGCGCGGTTTGAGCGCTACCTGCTGGCGTTGCATCGTTCGCCGGACACCCGGCGGTTGTATGTCGGTACGGTCCGGCGATGGTTTGTTGCTGGCGGTGTGCCTGGTCACTTGGACGCCAGCCTGCTGCATCGCGAACTGGCGCTGATGCGCCAGCGGTGCGCGCCGAGCAGCGTCAATCTGACGCTGAAGGCACTGCGCAGCTTTTACCGGCTGCAGGCGGACTGGGGCTCGTGCAGCGCGGCTGAGCACATGCGTCTGCCTCGGCAACTCACGGTGCCGAAGCGATTGGTGCGCGTGCTGACGCCGGAACAAGTTGGCGAGGTGCTGGCCAGCGTGCCGTTGGATACGTTTGTTGGCCTGCGCGATTACACCATCGTGCGGCTGCTGTGGGAGTCGGGCCTGCGTGCGGGCGAAATGTCGGCGCTGGTGCTTGGCAGCCTGCTGCCCGACGGCATGCTGTTCGTCCACGGCAAGGCTCAGCGTGATCGCTATGTGCCGATCACGCCCGAAATGGCTGGTGTGCTCGATGGCTACATGCGCGCCCGCGGCGCGCTGCGCCCAGGGAAAAAGGCGGCGCTGTGGCTGACGCGCACCGGCCGACCGCTTGCCAACGGTCGATCCATTTGGGAAATCGTCCAGCGCAGGATCTGGACAGCGATTGGCCGCAAGGCCGGCTGGCACGCGGTGCAGCGATCGGGGCGGCCGTGGCAGGGCCACTATCCGCACGAGCTGCGCGCCAGCTTTGCCACCACCCTGCTGCGTAATGGCTGCCCGCTTACGGCTATCTCCCAGCTGATGGGGCATGCAGACGTAGCCACCACGGCGCTGTATCTCGGGCTTGATGTCGAGCATCTGCGCCAGGCGCTGAGCCTGCATCCGCGCGAAAGGCAAGCCCAAAAGCGGCGCGCAGATCATGCCGCCGCCCTCGCCGGTCTGGATGAGTGCTTGCCGAATGAGCGCGACTGCTGACGCTCAAGCCATGCCGGCGAGTCAGGCAACGAGGCCAAGCCGCGCACGAATTCGTCAAACGTCTCGCGGCCCAGCAGCTTCGATGATGTCACCCCGACCGCTTGCAAGCGCAGCCGGTAATCCTCCTCGCCCAATCCCTTGCGGGAGCGAGCCAGCACATGAACAAAGCGCACATGCTCAGCGGTCATGCGCCACGGCTTGCGGCGCACAGTCAAGTCGATGCCGCAGCAGTCTGTGCGCTCGGTTCGGCACTCGCAGCGTGGGCAGGTGCGGATGGTCATGGGTTGCCCCTCCGCCTCACCCGCCACTGCTGAATCTCATCAACAATCCCGCCGACGATGGCGAGCACCCCTATCGCGGCGAAAAAGATCATCGTCATGCTGCTGCCCTCGCCCCGCAAATCAGACCGACATTGCTGACGCCGAACGCGGATGGCGTGAGGCCTGCGGGCGCTGGCAGGTGCGCCATGTCGCCGAACGTAGTGGGCGAGACATACTGGTAGGGCTGGTGCCGACCGCGCCGGAGCAGATAGCCCTGGGCTGTCATTGCCGAAACGAGCCCGCAGAGCGAAAGCATGTCACAGCGGCCCTTCGCAACTCGCCGGATGCCGTCCAAAGTGAGGCCGTCCGGGTGCGCACGCACGGCCGTCAAGACCGCGTCGCGCAGGGCTTGCATTGGCTTGACCGGCGTCACGCCGCAGCCCTCACATCGACATCTGCGTGTTTGCGGATCAGCGCCCGCGTCACGCTGTCGGAATGCGCGCCATAGACCTGCTCAGTCGTCGAGCCGCTGGCGTGGCGGGCGTGAGCTTGGGCGATTTTTGGGCCTAGCTGCTCGTAAACATCGCCGAGACGGCGGTGGCGCAACAGGTGCCAGTGTAGTGCGGGCAGGCCGGCGGCTTCGCCGCGGCGTTTGCAGATCACGTGCAGCGACTGCCGCGACAAGCGTGTGCCGCGCGTCGATACAAACAGCGCGGTTTCACCCTCGCCGGCCATGCCGCTACGGATCTGCAGCCACTCCTCGACTGCGCGGATCGTGCGCTCGTTCACCGCTACGGTTTGGGTGTCGCCGCCCTTGCCGGCTACGTGCACCAACTGCCGTTTGATGTCGATGGTGCATTGGCTGCCGCTGCCGGGGATGTCGAGGCCGGCGACCTCGCTGATACGCAGCGCGCCGTCCAGTGCCAGGCGCAGCATCGCGCGGTCGCGGCGATCCATGCGGTTGTTGCGGCCGATGCCTTCGACCATCGCCATCAGTGCCGCCATCTCGGGCGCGGTGACGCGGCGGCTGCGAAAGCGCACGGATTCGCCCGCTGTCGGGTCGTGCCCGATCCAGCCCTCGGTCTTGCAGTATTTGAAGAAGCCCCGCAACACCACCAGCTTGCGCGCCTGGCTGCGCGGTGAAACCTGCTCAGCGGACAGCCGATCCAGCCACGCCGACACCGAGCGCGTGCTCTGCAGGGCGATCAGTGTGGCGTCGGCGCGATCGCGCACATGAAGCACGTACTGACCCAGATCGGTGGTGTAGCTCTTGATGGTGTTGGATGCCCTGCCCCGCCGCCGCAGACGATCCAAATAGCGGGCGATGCCGTCGCAGAGTGAGATAGCGCAGGTGAGCAGGTTCATGCCATCGCCCTCCCATGCACCACCCAAAAAAGGTCACGGATGGATCGCGGCAGAATGTCTTGAATTTTGAGCGCGTCCAGGTAGGCGCGTTCGATAACGTTAAAGTTGTTAATGACGGTGATGCCTTTCACCTCCGCAGCCTCCACAAGCGCCTGCAGGTCACTCTCGCTCGCGCCATCAATGATGTCTTTGATGGCGACATCCACTTGGACGGAATCGCTCACGTGGGCTTCAACCGTGATCGTACTCATGCCGCCGCCCCGCCCGGCCCATGCGCCGGGCGCCGCAACTGCGCCGCTGCGTCAAAAAGCGCGCGCTTGCCGTCGTGCAGGTTGCCACTGTTGCGGTATGCGCCAACGGCGGCATCGACCAGCGTCTTGGCATCGGTGCGCGCCCGCTTCGCCAGCCGGCGTGCCGACACGGTCAGCAGCAGCGTGTAGCTCACCCGTCCGGTCTTGGCTGCTGCGTGTGGCTCGTGTAGTCTTTCCATCGCCTTGGCTCCCATCCGTTAGTTCAAGGTATGCAGCGCCCGAGGTTCGAGCCTCGGGCGTTGCGCGTTTTGCGGGGCGAAAAACATCGGGCACGCCGCCGCGCGTGGCTCCGATAAAGCGCTGTCATCCGCGACGGTTGCGCCCAGCCCCACCACCATCAAAAACAGCCCGCCCGCCAGCAAGGGGGGAGTCCACGCCAGCAAGGGGGAGTGCTTGCGGGGATGCGTGGCGGACGGGCTGAACACGGGTCACCAAATCTCGACGCGCGCCACGCCGTCCACTGGCGCGGTGCTGCGGTTGGTGACGCTGAAAACGGTTAATCGATTGACGCGCTGAATCAGCGCTGCGTCCACATCCTCGTGACGGCTTTGCAGCTGCACCAAGCCCGCGCGTAGCCACGGCTTTTCGAGGCACAGCAGCACAGATCGCTCAGCGGGTGCCAGGCTGTAACTGACGTCACAGATGGCGGGATTGGCTGTCGGCGTGGGGGACTGCACGGCCGCGTTGGCGGTTGCCTCGCCGCTGACCCAATCGCCGCCAACCTCCTGCGACAGGGCGGTGCTCACCAGCGCTAGCATCATCACGCCCGCACACAGCAGTGCGGGCCATTCCAGCGTGCGTTTCATCCGGCGTTACTCCTCGTCAGGGGATGCACATTGACGCCGCGCGTGGCGGCGGTAATCGTGTGCTGCAGCGCCATTGCGACGGTTAGCAGCTCGTGTAACTCGCGCCGCGTCTTGGCGGCGTGCGGGCGGTCGGCGGTATTGATCTGGCCGTCGGCCAGCATCGGCGCCAGCGCATGCAGCACGTCGCCCGCCTCGCGCATCATGTCGGCCACTTGTGCGTGCTGCTCGCCGCCGGTGAGCGCCGGCAAAGGCACCGCGAGCAGGTCATAGCGTCCCGCCAGTTGGCTCAAGCAGCGCTGGCGATACGGCAGTGGCATGCTCAGCACGATGGCCTCCTCCAAGTCCACCGGCATCCGCACGTCACCGGCCAACATTCGCCGCAGCAGCTGGGCATTCGCGCGCGCGCCGGATTCGTACGTGTCTGCGGTGCCGCCGGCGTGAAACTCCACGCTGCGCTCATGCAGCGCAGTGCGCGTGTGGTAGGTCGTCACCACGGCATCGGCAAAGCTGCGCTCAGTGGTGCCGGTGGCGCGCATGGCTGCGGCCACTTGCTGGCAGATGGTCGTGGAGCGCGGCTCAAGCATGGGGCACTCGCACGTAGTAGCGGCCCATTTCGTGGTCGGGCACCGTCACGCAGCCTTCGTCGTCTGGCCCCAGCTGCCCCTTGAATGCATCGCAGCGCAGAATCGACAGGCGCGCGCGGGCATCCCGCGCGATGAAGGTCATCGGCAAATTGCCCACGCGCTGCACCGTGTCGCCCGCGTTCAATGCTGACGGGCTCACGCGAACAGCGCTCACGCGACCATCTCCGCCGGCAGGCCCAGCTCGACTGCCATCATCGTCAGCATGTCGCGGTCGGCGTCGCTGAGTAGGTCAAGGTCCACGTCCAACTCTTCGATTTCTTGAAGCAGCACCGCCCTCGCCTGCCGTCCCGTGCTCGCCGCATCGATCTGCCGCACCGCGCCCAGCAATGCCGTGCGCTTGGCCAACTTAATGAACTTGACAGTCAACGCGGACAACTGCGACGACTCGCGGCCATGCGGCTCCGAGCGCGGTGGCTCAGTGAGCTGAGTTATGTTCAATCTTTGTTCCCCGTGAAACGCTAGGCGCGTTCGTCAGCAGAAATGTGCCGTCAGCATCGGTGCTATGCATTGGCAAATGGGCGAGCGTGTCGTGGCTATCAAGGAGGCCGGCAAGCGTGGAGGTAGACCACCAACGCCCCCCCGCCGGCGCCGGAATACGCTGGTCGTGCAACATCCCGCGGATCGTGCGCAGCGAATAGCGGTGGCCGCGGTGCCACTCCACGATCATTTCGCGGATCGCCCAAATATCGCGCAGGCGAAGCAGGTCGCCATCCACCGCCAGGCAGCCGTAGGGAGTGGTTCCGAATACCTTGCCACGCTCGCGCAGCGACGTGCTCACCGCCGCAGTGCGCACGCTGGCCAGCTGTCGCTCGTACTCAGCGGTCGCCAGCATGATGTGCAACTGCAATCGCCCGCCCGGCGTGCTGGTGTCGATGTGCTCGCCAGCACTGATCACAACCCAGCCGGCGTCAGCGGCCTCGGCAAAAAAGCCCAGCGCGTCAAACAGGTTGCGGAACAGCCTGTCCATGCGCGCCACCAGCACACCGTCGGCATTGCCCGCGCGCAGCGTAGCCAGCAGCGCCGCCCCGCCCCGCCGTTTGCCCAACGCCTTGCCAGCGCTCACGCCCTCATCTGCCACCTGCTCGGCCAGTTGGTGACCGTTGTGGGCGGCAAAGCGCTGCAATCCGTGCTCCTGCGCCGCCAGGCTGTGGCCGGTTTCGGCTTGGTCGTCGGTGCTGACGCGAATATAGGGGATCAGGCGCATGGGTTAGGCGACTTTCTGCTGTGTTTCGACATTCGCGTAGATCTGATCCAGCGACATACGCAGAGCCTTGCCCAAGCGGATTGCACAAGCTGGCGGCGGTGTCGCTGCTTCAGTCTCCCAGTTCGCAATCTGACCGCGCGACGCGCCGATAAGGTCGGCCAACTGTCGTTGGGTCAGCCCTTTTCGGTGGCGCGCTGCCGCAATTGGGTTTGGCTTTTTCGATTCCATGGACACAGTAAACCAAACAGACACCGCCGTGTCAACTATTCGGACACGACAGAGAAAGCACGTCACTCCATGCTGTGCGAATGACAACGTTCGGCCAGCGCTTGCGCGCCGCACGTGAGGCGCGCGGATGGACACAAGAGTTCGTCGGGCTCGAACTCGACGTGACCAAGGCAAGCGTGAGCAAGTGGGAAAGAGATGCCGCTGAGCCGAGGCTCCGTCACCTTGGGCTTTTGGCTGCCCTGTTCACACGGACTATCGATTTTCTGGTTGTTGGCGAAAGGCCGGATGCGTACCGGGTTGCGGAGGAGGGAGCAGCTTACGGACGGGCGAGCGAAGCGCGCGCGGCAAACGCTAATGAAATTCTGCTTTTGAGCATCTTTCGAGCCTTGCCGCCGCCTCGCCAGCGCGCCCTGCTTGATCTGTTCGCGGCCACCGATCAGGCCAAAAGTTGACCCAACCAACCACGGAATCCGCCCCATGCGCACCATCATCATCGCGACCCTGGCCGTGGCCCTATCCGGCTGCATCTACACCAAACTTCACCCCGGCGCCGAAGCCGTGCGCGTGACTGCGAATGCCAACGCGGTCGAAGGGTGCGAGCTGCTCGGCGAGGTTAAGGGCGCCGACTTTCTGAACGGCGGCATCGCTGGGGCGTCAGCCGGGCAGGAAAACACCGACCGCCGACTGAAGAACAAAGGCCTGGCGCTAGGCGGCAACGTCGTGCATATCCGCGATGAAGACTCTAACTATTACGGTACGTCCGCGCGCGGCGACGTCTACCGCTGCGCCAAGTAGCTCACAGCCGCGAATCATCCGCGCCTTGCAGCACACCGGCATCTCGCAGTGCCGCCAAGCAGCCGCGGGCCGCCGTGTGGCGGCGAATGCAGCGCTCCCAGCGCGCGCCGTTGATAGTGTCGACTTCCTCGCTGTCGCCTAGCGTGGGGTCGGCCGGGTCCAGCACCGGGGCTTCGCACCTTGCCAGCGCAGTCGCGTCGCAATCAATCGGCTTCGGCGGCTCGGGCAATGCGCTCCAGCCGTTCGACGCGCAGCCGCTGCAGATCAGCAGGGCGGCGAATAGCAGCAAACTCGGGGTTCTCACGTATCACCTCTTTCACTTCGCGCACGCGCACGGTTTCATCGGCTGAGCTGTCGGCCATCGCATCCGCCAGGCGTGCGCCGATGGCGGCAAATTGCTGGCTCAGCGCCAACACGCGGTCAACTGCTGCGCCGTACGCCGTGGCCTGCGTGATCGCATGCCGCGCCTCCGCCGCTTGCCCGCCTTTGTGATAGCCCCACGCGCCCACGCCTCCCAGCGACGCCACCCAGATGGCGATCAGCCACGGCAGCAGCGGGCCCAGCGTGGCGCTCATCAGTCGCGCAAACATGGCTGCTCCTCGGTGATGATCTCGGCTGCCCAGTGGCTGGCGATCAAAGACGCGCTGCGCAGCTCGTCGGCGCGGCTGCTAAGGATGCTGTCCAGGTCCAGCGCGACCGACTGCATCTGATCCGACAGCGCAAGCAGCCGCTCGGCGATGAGCGCGCGCGCCGTCATGCGGCCAGCGCCAGATCAGCCTCGGCATCGCGGCGGCGATCCATGCCGCGCTGGATGGTGGTGCCGATCCAGATGCGCTTCATCGCGCGGATGAAGCGGGCGATGCAGGCCACGTCCTGCGCGGGCAGGCAGGTGTCGCGGATGGCGCGCATTTCGACGCGCTTATCGCCCGTCATGCTGCCGCCGCGGTTGAACACCAGGCTGGTCAGTGCGCCTTGAGCGTTGGCGGGCAGCATGTCGAAGTGCTGGTGGCCAAATACCCGGCGCGTGGTGCGCCAATACTTGAGCAGCATCGTCTGGTCGAACACCTCGCGCGCCAAGTCCCAGCGCACGGTGATGTCGGTCAGCGATCGCGCATGCGTGCGCGCCGACGTGCCGGTGATGCCGGCCGCCGTCTGCAAGCGATCCACGCGCGGATGCGCAAACCAGTCCAGCGCGATCACCTGCGCCGACTGATAGCCCAGGTCATAGCCAATGCCTACGGTCACGCCGGACGCCGCACCCGGCCAGATCGGCCGCTCGTACGTGGCGGTGTAAGCGGCCTGGCTGCCGATCTCGAACGCGATGATCAGATCCACCGCGCGCGCCGGCAGCAACTGCTGGACGGGTGCAGGCGGCTTGGGCGTGATGGGTAGTTCGGCGACGATGGCTGGCAGGCTTGGGACCATATTCCCGGCGTCACGAATATGGTCTTGGGTTGGGGCGCTCGCCTTGGGCGGGGCCGGCAACTCGCACGCCGCCAGCAGCAGGCACAACAGCAGAGTGAGCGCCCGCATCACCGCGCCGCCGTGTCGAACGTCAGCGAGCGCTTGCGTACGCGCCCGCTGCTGCTGGTGGCGGTCAGCGTGACCGTGTTGCGCCAGTTGGCCAAACCACCGGACACCTTGAACAGGTAGTTGCTGGCCAGCGTCACCACCACGGCCACCAGGGTGCCGGTGGTGCCCAGCGTCACGCTGGCCAGCGTGTCAGCGCCGAGCCATTCGGTGTAGTCGAGCGCATACACCTCGACGTCAGCCGGGTCGCGTGCGACGGGCAGTGCAGTATCGAGAATGGCGATGCTCACGCTGGCCAGCTCATGGCGAAAAGTGCGACAGCAGTAGCGCGAACAACAGCAGGTGACCGACGCGGTCAGCGATCCAGATCAGCGTGGCTTTGAGGCTTTCTGGCCCGTGACCAATTCGCTTGCCGTCGAGCGTGCGCTCAATGCCGCAGGCGTGGTCCAGCAACTCGCGCTCGTCCTTGTCGGTGAGCTCAAGGAAATAGCTGCGGCGGATCAGCCAGGTGAAGAACGCGGCTTGCACCACCGCAACCGCTACCACCAGTTGACCCCACAGTGATCCAAAGCCATCGACCCCCGCGCGCGGGTCAACAGCGGGGATCAGATACCAAGCGAACAACAGCGCCAGCAGCAGCAGCGGCAGCCATAAAACGGGCTCTTGCCAGCGGCCGAAAAAACCAAGGATCGACTTGAACATGATGCTCTCCTATCGCTGCGAATCGTCGTTGTCGCGCGCGCCCTTGCGTGACTCGGCAATCGGGCGCAACGCTTGGCTTGGCGCGTTTTCGCGGTCCCAGCTGGGGCGGTAGATCACGGACTTGAGGTCTTTCAACTCGCCGCGAATCTCGCCCCGAAACTCGGCGAAATCCTGACTAAGACCCGCAACCTGCATCGCCGTTGCCTGCGCCGTGAACATGCTGGTGGCGCCGGCTGCGATGGTGCCGCTGATCACCGCGATCACGATGGCCTCGATGATGCGGGCGCTTGGCTTGTTTGGCTCTGGCATGGTCTCGGCTCCGGTGTTGATGGCTGTCAATCCGCTGCGTCGAGGCGGTCGAGCGCGAGGCGGCACAGGCCGATGACGACGCGCGCGAGCAGGCGAACGGCGGTGCTCAGCTGTGCAGTGGTCAGCGTTGTGCTCGTGTCACGAAGGGGGCGCAACCCGTCAAGATTGCTTTCAAGCTGCTGGCGGATATTGCGCTCCGTAATCACGTTTGGATGATCCGGCGGAATCGCTTCAACAATCCACGTCTGCCGCCACTGGTCGCCGACACGCTCGGGCGCACCTTCGCGCACTTGCTTGCCCTCACCCGCCGGCGGCCGCTCCACTGCCCGCACGCGCGCAGCGCCGAACTGCGCCAGCGTTGCGTCGTCCGGATCCGCTGGCAGACTCACGACGCGGTAGTCACGCCGCCACGCCTCGTCTGCGTACGGGTACGCAACGATCTTCCCGCCGACTATTTTTGCGAATGCTGTGCTCATCATGCTGCCTTTATTTCGATCAGAGCGCCTCGGAGAGCAGTCTCCGACCCTGCCCATGACGCAGCGCTGTTCTGAGCCGCTGCGGAGGCTGCGTAAATGCGGTTCGCGGTGCTCAATCGGTTTCCGCCAACAGTCAATATGTCGACAAACGAGTTGCTAAACGAGCGGGCCGCAGACGCGGAGCTGCGGGAGTGCGCAGCGATCAGAATCGATCCTGGCGAGACGCCGATTGCACTCCCCGCACAATCGAGTGAAGTGGCTCCTGAACTGGATGAGTTGGTACTGACGTTGCCGACAGGCGTGCCGTTTACGCCGCTCAGTACGTATCCGATGTGACGGGCAAGCGCTCCCGCGTCCATGACGTACGTCGAAGGCTCGGACCCGCCAGCTATTTTGTAAAACGCAGACATGCAACTGGTTACGCCGCCCGCGATTTCGTTGAATATCTCAACAAACCCGGCGGCTGCTGTGTTCAGCACCGTGCTGCTCGGCCGAAGGCTGACGATTAAAACAAGCTGCCCGGCAGTTGCCGCCGCTGCAAAGGTGACGTTGTTTGACGCGTTTGCAGTTGCGGTCCTTATGACTGACACCGGCGTAACGCTTGCCGTCCGTCTGCCCGCTGCCGCCGCCAGCCAGTGCTCGATCACTTGATATCCAAAGCGCACAGAAACCCGCGCCAGACTGTGCCGGCATCGCTTGTCAGAAACAGCAGTTCATCAATACCCGCCGCTGTCAGCGTCGGCGCGGTGCCTCCCTGCCATTTCGTCGCCGCTGGCCACGTCTGCGCCGCACTTCCGCCGTTCGTGAGTCGCAGGAAAATCGCGCACAGATTGCCGGTCGGGGCCGGGTTTGAAAACGTCCACGTAGTCGCGCCGGTTGTCGTCGCAGACACCGCGTTGCCGCTTTCAAGATTGATTGTCGTCGCGCCGGACACATTACCTAGCGCTTGGCGCGTCACGCCGTAGTCGAGCAACACGGGCCGCTGTAGGTTCTGATCGGCCGCGTTGACCGCACCGCTCATTGTTCCGCCTGCGCGCGCGAGTGCAGCATCGGCCGTCGTGCCTTGCGCCGCTGTGGCGTATGCCGTGGCCGCAGTCGTTGCCGCAGTGCCGAGTTCCAGCAGAGTCCGTATTGCCGCCGCAGTCGCCGCTTTGAACACCTGCGCGCCAATCGTGGTCGCGCCTAAATTCGTCAGCGCGGCGTCAGCGTTCGTCAGGTCGGCAAGATTCGACGCTTTCACCAGCTTCGTCGCCAGCGCAGTCGTCATCGTGCCGACGAAATCAGCGTCATCGCCCAGCGCGGCAGCTAGCTCGTTCAGCGTGTCCAGTGCGCCGGGGGAGGACGCGATCAGATCAGCGATCAGCCCCTGCACAAATTCCGTGTTGGCAATCTGCTGGTTGTTCGTTGCAGCTGCTGCTGTCGGCGCGGTCGGCGTGTCCGTGAATGCTGGGCTTGCGAGAGGTGCTTTCAGGTTGATCGCAGTCTGCTGCGCCGTACTCACCGGCTTGTTCGCGTCGCTCGTGTTGTCGACATTGCCGAGGCCCACGTCGGCCTTCGCCAGCGACAGCGCGGTCTTCGCTTGGGCGGCGGTGAATGCTTTGATCAGCTTGCCGCTAGTGCCATCGAAAACGCAGAAATACTCATTGGTGGTGCTCGCCGGGCCAATCACGGCACCGTCGAGATTCATTTCCAGCAGCGCCCAATTTCCCCCGACGGTGGCATGGTTGCCGGCCGCGCTGGCATCCACCAGGCACAGCGCCATGTCGCCGGCCTTGACGCTCGGGCCGCTGGCTCCGCCGACCCTTCCGTCAACGCTGATCACGTACGTGTGACCGGCGTCTGCGGCG